>Ga0315283_10006126_pt1 | contig 10705 bp, 10 predicted proteins | sample YL17G09_0_MG_FD_204541 | JGI IMG/M metagenome (GOLD analysis project Ga0315283, IMG submission 204541) | Sediment microbial communities from Yellowstone Lake, YNP, Wyoming, USA - YL17G09_0 | ecosystem: Environmental > Aquatic > Freshwater > Lake > Sediment | place: USA: Wyoming | collected...
AAAGCGTCCGGCCGGGGGGCGGAAGCCCGCGAGACGCTGCAGCGCGCACTGGGCATCAACGGGCGCTACGCCCAGGCGCATTACAACCTCGCGCTGCTCTACGATGAGAGCGGCGAATTGCAGCGCGCCATCGAGCACTACGAGCAGTTCCTGACGAACGCCGGGCCCGAGAGCGCCGCGCTGACCGTCGAGGTTCGCACCCGCGTGCAGGCGCTCCGCGCCAAACTGCTGTAACGCGCTCGCCCACACTCTCCTGCCACGTCATGCCGGCGTATGCCGGAATCCAGGCTGGACCCCGGCTTTCGCCGGGGTGACGATGGGATACTTGCCTCTCCCCATTTTCCTCTCGGCCTGATGCGGCACCCCTCCTGATTTGTAGGGCCCCGAAGGCCATCCCCCTGAAAAGTGCAGATGCGCGCGGATCCGTGCACCGGCGATCCGTCGCCGGAAATCCCTGGAACTCCGCGGAAACGCAACGCATTCCAGCGACGCCGCGTGTCAACGCGCGCAGGGTACGCGCCTTGCTCAACAGCACGGTGACGCATCCGCAGCGCCAGGCCTTCCGATGGAAGGCCACCTGCGCCGGCAGGTGATCGCGCGCGGGCGTCACGTCATCGGGATGATGCGGGGAGGGTTGTATGCGAACACGATGCGCGAGCGAGCGAGGCCTGTCGCTGATTGAAGTCACGATCATGCTGCTCGTCCTGATGCTCCTGACCGGCGTGCTGGCGCCGTCCATCATGGACTTCGTCAAAGACGCCCAGTGGGTAAAGGTCAAGGAAGACTGCGAGGCCATCGGCCTCAGCGTGGCGCGGCTCACGCGTGACGTCGGGCCCTGCCTGAAGTTCAACGGCGCAGGCGCCTGCACGATGTCCAATCGCGTGGACGTGTTGTACAGCGACGGACCGGACGTGACGACGAACGACGTCGCGGGCGACGCTGTCGCCAACTTCTCTGGCGGCGGCAACACGGCAACCGACCTGAACTGGCACAAGGACGATTCGCGCGGCGATTCGATGCAGCACCAGTTCGTGGACAACGGCACCGGCCCCGCGTACCCGACGCCCGCGGACCTGGGCAGCTACGCCTCGGTCGGCCCGCAATTCGGTCTCGGCTGGCGCGGCGCCTACCTGTCGCCGCCGATCGGCCCGGACCCCTGGGGACACCGCTACCTCGTCAACACCGTGTTCCTGGCGATGGCCAGCGATGCGGGATCGGGCGGCGGACTGAAGAGCGTGAGCGTGCAGACCGTTGTCCCCCCTCCCGCTGGCGGGGGCTGGTCGAACGACACGTTCTGCATCTCGGCCGGCCCGAACGGCCAGTACGAGACGGCCTTCGGCGGCAACGCGACCCACGGGGTCTACCGCCGCGGCGACGATTTCATCTACATCATCTCGGGCGACACGCGCTGAGCGACGCCCGGCTGGTGAGCGGCCTGGTGCGGCCAGTTGGCGACAAATCGGGACGGAGAGGCTGACATGCGACACAGAATGACGACGGAACACGGCCTGTCGCTGATCGAAGTCACGATCATGCTGCTCGTCCTGATGCTCCTGACCGGCGTGCTGGCGCCGTCCATCATGGACTTCGTCAAAGACGCCCAGTGGGTGAAGGTCAAGGAAGACTGCGAGGCCATCGGCGTCAGCGTGGTGCGGCTCACCCGGGACGTCGGGCCCTGCGTGAAGTTCAGTGGCCCGGGGGCGTGCACGAAATCCAATCGCGCGGACCTGCTGTACAGCGACGGACCGGACGTGACCACGAACGATGTGGCGGGCGACGCCGCGGCGAGTTTCCCGGGCGGCGGCAATACAGCCACGGACCTGAACTGGAACACGGACGACTCCCGCGGCGACTCGATGCAACACCAGTTCGTCGACAACGGCGGCGGCCCTGCGTATCCGACGCCGGCGGACCTCGGCACTTATACGTCGGTGGGTCCCCAGGCCGGTCTTGGCTGGCGAGGAGCCTACCTGTCTTCGCCGATCGGCCCGGATCCGTGGGGCCACCGGTACCTGGTGAACACCGTGTTCCTGTCGGTGGCACGAGACGCGAACCCCGGCACCGGCGAAGGACAGAAGAGCGGCGGCTGGTCGCACGACACCTTCTGCATCTCGGCCGGCCCGAACGGCCAGTATGAGACCGCCTTCGGCGGCAACGCGACCCACGGGGTCTACCGCCGCGGCGACGACTTCATCTTCATCATCTCCGGTGATACGCGCTGAACCTCTGTTGACATCCCGGAGCTGACGAAGCGTGTTGGGGGGCGCCCGGCGACGTTATTCGTCGCCCCGGCGTAGCTACGGTTATTGTAGGACTGTCGTTGTTGAGGCTCCACATACTGTAGGATGTTGGCGGTACGTCTCTTACACATGGCAATATCTCTAGACAGGTCAATTGCTTAGTCTTGTTTCAGTGTTGCGGGAAGCACGCCGGCTGCCCTCGAATCAAGGCGAAGTCGGCACGATTGAGCAACACATTGTGTTGGAATCCCGGTGTGCGGTGCACAACTCAGTCCGTGCTCTTGTGTTGTAACTGTCACAGAACAAGGCGCTTGAGAGGATCTCACGATTCAGGCGTCGCCCGGGCTTGAGGGCATGGCCGTTGCTTCGAGGACGGCATCGACCGCGCGGTTCCACCGTGGGCGCTTTCTGGAGGCCACCGGACATGCGAAGACTCACACGACAAGTCGGACTCTCGCTGGTAGAAGTCACGATCATCCTGCTCGTCCTGATGCTGCTGACAGGTGTGCTGGCCCCGTCGATCTTCGATTTCGTCAGGGACGCGCAGTGGGTGAAGGTGAAGGAGGACTGCGAGGCCATCGGGGTCTCCGTCACCCGCATGATGCGAGACGTGCCGCCGTGCTTCCGGCTGGTCGGCACCGACGGGTGCACGGTCACGAACCGCGTCGACCTGCTCTGGAGTGATGGAGTGACGTCGGGAGCGATCGGCCGCTCGTCATCGGCCTTCACGGATTACGTGCTCGCAGGCGCGAACGCGACCGGCCCTCTGAACTGGGACACGGGCGTGACGAGCCAGGACGGCAGCATGGAGCAGCACATGGTGAGGAACAGCCTGTTCACGCCATACCCTGTTCCCGGCGTCCTGTACCCATTCAGCGTCCCGGTCGGCCCGCTCTTCGGCATCGGGTGGCGCGGTCCGTACCTGTCGCCGCCAATCGGCCCGGATCCGTGGGGCAACGCGTACATGGTCAACACGGCCTTCCTCACGACCGCCACCGACGCGGTGGCGGCGGCGGAGGGCCAGAATGGCACGACCTGGAGTCGTGATGTCTTCTGCCTCTCGGCGGGCCCGAACCGGATGTACGAAACGTATTTCGGGGGCTGCCTCTCGACGACCCAGTTCGGCACCTGCCGCGAGGGCGACGACTGGACATTCGTCATCCAGGGCGGTACCCGTTAGCAGGCGTGTTCCGGAGCCTTGACGTGTTCACGCGGCGCACCTGCCATCGTGTCGTGCCTGGGATCACTCATGCATGAGCGCTACACCACCCGGAACGGTCGAATGGGCTTCACGCTCATCGAACTCACGGTGGTGCTCGCCGTCATCGTGACGCTGGCGCTCGTGCTGACGCCGTCCATCGCGAATTCGATCAACGACGCGCGGATGGCCCGGGCGCGAAACGACTGCCAGACCATCGCCAGCGGCATTTACCAGTTCTTCCGCGACACCGGGTACTTTCCACTCTGGACGGTCGCCCAGGGCGGTGGAGCCGGCGCTCCCGCGAACCGACTCCAGGTCCTGGTGAGCCGTGGCAACATCCCGCTCGAAGACGTGCCGACGTTATGGACCACCGGCGCGGCGGGAGGGCTGACGGAGCAACTCGTCAACAACGCGCCCGGCTATACCATGAGGACGCCAATCTCCCAGTTCGGCTGGAACGGACCCTACTTCTCGTCCGAGATCTCCGCGGATCCCTGGGGCAACCGTTACGTCGTCAACGTCGGCCTGATCGATCTCTCTCCCGGGGCGGCGACGGCCGGCGGCCAGGCCAAGATGGCCGTCTGGGTGCTGTCAGCGGGTTCCAACGGAATCATCGAAACGCCCTTCGCTTCGTCCGTTCTCAAGGCGACGCAGCCCGGCGGTGACGACATCGCGACGCGCATCCAATAGACGTTTCGTGCGGTTGCCCGGCATTGCACGGATCTTGCCGCGGGCCATCCTACGGCTGGAGGCCGTTCGTGCCGAAAAGCCTAGTGACGTATGGCGAACCGTACAGGGATTGAACTGCTTCCGGATGTCTGCCGGATCGTGGAAGTCAAGACCGGAACGAACATGTTCGGTCGCCGCCCATCGGTCCGCTCCCGCGTGCGCGACTTCCACGAGATTCCCTATGCTGCCGCCGACCCCAGGTCTCTGACGGCAGACCTGCGCCACTTGATGAAGGGGCTGGAGCGCCGTGCGGCGGTGGCCGTCTGGGGCCTGCGCAGCACGCACCAGGCCCTCTTCCTGCCGCCGGCAGCTGCGCCAGCGGACCTCGAGGCGATGGCTCGCCGGGAGGTCCGCGCCGCGTCCGGCAACGCCGCTGCGGGCCCGGTGGCCGACGGGATCGTGATTGGCGCCCTGCACGCCGAGGGGCGGCGCGAGGTGGGGTACGTCTCGGTGCCGTCGGAGGAAATGCACGCCCGGCTGCGGCCTCTGGTGGAAGCGGGGTTCGTGATCGAGACGGCCGTCACGCCGGCTCTAGCACACGCGTCACTGGTTCGCCAGCGCCGCGCCTCCCTGCCCGACGCCATCACCGCCGTGCTCTCAGTCAATGGACGTGCCACGGCGCTGACCGTGCTGAGGGGCAGCCTCGTGCTCTTCGCGCGGGAAATGCCGTGGGGGCACGAAACCGAACAGGCCGATCACTCCGGGCCCGAAGACTTCGCCACGTCGTTTGCGGCGCGCCTGGCCTCCGAGTTGCGCCGTTCGCTCGTGTATCTGAAGCAAAGCCATCGAGTCGATGTCACTCGCGTGCTGGTGTGCGGCGACGTGCCGGACGTGCGGGCCCTCACCGCTCCGCTGATGCACGAACTGGATGTCGAGGTCGAAACCCTGGACCTGCCCGACGACCTCGACCTCTCGCGTCTTCAGGAGCCGGCAGACCGGTTCAGCGGGCGGCTGGGGGCATGGCGCACGGCACTGGCGCTGGCAGCCGATCCTGCGCCGCCGATCAACCTGATGCCACGCGACCTCAGCATCTCCCGTTCCGGGCCGGGCTTCCAGCGTCGACTGGGCGCGGCGGCGGCGGCGGGGGTGTTGATCGTGGCGGCAGGGTGGGGGCTCGTGACGTTCCTCTCCGGCAACGCCACCGCCGAGCAGCAGAGGCTGCGACGTCTCGTCGTCGCCCTCGAGCCGGAGATGCAGCGGCAGGCCGAGGACCGCCGCCACACCGCGCTGGCTGCGTCCCGCCGGGCCGCGTTGCGGGCGATGGCGTCGCAGGGGCCCCGGCTGGCGAGAGTACTCGAGGCATTCAGCCACGCGGCGCCCGCGGACATCGCGCTCACGGAAATCACGGTGGAGCCGGGCATCGGATACTGGCGCCTCACAGCCGAAGGCCAGGCCGAGGGCGCGGATGCGGCGGCTGCGCAAGCGACCTTCAACCGGTTCCTGAAGGCACTCAGCAGTTCGCCCCTGCTCGGCAATCCGATCACGCCGCCCTCACTGCGTGTCCGCACGGAAGATCCGGCCCCCGGGAACGCGGCGAAGGCCGCCGATCCGCCGCCACCGATGGCCCCTCCACCGCTGGAAATCGAGGCGCGACGCGCGGTCCCGGCGGGCCCCGCCTACATCGACGTCGCACGAGACGGCCGCCTCTACCGGATTCCTCTGCGACGCCAGACGGGGGACGTCGAACTCGAGCGTCAGAAGGAGGTGCGCAGGCGCCAGCAACTGGAGGCCTCCAGTGGGGGTGCGCGCCTGACGCTCGGCGTCCCCGTGACGGCTGATCCGGAGGGCCGACACCCGGCCAGCGTGCTGGACTTCACGGTTCACTACGAGGTGCGGAAGTGAAGGCCAACGCCGCCCGGTTGAACGACGCGATCGTGCGCCTCCTCCCGTTCCTCCTCGGCGTCGCCATCGTGACGTGCGGCTACCTCTGGTTCGTGCAGCCTCGCCTCGGCACCTACCTCCGGACGGGGGCCGATGTCGCGGCCCTCGATGGCCGGGTCCGGACACTGCAGCAGACCACCGATCGCTCGCGCTCGTTGAGGCCGCCCGACATGGAGATGTCCATGCGGGACTTCGAGAAGCACATGTCGCGCGAGGACAAGGTGGCGGACGTGGCCGCCGCACTCGCGAAAGCCGTGCTGGACAGCGCGCCGCCGGACATGCTTCGCGGGTTCTCCATCGAGACGGGAGAGCGCCTCCAGCAGGCCGGGGGAGCGGACCGCCGGGGCGCCCCGCGGGTGACGGCCGGCACCACCGATGACGCCTCCGACCCGCGCGTCCTGCTGTTCGAGGTCCCGGTCAGCTATACGAGCGTGAGGGTGACCTTCGAGTCCACGTTCGAGGCCGCCGCGAATTTCCTGTGGAGGGTCCGCGATCTGCCGACGGCCGTGGAGATCAGGTCCGCGACGATGACGCGCGGCCTGCCGTTGATGAAGGTGGACGTGCTCATCCGGGTGTTCCAGCGCGGGGACGGCGGCGGTCCGGTGCCAGCCATCCCGACAGCCGACCCGGCATCGGCCTCGTCAGGTCCGACTGCGCCGCGCGTGGCACAGTCCCCCGGTGCCGAGGGGTAGGGAACCATGAAGGTCCAGAAGAGCCATCTCCGACTCGCGTTGTTCGCGCTGGGGGCGGCTGTGCTGTACAACCTGTGGTTCTTCGTCCTCCGTCCGGGCCCGCAGGCCGGGGCGCGTGTGACGCCGGATCAGCCCCTGTTGGAGAGCGCCTCGCTCCTCCCTGGCGCGGCCACCTCCCTGGACCCGGCGGCGATACCCGCGCCGCCCGATGTCGAGATGTCGACCGTGCCGGTCCTTGATCGTGATCCCTTCCTCTTCGGGAACGAGAGCCGGCACGTCGCGTTCGCAGCGGCCAGGCCGATGGCCGAACCAGACCCGATCGTGCGGTCCATCCTCTTCTCGTCGACCCGTCGGCTCGCCATTGTCGACCGCCAGATTGTCGGCGTCGGCGACACGGTAGGCGCGTTCACGGTGTCGGCCATCGAGCAGGGCGCAGTGGTATTCACGGCGTCGTCGGGCGAGCGCCGGCGCGTGTCCGTGCATGCCCCATCCTCACGAGGACTGACGCGATGAACCGGATGGCCGCGCGTCGGGCACCTGCTTCATTCTCGAACTGCCGGCTGCGGTGGCGGCATCAGCGGCACCGGCGGATGCGTCATTGACGGCAACAGCGTGATGCGTTTGACTGTACGCCTATGTTCCATGTCCTCGTGATCGACGACGACGAGCAGATGCAGTTCTTCCTCAACGAGGCGCTGCGCCGCCAGGGCTACGCCGTCACGTTGCGGAAGACGGCCGAAGAGGGGCTCCAGGTGCTGAAGTCGGACGCGGCCGACCTGGTGCTGCTCGACATCCGGCTTCCCGGGATGAGCGGCCTCGACGCGGTCGAGGAGATCCTCAAGATCGACCCGCGGGTGCCGATCATCATGATGACCGCTCATGGCACGCGCGACAACGCGATCGAGGCCATCCGGCTCGGCGCGTACGACTACTTCACGAAGCCGTTCCGTCTCGAGGAGATGGAGATCGTGATTCGCCGGGCCCTCGAGAAGCGCAAGCTGTACTTCGAGATCGAGCGCCTGCGGGAGGAACTGTCGAACGTCCCCGGCCACGAATGGGCCACCGCCGGCAGCCGTGCGATGACCGAGGTCATGCACCTCATCGAGCGCGCGGCGCCGACCGACTCCACGGTCCTGATCCTGGGCGAGAGCGGCGTCGGCAAGGAGCTGGTCGCCGAGTCGATCCACTCCCGATCGGCGCGCAAGCACCGGCCCTTCGTCCGCCTGAACTGCGCGGCCATTCCCGAGACGCTGCTCGAATCCGAGCTCTTCGGGTACGAGCGCGGCGCCTTCACGGGGGCCCAGCAGCGCAAGCCCGGCAAGTTCGAGCTGGCCGACGGCGGGACGCTGCTGCTCGACGAGATCGGCGACATGACGCTGGCCACGCAGGCCAAGATCCTCCGCGTCCTGCAAAACCGGGAAGTCGAGCGCGTGGGCGGCACGACGACGGTGCGCGTGGACGTCCGGATCATCGCGTCGACCAACAAGGACCTCCTTCGCAGCGTCCGCGAGGGCATCTTCCGGGACGATCTGTACTTCCGGCTCAACGTGATTACGCTGCAGGTGCCCTCCCTGCGGGAGCGGCGCGAGGAGATCCCGAATCTCGTCGACCATTTCCTGGCCGAGGCCAACAAGCGGCTCGGCCGCTCGATCAAACGCGCCTCGTCGGACGCCATGGCGGCACTGATGGCCTACGACTGGCCTGGCAACATCCGCGAGCTGAAGAACGCCATCGAACGGGCGGCCGTGGTGACCGACGGCGAAGTCGTGACGCTGTCGAGCCTGCCGCAGCCGATCCGGCCCGCCGGCGTCGGCCTCGTGGCGGGGGTCGCCACCGAGCAGTGGGAGGGGCCCGGCACGCTGTCGCTCGACGAGAAGATGACGCAACTCGAACGGGCCTTCGTCATCGAGGCCCTGTCGCGCACGGGGGGCGTCCAGGCCCAGGGCGCCCGGATGCTCGGCATCACGGAACGCAGCATGTGGCACCTGGTCAAGAAGCACCGCATCGAGGTCGACAAGATCAAGGAGCGGGCCCAGTCGTCGGGCGGGTGAGGCCTCCGCATGATCGGTGAGCTGCTCGTCGCCGCGCGCTCAATCACGCAGGACCAGCTGGATCTGGCGCTCCGGGAACAGCGCCGCAGCGGCGCGCTCCTGGGGGACGTGCTCGTGTCGATGCAGGCGATCTCCCCGGACACGCTGGCACGCACCCTGGCGCAGGAAGCGCGGGTGCCGTTCGCGTCGCTGGAGGGGGCGGAGCCCGATACCCATGCTGCCGCCTTCGTTCCCGAGGCCCTCGCGAGGCGGGGCATGTTCGTGCCGGTCTCGCCTCGCAGCGCGAGCCGCATCAGGATCGCCCAGGCCAACCCGTTCGACGTGGTCGCGATGGACGAACTCCAGCGAGCCATCGCGATGCCCGTGGAGGTGGTCTGCGCGCCGAAGGACGCGATCGCGAGGCTGCTGGACCGCGCGTACGGCCCCGGCACGGGACACCGGCTGCAGCCCCTCGTAGACCGTAGCCTCGCTTCGCTCGGCGATTTCCAGGAAGACCTGGCCACCGAGGCCTCACCCGTCGTGCGCCTGGTCGAGACGCTCATCGAGGATGCCGTCCAGGCGGGGGCCACGGACCTCCACCTCGAGCCCGAAGAGAACATCGTCCACATCCGCCACCGTATCGACGGCGTGCTTGGGCACGTCGACACGCTGCCGAAGGAGCTGCAACCCCCCGTCGTCAGCCGGCTGAAAGTCATGGCCGGGCTCGACATCGCGGAGCAGCGGCTGCCCCAGGAAGGCCGCATCACGAAGGTCATTGCGGGCCGGGCCGTCGATTTCCGGGTGTCGTCGTTCCCGACGGTGTTCGGCGAGAAAGTGGCGGTCCGAATCCTGGAGCAGGAAAAACTGATCCGCGGGCTCGCCGAACTGGGACTGAACCGGCGCAACCTGGCGCTGTTCCAGGATCTGTTGGGCCGTTCGCGCGGCATCGTCCTGGTGACGGGGCCGACGGGCGCCGGCAAGACCACGACGCTGTACTCCGCTCTCAACGTCCTCGGCGGGCGCGCCAGAAACATCATGACGGTCGAGGACCCGGTGGAATTCGAGTTCCCCTCGATCCGCCAGACACAGGTCCGGCCGCGGGCGGGCCTGACATTTGCCACCGCCATCAGGTCGCTCCTGCGGCAGGACCCGGATGTGATCATGATCGGCGAGATCCGGGATCCCGAAACCGCACAACTGGCGGTGCGCGCGGCGCTTTCCGGCGTGCTCGTGTTTACCACGCTCCACACGCAGGACTCTCCGGGTGCCGTGCCGCGCCTGATGGACATGGGTGTCGAGCCCTACCTCCTCGCGTCGGCCATGGCCGGCGTCGTGGCGCAGCGCCTCGTCCGCCTGGTCTGCCAGCACTGCAAGGCGCCGGCCACGCATTCGCCGGAACTGCTCGCGAAGGTGGGCCTGACGCCGGCCGACGGCGTGACGTTCCACAAGGGCCTGGGATGCGACCACTGCGGCCAATCCGGATACCGCGGCCGGACGGGCGTGTTCGAGATCCTGGCGATCGACGCGACGGTGCACACCCTCATCCGCGATCGGGCCGACTCGCGCCGCATCCGGGACGCCGCCGTGCGCAGCGGCTTCAAGTCGATGCACGACGATGCCCTGTCGAAGGCCATGCTGGGGCAGACCACGTTGGACGAAATGCTCCGCCTGTCGACCGAGTGAACGAGCAGCCCATGCCTGAGTTCGCGTACGTCTCGGTCGGGCCCGATGGGCAGCGGTTCACGGGCACGGCGGTTGCCGCCAGCGAGGACGCCCTGGCGGAGCAACTGCGCCGGCAGGACCAGTACCTCGTCGAGGCCGCGCGCGCCGACGCCACCATCGACCTGGCCTCGGTTCGCGTGTTCGACCGGGTGACGCGGCGCGACGTGATCTTCTTCACGACGCAGTTGTCCACCGTGATCAGCGCGGGCG
>Ga0315283_10006127_pt1 | contig 10705 bp, 8 predicted proteins | sample YL17G09_0_MG_FD_204541 | JGI IMG/M metagenome (GOLD analysis project Ga0315283, IMG submission 204541) | Sediment microbial communities from Yellowstone Lake, YNP, Wyoming, USA - YL17G09_0 | ecosystem: Environmental > Aquatic > Freshwater > Lake > Sediment | place: USA: Wyoming | collected...
ATCGACATCAGCAAGTGTCCGCAGTATTGGACCTTGGTCCAATGGAACCTTAGCGCTTGCCCGCCCCTGGAATCGGTGCACCCTCGGCCGCTTGGACCTGGAACGACGTCAACGACCTGCAAGCGGCGGGTGGCGCCTTTCTGCTAAGCGTTGTGCCCGAAGAAGGCCCCCCGCACGCGACGGGTCATCAGGTAGAGGATGATAAGGACCGGAATGATGATGCCCACGAGGGACGTCCACACGTACCCGTCCGTCACCATCTGCACTACCACCTGAGCTACGGCCAAGAGTTCGACAAACAGCATGGCCCACCACGCCCACCTGCGCAAGCGCAGGAACGCGACGGCGAAGATCAACGTGAGGCCCCCAATCACCAGCGCCACCACCCCGACGGTCGTCACGGTGGTACCGCCGTCGGCGTTGGCCGACAGGGCCGCCCCTCCGATGCCGAGGAGGGCCAAACCTCCAAGGATCCGGACGACCGCGCTGATCAGCGCCAAGATGCCGATGAGAACTACACCGAAAGGCCTCTTCACGGGACACCTCCTTGGTAGCCGAAACGCCTGTAGTCCTTTGTCCCACTACTACAAGAAGCATGGCACTGGTAGGGTCGATTCTGTGTGCTCGGTTCTTTTCCTGCCCAGTCCCGCCCATCTTGCTTCAGGGAGGTATCCGATGTCCGGTCAGCGGCGGATTGTGCACTCCTGCATACTCTCGTCCCTACTTCTGATGTTGGCCATCGTCGTGGCCGTTTCGGCCTGCGGGCAGCCCAAGGAGGCGCGCTGGCAGGGGGTAGCACCCACCACCAAGGCCATGTCGGCTGCCGATTCTGCCACTGTCGATCAAGCGGCGAAAGCTGCGCTGGACAGCTCCGGTGGCCAACTTCCCGCGATGTGGATAGGGATCTGGGACCCGGCCAAGGGATACTACGTGGCCGCCTACGGTGAGGCGGTCAAAGGTGGCGCCGCCGCGACCGTGGCCGATCATTCGCGCATAGGCAGCGTGACCAAGACCTTCACCGCGGTCGCCGTGCTGCGGCAGGTGGAAGCCGGCAAGCTCGCCCTCACCGACACGGTGCAGAAGGTGCTCCCGGACCTGGCCACGAAGTACCCGGGCCTGGCAGCCATCACAATCGAGCAGCTCCTGGCCATGAGAAGCGGCATCCCGGACTTCGCCAATACCGGGATCGTCCTGAAGCCGGTCGTCGCGGATCCTACCAAGGTCTGGTCTGTCGACGACATCATCGCCGCCGTCATGGACGCTGGGGGTCTCAAGGCCCCCGGGACGCCGGGGTATTCCACGACCAACACTCTCATTCTGGGCAAGATGCTGGAGAAGGTCACCGGGAAGTCCATCGAAGTGGCTGTGAACGCGGTGGCCAAGCAGGCCGGGCTCACGCAGTCGGCGCTACAGGCCCCCGCCGAGACAAAGATGCCCGGCCCGGCGTCACACGGCTATCTGAACGATCCGGGCGTAGCAGGCTTGAAAGACGCCGGCGTCACCGGTCAGCCTGGGCAGGACGTGAGCGCCTGGACGGTCTCCTGGGGCCAGGCTGGAGGAGGCATGTACTCCACGATCAACGACCTGAAGTTGTGGGCCGCCACGGGTCTGGGCAACACGTTGCTACCCAAGAGCCTCGGTGAGAGGCGTCTTGTGGCTCAGTCGATCGGGGAAGGGAACTACGGCCTCGGTGTGTTCAATTGGGGCAATGGCTGGATGGGGCATACAGGCCAGTTGATCGGCTGGGAGTCGGTGGTGGCATACAACAAGGACACGGGCGCCGTGTTCGTGGCGATCGTCAACGAGACCGGTTCGTTGATGACTGCGTTGACGGTAGCCCAAGGATCGTTCCCGGACCTGCTGCAAGGGATGCTGGGCCTCTGAGGCGACCGGCGCCGCAGCATCACCGGTTGACGAGTCGCCACACCGGCTATCACGCCCACCCAAACAGAAGGGCGGCCTCTTGCGGGGCCGCCTTTTGGTACGCCCGGCATGGGCGATCACTTGGGGGTGAAAGTCCCCTGGAGGAGGCGGTGGTGCTAACTCCTAGCCAGAGGCAACGGCGTCGTCGCCAGGCGGGGTCGGAAGGAAGCCCGCGGCAAATCCCTGCACCGAGGAACACGAACCGCATAGGAGGCGAGGCGACCCGGATGAGCCGGCCAAACACGGCGAAGTCCGTCACCACCAAGGGGTCGCAAGGTAGATGCGGCGGCGGTAGGGGGAAAGTGATCGTTCTTATCCGGGGAGGTCTCTCTGAGGGTCCCGAGATGCCCGGCCATCACGTTCGCCGGGTGGAGGTGGACCACGGATGCGGCAACGCATCTGTGCATCGGAGAGAAGTCAGCAGAGGCCATAGTACCGGCGTAGAGCAGAAGCCGGGAAGGGCCGAACGCACGAGTGCGAAGGCGACTCTTTGTGCTCGCGGGAGAAGCAGTGACGGCAGCCAACCCCGCAAGGGGCCTGGACGAGAAGGGCAGACGGTGAAGCCGGAAGCCTCTCCTTCAGAGCCGAGCCTCTCCCCGGCGCCGAAGATGAGCGACCTTCACCCCGCCTGGGGATGCTCGGCGAACCGCCGGATGCGGGCCCGCATGTCCGGTGGTGTGGGAGGGGCCGGGGTGAGCCCGGCCCCTACCCGATCCTGTCTCTTGATCGCTCAGTCGTGCGGTCGCTCAGTTGCCCTTCATCGTCTGGTCGTCGTGGAGCTGGCCACCAGGCACTTTTGACAGCAGAACCGGCGCGGCAGTCCCAAAGAAAGCCCCTTTGATGCACTTAGTGTTGAGGTAGTAGATGATGGCCGCATCGATGATGATGCTGATCAGCGAGGACGCACCGAACTGCCAAGCGATCATCAGCACGATCGCCCACACGATGTTGGCGGCAAGCAGGATGACAAGTCCTCACCAGCACCACTGCTTGAGGCTGAGCAAGGCGATAGCCGCGATGAGTTCAAAGATGGACAGAATCAGGTAGATCACCCCGGCCGCCATGGCGAACCCGCCTACTCCGACGGCCCCAACGGCGTTGGCTAGGCCGCCGACCGTAAAGATGTCCGCGCTTCCGCAATGCGGCCAGCTCTCTCCCGAAGCAGCCGCCGGGCTTCACTTGAAAGAATCTCTTCGAACCCTTCCGGGAAAAAGGGCGGAGTCACTGCTGGCGACTGGGTGCGGGCACCGTAGGGAGAGACCGCGACGCATTCGATGCCCTTGAAGTAGTAGATTTCTGAGTCCTGAATGCCCCTGCCACCGTCCCGGTGGTACCCGGCTATGCGGTTCTCGGAATCCGGGGGGTATGTGGGCTCGCATCGTCAAGTGCATCTTCTCCGCGGTTCTTGCAGGATCGCTGACCTCGCCGGCTTGGAGCCAGCACCACTCTAGACGATGTAAGCGCCTGCCGAAAGGCTGAAGCTCGCCGCGAAGACGGGAGATGGGTCGACGTGCCGCGCTGGGGACGCGACTCGGCGGTAGTTACTGGACTTGAACCCAGTCACCAGCCCGCATGCAGGCGTTTTGTGCGTTCTAGGCCGTCACCAAAGCGAACGGAATGTCTGCCGACAACAAAAGTCGGGTCCCCGACATTTCCCGATCGGCGAAGCCCACGCCGTCGAGCACCGTCGAGCACCGCCTGTGCGGCTCTCGGTGGCTCCCGGGTGCCTGACAAGCAGGCAGGGAATGTTCTATCGCGGGGAAGCTTCGGCTGAAGATGCCGGAGTCAGACGGCTGAGCCTCCACTAGCCCCGCGGTTCGGGGCGGTTCAGGGACCCACGAGAAGCGACGCCCCGCACTATCGGTGTCAACGCCGCCTGAATAATAGGCCACATCCGCCGGGCAGGTTCTAGGTTGGCTCAGATTTCGACCGGCGTTGACAATCGGAAGAAACGTTTGCGGGGGGGGGCTTTGGGGCGGAGTGTCATCCTCACTTTCCGACAGGGGAATGTGGCCACCTCGCTGCGCAGTCCTATTGGCCCGAGCGCAGGTGTATGCTGGTAGAGGAGCGGAATGAGGAGGCTTGACATGGAGGCTCTACGACCGGACGTTCATCTGGGGTTTACCCAGACGAAGTACCCCGCGGGCACGCATATGTGCTTCATCTACGACTCTGAATCAACGCGAGACCGGACGATGGCCCAGTTTCTGGTCGCGGGAGTCGAGCGGGGAGAGCGAGTGGCCTATTTCGCAGACCGTACGATCGAGGAGGCCACGGAGTGGCTCACGGACGCAGGCCTGATCGCATCCACAGACGGTCCGGCCGGCCACGTGGAACTGTCGGTGGCCGAGTCGGTCTACTGCCCCGGCGGGTATTTCGACCCCGAGATCGTGCTCGAAGGCCTACGCCGGTTCGGAAGGGAGACCGACGCGGACGGCTACCTCGGTGGCCGCGTCAGCGGGGAGATGGCTTGGGCCTTGCGTGGCCTGCCAGGGTCCGAGCGATTGGTGGAGTACGAAGCGAAGGTCAACAACGTGCTGCCGGGAACCGGCGTCACGGCGATCTGCCAGTACGATGCCGCCCGTTGGGACGGCGCGACGATACTGCACGTTCTCCGAGTGCATCCGATGATGGTGGTGCGTGGTCACGTCTTGCAGAATCCCTACTACATGAAGCCTGAAGACTACTTGAGCCAATACCTGCCCGACAGTCGCTCATAGCTTGAGCGGCCCCGGCGTGGGAAGAGGGGTGGACGAGAGGGTCCTTGGTCGACTGCTGTCTGCCTTGGTCGTTCTGGAGGCCCTGCCCACGGAGGCCAGGATCAGGGAGTTCCTGCAGGAAACAATCGCCGATGTCCCCGGGATCGCTGAATGCGAGATCCTTCTGGATGACCCTGAAGCGCCGCCCGGTCAGATGCGTCCCTCTGGCGTCGGCAAGGGCTTGACATTGACGCTCGAGTCGGAAGGCAGCATCTACGGCGCTCTCGTCCTTGAGATCGAAGACGAGGATGCTTTTTCCCGCTACCGACCCTTCCTTTCCAATCTGGCCGCATCTCTCGCCCTGCTGCTGGAGAATCGCCGGCGGGAGGGGCGGCTGCAGAAGACCTTGAGTCGCCTGGCGGCGAGTGAAGAACGCTACCGCTCCCTCTTCGAGAGCATGCTGAACGGATACGCCTACTGCCAAATGCTCTATGACAAGCAAGAGCAGCCGGTGGATTTCCTCTTTCTGGCGGTCAATCCGGCGTTCGAGAAGTTGACCGGGCTGAAAGACGTGGTAGACAAACTCGTTACCGAGGTCATCCCGATCGTCAAGGAAACAAACCCGGAAGTGCTCGAGGCCTATGGCCGAGTGGCCCAGACCGGCCGGCCCGAGCAGTTCGAACTCGATCTGAAGCCGCTCGGCATGGTCCTGTGGGTATCCGTCTACAGCCCGGCCAGAGGCTACTTCGTCTCGATGTTCGAGAACATCACCGAGCGCAGGCAGGCAGAGGAGGCTCTGGGAAGAGCGTACGACGATCTGGAGCTTCGGGTCCGCGAGCGTACGGCCGAGTTGACGGTGGCCAATGCAACAGCGCAGGCCGAAATCACCGAGCGCAAGCAGGTGGAACACGCGCGGCGGGAGAGCGAGGCCAGGTACAGACTTCTCTTTGAGGCCGCCAACGACGCCATCTTCGTCCACGACGACAAAGCCCGGATACTGGCGGTAAACCCGCTGACGGCACAGCGGCTCGGTTACACGTTGTCAGAACTGGAGTCTATGAACGTCGGCCAACTGGATACACCTGAGGAAGCCCAGCACGTTTCGGAGCGGGTAGCGAGGTTGATGGAGCAAGGCTCTCTCACCTTCGAGACCGTACACCAACGCAAGGACGGTTCGCCCGTCCCTACTGAAGTGAGCGCGCGGCGGATCACCTGGGATGGACAGCCGGCGATGCTCAGCATTTGTCGTGACATCACCGAGCGAAAAGCAGCCGAAAAGGCGCTCAGGCAGAGCGACGAACAGCTGCGCCAAAGCCAGAAGATGGAAGCGGTCGGTCAGCTCGCCGGCGGCATCGCCCACGACTTCAACAACCTGCTCACCGCCATCCTCAGCTACAGCGACATGATCCTGGCGAACGGGTCCTCCACTGTCGAGGAGGTGCGCCCGGACATCGAAGAGATCAAGCGGGCCGGAGAGCGTGCGAGCGCCTTGACCCGGCAGATCTTGGCCTTCTCCCGCCGCCAAGCCCTGCGGCCCCAGGTGGTCTTGCTGGACGATATCGTCCGGGGGATAGAGCCGCTTCTCAGGCGCAGCATCGGAGAGGACACCGACCTTGAGATCAGGGAGTCCCCCGGACTGGCCCCGGTCGAGGTGGATCCCCACCAGTTCGAGCAGGTGGTCATGAACCTGGTCATAAACGCTCGCGACGCCATGCCCTCCGGAGGGAGGCTCATCATGGAGACCACGAACGCCGAGCTAGACGAGGAGTTCTCGCGCACCCATGCCGGTGCCCGTCCCGGCAGCTACGGCCTGCTCCGGGTCACCGACACCGGAGTGGGTATGGACGACAACGTGAAGGATCACATGTTCGAACCCTTCTTCACCACCAAGGCCTCCGGAGCGGGCACCGGCCTGGGCTTGGCTACCGTCCACGGCATCGTCAAGCAGAGTGGCGGGAACATCTTCGTGACAAGCGAGCCGGGCCGGGGCACCAGCGTCGACGTCTATCTGCCGCGGGCTGCGCAGGCTGAGGTCCCGGAAGGGATACTCACCCCGCCCCACGTCTCGGCGCGGGGGAGCGAGACCATCATGGTGGTGGAGGACGAGAAGGCTCTGCAGGTCCTTGTCGAGCGCATCCTGGGTGCATCCGGCTACACGACCCTCATCTTCAGCTCGGCCCCTGAAGCGCTCGCCGCCCTGGAACACCAGAAGAGCCCCATCGACCTGCTCCTTACCGACGTGATGCTGCCCGGTCTCATCCAGGGGCACGACCTGGCCCGAACCATTCTTGTCTTGCGCCCCCACCTACCCGTCCTCTACATATCCGGTTACTCTCGCGACGCCCTGGTCCATGCCGGGCGCTTGGACGAAGGCGTCAACCTTCTGGAGAAACCGTTCAGCCCGAAGTCCCTGACCGACATGGTGCGTACGGTGCTGGACATGCCCCGAGGGCCGGGGTAGGGGGCTTCGTCCTGCGGTGGATCGCGAGCAGGAAGAGGCCTGCCGCCGCCTCACGTGGCGCGTGGGGCCAACGGGTTCGAACCCCGGTTCCGGCCGAGCTGCAGGTATTCTGCGCTTTCTAGGCCGTCACCAAAGCGAACGGAATGTCTGCCGACAACAAAAGTCGGGTCCCCGCTACCATACGAAGAAAGAGGCCCGGATTCTCAGAGGTGGCCGGGGCGAAATTGGACAGCCTCGTAGGTGATATTGCTCCAGGCAAAGCACCACGGAGTAATGGCGAAGATGCCGAGGAGACCGAGGCGCAACCATTCATCGGCGTTCAAAGCCAAAGTGGTCTTGGAGGCCATCAAGGGTGAAGAGCCCCTCATCGTGGTCGCCAAGCGTTTCGACGTTCATCCCAACGAGGTCGCGAAGTGGAAGCGGCAACTCCTAGACGGCGCTCCACCGGTCTTCGGAGAGGGCGGCGGCGATAGAGCTACTCGGCCGGCCGGTCTTCCGCGCGCTCGCCCGGGCCGCCGCGGGCTGCAATGCCCTTGCCTGCTAGGAGGTCTGCAGATACGCCTTCATCTCAGGGCTCAATTGCTTATAGAGCGTTGCATTGTAGGACCCGTTGTACGGGACGGCGTCAGCAGCCGTCGACAGATCCACAAACCGGATGGAGGGGTCCAGGAACTGGTCGGCGGCGTCCGGAGTACCTTGCGGGCGAGTGGGGTCCATGCTGGGCAGCGGGATAGTGGCGGGGGCTTTGCCAACCGTCGCGATGTTCGCGTTGTTCGCGGTCAGATCAGTCTGGACTATCTGTTGCGCCGCGATGGCATATTTCCTCGATGCTGCCGCGGGCGTGCCGTCCGCCACCGCCGGGTCGACGTTGATTGTCTCGATCGAGATGCTGTAGTCACTGTTGAGGTAGATCCCGAACGTGCGGAACTGCTGCGGGAAATCACGTAGTGACGAGGTTTCGACCTGCCAGAAACCCTGTTCGGGCGTGGCCCCCGGAAATGCCTTGACGGTGTTGAGATGCCGGTGTCCGGCGATCCACATGAGCAAGTTTGGCGTGTTCTGAAGTGTCTTGACCAGCTCCTCCAGGGTCAGGGCGTTCTGAGTAGTGGTGGACCCATCACCGAGGGGATTCGTGGCGGTCTTGCCCCCGAGCCACCATTCGGTTTCTTGGCCTATCTGGGCGACGCCGATGGGGACATGCGCCGCGATGATCATGAGCTGGTTGGCAGCCTGGCCGGCAGCGAGTTCCGCCTTGAGCCAAGCCCACCGTTTTTCGTCAAGGAACCCGTGGCCATGGATGTCGGTCGAGCCGTCGGTCTCCGACTGGGTATCGTCCAGCACGATGACCTTGAGCGGCACGTCGGCTTTTGGCAGGAAGCTGTAGCAGGCGAAACCGTTCTCCTGCGCGGGGTCGACCAGGTTAAGGCCGTGCCCCGCAGGGCTGGAGGACGTCTTGAAGAACTCCTGGACCCATTCCGTTCTCGTCAGCGAGCGGCGGTCGGGGTCGGCTGCCACCTTGGGAGGAGTGACGGCCCCGGAGCCAGACGTGACAGGCCCCGCGTTGATAATGGTTTCCAAGGGAGTCGATCCATCGATGGCGCCACCGTAGTATTTGGGCGACGCCTTCATGTTCTCCATGTTGAAATTGGCCGGGAAGGTCGATGGATTTGGGACCAGGAAATCCGGCACGGCCCAGACCGTGTCGCTGACGTATGACTGGCGCAGACCAAGAGACGGGTCGGCATCCACCGGGAACGAACCGATGTAGAAATGATCGTGGTTGCCAAGGGTCTGGTACCAGGGGATCGACTTGTCCAGTCCGGCGGCCTGGAACGGCTTCTGGTAGTCGATGGTGTCGGCTCCCAGGTGAGCCCCGGAACTCGGCGTGATCACCCTGCCGTCGATGACGTCGATGTACCACCTGAGTTCGTTGTAGGAAGTGTTGTTGCAGGTATCGCCCAAGGAGATCGCGAAATCGAAAGCCTTCTTCTTATGAAGGGCGTTGGCCGTCTGAATGGCGGCGTCAAGGACTTGGGTGGTGTAGCCCATCACCGGGGAGTAGATGGAAGTGTTCGTCCCGGAGTAGGTCGGGTTCAGTTGTTGGAGGTAGATCAACTGGTTTGGTGATTCCTCGTCGGTGATGTGGATGTCGGTGAAGGAAAAGAAACTCAGCAGTTGCTTGCCTCTGGTTGGTGTTTCATACGTGTCCACCCCTGGCATGAGGTCTTTTCGCTCCACAACCTGGAGAGGTGATCCGTATTTCCAGGCGCCATATCCTGATGAATCGTATTCAGAGACCAGGTGGAGCTTGTCCGTGGCGGGCGGAGCAGACGCTGTGAATGGAAAGGAGAGCATCCGCTCGGCGGTGGTCTTGACATCACCAGCGATGGGATACGCTTGGACTGCGCCCGTGTTATTGCCCCATGCTGAAGTGGTGGTTGCCCCGGCCGCTGTAGTTGTGACCGCGCTTGCCGTGGTGGTCGTCTCTCCTGCTCCACCGCACGCGGCGATAAGGGCACTGATGCCGGCTCCCGTGGCAATAGCCGCCCCCGCCATGCCCGCGAATTTCAGAAACTGTCGTCTGCTCAGGGCAGCGCCCGCGAGAGCACTCTCGTCCTTGTCCACTCTGCTCACCTGCGGTCCCTCCCAACGCGGTTCCGATATCTAGAGAGGCATCGGCATCCGCAAGAGCTGACATGAGAGGTCGAAGACGAGGAAGCCCTGCACGGCCTCATGGAGCGCATCCTGGCCGGGGCGGGCTACGAGACCTTCATCTTCGCCTCGGCCCAGGCGGCGCTCGCTGTTTTCGAACAGGGGGAGCAGGTGGTGGATATGCTCCTCACCGACGTCATGCCACCCGGTCCCATCCACGGCACATGGGCTATCGGATTCGAACCACGACCGCATGCAGGCGTTTTGTGCCTTCTAGGCCGTCACCAGGCGGAAGGAAATGTCGGTGGTTGATTCAAGTCGGGTCCCCGCTACCTCCGCGTCGGCCGCTACCACGCCTTGCCAGCCGGGAGCTCTCCTCATGCCGGAGGTCTCGCCGTTCTGTCCGACCTGCGGGTAGAGTGAATCAGCGTGGGGCCCGATCGCGTTCGCCGGCGGTCGTACTGTACCGGGCCAGGCAAGAATCGATGCGAGACGTGGACTTCGCCATTCTGCTACCCCCTCCGGCATATGTTGTGCACGGCCCGGAAAAGCACTCGGCCTCGCACAGCCGGCCATCTGGTAGACTCCCGCGGGGACATCCTCGGCGCTCCCCACGCTTAGAGCCTATCCCGGTGGGTTCTTCGCGGCGAGGCCGAGCGAAAGGGCCATGGGCAAGGATCGAGGAGCAAAACGCCCGGAGGCGTACCGGTAGGTACGTTGAGGACGTTTTGTTTGGAGGACGCCGCCCATGGCCCTTGCAGCTGGCCGCAGCAGGAGAACCCACCGGGATAGGCTGTTAGTCAACGACCGAAAGCGCACGTCCATGAACCAGTCTTTTGCCTACGCGGGCACCAGCGACTACATCGCCGCGCCCGACCTCATGCAGACTGTCAACGTCGCCGTACAGCTCAGCCGCCCGCTGCTCATCAAGGGCGAGCCCGGCACCGGCAAGACCATGCTCGCCCAATCC
>Ga0315283_10006128_pt1 | contig 10704 bp, 8 predicted proteins | sample YL17G09_0_MG_FD_204541 | JGI IMG/M metagenome (GOLD analysis project Ga0315283, IMG submission 204541) | Sediment microbial communities from Yellowstone Lake, YNP, Wyoming, USA - YL17G09_0 | ecosystem: Environmental > Aquatic > Freshwater > Lake > Sediment | place: USA: Wyoming | collected...
CCATCGACTACGCCCTGTGCATGTACTGCGGCATCTGCGTCGAGGTATGTCCGTTCGACGCGCTCTTCTGGAGCCCCGAGTACGAGTACGCGGAGTACGACCTGCACGAGATGCTCCACGAGAAGGAACGGCTGGAGGAGTGGACTTATACGGTCAAGCCTCCGCCGGAACTCGAGGTCGGGGCGGAGCTTCCTCCGGAGCTGGTTGTGGAGAAGCCCGCTGCCGCTGCGGTGGCTGCGGCGGTGACCGACGGCGCTGCGGACGCGGCCACCTCGACTGGGGAGACTGCGGCGGCGACGGGACCGGGCGCCGGGGGTGGGCGCATGGCCGCAACGTCCGCTGCCCCGCCGGCCCCCGCCGCTACGAAGGTGGAGGTTGCGCCGGATCAGGAGGTCTATGACCGGGTCTTCGCTGAGGAGGTCGCGAAGGGAACGCCGGAGCGGGTCGCGCAGGGGAAGGCCAAGCGGGCCGCGATGCTCGCGGCGAGGAAGGCTGCTGCGCCGGCTGATACTCCCGCGGCAGCACCTGCCGTTCCTCCACCGACTGCGGAAGCTCCGACGCCCGTATCACCTGCCGTCGAAGCTGCTGCTCCGGTTCCTGCTCCCGAGGCGCCGGGTGCAGCGAAGGTTGTTCACGAACCGGATCAGGAGACCTACGACCGGGTCTTCGCAGAGGAGGTTGCGAAGGGGACGCCGGAGCGGGTCGCGCAGGGGAAGGCCAAGCGAGCGGCCATGCTCGCGGCCAGGAAGAAGGCAGGAGGATGAACGGGCACGAGATCGTGTTCCTTATCCTCGCTCTCGCGGGTTTGGGGGCCGCGCTGAAGGTCGTCACGACCGACAACGTGGTTCACGGCGCGCTCTATCTGGTGGTTGCCCTTGCCATGGTCGGCGGCGTCTATCTGCTGCTCGGCGCGGAATTCCTGGCCTGGGTTCAGGTACTGATCTACGTCGGAGCCGTGGTCGTGCTCCTGCTGTTCAGCCTCATGCTGACCAAGGCGCCGATAGGGCCGCACGCGTTGGACAACAAGCAGAAAGGGCTCGCAGCCCTCATCGGGTTCGGCGCCTTCGCTGGACTCGGGCTGCTGATCGCGGACGCGTTCGAAGGCAGCGTGGGAGCGCCACCGACCACCACGGCTGACATCGGGGCGTCGATATTCAAGGACTGGGTTCTCCCATTCGAGGTCGTATCGATCCTGCTGCTCGCCGCCTTGGTCGGTGCGGTGGTCATCGCGCGGAAGGATGACGACGAGTGATCTCGCTGAAGCTGGTCCTACTCTTCTCCGCCGGACTCTTCGCGATCGGGGTCTACGGGGTCCTGGCTCGCCGCCATGCCGTACTGGTGCTCATGTCCATCGAGCTGATGCTCAACGCGGTGAACGTGAACCTCGTGGCATTCGCGCAGACCTTCAAGGACGTTACAGGGCAGGTATTCGCACTGTTCATGATCACGGTGGCGGCGGCCGAGGTCGGCATCGGACTGGCCATCATCATCCTGATCTTCCGCAACCGCGAAACGATCAACATCGACGAAGTGGACGAGATGAAATGGTGAGCGGACAGTGATCCGATACTCGTGGGTGATAGCGCTCCTGCCGTTCGTGTCGTTCCTGCTGACGATGTTCTTCGGGAAGCGCCTGCCCGGCAAGGGGGCCTGGATCGGGATGCTCGCCGTCGGTGCGGGTCTCGCGATGTCCCTTGCGGTCCTGGGGCACTTCGTTTCCGGTGGCGCTCCGTACGAGGCATCTATCCACTGGTTCACCATCGGGGCGTTCGACTTCGAGCTGGGCGAGTACATCGACGGGCTCACGGCCGTGATGTTGGTCGTGGTCACCCTCGTGGCGCTGTGCGTCCAGATCTACTCGATGGGCTATATGCACGGCGACCGGCGATACGTCTGGTTCTTTGCAGTCCTTTCCCTGTTCACCGGGTCGATGCTGAACCTGGTCATCGCCAACAACCTCTTCCAGCTGCTGGTGAGCTGGGAACTCGTCGGCATCTGCTCCTACCTGCTGATCGGTCACTGGTGGGAGGAGAAGGAGAACTCCGACGCCGCGATCAAGGCGTTCATCACCACGAAGATCGGCGACGTCCCCTTCCTCATCGGGATCTTCGGACTCACGATCGCCGCGGGAACGACGAACATCCAGGGGATATCGGAGCAGGCTGCCGCGGGTGCTATCCCGACGGTTGCTCTCACCGCCGGGGCCCTTCTGCTCTTCGGGGGAGCGATCGGCAAGTCCGCGCAGTTCCCGCTCCACGTGTGGCTGCCGGACGCCATGGCCGGCCCGACCCCGGTGTCGGCCCTCATCCATGCCGCGACGATGGTTGCCGCGGGCGTCTATCTGGTCGGCAGGATGTTCCTGGTCTTCGAGAACGCGGGCCCCGCCGCCCTCAATGTCGTTGCCACGATCGCGTGCATCACGATGATCGGCGCGGCGCTGCTCGCCATGGTGCAGGACGACATCAAGAAGGTGCTTGCCTACTCGACGATCTCTCAGCTCGCCTACATGTTGGCCGGACTCTCGCTGGGTCCCGCGGGCTACACCCCCGGGCTGTTTCACCTCTTCACGCATGCCTTCTTCAAGGCGCTGCTGTTCCTCGGTGCCGGTTCCGTCATCCACGCCGTCAAGACGAACAACATGAGCCAGATGGGCGGGTTGAGGAAGCACATGCCCGTCACGTTCTGGACGTTCATCATCGGCTCCGCTGCTCTGATGGGGATACCGCCGCTGGCCGGGTTCTGGTCGAAGGACGAGATCATCACCGCTGCGTGGAGTAGCGGGCACCACGTCGTGTGGGTTTGCGCCATCATCACGGCCGTCCTGACGGCCTTCTACATGACCCGGGCGCTGCTGCTGACCTTCTACGGCGAGTACCGAGGCGAAGCGCATCCGCACGAATCGCCGCGCGTGATGACCTTGCCGCTGGTCGTTCTGGCCGGACTCTCTGCGGTTGCCGGGTTCTTCGGGGCGTCGCAGCTCGGTGCCATATTCGCCGAGGTGGTGCACCTTCCGGGGGGCGCCGAGTCCGAACCCTTCAACTACGGGATGGCTCTCGTTTCTATCGTCTGCGTGGGCTTGGGCGTCGCGGTCGGATACAGGCTGTATTCGACATGGCGGGAGCGCGAGCCCCTTCTCGCGCTGGGCCCGTTGCACCGGGTCCTGGCGAACAAGTACTACATGGACGACTTCTACATGAAGTACATCGTGAAGCCGATCCAGCTGCAGCTCTCTTCGGCGGTCAACGTCTTCAACACAAAGGTGCTCGACGGCATCGTCCACTCCTTCGCATACGCGGCCCGGGGTCTCGCCCGGCTCGTCGAGGTATTCGACCGCAGAGCGGTGGACGGGGCCGTCAACGGCATAGCTCAGGCTGCCGGAACGACCGGCGGGATGCTCAAGTACCTGCAATCCGGAAACATCCAGCGCTACGCCGTATCTCTGTTCGTCGGCGTGGCGATCCTGGCGGTACTCATACTCAAGGTCCAATAAAGGAGCGCGGATGAACTGGCAAGAGTCGGCGATCACGATCGCAACGTTCCTGCCCACGGCGGGAGCGGTGCTCATCGTGTTGATGCCCAAACGCAACGATCGAGCGATCCGTGCGACGGGTATCGCGGTGACCGGGGTCGCCATGCTGGCTGCGCTCGCGATGCTCTTCGGCTATCACGTCAATCAGCCTGGGCTGCAGTTCGAGCTCAACGTGCCCTGGATATCGGTGATCGGCGCTCGCTATCACGTCGGTGTGGACGGCATCAGCCTGCCGCTCTTCGAACTGACCTTCGTCCTGTCCTTCCTGTGCGCCATCTACACGTGGCGCTACGTGCCCTCGCCGGGCAACACGAAGGCGTTCCTCGCTCTGATCCTGCTTCTCGAAACGGGCATGGCCGGCACGTTCATCGCCTTCGACCTGGTGCTCTTCTTCGTCTTCTGGGAACTGGTCCTGGTCCCCATGTACTTCCTCATCGGAGTGTGGGGGAGCACCAACCGGGAGTACGCGGCGATCAAGTTCTTCCTCTACACGTTGTTCGGCAGCGTGTTCATGCTGCTGGGCTTCCTGGGTATGTACTTCAACTCACCAGGGGCGCATACATTCGACATCATCCAGCTGCAGCAGTTCGGCGCAGGCGGGGGCTTCAGCAACAACTTCCAGCTCGTGGTGTTCGCCGCGGTGTTCCTCGGTTTCGCGATCAAGGTCCCGATGTGGCCGTTCCACACGTGGTTGCCGGACGCGCACACCGAGGCCCCGACGGTCGGCTCGGTGCTGCTGGCGGGCATCCTCCTGAAGATGGGCACCTACGGATTCGTTCGCATCGCGATGCCGATACTTCCCTACGCCGCGCGCAAGTGGGCGCCCTGGATCGGGCTGCTCGCCGCCATCGCAATCGTCTACGCGGCTCTCGCGTGTCTCGCTCAGAAGGACCTGAAGCGACTCATCGCCTTCTCGTCGGTTGGCCACATGGGGTTCGTGATGCTGGGCATCGCGACGCTCACGGCGGCGGGTGTGAACGCCGCGGTGTTCGGGATGGTCGCGCACGGGATCATCACGGGCATGCTCTTCTTCTGCGTCGGTTCGATCTACGACCGGTATCACACGCGCCAGATATCGGAGATCGGCGGAGGGATGCTGCTGAAGGTCCCGAAGCTCGCCGGGATCTTCGCCTTCGTTTCGATCGCGTCGCTGGGACTGCCCGGTCTCGCGGGATTCTGGGGAGAGGTGGGCGCTCTCTTGGCCGCCTTCAACCCGCTGCCCGGTCTGCCGGTTGGCCTGTTCCGAACGTACATGGTGCTCGGCGCTGTGGGGACGGTTCTGACCGCGGGCTACTTCCTGTGGATGCTGCAGCGGGTGAATCTCGGTGTGGTTCCCGAGAAGTGGCAGGCGAAACTGATCGCCGACGTGAACAGACCCGAGTGGATCTCGTGGTCTCCGCTCATCGCCGCCACCGTCGTATTCGGAGTGCTGCCGTCCCTGATCTTTGGGGTCACGGACGCGGCCGTGAAGACCCTCTACGGGAGCTAGATGCAGCCTTCGATCGACCTCCACGCGTTCGCCCCCGAGATAGCTCTGTCGGTGACGATCCTCGTGGTGCTCATCACGGACACCTTCCTAGCGAAGGAACGCAAATGGTGGGCGATGCCGATCTCGTTCGCCGGGCTGTTGGTCTCCTTCGGACTTCTGATGACGCTGGCCGGTCAGTCGCGTTCGACGTTCGGCGGAACCTTCGTGGTGAACGGCTTCTCGATCCCGATCAAGGGCTTCTTCCTTCTTGCCGGGATGACGGTGTTGCTGCTCTCACTGCGCTACTTCCGAGACGGCGTGTACTACCAGGGTGAGTACTACTTCCTGCTGCTGTGTTCGCTACTGGGTTGCCTCATCATGCCGTCGGCCCGAGATCTGATCACGCTGTTCATCGCGGTCGAGCTGGTTTCGGCTCCCGCGTTCCTGATGGCGGCCTTCAGCAAGGGCGACCTGAAGTCGAACGAGGCCGGCCTGAAGTTCTTCATCTTCGGGGTGCTGTCATCTGCCGTGATGCTCTACGGGATGAGCCTCGTCTACGGGCTCTCGCATTCCACGACGCTCAGCGGCATCGCCGAGGGCCTGTCCGGCGCGATGGGGGAGCAGCCCGTGACCCTCGTGGCGATCCTGATGGTCGTGGCGGGGTTCGGGTTCAAGGTTTCGGCCGTTCCGTTCCACTTCTGGGCGCCCGACACCTACGAAGGCGCGCCGGTACCCGTCGCCGCGTTCCTCTCGGTGGCGTCGAAAGCTGCGGGGTTCGTCGGCTTGTGGCTCCTGATGGGGATCGCGTTCATCCACCAGGCGGCATCTTGGGCCCCTATCTTCGCCGTGCTGTGCGTTCTGACGATGACGATAGGCAACCTCGTTGCGCTGCAACAGACCCAGATAGTGCGGCTGCTTGCCTACTCGAGCATCGCGCAGGCCGGCTACATCCTTCTGCCGTTCGCACTGATCGTCGATGGCGATACGACCATGAACGCCACGGCTTTGGCCGCGAGCCTCACCTATATCTTCATCTACGCGGTCATGAACTTCGGTCTGTTCGCGGTCGTCATCGGGGTGCACCGCGAATCGCCCAACGGCCTGATCACGGACTACGCGGGTCTGGCGAAGCGCGCACCCGCACTCGGCATCGCCATGATCGCGTTCCTCGTTTCGCTGGGAGGCATCCCGCCGACCGGCGGATTCTGGGCCAAGTTCTTCGTGTTCAAGGCGGCCATCGATCGCGGCGGGATCGGAACATGGTTGGCGGCCATCATGGTCGTCAACTCGGTCATAGGGATCTTCTACTACCTCGCCGTCGCCAAACAGGTGGCGTTCCGCGAAGGTGATGAGCGCCGCATCAAGGTCCCGGCCTCGATCGGTTTCGCTGTGGTCGTAGGTGCCGTGCTGATCCTGGCGATCGGCGTGTACCCGGACCTGATCGCGAAGTTCTTCTCGGCGAGCTAGAAGCTCTACCGCATGTTCTCGAACTGAAGGGGCACGTTGAAGTCGTGCTCCTTCAGCGCGGCGATGACTCCCTGAAGATCGTCCTTCTTCTTGCCGGTGACGCGGACCTGCTTGTCCTGGATCTGGCTCTGCACCTTCAGGCCCGTTCCCTTGATGAACTTCACGATCTCTCTTGCCTTGTCGTCGGTCAGGCCGTTGTTCAGCTTGATCGTGAGCTTCGAGTGTCCCTTGGCCGCCGGCTGGATGGTCCCCTCGCTCAGCGCCTTCAGCGAAACGTGGCGCTTGACCAGTTTGTCTTTCAGGACCTCGACCGCCGCCTTGAGCCGGTCCTCGGTGGAGGAGCGGACCTCGATGTCGGCGTCTTCCTGCTCGATGTTCGTCTCGGTGTTCTTGAAGTCGAACCGGGTGCCGACCTCGCGGCGGGCCTGATCGAGAGCGTTCGCGACTTCGACCATGTCGACCTCTGAGACCACATCGAAGGAGAAGCTGTCCTTTGCCATGTGTGAATCCTAACTCGAAGGCCCCCGCGTCAACCCCCGCGTTTTCAGGGAAAGGCGTCTGGCGACGTTCGCCGCCTGCAGCGGGAGCCTGGGTGCGCGTCCGAACGTGGCGTTCGCACTGAGCGTCGCCACCACCGGGTTGGGCCAGCGGTCCCTAAGTCCTCTGGCGAACTCCGCCAGATGCACCGGCGAGGGGAGCGGATCCAGGAGCACCCCCTTCGACGGGGGCGATGCCCGGTCCCACTCGTCGAGGACCGCTCGGATCAGCCAGCGAGGCGGATCGATGCCTTCCGCAGGTGTTGCGTCGACTCGGGCGCCGAGCAACTTGCCAGCCAGCGCGATGGTCGCGCAAACCCAGTCGCGGGTTCGCGAGTCGGCCGTCAAACAGACTTCCCAGTCGAAGTCGTCGACCCTGTTCTCGGTGGCGACCGCGACGTCGCACAGCCAAGTGGGTCGCCAGCCTCCGTGCTTCAGGAAGTGGAGCGCGAGGGTTCTAAGCCTGTCCTCCTCCGAGAGCACGCGCACCTCGACGGCACCGCAGCGGACCACTCGGGATCTCTCGAACGCATCCTCGAGCGGTACGCTCTTGAGTTCCTCCGTATTGCCGATATCCGCGTAGGCGCCCTCGGGGTAGCGGGAGAGCTCCGCCTCGGCCCGCGCCCGGTCTTCGGGCCTCACCCATAGGTCGATGTCTCCGAACGGACGTAGGGCTCGTTCGGGGTACATGGATGCGGCGTCCCATCCTTTGTGCAGCAGCGCCTCTATCCCGGCGGACGAAAGCGCGGAGACGACGACCTGGATGTTGGCTTCGTGCATCTTCGCGTGGAGGGCGTGGAGTTTGTAGGACTCCCTCAACCGCTGCCCGACATCGGTCTGCGCCAGGTGCGTGTCGCGTCGGATCCGCCACCAGGCCAGCGCGGGACCCCCGGAAGCCATCAACCGCTCTTCCACGACGACCAGGTCGCTCTCGGTGAAGTCGACGGCAGGCGGGTCGATGCGCCAGGATCCCGCGAGGATCCGCGCGATCTTCACGCCGCTCAAGCGCTCTCCGCCTCCGACAGCAGCGAGGCAGCTACTTCGGAAGCCTCTCCACGCTTGCCTTTCAGGACGACTGCCCCGCCCAGCGCCGCCCGAAGGGTCGACAGCGCTGTCTCGGGCGCCCGCCTGGCGGAAACCGTGTTCGCCAGCATCGCGAGAGCCCCTTCGGCCGGCGAGAGCTTCCGCGGGCGCCAGTTCGCTCCGTCCTTGTACTCGCTGGCAACGACCAGTCCGATGCGTAGGGGCTTGGAACCCTTCTTCCCGCCGAACGCCTCGGCCTCGTGGTCGGTTCCTTCATATGAGCCCGGTACGCGTATCGACATCGGAGCGTGGAAGGGATGCACGCGACCCTGGGCGTCGATCACGGCGTATTCGTCCGAGTAGTAGGAGGCTCCCGCCTTGACCAGTTCCGCGACGAGTGTGGACTTCCCGCTGAAGCTTCGGCCGGGGATGACTATCGCCTTGCCCTTCCACCCGACGACACCCGCGTGGACGAACACCCGGCGGGGCGCATGCTCGGCCACGGTCGCCCGCAGCATCGATTCCAGCGCCTCCAGAACGGGCTCGAATTCCCGATGCCTGGCGACTCTCACCCATCCGTCATAGAGGACCCAGAGCCTGCGGGTGCCCTTCCTGTCGCCTGGGCCGCCGGCGACGAGGGAGTAGAGGTGGGGCACCGTCTGCACGGTGGAGGGCTTCCACCCGGGAGGCAGGACTTCTTCGAGCCTGGGCATCACGCTCGGGTCGGTGGTTCGCAGGCCGATGCGCACGCCGAAGGACGTGAATGAGGATCCCGCCGCCCAGCCTAGGCGGTCCAATCGCTCCATTCAGGTGGAGCTTGCGCGCAGCGTGGGAAGTCGCTCGTCCATCAGCTCTCTCGGGTCGGAAGTGCGTGCCTATTCTAGGTGAGCCCAGCACGAGGCCGTTGACCTAGTTCGAAAGTGCTATTCGGATCTGGGAGCGGGGGTTTCTCAAAGAACCCGACCCTGCTTGCCCGATTGGATCCGCCTTCATAGGTACACTGGGGCGACCCGAAACTTGAGGGCAGGGAGGGCTTCCGTGGGTTCGATAAGGTCCAGGCTCGGCCGCTTGATCAGCGTGTTCGCGGTTACGACGGTCGCGATGGGAACGGTGATCGTCGCCGCACCTCAGGCTCAAGCGGGGGTGGGACCCTTCACCCTCAAAGCACTCAGCTGGTATGACATCGGGCTGGACAGCAACGATGTCACCGCCGGACCGAATGTCTACGAGATTGGGATCCGGGCCTGCAACACCGGGACGACCACGGCCACGACCGTCACCGCTACCTGGGCTTGGACCAACGTCGGCCGAGACAGGACCGGGGTCGCCCTCGCCACCTCCTACGTGGATATCCAAACGGGGACGTCGGCGACGCAGGTCACCCACTATCTCGCGGCGGGGGCGTGTTTCGACTTCTACTTCAACTTGGAGATCGTCCGAGATGCCGCCGCGTACAAGACGACGCGTAACTTCACGGTAACGGTCGAAGACACCATCGTGGGTGAGGTATCGTCGGCGTCGCTCTCCAACCGCATCGCCATCATGGACATCCAGTCGCAGGCCCGGAACTACGTTTTCGGGACCCATTGCGACGGCCAGCCCGACGGGACGAAGGACTGCGGCGTCTACGGGCCGTGGAACGTCGGCACGGGGAGTTGGGATCCCGCCCCCACGGCCGTTCTGGTTGGAGGCACCTACACCTACACCCTGATCTCGACGACCGCGACGGCTGGATATGGCTCCTACTCCACGATGCTCAACTTCCCGCGCGGGATCTTTCAGATCCAGAGCGTGACCCAGGCGTACAAGACCTTCCCCGCCACCCCCAATGCGTACTGCTGCCGGGACATCCCTCCCAACGTTAACGGCACGGTCACGCGATTGTGGAACAACGCCTGCAACTGGCAGTACGACGCGACCGATCCCGTCGCTGACGACTGCACCACGGGTGCGGAGAAGCTCGACAAGTCGGGGAACACCACGGTGACGACGTTCGTCATCAAGATCCTTGCCGCGGGAACTTCCTCGATCACGGGGCTTGTGTGGGACGGTTCAGGTGCGTCCTGGCACTACAACGCCGACTACGGAACACAGGTGATCTCTATCACCGCCACGAAGCCGACAGCGGTGAGTTTCGGGTCTGCGAGTGCGATCCGGGCCCGGAGTGGGAACGTCGTCGAGTGGGACACCGCCAGCGAGACCGACAACCTCGGGTTCAACGTGTACGCGACCGAGGGCGATCAGAAGGTCAAGCTCAACGAGGGCCTGATCGCGGGCTCGGCCCTTTCGACTGGAGATGCCGGTGTCGGCGTCGGTCGGTCGTACAGATGGGTCGTGCCGGCCTCAAGGACCTCGCCGTCTGACGAGTATTGGATAGAAGCCGTCGATCTCAACGGTGACAGCACGTGGCACGGACCTGTGAAGGTCAGCGGCTCTTCTTCTGCGGCCGTCAGTCGCTCCTCGGCACCGCTGTCTTCTCTCGCCGATGGTTCCGGACGCTCGTTCTCCGAGCCGCGGGTGTCCTCGGGGGCGGCCGTGATCCCAGCGGCTGCAGCGAGCCTCGCCGGCTCCCCTGCCGTCAAGATCGGGATCAGCCACGAGGGCTGGTACCGCGTTCCACTCTCGGATGTCGCGTCAGCGGGGCTCACCGTCGGGGATCCGAACGGATTGCGCCTCTACGC
>Ga0315283_10006129_pt1 | contig 10704 bp, 6 predicted proteins | sample YL17G09_0_MG_FD_204541 | JGI IMG/M metagenome (GOLD analysis project Ga0315283, IMG submission 204541) | Sediment microbial communities from Yellowstone Lake, YNP, Wyoming, USA - YL17G09_0 | ecosystem: Environmental > Aquatic > Freshwater > Lake > Sediment | place: USA: Wyoming | collected...
AATGCGGTCCTCGAGCGCGCGGCGGTCGTTCGCCAAATAGAGCGTCGGACGGCGGGTGGCCATGACCAGCGCCAGCGACTGCTTGTACGTCTTCGCCTTGCGCTTCAGCGTCCGGTCTTCCTCGGGCAAGGTGAGATCGTTCTGCAGGTCCTGCACCGACTTGCCGAACCAGGCCCACATTCCTTGCCCGATGCCGGTGACTTCACCCTCGCCGGGCGCCGCACCCAAAGGCATGCTGTTCAAGTAGTCGAGGACGATGTCGCGGCGCGCGCCACGGGTGTCGGGACCATTCCGGTAGGCACGCAGGCTGGCGGCAAAAATCTGTTTGATCTTGTCGGAACCGCCGGCGGTGCGGCCCTCGTGCGAGTGGCGGAACTTCTCGATCTGGGTCGCAAGCGTGCTGCCGCCCTGCACACGGCCGCCGTCGTGCACCTTGTCCATCGCGTAGTTGGCGCTGGCGAAGAACAGCCGGTCCCACTCGAGCGCCGGATTGAGCGTCGTATGGTCTTGGTCCAGCAATTTGCGGTTTTCGACAAACAGCAGCGATTGCACCAGCAGCGCCGGAATCTCTCCGTACTCACGGAACGCGAACCGGTCGAGCGGCGCCTGATAGAGATCCTTGCCGTCGCGATCGAGGATCTCGAGGGTTGCGAGATGCTTCTCGTCATACGGCGGCGCGATGCCGCGTCCGGCCAATTTGACGAGTTCCGGCGATGGACAGGCTTGCCGCGCAATGCGGAAATCGCGCGTCGTGAGCTGCTGCGAAAGATCCGACAACTGGTGGTAACCCAAGCGCTGGTCGTACGGGCCGCCGGGCGCGACGAGCGGCGCATCGCACGCGCCGTTGCGCACTTCCCACGACAACTTGTTGGCATAGCGCGAGAAAAACCGCGCCTGCAGGGCCGACGTGCGCATCTCCATCCACACGAAGCCGGCCGTGACCGCGAGCGCGCAGGGCACGACAACGCCCGCCCGGGGCAGGCGCAGCGCACTGCGCGTGGCGGCTCTTGGGCGCGCCCGGGCATCCGCGGCCGGCAGAGCCGTCTCGGCGGGCCCGGCAGCCTCGGGAGCGAAAAGCGGCGGCAGACCTCGGAATGGAATCCAACGGGAGAAATTCGGCCAGTGCGGCGACTTACTCATGCACGGGAGGGTGTCGTAGACGCCTCTCCCAATCCTCTCCTTCCACCGACCGGTGGCCAAGGGGGCACACACGTCGACTCGGCCCAGCCGGGAACGTGGTCAAAATCGTTGCAACCACGGAAGTCCGACGCTGCTCAAGGGTACCATAGGGTCCGAATCGCGAGAAGCGGAACCCGACGGCAACACTGAGTGGAGCTTGGTTCCGGCGTACGGCTCGCCGGGCCAGAGCTGGGGCGCCGGCCGTGGCACCCCCCGGGAGAAACTGGCTAATGAGTTGTCAGGAAAAGGGATCGAGGCTCGAGGTGTGGGGCGCACGGCAAGCGGTTTGCGGCCCGTGCCGCGCCGGCTCCAGGACTTCGTGTGGCGTCCGACGACGGGCCTTCTTATGATGGGCCGCTAGCCCCGATGGGGGGCCGGACCGGATTCCGGAGGTTGGCGATGGGTGCCCAGTTCATCCGCCGAGCCGCCTGGGCGGCGGCGGTCTTGACCGTGGCGAACTGCGGCGGCGGCCGGCGGCCCGGCGACACGCAACCGGCACACGGCGCTAGGACGGGTGCCGCGGCGGCAGCGAGCGGGCAGCCGTGGAGCGTGAACCTCGGCTCGCAAGGCGGCTTCACGGGCGGCGGCAGCGGCCATCGGGTGCGCTCCGACGGCACCGTGAGCTCGTGGTCGCGCATCACGCCGCAGGAGTCACTCACGACGCGGGCCGTGGGACTTGCAAGCAGCGAAACGCTGCACGTGCTGCACGCGGCGCTCGAGTCCTTGGACACGAGCCAAACCCGGTTCGCCAGTACCGGCAACATGACGGTGTTCATCGAATGGATCGAAGCACCTGCACCGCGCCGCTGGTCTTGGCCGGAGGGCACGTCCGACGCCAAGATCCCAAGCCCGGTGCACCGCGCCTACCTCGCGGCGCTCGCCGCGGTGGCCAGCGCACGGCCCGCGCCATGAGGGTGCGGCATTTCGAGACCGACGAGGGGTGGAAGACTCGATGACGGCTCCGCGCACGTTATGCGACATGTTTTTCGATTCGGTGCGCGACCGGTCGCGCCCGGCGGCTTTCCTCATCAAGAAAGACGGCGTCTACCGCGCGGTCTCGTCGCAGCAGGTGGCGGATCGCGTGCGCGCGGTCGCCTGCGGCCTGCAGCAATTGGGGGTCCGCCCCGGCGAACGCATCGTCATCCTGTCGGAGAACCGGCTCGAATGGGCGCTGGCCGACTACGCCACGTTGTGCTGTGGCGCCATCGTCGTGCCGATCTACGCCACACTGCAGCCCGCGCAAACGCAAGCGCAAGTTGCCGACAGCGGGGCGGTGCTGGCCTTCGTGTCGGGTCATGCGCAGCTCGAGAAACTGGGTGCACCTGGCACCTTGCCGGGCCTCCGAACCGCGGTGGTGTTCGACTCTGCGGAGGTCGAAATGGCCGCCGGCGGCGCACCGAACGTGCTGGCGTTTGCGGAGTTGGAATCCCGGGGGGCGGCGCGCGGCGACGCCGGGGCGTTGGAACGCAGTGCGCAGGCCGTGCGGCCGGATGACGTCGCAACGATTATCTACACCTCGGGCACCAGTGGCCAACCCAAGGGTGTCGTGTTGACGCACGCCAACCTGATCGCCAACGTGCTCGGCGTGGTCCGCGCCGTGCATTTGTCGATCGCCGACACCTGTTTGTCGTTCTTGCCCTTGTCGCACGTGCTCGAGCGCACCGCCGGACACTTCATCATGTGGCACGTGGGCGCCACCATCGCCTACGCCGAAGGCATGGACACCGTCGCGCACAACCTGCCGGAAGTGAGACCCACGGTTCTGATCAGCGTGCCGCGCCTGTACGAGAAGATGAACGCCCGCATCCTGGCGGCACTCGAGCAGGCGCCCGGGTGGCGGCGCAAGTTGTTTGCGTGGGCGCAGGTCCAGGGCACACAGCGGGTGCATCTGCAGCAGGCCGGCAAACCCGTGCCTTGGGCCCAAGAGCTCCGCTGCCTCCTCGCCGACCGGCTGGTGTTCGCCAAGCTGCGCGCCAAGCTCGGCGGCCGCTTGCGGCTCATCATTTCAGGCGGCGCACCGTTGTCGCGCTCCATTGCCGAGTTCTTCCATGCAGCGGGATTGCCGGTCATGGAGGGCTACGGCCTCACCGAGACCTCGCCGGTCTTGACCGTGACCCGGCCGGAACGCCCGCGCATCGGTTTCGTGGGCCCGCCACTCGACAACGTCGAATTGCGGATCGGCGACAACGGCGAGATTCTGGCGCGCGGCCCGAGTGTGATGCCGGGCTACTTCAACAATCCAACCGCCACCGCCGAGGTGCTCGCCGGCGGCTGGTTCCACACCGGCGACGTGGGTGAGATCGACACCGACGGCTCGCTGCGAATCACCGACCGGCTGAAGGATCTCATCGTCACCGCCGGCGGCAAGAAGGTGGCGCCGCAACCCATCGAGGCACGGCTCAAGGCGTTTCAGTACCTCTCCGAGGCGGTGTTGATCGGCGACAGCCGCAAGTACGTGGCAGCGCTCGTGGTGCCAAATTTCCACAACCTCGAGCAGCATGCGCGACAGCACGGCATCGCATTTACATCGCATACCGAATTGGTGGCATCACCGGCGGTTTTGAAGTTGTTCGGAGACTTCCTCGGCCAGGTGAACAACGAGCTCGCGCCCTTCGAACGCATCAAGCGCTTCCGGATTCTCGACCGCGAACTCGCGGCGCACACCGGTGAACTGACGCCCAGTATGAAGGTGAAGCGCAACGTCGTGATGAAGACGTTCGCCGCCAGCATCGAATCGATGTATGCCGAACCGGCGCCGGACGGCGTCGGCACGCTGACGGCCTGACGAACCCGGGCGCGGTACTGCCCGGCCACATTTGAGGCCCGCCAGTGCAGCAACAGACTCCGCAACCGCAGTTGGTTCTGGTCACCGGCGCGACCGGTTACGTCGGCGGCCGCTTGGTGCGCGCGCTCGAAGAGCGCAACGCCGCGGTCCGTTGCTTGGCCCGCCGGCCCGAATTCCTGCGGCCGCGCGTCGCGCCCACGACCGAAGTCATGGGCGGTGATATCACCGACGCCGGCGCGCTGCGCGACGTTCTCCGCGGCGTGCACACCGCGTACTACCTGGTGCACTCGATGGCGTCCGGCGACGATTTCGAGCGCGAAGATCGCGACACCGCACAGGGCTTCGCCGCCGCGGCTCTGAGCGCCGGCGTGCAACGCATCGTCTACTTGGGGGCGCTCGGCCACGGCACCGGCCTTTCAACTCACTTGGAGAGCCGCCAAGAAGTGGGTCGCATTCTGCGCCAGTCCGGCGTGCCGACGATCGAGTTTCGGGCTTCGGTCATCATCGGCTCCGGGAGCCTGTCGTTCGAAATGGTACGCGCGCTGGTCGACAAGCTGCCGGTGATGACCACGCCGCGCTGGGTCCGCACGCCGGCGCAGCCGATCGCCGTCGAGGATGTCATCGCCTACCTGGTCGAAGCACTCGACCGCCCGCCGGGACCGAGCGAAATCTTCGAGATCGGCGGCCGGGACGCCGTCGCGTATGGCGATCTCATGACCGAATACGCGCGTCAACGTGGGTTGCGGCGCTGGATCATCCCGGTTCCGGTGCTCACACCCGGCCTCTCCAGCCGGTGGCTGCGCTTGATCACGCCGCTGTACGCGCGGGTCGGCAAGGCGCTGATCGAAGGCGTACGCAATCCCACCGTGGTTCTCGACGATCGCGCCCGGCGCGAGTTCCGCGTCCAACCCCGCGGCATGCGCGAGGCCATCGCGCGCGCACTCGTGAACGAGGACCAGGAGTTCGCCGCGACCCGATGGTCGGATGCGCGCTCGTCCATTCCAACGCGGCCGGGCTATGGCGGCATGAAGCTGGGCTCACGCCTCGTCGATTCACGCTCGTTGCGGGTGCCCTGCGCGGCCGCCTACACGTTCACGGCAGTGCGCCGCATCGGCGGCCCGACTGGTTGGTATTGCGCCAATCTGTTGTGGCGCCTGCGCGGTGCGATCGATTTGCTGGTGGGCGGCGTGGGTCTGCGCCGCGGCCGTCGCGATCCCGAACACGTCACCCCCGGTGACACGCTGGATTTCTGGCGCGTGGAAGCTTACGAGCCCGGGCGGCTGTTGCGCCTGGCCGCGGAGATGCGGTTGCCGGGCCGCGCCTGGCTGCAATTCGAAGTGGACGCGGACGGCGCAACGAACTCGACGCTCCGGCAGACGGCGCTGTTCGATCCGCGCGGCTTGGGCGGCCTCTTGTACTGGTATGCGCTGTGGCCCATTCACCAGTACGTGTTCGGAGGGATGATCCGGGCGATCGCCGGAGCCGCGCTGCGGGACGCGCGACTGAGATCCCCTGCGGTGTAGGGCACCGCGCCAGGCGGGCGCCGGGCGACCATGCACGCCCGGCACCGGATCCCACCACCGCACCACCGCACCACACCACGCCTGGCTGCGAACGGCCCCCGGCGAGCGAAACCTTGGGAGCCGATCCGCGGGGGTGGAGCCGGCCGGCGCGCGCCTTCGGACCGGCACCGCATACCGGACTCCGCCCCGAGTCGTTCCAATCCACTGCCTCCCCACCACCGCACTGCGTCCGGTACGCCCCGCACCGGCAATTCCGCGCCGCTACTGCACCACGCCGGTCTTCGTGAGCGAAAATTCGTCGCGCACCGTGCCGGCGGCGCTGTCGATCGTGCGCACTTGCAGCGTGTTGCCGCGCACGGTGACATGCGTGAACATGACGGTGTGATCCACCTGCGCGGCGTTGATGTCGCAATCCGCCGTCGTGCCGGTGGTCTTCGAGCCGCAGCCGGTGGTGACGTACAACGTGCCGCCCGGATTCGTGTAGTTGGGATCCTGGGCACGCGCCACCACCGCGCCGTTGCGGATGGGATACAAGCGCTCGAATGTATGTGCATGTCCCGTGAACACCAGGTCGACGCCGAATTCATCGAAGAGCGGCATGAAGCGCGAGATGACCGCCTGGTTGTAGCCCTTGTACGTGCAGGTCATCCCCGGATGATGGTAGTACACGACCGTGAAGCGGGCGTCCCGCTGCGCCGCCAAGTCGGCGCGCAGCCACGCGACTTGGTTCGCCGGGTCGTAGATGTCGCCGTCGCGCGTGTCGAGCGCGATGAAGTGCACTGGGCCGCGATCGAACGAAAAGTAGTGCTCGTTGTTCGGTAACACCCACTCGGCGCGGAAGTTGTCGTCCGGGTTCACATGCCAGTCGTGATTGCCCAGAGCCGGCCAGATCGCGCAGTTGCGCATGAGGCCCGCCCACGGGCGCATCAGATTGTCGTCGTAGCCGGAAGATTGCCCGTTCGGGTAGATGATATCGCCGCACAGAAGCCCCATTTCGGCGCGCGGCGCGGTCGCCAGGATGCGCTGCGCCGTGCGTGCCTGTTGGCCCGTGGGGTCGCCGATGTCACCGGTCACGAAGAATGCAAACTCCGGGTCGCCGCGTCCCGCATCGGTGTCGAAAAAGTAGGTTTCCCCTGCGGCCAGAATGCTGCCGGCCGAAGACACCCGGTAGTAGTAGCGGGTGCCGGGGGCGAGACCCTCGAGCGCCACTTCGTGCTGCAACACGGTTCCATCGTCCACCGCCGCACCGTACGCGGTCGAAGTGCCGTACTCCACCCGCCCGGGCGCCGCGCCCGCGGTCCGAAACACGATAATGGCCGAGGTCCGGCCGAGCATCTGCACGTACGGCGCGCGCGCGGCCGCCCCGGGGCCCGGCGAAGGATCCGGAGTCGGGTTCGGATCGGGATTCGGGTTCGGATTTGGATTTGGATTCGGGCCGGGATTCGGATCCGGCGGCGTGCCCGGCGGCACGGTCCGCGGCGGCCCGGGGTCCGGCTGCGTCAGAATGTTGCAGCCGACCAGGAAGAGGATCGGAACCAAGAGCACCAGCAGCAGCGCGCGCCTGGCGTCGCACCACGAAATCCGCCACATCGTCCACCCCATCACACTACCCCCGCGTGACCGGTCTTGCGATCGTGCTGTCCGATGTCAACGCGCAAGGCATTTCATGTGCCACGCGGCAACGGAAGCCGCGTGCTCCGCATCCCGCGGGGCGCGCGCCGGTGTTGCGAGGCAACCCGGCGCCGCACCGTGTGCACGTTGCATCAAAGGTGCGCACTGCATGACGCGACGTGCAACGGGTGGCACGTGTCGAAGGCGACACGGGCAGACCGGCGAGTGTGTCCATCGAGCCGCGGGGAATTTCAGCGTGCTGCGGCCGGTGGCGGTGCCGCGGGAGCCGCCATCTTCTCATCCAAGAGCCGGCGAGCCTGGCGCAACGCCGGATGATTGGGCACCATGCGGAGCCCGCGGTCGAGGTACTCCCGGGAATCGGCGTAGCGGCCGATTTGCATGGCACAGCCGCCTGCAAGGCGCAATGCATCGAGGTTGCCGGGCTGCGCCTCTACGGCCAAGACAAAGTGCGGATAGGCGTCTTCGAAACGGTAGAGACCCACGAAGGACAACCCAATGTTCAGATGGACCTCGATATTCCGCGGCTGCAGTTCGAGCGCCCGGGTGTATGCCGTCACGGCTTGATCCGGCTGGTCGTTCTGATGCAGGGCCATCCCCAGGAAGTGCAAGGCGTTGAAGTTGCGCGGCTCCAACTCCACCGCTTGCTGCAGAGCACGCACCGCCGTCCGGAACTCGCGTCCCTGCATCAATGCCAGCCCGTAGTGCGTCCAGTGTGTGGCGCGACGCGGTTCTTCTTCGGTGGCGATCTTCCAAACAATGCGGTCCGTGCGCCATGCACGCGCACGCCACGCCGACAGACCCGCCAGCCCCACCAGTGCCAATGCGGTCACGAGCGCCACGGCCGGCCGCCAGGCAGGGCGGCGGCGCCATCCGGCATTCACGAGGACGCCGAGGGGTACGAAAGCGAACCCGGACGCCAAATAGAAGAACCGCTCTGAGAGTGGCGTCTCCTGCGGCAGGAAATTCAGCACCGGCAGCACAGCCGCCGCCGCTGCCATGGCGGCGCGCCGCAGGAATGGGCGTGCATCGCGCTCCACCTGCGCCACAACCACCCACGCGACGAGCGCTACGAGCCCGCCCAGAATCGAACGCCCGGCGTCCAGCGCGCCGGGATCCGGCTCCATCACCAAGCGCTTCACGGGTGCGTAGAGGGATTGCAACGCGAACAACACCGACTGTCCCCACACCGCCGGTCCCGCCGCAGCCGTCGCGCCGGATTCGGCGGCCGATGTCGGCAGCCACTTCCCCAGCGCCGCGTAACGCAGCAGGAGCGCCAACAGCGAAACGACCGCGAGCGCGATCCAACGGAGTGTCCAACCGTCGTCGTCTCGTGACTGCGTCCGGTCACGTCCCGTCCACACGATGGCCACCAAGACCGGCAGAACGACGGCGGCTTCCTTGGACAAGTACGCGAACAACGCCGCCGCCGCGAAAGCCGGCAACGCACCGCGGCGGCGCCGGCGCAGGAGCGCCAGCGTTGCGAACACCCCGAGCCCCGCCAGAACATCCACCCGTCCCGAAACGAAGGCTACGGATTCCGCGTGCACCGGATGCACGGCGAAGAACAACGCGGTGATCCAAGCCACGGGCGGCGTCGCTCCGAGAGCGATGAGCGCGAACGGCAGCACCACCGATGCCGCGGCGTGCAGCAATAAATTGGTCCGATGCAGGCCGGCGTAGCCCTTCTCGCCCCACAGGCGTACGTCGATGGCGTTCGAGACCACGGCGATTGGACGGTAGTACCCCGATCCGCCGGGCTGCTGGCTGGTCTTGTAGTAGTCCTGCTGGAACGCGCGCCGCCACATTCCGGCAGCGCCCAGGTCCTTGTTGTCCTCGACTAAGACGTGGTCGTCGAAGACGAATTGCCCGCCCGGAAGCACGGCAACGAATGACAGTACGGCAAGGCACGCCACCAAGAGCGCAGACGCGATCCCGGCTGCCGGGCCGCGACGGAAGAGTTGGGCCGGACGCATGCAAGCCTCCGCAACGAAAATCCGGAAAAAGTTTAGTGGCGCACCGCCGGCCGGCGGCCGCGTGCGAGCCCGCCCAGCACCATGCCCGCCGCCACCACGGCGGCGGTCGCCAAGTCACCCCAGCGCGTGAACGGCGTCCAACTCATGGGCGGAATGGGGACGCGATCACGCACCACACCCGGCTCCCACACGCGGGTGCGCGCCCGCACCACGCCGCTGCCGTCGATCGTCGCTGAAATCCCGGTGTTGGTGGCACGAATGATCGGCCGGCCGGTTTCGAAGGCGCACATCCGGCACAGCGCCAAGTGCTGTTCCGGTTCGAGACCGCGCCCGAACCAGTAATCGTTGGTCATATTCACGATCACCGTCCCGCCGCCCCGCAGCGCGCGCCGTACGACATCCGGAAACAAGAGTTCGTAGCAAATCAGCGGTGCCAGCGCGACATCGTGCACGGTGAACACCACCGGCCCGGGCCCGGGTGAGAATTCGCCCGGCGCCGGCAACAGGTTCAGCAGGCCCGGAATCCGGTCGCTCAACGGTACGTACTCGGCGAAAACGAGCAACTTGTTCTTGGCGTAGCGGCCGCGTAGTTGCCCCGTGGCGTCCATGTGAAACGCGGCATTGTAGGTGCGCCGCAACTGGTCGGTGACCCGCTCGATGTCGTAAGCACCAAAGACCAACTGGATGCCGCGTTCCGCCACCAGCCGTTCCAGCCGCTCGAGCGTGCGCGGGCGCGGCACGGTCGGTACCGCGGTTTCGGGCCAAACCACCAAATCCGGCGCCGTCGCACCGATCGCAGCGCGGGTCATGCCGATGTACGCCGTGAGCGTCGAATCGATGGCCTGCGTCACACTGCCTTGCTGGGCCACGATCTCTTCCGGATCGCCGATGTTGGGCTGGACGATCAACACGTCGAGCGTCCGTTCCGGAGCCGTGCGCGCTATCCCCTGGGCGCGCTGCGCGCCGTAGACCGCCAAGCCGCCCATCGCCGCAACCGCCACCGCCAACTCGAGCGCGCAACGGCGCCGCGCCGGTGTGCGCCACGCCCACACCAGCGCCGCAACCGCGGCTGCCACCCACGCGAGCCCGAACGACAACCCATGCGTGCCGCCGAGCGCCGCCGCAAACGGCAGCGGCCCGGCGTCCACTTGCGTGTGGCCGAGTTTGTCCGGGAAAATCCGCGGCACGAAGCGCTCGCAGAGGGTGAATAGCGCCGCGCCCGCCGCGGCCGGTGCCGCCTCGAACCGGCGGCGCCCCTTCCACCACACCAACGCGAACACTGTGAAGTGCAATTCCGCAAAGCTGGCGAACACGAGTAAGAGGAACGCCGCGAACACCCAGGGCACTTCCCAGAAACGGTGCGCAGTGTCGGCGATCCACGCGTAGCCGCCGGCACACGCGACGATCCCGGCCACCCACCCGGCGCGCACGGCATCGCTGCCGCGGCCGGCGGTGCGGAGCGCAAGTACGAGCGGCACGAGCGCCACGCAAGCGAGCGCCGAGAGGCCATAAGGCGGACAGGCTAAGAAATAGAGCGCCCCTGCGAGCGCACCCAGGGCAGGCGCACGCCACCCTGCGGACATCCGCATGTCGTGTCTCCGCGTCGGAGGGA
>Ga0315283_10006136_pt1 | contig 10699 bp, 10 predicted proteins | sample YL17G09_0_MG_FD_204541 | JGI IMG/M metagenome (GOLD analysis project Ga0315283, IMG submission 204541) | Sediment microbial communities from Yellowstone Lake, YNP, Wyoming, USA - YL17G09_0 | ecosystem: Environmental > Aquatic > Freshwater > Lake > Sediment | place: USA: Wyoming | collected...
GCCCCGTCGGCGCGCGCTCGAGGACACGCCGGGCGGATCCTATTCCTACCCGTCGGTCCTCCAGGCGGCGGACGGCCTCGTGCACGTCAGCTACAGCCACGTCGAGCCGGCGCCGGCCCAGGGGCGGCGGCGGGAGGCGATCAAGCACGCGGCATTCGACGCGGCGTGGGTCACGGCGGCGGCAGGCCATTGACAGGCGTAGCCCGGCCGGTATCCTTGGTGCCGAGCGAGGAGCGGTTCGCGAGCATGTTCATCGGGGAAGCACGCAACTAGAAAGGACAGTGGCCATGGAACAGGTGACCCGCAGAGACTTCGTCAAGACCGCCGCCGCGACCACGATCCTCCTCGGGACGTCCCGCACCGGCTGGGCGGGCGCCAACGATCGTGTCCGCGTCGCACAGATGGGCCTCAACGGGCGCGGCAAGTCGCACCTCAGCGGCTACGGCAGGCTCGAGAATGTCGAGGTCGCCGTCCTCTGCGACCCCGATGCGCGCCTGTTCGAACCGACCACCAAGGCCTTCTTCACCGAGAAGGGCAAGCCCGCGCCGAAGGTCGAACAGGACATCCGCAGAGTCCTCGACGACAAGGACATCGACGCCGTCTCGATCGCCACGCCCAACCACTGGCACTCGCTGGCGACGATCTGGGCCTGCCAGGCCGGCAAGGACGTGTACGTCGAGAAGCCGATGACGCACAACATCTTCGAGGGCCGGCGGGTTGTCGAGGCCGCGAAGAAGTACAAGCGCATCGTCCAGCACGGCACGCAGCTGCGCAGCAACCCGGGGTTCCAGGAAGGCATCAAGCTGCTGCACGAGGGCGCGATCGGCAAGGTCTACCTGTGCCGGACCGTCTGCTACAAGTGGCGCCCCGACATCGGCAAGGCCCACGCGGGCGCGCCGCCGAAGGAGCTCGACTGGAGCATCTGGCAAGGGCCCGCGCAGGAAGAGCCCTTCATGCTGAACGCCAAGAACGAGGGCCTCTGGGTGCACTACAACTGGCACTGGCACTGGGCGTACGGCAACGGGGACATCGGCAACCAGGGCGTGCACCAGCTCGACGCGGCGCGCTGGGGCCTCGGCGTCGGTCTGCCCTATCGCGTCACGTCGGCAGGCGGCCTGCTGCTGTGGGGCGACGCGAAGCAGATCTACGACGTGTCGTCGACGTCCTTCATGTTCAAGGGCAAGGACGGCCAGGACAAGATGATGACGCTCGAGGTGCGCCCCTGGATGACGAACGACGAGGCCGGCGGCCGGGAGTTCGGGGTCATCTTCTACGGCGAGAAGGGCTGGATGACGTTCCCCGACTACGGCAGCTACAAGATGTACGAAGGGAAGGACAACAAGCTCGTCAAAGAGGGGAAGGACGGCACGGACCTGAACCACTACCGGAACTTCATCGACTGCGTCCGCAGCCGCGACATGGCCGCGGTGACGGCCCCACCGCTCGAAGGGCACTGGTCGTCGGCGCTCTCGCACTACGCGCTGACGGGGGCGCGCGTCAACCGCGTGCTCGAGATCGATCCGGCCACCGAGCTGGTGAAGAACGACGACGAAGCCAACCGGATGCTCACGCGGAAGTACCGGGCGCCGTTCACCGTGCCGGAGAAGGTGTAGCGCGACCGTCTCTCGCGGGGACAACCCTCGGCGGAGACGCGCGAGCGCGAGGCAGGGAAACCACAGGCCCGCCCCACGTCGATCCAGCGCGCGAAGACCCGGCCGCGTGCGCAGGGAAGGCGCATGACATGAATGTCCCGGAGCCATCCGCGGCCGCTCCAGGCGGCACCCGACGCGCACGTCAGCAGCATGCCGCGGCCACGTCGTTCCTCGCGCTCTTCTCCATCGTCGGCCTGGCGCTCTACGGGCTGCCGCTCTTCTACGACCACATGGTGCGCGAGTTCGGCTGGTCGCGCACGCAGGTGACGTCCGGCAACGCGCTGAGCAAGCTGGTGGTGGGGCCGCTGTTCGGTTTCATCGCGGGCTGGGTCATCGACCGCTTCGGCCCGCGCCGGCTCATGCTGCTCGGGATCCTGATGGCGGGCGGCGCCCTGGTGGGACTCGGCGGGATGACGGCGCTGTGGATGTTCTACGCGTTCTACCTGCTCAACGCGCTCGGGTACGTCTGCGGGGGGCCGCTGCCGAACCAGGTGCTGCTGTCGCAGTGGTTCCGCCAGGGGCGGGGCAAGGCCATGGGCTTCGCCTATCTCGGCATCGGCCTGGGCGGCGCGGCCGTGCCGTGGCTGGCCTACTGGCTCACGGAGCGGTGGGGATGGCGCGGCGCGCTCGGCGTGCTCGGCGTCCTCATCGTCGCGCTCGCCTGGCCGATGGCGTTCCTGGTGAAGGAAGCGCCCGCGGACCCCGCGGCGCCTGGCGGGACCGGCGGCCGCGTGCCGTTCGCCCCGGTGCTGCGGCGGCCCGCGTTCTACCTGCTCGTGGCGGGCAGCATGTGCTCGATCGCGGCGGTCGGCGGCACAAACCAGCACCTGAAGCTCTACCTCGGCCTCGATCGGGGCTACTCGCAGGCCGACGCGACGGGGATCATCTCGCTGGTGCTGACCTGCAGCATCGCGGGCCGCCTCCTCATGGGCTGGCTGGCCGACCACTGGCCCAAGCGGCGCGTGATGCTCCTCATCTACCTGCTGGTGGCCGCCGCCATCCCGCTGCTGTTCTTCGCGTCCTCGCGGACCGCGATGTACCTGTTCGCGGCGCTCTTCGGCGTCGGCCTCGGCGGCGAGTACCTGATCATCCCGCTGATGGCCGCGGAGCTGTTCGGCGTCGCCGTGCTCGGCCGCGTCATGGGGATCGTGGTGACGGCCGACGGCGTCGCCGAGGCCGTGTCCCCGATGTTTGTCGGGTACCTGCGCGATGCCACGGGGCGCTACGACGCGGGCTTCATCACGCTCATCGCCGTCGCGGTCGTCGGCGCCGCCGCCATCTGGCTGCTCCCCCGGCGGGCCGCGGCCGCCCGCCGCTGACAGGAGGCTGATCGATGTCCGGCGTGACGCGCCGTCGTCACGCGGGCCGGAGCAGAGCCTGGTAGTGCCGCGACGGTCTTGTTCCAGTCCACGAGAATCGGGTTCACGGCCTGGTCCCGTAACCGGCCTCGGCCATCGCCGCCCGGAGCCGCCCGCGATCGCGGCGCATCGATGTGACCGCCGCCTTGCGGCGCGCTTCGGGGCTTCCCGTCTCCGGGAAGGGATACTCGAAGTGCATCGAGATGGGTTTCGCCACACCGAGCGATCCCAGGAGCGTGAAGAACGTCGCCAGGTTCACGGCGCCCTCTCCCAAGGGCACCGTCACCGGCTGCCAGCCGTTCGGCGTCTTCGCCCAGTGCCCGTCCTTCACGTCCACCGTCTGGATGAACGGCGCGATCACCCGCAGGCCGTTCGGCCATGAACTGCCGCCTTCGATCACCGCATGCCGGATGTCGTACTGGCAGCCGAGCCACGGCGAGTCCACGCGCGCCAGCAGCATCCAGAGGTCCCACACGGCGCACCCGACACGGTCTCCTGCGTGGTTCTGGTACTGGCCCCGGATCCCGCACCGCTGGTTGAGGGCTGCCAGATCCCGCAATTGCGGCCGCAGCGCGTCCAGGGTGCCCGTGATGCCGCGCGCTCGATCGTACGACACCCATCCCAGCCGGTAGTCCGTCACGCCGAGCCGGCCGGCCGTCTCGAGCACCGCTTCCGCGTGGGGGTCTTTGACCGACACGATCGTGGTGGTGACCATCGGCACCGTGAGACCGGCGGCCCGCGCGGCCTCCACCGCCCTGGGCAGGTCGTCGCGGACCCGCTCGGGCAGCACGTGACCGCCTTCCCGCACCGTGAGGTCGATGCCGTCGAAGCCCGATTCCGCCACCGTGGCGGCCAGCATGCGGTAGTCGAGGTGCTGCAGGTGCTTCGAGAAGACCGAGATCGTCGGCGGCCCGGCGGCTTCGCCGGGGACCGCGCGGGTGAGGGCGGCGGCCACCAGAGCGCCTGTCTCGAGAAAACGACGCCGGCTGATCATGCGGCAACCTCCGGGAGCTCCGCGGCCGTGCCGCTCGTGCACGCGCGGATCCAGTCCGGCTCGTGGCCGCCTTCGCCGCCCGGGCGCCGCGCCGCAAAGAAGGGGCGCCTCCTGTCGCGTGGCCCTACGTCGATGGCCAGGGGCTGCGAAGGCTCGACCGCCAGACGGATGCGCCTAGCATACCGCCATGCGGCGTGCCGCCGTGCTGATTCCCCTCGCCCTCCCGTGGGCGGGCTCTCGAAGTACGGCGGCCGGCCGAAGGACGCCGCGGGCACGTGCGAGGCGACGGCGTTTCGTGGCATCATCTGCCGCGAGCAGGGTCTCCGGATCGAGCAGCAGGTACTGCCCGGCCCGGCGACCGACATGCACCATCTTGCGGTCGCCTTCGAGAAGGTGCACGAGCACCGCGAGGCGCTCGCCCGTTGGGCGCGCGGGGGCGGCGCCGCCCGCCGCGCCCGCGCATGACTCCGAGGTCTTCCATGTCCAACCATGACGTCGATCGGCGGCAGTTCCTGATGAGCGTCGCGGGTTGCGCGGCGGGTGCCGCGATGCTGCCGGCGGTGGCGGCGGCCAACGAAGAACCGGCCGGCGGGCCGTATGCCTACGACGGCCAGACAGCCGCGCGCGGCGACGCCGGCCAGGCTGCGGTGACGCAGCCGAAGGACCCGGTGCTCACCTTCGCGGTGATCGGCCTGAACCACGGCCACATCAACGCGCAGACGAACGCGGTGCTGAAGGCCCGCGGCGAACTGTCGTGGGTGTACGCCAGAGAGCCGGAGCTGGCCCAGGCGTTCCTCAAGCAGTACCCGTTCGCGAAGCTGGCCCGCAGCGAGGACGAGGTCCTGCAGGATCCCAAGGTGAAGCTCGTGGTGGCGGCGGCCATCCCCGACGAGCGCGGCCCGCTGGGCATCCGCGTCATGCGCCACGGCAAGGACTACATGTCCGACAAGCCCGGCGCAACCGGCCTGGCGCAGCTGGCTGAGATCCGCAAGGTCCAGGCTGAGACGAAGCGGATCTACTCGATCATGTACAGCGAGCGGTTCGAGAACCGCGCGACGGTCCGGGCCGGCGAGCTGGTGAAGGCGGGCGCCATCGGGCGCGTGCTGCAGACGGTGGGCCTCGGGCCCCACCGCATGAACCCGAAGACGCGGCCGGCCTGGTTCTTCGAGCGTGCCCGCTACGGCGGCGTCCTCTGCGACATCGCCTCGCACCAGGCCGACCAGTTCCTCTTCTTCACGGGCTCGACGCAGGCCGAGGTCGTGGCCTCGCAGGTGGGCAATCTCAACAACCCCCAGTACCCCGGCCTCGAGGACTTCGGCGACGCGCTGGTGCGCGGCAACGGCGGCAACGGGTACTTCAGGGTGGACTGGTTCACGCCGGGCGGCCTGGCGTCGTGGGGCGACGGCCGGCTCACGATCCTCGGCACCGAAGGGTTCATCGAGATCCGGAAGAACGTCGACATCGGCGGGCGGCCCCGCGGCGAACACCTGTTCCTGGTCGACCAGAAGGAGACGCGGTACATCGATTGCTCCGACGTCGTGCTCCCGTACGGCGATCAGCTCGTGGCCGACGTCCTCAACCGGACCGAGACGGCCATGCCGCAGGCGCACTGCTTCCTGGCCACGGAGCTGATCCTGAAGGCCCAGGCGCAGGCGCAGCGGATCAGCGCGAAGGCCTGACCGCCGCGTCTTGATTCTTGGCCGCTCGAGTGGAAGACTGAGCGCCGGAGGACTGCCGTGATCCGACCTGGACCGACGATCGTGAGCGTCTCGTTGCTGCTGGCGGCTGCTTTCTCGATCGCGATCTCGGCGCAGGAGAGGCCGCTTCGGATCATCTGCTTCGGCGCGCATCCGGACGATGCGGAGATCAAGGCGGGAGGTGTGGCGTCGCTATGGTCGGCCAAGGGGCACGCCGTGAAGCTCGTATCGGTCACAAACGGCGACATCGGGCATTTCAGAGAAGCGGGCGGACCGCTGGCCCGCCGCAGAATCGCCGAGGTGGAACGCGCGGCCAGGCTCTTCGGGAGCGCGGTCGAGGTGCTCGACAACCACGACGGCGAGCTTCTGCCGACGCTTGAAAACCGGAAGACGATCACGCGCCTGATCCGTGAGTGGAAGGCCGACATCGTGATGGGGCCGCGTCCAAACGACTACCATCCAGACCACCGATACACCGGCGTGCTCGTCCAGGACGCCGCCTACATGGTGGCCGTGCCGAACTTCCTGCCTGAGGTGCCGGCGCTCAGGTCGAATCCGGTCTTCCTCTACTACTCGGACCGTTTCGAAAAGCCCAATCCCTTCGCGGCCGACATCATCGTCGGGATCGATGCCGTGATGGAGAAGAAGCTCGACGCGCTTCTGGGCATGGAATCGCAGTTCTATGAAGGCGGCGCGCTCGGCTCGGCCGAGCTCGTGCCGCCCGACGCCGCAGGGCAGCAGAGGCGCCGCGAAGCGGTGCGGAAGGGGTTTGCTGATCGGGACAGCATGACCGCAAACCGGTTCCGGAAACAGCTGGCCGAATGGTACGGGCCCTCCCGGGCCGAGAGTATCCGGCATGCCGAAGCCTTCGAGATTTGTGAGTACGGCAGGAAACCGGACAGAGCAGAGATCCGAAGGCTGTTTCCCTTCTTCGACTAGCAGGCACGCGAGGAGCTGCATGATGCGCCCGACCGCCCGACTCATCCTAGCCACGGCCGCGCTGGCGGCCGTCGTCGTCACGCCACATCTGACGGCCCGTCCCTGGTCGTGTTCGTGAACGGAAGGAAGCTGAACGAGGCGGGGGGGCCACCGCGATGCCCGGGCGCATTGCCCTGCAGTCGGAGGGCGGCGAAATACACTCTCGACGCATCGAGATCTGGCCGCTCGCCGCCAGATAGGGCGGGGACGAGCGCGACTGCGTCAGGCGCGATCCGTCGCAGAGTCTCCGGAGGCGTCGAGGGGGGGGGCGCCGTCAGCGCGCCGGCGGCTTCGGCGGCTGGCTGCCAGCCTGCTGTCCGCCGCTGGCGACCAGTCGCGCGAATGCGTCCAGGATCAGCGGTGCGGCGTCCGGGCCGACCGAGTTGACCTCTCCGTACCACCGCTTCTGCGCGCCGAAGGTGAACGGCGGCTTCTCGTCCCACTGCGCCTTCGGGATAATGTAGCCGATCTCGTCGTTGGCGAGGCCGATGAGCATCTTCATCGGAGCCGTCATCTGGCGCTTGACCGGCTTCTCCGCCGGGGCCTCCGGGAAGTCCGCGCCCGGGTCCGGTAGCACGCCGCCCAGGCTCAACTCCGGGTAGAGTTCACCGGGGATCAGCGCCGCTTCCAGCACCGCCTTGCCGTTCGCGACCAGCTTCAGGTAGCCCATGGGCGCGACCACTGACTTCGTGGGGCCCATCGGCTTGCGCCCCTTGAACACGCCCGCCCGGGACGCCATCAGGTAGCCCTGATTGGTGACGGGAATCTCGATGACCGTCTCGCGGTACTCGATGTCGCCAGCGGACCAGGCTCTTCCCGTCGCCACGGCCGCGAGCGCGTGGCGGGCCACGTACTCGCCCACGACCTCGGCGAAGCGGAACGTGTCCTTGGCCGGCGGCTGACCGGTCTTCGGGTCGTGGAACGTCGCGCCCAGAGGAGACTGCATGCCGCCGATGGCGCCGTTCACGAAGACGGCGACGCCTCCGGCGGCCCGCTCCACGTCGCGCGCGAGTGCCCACGGCCAGTCGGCGGTGATCTGCGTGTTCCTGCTGCCGAGCGCCTCCGGATGGCTGGCCCAGTTGACGAGCGTGGCGATCCGTCGCCCGTTGGCGCCGTCGACGGCCAGCGCCAGGATCTCCGGATCGTTCAGGTTCGGCGGCCGGTCGTCGTCGAAGAACGTCCCGACGTCCTGCGGCGTGACGCTGCCCCCGCGCAGGGCCGCCGGCCGCATGCCGGCCAGGGCCTCGGCGGCCGCCTCCACCGTGCGCGAGACCACCAGCGCGTTGTAGGCCTCGTCGATGCCGCTCACGCCCATCTGCGCGCCCCACAGGCCCATCGTGTCCGGGCCCTCGTGCACGTGCGTCGAGGCCACGAGGACGTCCGCGTCGCGGCCGGCCTTCGCGCGGACGCCGTCGCGGATCTTCTGCACGTCCTCGAAGAAGAGGCCGATGCTGTCGATGGCGCAGATCACGACCGGCTTGCGGCCCGAGGAGATGGCGAGGCAGCGCGCCCACAGGTCGTCGTGGACGCCGGTCGCGGCGCGCCCGTTGGCGAACCCCGCCATCCAGACGCTCGCGCCGGGCTTCAGCTCCGGCGTGATCGGCCGCTTGGCGGCGCCGGCCGTGAACGGGGCGGCCTCCGCCGGTCCGACAGCAGCCGCGGCGGCAAGCACCAACGCGAGGGGGAGATGTCGCATGGTCACCATGATCCCTCAAGACGCTCCCGGCACCAACACCCCGGCGCGATCGCCAGGCTCCGCGCCGGCCGGCCACATGCGGACCAGCATCACGCCGTGGCGCGCCACCCTGGCCGTGTACCGGCTGTCGGCCGTGCCGACGTCCTTCCAACGCCACACGTCGCGCACGCGCTGCGGGCCGATCACGCCCAGGTCGGCAGCCGTCACCGTGATGTCGCGCGGCGTCTCCGACAGGTTGAAGAGGCCCACGGCCACCGACCCGTCCTCCATCGGCTTGGCCAGCACGAACTCGTCTGCCGTCTGCCGCACGATGCGGCCCTGGCGGCCGAGCGCGTCCTGGTCGATTGCGATCACTTCCGCATTGTTGAGCACGTTGAGCGTGAAGGCGTCGAGGCGGGTGATGTCGCCCGAGTAGAAGAGCGGGGCGGCCATCAAGGCCCACATCGACATGTAGGAGTACTGCTCGTGCCGCGTCAACGTGGTCGGCCGCGGCGGCTCCTCGATGCTGTGGGCGTTGCCGACATAGCCGATCAGGATGTAGTCGGGATCGTTCCAGCCGCCGGGCTTCGCGTGCTCGGCGTGTTCGGCGTTCTTGAAGCCGATCGCGTAGAAGCCCGGAAGCCGTTCGCTCTTCTCCAGACCGAGGTCTCCCGTCGTGCGCCAGGAATGCCCGCCGACCTCGGCGCCCCACTTCCAGACCTCGCCCATCCCGTACTGGCACAGGTTGAACACGATGTCGCGCGGCTGCTGCCTGAGGATGCCGCCCATCAGGCGATACGGCCGCTGGCGGCGTTCGAGCTCGGGGTCGGGTCTCGGTCGCGGGGTCTCGCTGTACGAGCACCAGTCGTACTTGAGGAAATCGAAGCCCCACTCGACGAAGCGGGCGGCGTCCTGCGCCTCGTGCTGCCACGACCCGTAGTAGCCCGCGCACGTGAGTGCTCCCGGCGATGTATAGATGCCAGCCTTGAGGCCACGACTGTGGATGTAGTCGGTCATCCCTTTCATGTCGGGGAACCGTCGGTTCGCATTGATCATGCCGCGCGCGTCCCGCGCAGGGCCTTGCTCGTCTGGATCGTCCGCTGTCGGCTTCCCCATCCACGCATCGTCGATGTTCACGTACTGGTAGCCGTGGTCCGCCAGGCCCGACTCGATCATGATGTCGGCCGCCTTGCGCATCAGGGCGTCGCTCGGGTGCTCGTAGAAAGTGTACCAGTCGTTCCAGCCCATCGGCGGGGTCAGTGCCAGCGTGTCGCCGACGACGATGCGGAACGCCCGTTCGGCGCGTCCGCGGGCATTGGTTGCGACGATGGTCGTCGGGTAGGCGCGCGGCGTGAGATCCGTGATCGTGCCGCGGATGATACCGGTGGCCGAGTCGACCGCCAGACCCGCGGGCAGGTCCTGGACGCTGAACCGCATCGGGCGATCGCCCGTTGCCGGAATGCGGTAGAGGAACGGTCGGCCGGGTCTCGTGCCGGTGACTGAAGGACCGTTGACACGCGGCGCCGGCGGCGCCGGCGGCGTGAGGATGCCGGGGTCGTCATCGAGGTGCGCGCCGGCCGACGGAAGGACCTGGGCGCCAACAGGCCCACGTTGTGCTCGCGGGCGCGCCGCTTGGACGATGACGGCGCCAAGAAGAAGGACCACGATGATGCCGGTGAGCGGGACGTGAAGGCGAGGACCACGTGCCATGTTGCGACATTCTACGCGGACGGGGGCCATGGAGAAAAACCGCCGCTTCGCATGGACGATGGGCATACGGGGGAAGAAGGCGTCGTCAGCGGGCAGACCCGTCGACCCGCCGCCCCACAGCGCCCACCGGTCCTCGCGGCGGCAGTGTGACGAAAGCGGTCAGATCACTTGTCAACAACAGGAGCCTTTGGCTTCGAGCCTTCGCTCTCGCGTGGCTATTCGTGCGGGGGAGCCTTCGCGCGGGGCCTTCGCACAGGCCTTCGCATGGCTCGATTCTGAAAGGTCGGGAATCCGGTACCTATATTCCAGTGCTGTTTCACGAACGCCTCAACGTCCGGCAGGCCGCCCTGGAGGATGAGGTAGCCGTTGTGCGGCTCGCGCGGGGTGATCTCGTGGTTCACCCCGGGCACCATCAGGGTCCTAATCCCGCAAGCCCTTCAGTTCCGCGATGTGCTCCGAGCGGATGCCGCAGCACCCGCCGATGATGTCGGCGCCGAGCTTGCGCCACTCCCGGGCGAATCGGGCATAGGCCGCCGGCGTCAGGTCGGCGCGGATGTCGGATAGCCCCTCATTCGCCGCCGCCGCCTTCTGCGGCACGAAGGCATTGGCGTAGACGCCGATCAGCGTGCCGGCCC
>Ga0315283_10006138_pt1 | contig 10697 bp, 9 predicted proteins | sample YL17G09_0_MG_FD_204541 | JGI IMG/M metagenome (GOLD analysis project Ga0315283, IMG submission 204541) | Sediment microbial communities from Yellowstone Lake, YNP, Wyoming, USA - YL17G09_0 | ecosystem: Environmental > Aquatic > Freshwater > Lake > Sediment | place: USA: Wyoming | collected...
AGGCCGACGGCGACCGAGACCACGAGCACGGCCAGCAGCGCCCAATCGACCCAGCCCAGTGCCGGCATGGTCATAGGGCGAGCACCGCGGCGGGCAGGCCAGCCGCCTTGACCTTGTCCGCCGCCTGGTCGGCCTCCTCGCGCGACACAAACGGCCCCAGGCGAACGCGGATTCGTTTACCGCTGTCGGTGTCGATCGACTGGGTATAGGTGCGCAGACCCAGTTTCTCGACCTTGGCACGCACCTCGCGCACGCCATTGGCGTCGGCAAAGGCGCCGATCTGCACCACGAAGCGCCCTGGGGCCTCGGCAGCGGGTTTGACTTCGGCCTTGGCAGGCGCCTTCGCCTCGGCCACCGGCTCCGCAGCCTTTGCCACTGGCACGGGCTTGGGCGACACCTTCGGCGGCGCGGCAATCTCCTTGGTCGCTTCGGGCTTGGCCGCGGCGACGACCGGCACGCTCGACGCCGGCTCGGACGCCACGGCCGCTGCAGCGGGCGCCTGGCGCGCGGGAGGCATCACCAAAGGAGCGGCACCCTCCTTGCGTGGGATCTCGATCGGGATGTCGACCGGAATCGGCCGCGGCTGCGTCTCGAACAGCAGCGGGAAGGCAATCACGCCGATCCCGAGCAGCACGACCGCCCCCAGCATGCGCCGCTTGGCGCGTGTGCGCGCGGCCGCAACCAGTTGCGTCGCGTCGGCGGCGGCGGGCGCCGGCACTGGGCCTGCTTGGCGATTGAAGAGAGAGAACAGACCCATGCGAGGCTAATCGTGGCGTGTCGATGCGTTGCGAGCGGCCGACGGAGGCGGGGTGCCGGCTGCGGCCCGCAGTGTCTACGCCACGTGCTTGGCAGCCAGGCGCGGCAGGCCTTGCCGTAGCACGCCACCCACCGTGAGGAACGAGCCGAAGATCAAAATTCTATCAGCGGGGTCCGCACGCTCCAGTGCCGCGGCCAGTGCTGCACAAGGGTTGGTGTGCTCACTGGCGGTCGCCTTGGGTGCCGCGTCGCGCACAAACGCGGCCAACTGCGTTGCGCTCGCCGCACGCGCTGTCGGCAGATCGGTGCAGTACCAGGCGTCGACGAGCGGCGCCAGCCGCGCGGTCACGGCCGCAAGATCCTTGTCCGCCATGGCACCAAACACGGCGTGCGTTCGCGGGTAGAAGCCCATCTGGTCGAGGTTGACGGCCAACGCTGCCACCGCGTGCGGGTTGTGTGCGACGTCGAGCACCAGCGTCGGCTGCCCGGGCACGATCTGGAAGCGCCCCGGCAACTCCACCGCCGCCAGCCCCTGGCGCACCGCCTGAGCCGACACCGGCAGCCGCTCGCGCAGTGCTTCGAACGCAGCCAGCACGCCCGACGCGTTGAGCAACTGGTTCGCGCCCCGCAGGGCCGGATAGGCCATGCCGCTGTAGCGCCGGCTGCGGCCCGACCAGGCCCACTGCTGGCGGTCGCCGGCATGATGGAAATCGCGGCCGGCAAGCCACAGGTCGGCCCCCAGGTCCTGCGCGTGGGCCACCACCGATCGCGGCGGCGCGGGATCGCTCACGATTGCCGGCAGCCCCGGCCGCATGACCTGCGCCTTCTCCAGCCCGATGCTCTCGCGATCCGGCCCGAGGTACTCGGTGTGGTCGAGGTCGATGCTGGTGATGATCGAGCAATCGGCGTCGATGGCATTGACCGCATCGTAGCGGCCGCCGAGGCCGACCTCGAGGATCACCAGGTCCAGCGGCTCGTGGGCCAGCAGGTGCGCGATGGCCAGCGTCGTGAACTCGAACTTGGTCAAGGTGATGTCGCCGCGGGCCGACTCGACCGCCGCAAAGTGCGCCAACAAAGCTTCGGCCGCAACCGGCCGCCCACCGACGCGACAACGTTCCTCGAAGTCCACCAGCTCGGGCTTCTGGTAGGTGCCCACGCGCCAGCCCGCCGCCAGCGCAATCGACTCCAGCATCGCACAGGTCGAACCCTTGCCGTTCGTGCCGGCCACGGTGACGACCGGCACGCCGAACGCCAGACCGAGACGCCGTTTGACCTCGACCGTACGCTCGAGCGACAGGTCCATCGAGACCGGGTGCATGCGCTCGCAGTGCGCGAGCCAGTCGGCGAGGGTCTGCGGCGTCACGCGACGGCGTCGGCGCTCTGCCTTTGCAGCATCGCCAGCGTGCGCGCGATCACGGTGCGCAGCTGTCGGCGGTCGACGATCATGTCCAGCGCACCAGTGCCGATCAGGAACTCGCTGCGCTGAAAGCCCTCGGGCAGCTTTTCGCGCACGGTGTTCTCGATCACCCGCGGGCCGGCAAAGCCGATCAGCGCCTTCGGTTCCGCAATCACCACGTCGCCCATGAAGGCGAAGCCGGCCGACACACCACCCATCGTCGGGTCGGTCAGCACGCTGATGTAGGGCAGGCCGGCCTTGGCCAGCCGCGTCAGCGACGCGTTGGTCTTGGCCATCTGCATCAGGCTGAGCAGGCCTTCCTGCATGCGCGCACCACCGGTCGCGGTGAAGCAGATGAAGGGCACCTTCTGCTCGATCGCGGTGTGCACGCCGCGCACGAAGCGCTCGCCGACCACGGACCCCATCGAGCCGCCCATGAAATCGAACTCGAAGCAGGCCGCCACCACCGCGATGGTGTGGACTGCACCGCCGACGACGATCAGCGCGTCGGTCTCGCCAGTCGCTTCGAGCGCATCACGCAGACGCTCGGGATATTTCTTGCTGTCCTTGAACTTCAACGCGTCGACCGGCACCACCTCCTGGCCGATCTCGTAGCGGCCCTCGGGATCCAGGAAGGCATCGAGCCGCGCGCGCGCACCGATGCGGTGATGGTGGTCGCACTTCGGGCAGACGTTCTGGTTCTGGTCGAGGTCGGTCTTGTAGAGCACCGTCTCGCACGACGGGCACTTGATCCAAAGACCCTCGGGCACCGTGCGGCGCTCGCTCGGGTCGGTGGGTTGGATCTTCGGGGGCAGCAGTTTTTCGAGCCAGCTCATCGGGAAGTTCCTTCATCGAGGGCGGCGCGGATTTCGGCGATGAACGCCGCCGCAACGGGGGCCAGAGTATCGCGCGTTTGCGCCTGCAGCAGTTGCACCAGTGCCGAGCCGATCACCACCGCATCGGCGACCCGGGCGACGGCCTGGGCAGTGGCCGCGTCGCGAATGCCGAAACCGACGCCCAGCGGCACCTTCACATGCGCGCGAATCCGCGGCAGCACCGCGGCGACCGCTGCGGTGTCCAGATGGCCGGCGCCAGTCACCCCCTTCAGCGACACGTAATAGACGTAGCCGCTGGCGATGCGGCCCACGTCTTTCATGCGCTGCTCGGTCGAGGTCGGGGCGAGCAGGAAGATCGGGTCGAGCGCGTGTTCCTTCAGCACCGCGGCAAAGGGCTCGGCCTCTTCGGGCGGGTAGTCGACCACCAGCACGCCATCGACGCCGGCAGCCTGGGCATCGGCGATGAAACGCGGGATGCCGTAGCGCTCGACAGGATTGGCGTAGCCCATCAACACCACTGGTGTCGCCAGGTTTTGCTCGCGAAAGCCGCGCACGAAGCCCAGCACCTGCGTCATGCCGATCCCCTTGGCGAGCGCGCGCTCGGAAGCCTTCTGGATCACCGGGCCGTCGGCCATCGGGTCGGAAAACGGCACCCCGAGTTCGATGATGTCAGCGCCGGCGGCCGCCATCGCGAGCATGACGTCCACCGTCGCCTCGGGCAGCGGGTCGCCGGCGCAAATGTAGGGAATCAGTGCCTTGCGGCCCTGTGCCTTCAGTGCGCTGAAGGTCGCGGCGATGCGGCTCATCGTTTCACCACCTGGCCCATGCAGGACGGACGGCAGAAGAACTCGGCGCCGGAGAGGTCGGCCACGGTGCCGATGTCCTTGTCACCGCGGCCGGACAGGTTGACCAGCAGGTGCTGGTCGCTGCGCATGGTCGCGGCCAGCTTCATTGCATAGGCCAGTGCGTGGCTCGATTCGAGCGCCGGGATGATGCCTTCGGTGCGGCACAGCCGGTGGAATGCCGCCAGCGCCTCGTCGTCGGTGATGCCCACATACTCGGCGCGACCGATGTCCTTCAGATGCGCGTGTTCGGGGCCGACGCCCGGGTAGTCGAGGCCGGCAGAGATCGAATGCGTCTCGGTGATCTGGCCATTGGCGTCCTGCAACAGGTAGGTGCGGTTGCCGTGCAAGACGCCGGGCGAGCCGGCGATCAACGAGGCCGAATGCTTGCCGGATTCGAGCCCTAGCCCCGCGGCCTCGACGCCGATCAGGCGAACCGCTTCATGCTCGATATAGGGATAGAACATGCCCATCGCATTGCTGCCGCCGCCGACACAGGCAATGACGGCATCCGGCTGGCGGCCGATCATCGCCGGCATCTGCACCAGGCACTCGTCACCGATCACGCGCTGGAAGTCGCGCACCATCATCGGGTACGGATGCGGGCCGGCGACGGTGCCGATGATGTAGAAGGTGTTCTCGACGTTGGTGACCCAGTCACGCAGCGCCTCGTTGAGCGCGTCCTTGAGCGTCCGTGACCCGCTGTCCACCGGCACCACTTTCGCGCCGAGCAGGTGCATGCGGTAGACGTTGGGCGACTGGCGCTTGACGTCTTCGCTGCCCATGTAGACCACGCATTGCATGCCATAGCGCGCGGCGATGGTGGCCGTGGCCACGCCATGCTGGCCGGCCCCCGTTTCGGCGATCACACGGGGCTTGCCCATGCGCCGCGCCAGCAGGGCCTGGCCAATGGTGTTGTTGATCTTGTGCGCGCCGGTGTGGTTGAGGTCTTCGCGCTTGAGGTAGATCTGCGCACCGCCGATCTCGCGACTGATGCGCGCCGCGTGGTAGACCGGGCTCGGTCGACCGACGAAGTGGGCCAGTTCGCTGCGGTATTCCGCGACGAATTCCGGATCGTTGCGGTAGTGCGCGTAAGCGGCCTTCAACTCGTCGAGCGCATGGATCAGCGTCTCGGCGACAAAGGTGCCGCCGTAGGGCCCGAAATGCCCGCGGGCATCGGGTTGTTGGTAGTTCAGCATGTCAGTGTCATCTATGTAGTTTCCCAGCGAACGCCGCGGAACTGGCTCTGCCAGGCCGCTGGCGGTGCCCCCTTGAGGGGGAGCGGCGCAGCCGCTACGGGGGAGGGTCAGTCCACGAGGCGGGCATCCGCCTCTCGAACCGCCTCGCAGAACCGGTGCATCAGCGCAGCATCCTTGATGCCTTTCGCGCTTTCGACGCCGGAGCTCACGTCAACGGCAAAGGGCCGTGCGCGCAGCACCCCATCGATCACATTGGCAGGATTCAACCCACCAGATAAAACGACCCGAGCGGGCAGGTCTTGAGGAATGAGCGACCAATCGAACACCTTGCCGCCGCCGCCGTAACCGTCGACGGCAGCGTCGAGCAGCAAGGCCAGGGCATTGGGATAACGGTGCACGCAGTCTAGCAAATCGAGCTGCGGCGTCATGCGCACCGCCCGCAGGTAGGGCCGGTCGGCGGCGTCGCACTCAGCCGGCGGCTCATCGCCGTGGAATTGCAGCAAGGCATGCGGGATGGCCGCGCAGGCGGCCTCGATGTCGGCCGCGCTGGCGTTGACAAACAGGCAGACCGGCGTCACGAACGGTGGCAGCGACCGCGCCAACGCTGCTGCCTTGGCCAAACCCAGATACCGAGGACTCTTCGGGTACAGCACGAAACCCAGCGCGTCGGCGCCGGCCTCGACCGCCGCTGCCACGTCAGCCTCGCGAGTCAGCCCGCAGATCTTGATCCGCGTGCGCGAGTTCATTCAGGAAGGCAACCAGTCGAAGGCTGCCGTGTGTTCGGGGAGCGCATGCACCGCATCGTAGTACGGGCCGCAGAAGTACAGGCCGTCGGGGGCAAAGGTTGGTGCCGCCGCGTCGCGGCAGCGTGCCGCCAGCACGTCGCACAACCAGGCCGGCGAGTGGCTGCCCTGCCCAACCGCCACCAGGCAACCCATGATGTTGCGCACCATGTGGTGCAGGAAGGCGACGCCGTCGAAGTCGAAACGCCAATAGGCACCGCGGCGGGCGATCGTGATCGCATGCAACCGTTTGACGGGTGTGGTGGCCTGGCACTGCGAGCTGCGAAAGGACGAGAAGTCATGCTCGCCGACGAGATGGGCGGCGCTCGCGCGCATCGCGTCGCCGTCGAGCGGTCGAAAGACCCAGCCCGCAACGCCGCTTTCGAGCGCCGGCCTTACCGCCGATTCGAGCAGCAGGTAGGCATAGCGCCGCCCACGCGCACTGTTGCGGGCGTGGAAGTCACCCGCCACCGGGCGGCACCATTGCACCGCGATGTCGCTGGGAAGGTAGCGGTTGGTGCCACGGACCCATGAGAACATGTCCCGATCGACCGGGGCATCGATATGGACGACTTGGTTGAGCGCGTGCACGCCGGCGTCGGTGCGGCCCGCGCCAACGCTTGCCACCGGACGGTCAGCGAACGACGACAGCGCGTGTTCGAGTCGATCCTGAACGGTCCGGCCATCGGGCTGGCTCTGCCAGCCGTGGTAGGCGCCGCCGCGATAGGCCACACCGAGCGCGAGGCGCCGGCACTGCACCGGTGCCTCGCGAGGGCGGATCTCAGGCAAGGCTGTCGAGCAGGCCCTGCGCGCGCGCCTTCAGCGGGCCACTGGCCTTGGCCACCACCTCCTCGAGCAGGTCGCGGGCACCTTCCTTGTCGCCGATCTGCCGGAACTCCTCGGCCAGTTCGAACTTGCGTACCAGCGGGTCAGTCGGGTCCAGCGGCGTCGCCGCGGCGGCATGGCCAGAATCCATCGACGAGAAATCGAGCGCCGGCTCGGTCGTGCCTGCCGCGGCCGGCGTGCCCAGGTCGAGCGAAAGCGCGTCGAGATCGAATGGCTTGGACGTCGCCTCGGCCGGCTGGGCAGGGGCCGCTCCCCGCACAGGCGGCAATTCGAAGGAAGCCTCACCGACATCGGCCAGGGGTTGCGTGGTGTCCAGCGTCGGCTGCGGCGAGTGTGCCGGCGCAACGCTGTCGAGATCGAGGTCGACATCCACCGGCGGTGCTTCCATGTCTTCGTCGACTTCGGACAGGGCGAAGTTCGACATAGGCGGCAGCACCGACTGCGGCATCGTGCTTGCTCCCAGCGGCTCGACCACGGCCGCGGCGCCACCCGCCAGGGCCGCACTTGGCCGCCCGCCCGGCTTGTACAGAGAATTCTCGGGATCGATCTGCTGGCCCAGCTCTTGCGCCTTGTGCCACTCGTCACCCTCACCCTTGGTCAGCGAATACAACTGGGTCGCGAGCAGTTCGTAGCCCTTGGTGTCGCGCCGCTTGGCATAGACCTCGAGCAGCTTGGTGCGGATCGCCAGGCGATCCGGGTTGCTGCGCATGGCTTCCTTGAGGATTTCCTCGGCCTGCAGATCGCGGCCGTATGCGAGATAGACGTCGGCCTCGGCCACCGGATCGACATCACCGATCGCATCGAGTTGGCTCAGCGAGTAACTCATCGACGACGACGCGCCCGAAGCATCACGGGTGTCGATGCGCTGGCCGCCAGTGGCGCCAAAGAACGAGTCGGGTTGCAAGCGGCTTTCGAGGAACGAGGTTTCGCCACTCTCCGAGCGCGCGCGGCTGCGCCAGCGGTAAACGCCCAAGCCGGCCAGCAATGCCAGCACCACACCGGCACCGGGCAGCACAAACGGGTTGTCGAGCAAGCCCGAGACGAAACTCGGCTCTTCGCGCAGGGGCGCGGCCGGCGGCTTGGCCGCAATGGCCGGTTTGGCTGCCGTACCCGGCATCGACGCTGCGGCGACAACAGGCGACGCCGCCGGGGCAGGAGCCGGGGCAACAACGGGTGCGGGTACCGGTGTGGGTGCCGGCGCTGGTGCCGGCGCTGGTGCTGGTGCTGGTGCTGGTGCTGGTGCTGGTGCTGGTGCTGGTGCTGGTGCTGGTGCTGGTGCTGGTGCTGGTGCAGCGGCCACGACCGCAGGCGCCGGCTTCGCTGGCATAGCTGGAGCAACCGGCGCAGGCGCTGTGGGAGTAGCAGGCGCCGCGCCGGGCTTCGGAGCAGCCGCACCGGTCCCATCCTTGAGTTTCTTCAGATCCTCGACGTTGCGCGACAGCTCGGCCACGCGCGCGGTCTGATCCTTCTTCTCGCTCTCCTTTGACACTTTGGCGGCATCGCTGCCGGCCTTGACACCACCTTGCGACAGCGTCAGGCGGTCGGGACTGGCCGCGGCCGCCGCCTTCTTGTCGTCAACCTGGGCCTGCACCTTGCCGGTCGCCTGTCGCGCCGGCTCGCTGGTCTTCACTGCCGGCGCACCGGAGGCCAGGCGCTGGCGGTAGGCGCCGAAGTCGGCGCTTTGCGCCTGGATCACCTGCCGGGCTTCCGCTGCGGCGATGCCCTTGACGTCAGCCGCTGACGGCACCGTCAACAACGACCCCGCCTTGAGACGGTTCATGTTGTTGTCGATGAAGGCCTGCGCATTGCTGCGCCACAGCGCCACCAGCATTTGGTCGAGCGAAGCCCCTTCGCGTTGCGTGCGTGCAGCGATGCGCGACAGCGTGTCGCCGGTGCGAACGCGGTACTCGTCACCCGCGGCCTCGGTGGTCGCGGCCGGGCGTGGCGCGGGTGCCGCCGCCGTGCTGGGCGACGGTGCTGCTGCGCGAGGCGCCGCGGCGGCAGGTGGCGCAGCAGTGGCGGGCGCAATGGCACGCGGGGCCTGCACTGGCGCGGGTGCGGGTGCGGGTGCGGGCGCAGCGGCAGGTGCGGCCGAGATCACCGGCGACACTGCGGGCGCTGCCGGAGGCGGCGTCGCAGCCGCACGGGCGGTCGGCGGATCGAGCAGCATCGTGTACTCACGCACCAGGCGGCCGCTGGCCCAGGTGAGCTCAAGGATCACATCGACGAAGGGCTCCTGAACCACGCGGTCACTGGCCAGGCGCAGGTAAGAGCGGCCATCGCTCCGGCGCGCCAACGTGACCTGTGTTCCCGGCAACACCGAGCTGTATTCGACACCGGCGGCGCGATAGGCGTCAGGCGGCGCAATGCGCACGCGCAACGACGAGGCTTCCTCGGCAGTGATGCTGGTGACGTCGATTTCGGCGCGAAGGCTTTCGCCCAACGCCGACTGCACCGCCATGCGGCCCAGGCCGAGCGCCCAACTGCCGGAGGTGGCCACGGCGAGAGCTGCAACCGCCACCGCTCGCAAGGCGAATGCGGCGCGGGGCGCACGGTGAGTCAAAGGCTTCTTGTTCAAGGCGTCTCCCAATGACCTGCAGCGGACAGCAAGAATCGTCCGCCGCATCAGTGTCGTTGCATGCCGCGTCCGGTTCCCGTTTTGGGCCACCCGTTAGCGGAAGAAAGTGGTCGAAATCACAATAACATCAAGCATATAGGGTGACAAGCTCATGCAAAGTGTGACCTCGCCTGAAACCCTGTGTGACTGAGTGCACTCGTGAGATTGTTGTCATGTGGCAACGTAGGGCGGCGGGCCTCAACTGTCGAGCAGGATTCGCAGCATGCGCCGCAATGGCTCGGCAGCTCCCCACAGCAATTGATCGCCGATTGTGAAGGCCGCCAGGTACTGCGGGCCCATCGCCATCTTGCGCAGGCGACCGACGGGGATCGACATCGTGCCGGTCACAGCCACCGGGGTGAGGTCCCTGAGGGTCGCCTCGCGCGTGTTCGGTACCACCTTGACCCAGGCGTTGTCGGCAGCAAGCAGCGCCTCGATGTCAGCCAGCGGCACGTCGCGCTTCAACTTGAAGGTCAGAGCCTGGCTGTGGCAGCGCATCGCGCCGACGCGAACACAAATGCCATCGACCGGCACCGCCAGCGTGCCGAAACCCGCGCCCTGGCCGAGAATCTTGTTGGTCTCGGCCATCCCCTTCCATTCTTCACGCGATTGGCCATTGCCGAGATCCTTGTCGATCCAGGGAATCAGTGAACCGCCGAGCGGCACGCCGAAATTCGCGGTCTCCTCGGCGCTCAAGGCGCGCTGCCTGGCGATCACCTGCCGGTCGATCTCGAGAATCGCGCTCTGCGGGTCGTCGAGCAGTGACTTCACGGCTGCGTTGAGGGTGCCGTACTGCGTGAGCAGTTCGCGCATGTGTTGCGCGCCGCCCCCCGATGCGGCCTGGTAGGTCTGCGTGCTCATCCACTCGACCCAGCCGGCCTTGAACAGCGCGCCCACGCCCATCAGCATGCAGCTCACGGTGCAGTTGCCGCCGATCCAGTTGCGCCCCCCTTTGACGAGTGCGCTCTTGATCACCGGCAGGTTGACCGGGTCGAGGATGATCACCGCATCGTCGACCATGCGCAGCGTCGACGCGGCGTCGATCCAGTGGCCGGCCCAACCCGCCGCGCGCAACTTTGGAAACACCTCGGTGGTGTAGTCGCCACCTTGCGCGGTGATCACGATGTCGCAGCGCTTCAAGGCCTCGATATCGAACGCGTCGAACAGCTTCGTCTCGTTCCTGGCCATCGACGGTGCGGCGCCGCCGGCATTCGAAGTCGAGAAGAACATCGGCTCGATCAGCGCGAAGTCGCCCTCGGCCGCCATCCGATCCATCAGCACGGAGCCGACCATGCCGCGCCAGCCAACCAATCCTACGAGTGCCATTTCAGTTCTGCCCTTTTCGTCGATCCGGACCCCGCTTTGCCCCCGGCTCGTATCGCCGGGGTCCAGGGTGGGGGCGAGACGATCCGAGAGCGGCTAG
>Ga0315283_10006139_pt1 | contig 10697 bp, 14 predicted proteins | sample YL17G09_0_MG_FD_204541 | JGI IMG/M metagenome (GOLD analysis project Ga0315283, IMG submission 204541) | Sediment microbial communities from Yellowstone Lake, YNP, Wyoming, USA - YL17G09_0 | ecosystem: Environmental > Aquatic > Freshwater > Lake > Sediment | place: USA: Wyoming | collected...
CAGATATGGTTATTAAGCCATTCAGTCAACGGAAGGTCGTCGGCAATGCCCCTGAAATAAACCATTGCCGCATGGGTATGGGTATTGATCAAACCGGGCATAACAGCCCTGCCCTTTCCTTCCATGACATTCCCGGAGGTGTATCGTTTCAGGATTTCATCGGTTTTTCCGACTTCAAGGATTTGCTTTTCTTTAACTGCAACAGCGCCTTTTTCTATTAAGGCGAGCTTTTCGTCCATAGTGAGGACATAATCACCGCAGATGATATAGTCGACTTTTTGCAATTCCGTTTTATTTAACCTCCCATTTCGATGAGCTTCTCCGCTATCTGGACCGCATTCAGGGCTGCGCCCTTCCTGAGATTATCCGCAACAATCCACAAATTGATCCCGTTCTCTATAGTATCGTCTTCTCTTATCCTTCCCACATAGGTTTCATCCTTTCCGGCTGCATCGATCGGAAGCGGGTAGATATTCTTGTCCGGAGCATCGTAGACTATCACTCCGGGAGCCGTTGAAAGAACGGCCCGTACTTCATTGGGTGTTATTTTTTTCTCGGTCTCTATATTCAGACTTTCGGAATGACACCTGAAAACAGGCACACGGACGGTCGTAGCAGTAAGCCGTATTGAATTGTCGCCCATGATCTTTTTAGTCTCATTCACCATCTTCATCTCTTCCTTTGTATACCCGTTCTCAAGAAATTTGTCGATATGCGGCAGCACATTGAATGCTATCTGATGAGGATAGACATTGCATTGTATTTCCTTGAAATTAAGCAGGTCGGTCGTCTGGCGCAACAGTTCATCTATAGCCTTCTGACCGGTTCCGGAGACGGCTTGAAAGGTTGTTACAACTACCCTTTTAATCTTTGCGGCGTCATGTATGGGCTTTAAAACAACCACCATTTGAATAGTTGAACAGTTAGGATTTGCTATGATGCCTTTATGCCGTTTCAGATCATGAGGATTGACCTCGGGAACAACAAGAGGAATCTCCGGGTCCATCCTCCACTGGCTTGAATTGTCCACTACCACGCAGCCTGATTTTGCAGCCACCGGGGCCCATATCTTTGACCTCTCCGCGCCTGCAGAAAAGAGCGCAATATCAATACCCTTAAAAGAATCCTCATTGATCGCTTCCACTTTTATTTCAGTATCCATGAATTCGAGGACTTTACCCACCGACCGTTCGGATGCAAAGAGCCGGAGCTTTTCAATAGGGAATTTCCTCGTCTCAAGGGTTTTAATCATCTCATTGCCGACCGCGCCTGTTGCCCCTACGACTGCAACAACGTATTTTTCCTTTTTCTTAAACATATCAGACCGCCTCCGTTTTGCTTTTTGTTATTAAAATATAATAAAACATGTTCTATTATAGCTACTCCGAAAAAAATAGACAAAAATAATCATCATTTTTTGACGCAGACCCTCTGGAATTTTTAATAAGAATTTGCGGGCTGTAAAAGTCTCCGGAAACTGGAGAGTTGTTTTTAGCTTTAGAGAGGGCAAGACATTAGAACCCGTTCTTTGTTTGACCGTATGTTTTTGCAGCGTACAGGAATTTTATCGGGTATTACTTTGGGCGTTTAACTTCCCGTATTCTTTTAAGCGTATCTATATATACTTCCTTTTTGGCGGGATTCAGTTCAATCGCTTTCAATGCAAGCCTTTCCGCTTCGTCAGGTTTTTCGAGCGTTAGATAGTAAAGCCATGCGAGGTTATTATAGGCGTCGGCATTTTTAGGGTCTTTCTTTATGGCCTTTTTATAATTGTATTCAGCCTCTTCATAATCATGTTTCTGAAAATATATGTTCCCCATATAGAGATAGGCGAGCGGCAATTTTTTGGACGCCGACTTATACTCTTTCATTGCGTTTTCCGGTTCACCCTTTTTCTCATACGTAACGCCAAGGTTTAAATGTTCCTCAGGAGTGAGAGGATCATCAAGGAAAATAATCTTCGGCAACGCGCAGGCAGATAAGCTCAGGGCAAAGAGTATGGAGCAAAGACTGTAAAGCATAAAACTGATTGGAAGTTTTTGCCCCAATCCCTTTGCTCTATGCTCCATGCTCAATATCTCTGCGCTGTATGAGCAGCGTCCAGTAATTTGTCTTTTCCCATGCTTTCAGGAATTCCTTTTCAGGTATAAAATGATCTTTCATTTTCCCTGAATTAACTATTATGCCGGCTTCATTATATCCTACAATCACCATGAAATGACTTGCCTCATAAAAAGAAAAACCGTAGTCTACCAGTACAATAAGCGGATTACCGTCAGCAATATTTTTGTGAATGTCGCTCAGGTTACCTTTATACTGCCCAGCGGATAGTCCTTTCCGCTGGGCATAAAGGAGCATATCAAGATTGAGGGTGCCGTGTGCAGACTTGCTATAAATGTCCTCTGCGATCTCTTCCGGTTTCACCATAACTTTCAGGTAATTCATTACCATGGCAAGCGAAGCAGGCCCGCACTGATAGCTTTCCTGCGAATAGAACGGGACATCCTTAATTATGGTGTTTGCTGTAGACTCATGAATCCCGTGTACCAACAGACAGGAGGACATACAAACTACAATAATTATGAAAAATAATGCAGATGCATATTTCATCAGTAAAGATCCGGAAGGGTTTTTGGCTATAAAACAATTTTTCATCTCTTACTAAGGGGTTCATAAGTAAAACCACATTGACCAGAAAATCTCCCCGATCCCCTCTTTGCCAAAGAGGGGGATATTGCCTCCCTTTGGCAAAGGGAGGTTAGGAGGGATTTTATAGATAATGTGCCCATACTTATGGTCTCATTAGGAATTTCCCCCGATCACCCCATTTATCAAAGACAGGGTAATCGGGGGATGTCTATCAGTGTTAACCGGAAATTCTTAAGACTACTTTGTAATAAATACTCTTCGCCCTGTGAGGTTTAGAAGGATTACGAGCAGGATGGCAATGACGAGAAGTGCAATAATAATACCGAGGGCGTCTCCCTGGCCGACCTTAAGGTCATCAAGCTGAAGAGCCGCTTGGTGAATCTGCTGATCGCTGAGTTGGTCAAGTCTGTTTTTAATCTCTTCCTGAGCGAGCCCCAGTTGAGTCAATCTTTCGCTGATAGCTTTAAGTTCAAGTACTTTTTGTATCTTTGTAAGATCCGCAGCCCTGTCTGTTTGTGAAAGTGCGATTATCTCGGACGGAGCCAATCCGGCGTCAACACGCGGCGCAATGCCTATGATAAACATAGCTACAACAAGATACCATGAGATCTGCTTCATAAACGGTATAGTCATATTTTCACCTCCCTTCCTTTAATTAATTTCTGTTTATGAAATGCGTTTTACTTATTTTGTCATTCCACGACTTGATCGGGGAATCCAGTTTGACCAATGGGTTCTGGATCCCCCGGTCAAGCCGGAGGATGACAAACTTTACAGACAGACTTTAATTAATGGTTAATGATATTGTAACAAAACCTCTTCAGCCGCTATTTTATCCTCGGCAGATTTCCGAAGAGGTATTTAAAGTCTTCGTCCTCAAACCTGACTCCTACGCCTGCATAGCCGCCGCGCCATTTTTTGTTCAGTACATTGTCGGCGCCTGCGGTAACGAATACGTTTCTAAATAAGTAGTAATCAACTCCCACCTTTACATGGGGTTTTTTGGCCCCTTCTTCGTCGTTTGAGAAATCCCATATATCAACGCTGGCCCTGGCTTTATCTTTGTTAAAGAAATAATCGGCGCCTGCGCCGAAAGTGCTTTCCGTAACTCCTATCCTTAATGCCGTATCCTTAAACAATTCGGTGTCGCTGAACCTCTTTGCAATCTGAGCGGTAATTTCTATCTCTTTTTTTATTACCTCTTTTTTTACTTTGGTTGTGCCGGTCGAGGTAGTCGTCTCGGTCGTTTTGGTAGAAACATGGCCCAAGGGATCTGCAACCACCCCAAGGATGTAGTATTTATCGGGTTTAGGCTGCAGGGTCACATAGAAATAGCCCTTTGCATCTTTCGGTTTCGTAAGATAATCCGTCTGAAAAGTTATAAAGGTCTTGAACCTGTCGATTGCGCCGATAGTCCTGTCTAATCCCTCCGCCGCCTTATTGATGGAATTGTACAGCTTGTCGTCCTTGACTAATTTTCCGAGCGTCCCCTCCCCTTTGTCGACCTGCTGCGCAATATTGTTAAAGGAACTGACTGTGCTCTTTACAGCGGCTTTATTTTCCTCGATTATTTCCTTTAAATCCCTTGTTGCCTTGTTAAGGTTTGCAATAAGGTCAGGCCCATCGGATTTAAGTTTGCCGGAGAAATCCTGAATGTTTAATATAGTGGCATTCAGCGGCTCCTTGTTTTTATTGACGACTTCACTTAGGGAAGCGGTAAGATTTTTAATGTTGTCCAGGACGTTGCGCATTTTTCTGTCGTTCGCAACAATTGTACTGTTGAGGTTTGCCGTTATATCGCCCAGATTCACGAAGGTCTCTTTAAGGGCGTTTTTTGATTCATCCGTGCCAAAGGCTTCATTCAGGGAAACCGCGAGAGTACTGATATTTTCGGAGACTTTTGATAATTTCCGCAGCATATCGTCAATGTCAATAAGTTCGATAACATTATGTATGGCGTCGCCGTTTTTCAGTTGCGGCTGCCTGTCTCCTATGTAGATTTCAAGATATTTATCTCCCAACAGTCCCGTAGCCTTAATAGATGCAACTGCGTCGCTGTAGAGGACCACATCCTTCCGGATTCTCACGGTCAATTTTGCAACTCCCTCTTTCAGGTCTATTTTCTCTATTACCCCGGCATCAACGCCGGCAATCTTGACCTTTGTTTTTTCATCAAGGCCGGCTATGTCCCTGAAGTATACGTATACGATAAATCCTTCTTTCTTTAACCAGTCAAGGCCGCCGACCTTAAACGTCATAAACGTAAGGATTATCATGACAAAAACCGCAAAAAATCCGACCTTAAGTTCTGTTGAAAGTCCTCTCATGATGCACTCCTTCTATTGTTATTGGTCCTGACGCGCTGCCGGTCACGAATTGTCTGACTATCGGATTATCCGTATTCTTTATCTCTTCAGGCGTTCCGGTACCGATGATTTTTCCCTCATAAAGCATAGCGACCCTGTCCGCAATTTTGTAAGCGCTGTGCATGTCATGTGTTATCGCTATACTGGTGACTGACAAATGCTTTTTCATCTCTATGATGAGTTCGTTTATGGCATCGGCCATTATCGGATCAAGGCCGGTCGTGGGTTCGTCATAAAGCAGTATTTCCGGTTGATGCGCGATTGCCCTTGCAAGTCCGACCCTTTTCTTCATACCCCCGGACAATTCCGACGGCATCAGGTCTTCAACGCCTACAAGACCCACCATGCCGAGCTTTTCTACGGCAAGCGCCTTTGCTTCTTTTTCATTCATCTTCTTGTTTCTGAGGAGCGAGAAACCGACATTCTCCCAAACCGTGAGCGAATCAAAAAGAGCCGCCATTTGAAAAAGCATACCGAATTTCTTTCTTGCTTCATATAGTTCATTTTCATGCAACCTGCTTATATCAATGCCGTCTATAAAAACCTGACCTTCATCAGGTCTTAATATCCCGATAATATGTTTTAATAAGACGCTCTTTCCCGATCCGCTCCCGCCGATAACAACCATGCTCTCACCGGTCTCAATTTTAAGATCAACACCCCTGAGCACATGGTTCTTACCAAAGGATTTATGAAGATTGACGATTTCTATCATTTGAAAAGCCAGGCCGAAAGGAAATAATCCGATATCAGTATAGTCATGGAAGACAGAACCACTGCGCCTGTCGTTGCCTTGCCGACACCTTCCGCTCCGCCTCGCGTATAAAAACCTTTGTAACAACTAATGAGCGAAATGGTTGCTCCAAAAAAGCCCGCCTTTAACAGGCCGTTAAAAATGTCACCGGCCTCAAGAAAATCCCATGTCCTTTTCCAGTAAACAATAGAGCTGGATTTAAAGAGTCCTACGGTCACAAAATATCAGCCTATTATACCGGTCATATCCGCTACGGCTGCAAGAGCAGGGAGCATAAGTGTCCCTGCAATAAACCTCGGTACGATCAGATATTTAACCGGATTGGTGGCCAGTGTTTCAAGTGCATCTATCTGCTCGGTTACCCTCATGGTGCCCAATTCCGCAGCCATGGCAGCGCCCGCCCTTCCTGCAACGATCAGCCCCGTCAAAACAGGGCCAAGTTCTCTGGTCATGGAAAGCGCCATAACCGTGCCAACAAGTGTCTCCGCGCCGAACCGTTTAAACCCCGTAAAAGTTTGCAGTGAAAATACCATGCCGGTGAAAATAGCAGTTATCAGGACTACAGGCAGGGATTTAACGCCGATTTCGAGCATCTGTTTGAAGGTGCTTCTTACTTCATAGGGAGGCAAAAATAACTGTTTAATTGATTGCATAAGCAGGACCAGAATTTTCCCGGTTTCCTCGGAAAATGAGATTATGGTACTGCCCAGTACTTCAATAAGTTTAAACATAAACCCTCTGCGCCCTGCTTCCGAGGGATGTGAGTATCTCATAAGGTATGGTATTTGACCTTTTGGCAAGTTCCAGGGCGTTTATAGTTTCCTTGCCCTGTGTCCCGATAATGACAACCCCGTCGTCTTCCCTGACTCCCCTCACATCCGTCACGTCGATCATGGTCAGGTCCATGCAAACCCTTCCGGCTACGGGGACCCTTTTCCCTCTTACAAGCACCTCGGCATTATTGGAAAAGAGCCGGTTGTATCCATCGGCATATCCTATAGGAATTACCCCTATTTTACTCTTTCTTTTCGTAATAAAGGTCCTGCCATAGCTTACAGGAGCGCCGGCCGGTAAGTTTCTTAGACTAAGGATTTTTGTTTTTATCGACATGACAGGAATAAGATTAACAAATGAAGATTCCGGATTTCCAATCGGGTTGTATCCATAAAGCATAATCCCGGGCCTGAACGCATCTAAACAGGCGTCTTTATAAGAAATAACGGCGGCGCTGTTTGCCATGTGTGACAATATCTTTCTTTTCAGTTTCTTCTCAAGGGTCTCTCTTATCCTGTGAAACTTCTCAAGCTGCTGATTCGCATAGGATCTATCCATCAGGTCCGCTTCGGAAAAGTGGCTTAATAGTCCTTCGATTACAACACCGGGCATCTCTGTTATCTTTGTTAAATCAGTCATAATGCGTCTTCCGTGCAAACCGAGCCTGCCCATTCCGGTATCAATCTTTACATGCACCTTAACGGCTGTTTTTCTTTTTATTGCCTCCTGCGATAATGCATGTGCGGTGTCGATATTGTAAATTACGGGTATGAGCTGCAGATCAAAAAAATCCCTTATGTCCCCCTTATCGAATAAAACTATTATCGGGCTTCTTACGCCCGCATTTCTGAGGACAACGGCTTCGCCGACAAAGGCAACTGCAAGGTATAATGCTCCCTCTTTCAGGAGTCTTTTTGATACTTCGATCGCTCCATGGCCATAGGCGTCCGCCTTGACCACGGCTATGACGGGCCTGTTTTGAACAATATTTCTTACCGTCTTGTAATTATGCGCTACTGCTGAAAGACTGATCTCTGCAACAGGCCCTCTACGCACCTTCTTCTTTTTTCGATTCTTTTGTGTCGTCTTTCTTTGGCGTTACGTCGATCTCATCCTGCTCTTTTATGCCCTTCTTGAAGTTTTTGATCGCCTGTCCTATGCCGCTTCCGATCTGAGGCAGTCTTGTGGCGCCGAAGAGAATAACCACTATCACCAGGATAATAATCAGTTCCTGAGTTCCTAACCCAAACATATTGCACCCCCCTCTCTTTGGTAGTCTTTAAAAGTATTTATATTTACAAAAGACCTTCCTTCCGGGTCTATATTCCTCACCTCTTCTTCGTTTATATAACGGACATTGATTGTTTTCAGAAAATCAAGCAGGCTCTTTTTACCCGCTCTTATGCGCTGCTCCATGAGTCCCGAAATCCTTTTCGCATAGATGCCGAAAAGCGGTTGAGGTTTTCCATCATAGAGCGGTATTAATGCGTCAAATTTGTAGTTATATTTTTCAACCATATGTTTTATTAGTATAGCATTTATATAAGGCATATCACATGCCGTAACAAAAATATCGGCCGATTCCGTATTCATAAATACCGAGAGTATTCCCGTCATCGGACCCCTGCTGTCAACCACGTCTCCGATCATGGGAAGACCGAGATAAAAATATAGTTCAGGATGGTTGACGCTTAAAATAACCCGTGAAAATATACTCTTGAGGAGTTCAATATTCGTCTCAATAATCTTCCTGTTCCGTATTTCAAGAAACCCCTTTATCATGGGGATTCTCTTATTCTCTCCTCCGGCTAATATCAACGCATCCATTTATGTTTTCCCGATACAATTGATTGCGCAACAGGTTGTTTTATTTATAATAGTTTATTAAAAAAATACTTTCAATAAAAAACAAAAAAATGTTAGGTTTAATCCTTGGATATAAAAAACATCAACTGCCGTGAGAAGGATGCATATAATCTTGCAAATGATTATTTGAGTAAGATTTTCTCCGACTGCGGGAAAGAGTTACAAGGAGTAAGAGCGTCGGCGCTAAAGGTCAAAACCGGCTTCGAAAAAATAAGCGTCTTTATCCAGCAAGCTACCCGGATGACCTGCCCTGATTGTAAAGACGTCTGCTGCATCAGCAAACATGGTTATTATAATTTTGAGGACCTTGTCTATCTCCATGCCCTCGGTTTGAAACCTCCCCCTCTTGAGCTTGAGAAAAATGATAATGACCCCTGCCGTTTTCTTATTGAAAAGGGGTGTTCCATAGAACGACAATTCCGTCCTTCAGGCTGCAACTGGTACTTTTGCGAAGCGTTGTTTGACTACATGGAAAACAAACCGGAGTATCAGGAATTTGACGATACGCTTACAAATATTGCGGCGCTATGGATGAAGATGATAAACGAGTTTACATGCGCCGGCCTGACTGCGTCACTGTCCTGGTTGTCGGAATTTAATCGTATTTAGTCATTTCCGCACTTTATTCTATAGAACCAATCGCTAATTATGTAAATAACCAAAATTTATACGTCTCATTAGTGTACAATTAAATATATGTCAAAACCTATTGTAGCCATAGTTGGAAGGCCGAATGTCGGGAAGTCTTCTCTGTTCAACAGGATGACCCGCTCACAAACGGCCATTATCGAAGATATTCCGGGCGTCACGAGAGACCGGAATTATATGGATGTTGAATGGGAGGGGAAATCGTTTGTTATTGTCGATACCGGCGGATTTTATCCCGAACCTGCCGACGATATCTTCGCCCAGATAAAGGAGCAGGCGCTTTTTGCAATCGAGGAGGCGGATGTTATTATCCACCTGCTCGACGGCAAAGACGGTCTTGCCCCTTCGGATATGGATCTGGCAAGGGTCATCAGAACCTCGGGCAAAAAAGTTCTATGGGCTGTCAACAAAATCGACGGCCCTACCCGCGAAGACAGGCTTTATGATTTTTATCGCATCGGCACAAAAAACCTGTTCCCCGTCTCGGCGGCAACCGGTTACGAATATGACGACTTCATGGATGAACTGGTTTCCATGCTTCCTGCATATTCGGAAGAAAAGGTCCTCTATCCCAAGATCGCGGTTGTAGGAAGACCGAATGTCGGTAAATCTACGCTGGTCAACACGCTCCTTAGCAAGAGGAGGATGATTGTCAGCCCCGTGCCCGGAACGACAAGGGATTCCGTAGACAGCATATGCGCTTATTACGGCAAGAAATATATGCTGATAGATACCGCGGGTCTGAAGAGAAAAGACCGTCTCGGATACTCGCTTGAAAGGTTTTCGATGGTCAGGGCGGTCAGGAGCATCGAGCGGTGCGATGTCGCGTTGATTGTAATCGACGCAAGCGTAGGCATCGTAGAACAGGACCAGAGAATAGCAGGTATTGTGGAAGAATACGGGAAAGGCGCCATCTTTCTATTTAACAAATGGGACCTTGTAGAAGACCCTGAAAATGCCGTCAAGCAATACGGTAAAGAGCTTATAAGAAAAATGTTTTTTATGCAGTATGCGCCGGTCATTACCGTATCGGCCCTGGAGAAACAACGCATAACAAAGCTCTTTCCGGTTGTCGATGAAATCATTGCAGAGAGGCAAAAGAGAATATCGACTGCCGACCTGAACAAATCCTTAAGGGATATCCTGAACGAGCTCAATCTGCCGCCCTATAAAGGCAAAGAGGTCAAAATATCCTATATAACGCAGGTGAAAACCGAACCGCCTGCTTTTGCGGTTTTTGCCAATTATCCCGCTTCTTTCAAGGACGCGCATATACGGCGTATTGAAAAAATTCTGAGAAATTCATTTTCCTTCAGCGGAACTCCGATACGGATATTTATAAAGGCAAAATCAAAGGAAAAGAATGAAAAGAAAGATACCCGGATCCGGCGATAAGCGACTCAATTGCTTGATGTGCCTGTCATTGCGAGCACCTGAAAGGTGCGCGGCAATCTCCTCGGAAAACTTGAGATTGCTTCGTTTCACTCGCAATGACAATCCTTATCGCCGGATCTGGGTTAAAATAAACAACCCCGGTTGAAATATTTTAAACTCATCCCCCGAAGCTTTTTAGATTTTTTTAGAGACAACGGCATTATGCTTGCCGGCTCGATATCCTATTTTGCCATGATGGCTTTTGT
>Ga0315283_10006140_pt1 | contig 10697 bp, 6 predicted proteins | sample YL17G09_0_MG_FD_204541 | JGI IMG/M metagenome (GOLD analysis project Ga0315283, IMG submission 204541) | Sediment microbial communities from Yellowstone Lake, YNP, Wyoming, USA - YL17G09_0 | ecosystem: Environmental > Aquatic > Freshwater > Lake > Sediment | place: USA: Wyoming | collected...
ATGGAAAAAATATCGGATATGGTTTGTTTATGGCCCGTGAAATCCTTGCCATCACAGAACTCACTATCCGGGAAACCGGTGAACCTGGCAAAGGGGCCCGGTATGAGATCCATGTTCCGAAGCGGTTTTACCATATAAATAAGTGATCCTGCATTCCTGCTACCACCTTTTTTCCTGTCGAGAAGAGTATCCGGAGGTATGTTCTGAACTGCATTTTTTGGATTTTTCATTGTATTTCAACAGGATTTTTGTGCCGGACCGGTTTCTTTCTCCCAGTCATTTTATCGTTCATAGGCTGGTTTCCCTATTCTGTACATGTCTCCCGGGTAATGAAATTGAATGCAGGAAAATTTCTGCCAGCTCATTTCGAAGGAAAAAAGAGATACATGGTTAGCTCTGCGAATTTCTTTTATTATGATGTGAAATACTAAGCACTAGTAAAGTGACGGAGGGGACAGGGTCTATCTTTCCTTACCTCCCCTGCACTAGAGCGATGATGGTGTATTCCCTGAACTGTTATCGCAAATTAGGTGAGTAAGGAAGCGGCGGGGGTGAAACCCAGGTTGAGCGTTTAGCTTGGTATTTCGCATTTCTCCAGCGCCACATGGTTAGGATTCATTGACATACCAGACGATGGAATCACCGGATATGAAATTACCATTCCAGTAATTGTTCGTGACATACATCTTCCCCTTACCACCGGACTGGAATATGGGCACCCCGCCCAGGGAGTCGGTAATAAATCCTTTAAAAATGTTGTTATCGATATAAACTCCCGTCTGGGGTAGAGCACGGATTCCAACCGCCATAGGGATGGACGGTTCGAATGTATTATGATGGATTTTATATACATTGCCTGCCAGGCCAGTGCCCGTCTCCTCATCCTTGTGAACATCGAAATGGGAGGCGCCGATTGCATTTCCATTACCGAGAATTATGTTATACCGTGCTTCATAACTCTCGCCGGGCATACCGGCGCCGGTTATATCATGACGGTTATACTCGTACATGTTTGCCTCAATGAGGGCAGTTCCCCCATACAGATTTGTACCATACCCCTCACCACGGGCCTGGTTGTGGTGGATGTAGTTATGGTGGATATAGGCATTCGTGTTCTCCCGCAATGAAATGCCTGACCATGACCAGCCACGCATCACACAGTTATCGACTTCAAATCCTGTACGGTTTTCCGCATATATGCCAACGAGGTAATACTGGTCTTGAACTGACTCATCATCCTGAGGCTTCATCTCACCTTCAAGCTGCAATCCGGTGAGCCGGACAGTATCTCCGCCAGCGATAAACATTGGTTCTTCCCAGCCGCCACCCAGATTTTGTGTCCTTCTCATGACCGCACCTGACGAACCACTATTCCCGCGATCGCTTGCAAGCGTTACACCGGCGGGAATCGAGACACTTGACGTGCCAGTCAGGTCAATAACCGCGGTGCCGTTTACAAACACTGTTTCACCTGATTCTGCACTCTTGAGTGCAGTGAGCAATTCTTCCTTTGTGGATACCCTGTATTTCACGCCGGCATCTGTCGTGGAGATGATCCCTGAGTAGCCGGAACCGCCACCAATAGGGTTTCCTGTCGGGTTTGATTCGGCCCCGTATGTTTCTGGAGAACCTAAAACAAGTACTACTAGTATCACGAGTACAATTCCGACAATGAGAGGCAGATAGTTAAAAAAAAGTGGTCTCATGGGGTGTCAATAGTAGTGTATCTATTACATCTCACATTAGCTTTATTGGTAGTGCTGAAAAATAACCTGATGAGGACGTTTGAATTCTTCGATTTTTGAGGATTCCGCCAATTCTTTCCTTTCCAATCGGGGAACAAATCTTTCGGGTCTGTCTTCTGTTACAAAAACCCTGAAAACATACAATCGTATGATCGGGCAGTGGTATACTCATCAGGCAGGCAATTATTGTCAGGAATCCTACCGTGATAAAAAAAAGGGACACTCTTTTTACAATTGCGGGATTCATGAAACGGAACTGGTTCTGTGCAGGGTATTTGGTTTGGGGGAGAATACCTTTACCTTTGTACGCATGCAGGAGGGAGATGTACAAACATTTTTTTTAAACATGATGTACCGTAGGGGAGTTGTACCATAGACAGACTGTTAACCGGACGTCACCAATTCAATCAAACTATAACGGCACGAGCGGGTATAAACAAGGTGCTGAATCAAAGTCCCCTCATTACCAGCTAGCTGCACGTGTGCTTTCAAAAATAGTATCAACTGACATAGCATCAACCCGAACATACAATCATAGCGCCGTCGCTGCCAATGGAGCTGGCACTGCTGATATTCGTTGTAACGAACAGTTCTATGGAGGGATTATGGAATGGATATTTAAAAAAAGGTGTGGTTGTGATACCATCAGTAATACACAACTATGCCATTATCTGTCGGATACAATGTACCCTTCCAGTAGTTGTTCGTAACAAACATATTTCCCCTTCCGGCAGATGTCTGGAAAATTGGTTTGTTTCCCGTAACACCGGTATCTGAAGCAACTGAATTGATCACATTGTTATAGACATACATGCCTGTTTTGGGCATCCCGCGGACCTGCAGCATTGCGATAATGCCACCATCAATAGTGTTGTGGTGAATCTTGAACAGGTTTCCCGCAAGACCGGTGCCGGTCTCCTCGTCCTGGTGGACATCATAATTGGTTGCCCCTATCGGGTTTCCATGACCCAGGTGGTGGTTATATCGTGCCTCGTACTGTTCCCCGCTCATACCGGCACCGGTTACATCATGCCGGTTGTAGTCGAACAGGTTGGCTTCAATAAGGGCATTTCCGCCATACAGGTTGACACCATACCCTTCCCCCCGGGCCTGGTTGTGGTGAATGTAATTGTGGTGGATATACGGGATCGGCGAATTAACGTTACCTCGTAACGATATGGTAGACCATGCCCACCCGTACAGCTCACAGTTATCGACTTCAAACCCTTTCTTGTTCTCCGCATAGATTCCTACGAGATAATAGTGTTCGTTGATGGAACCGGAATACACATCGTTGTTGCCGTAATCCTGCGGGTACATCTCGCCTTCAAGCCGCAGCCCGGTGACCCTGACATTGTCTCCGCCCACGATTAACATAGGCTCTTCCCAGCCGCCGTTTAAGTTCTTGGTGCGTTTGAGGAGTCCTCCTGCAGAACCGGCAAGCCCGCGGCTGCTGGCCAGCGTTACGCCGGCAGGGATCGTGACACTCGGCGTTCCGGTCATGTCAATGACTGCCGTTCCTTTGACAAACACGGTTTCGCCGGCTTTGGCACTTTTGAGCGCAGTGAGCAGTTCGGCCTTTGTGGATACCACATACTTTACACCGGCACTGGTTTCAGTGATTACCTTGGTGTAGCCGGCTCCGCCACCTATTGGGTTTCCTGTCGGGTTTGCTGTGTAACCGAAGTCCCCACTCACTTGGATGACTGGTGCAACGGCGGGTGTTGGTGTTGCAACGGTTGCTGTTGATATCTGGGTCGTTGTGACAATAAATGATGAACTAGAAAATTTATTTCTATACGTATTGAAATACCACATATTGCCCCTGGATACGCCAGTCTCGTCTCGCCCATCCCCATTCCAGTCACCGGCAACCGGGAGGTCCCCGGCAACATTATCCCAGGTAAGATATCGATCGGTCGCTGGCTTCCAGGTGTTGCTATCGTCCAGCTTAAGATAGAACCCGGCACCGGGTCTATACACGCCAGTTTCGTCTTGTCCATCCCCGTTCCAGTCACCGGCAATCGGGAGGTCCCCGGCAACATTATCCCAGGTAAGATATCGATCGGTCGCTGGCTTCCAGGTGTTGCTATCGTCCAGCTTAAGATAGAACCCGACACCGGGTCGATACACACCGGTCTCGTCTCGCCTATCCCCGTTCCAGTCACCGGCAATCGGGAGGTCCCCGGCGGCATTATCCCAGGCAAGATATCGATCGGTCGCTGGCTTCCAGGTGTTGCTATCGTCCAGCTTAAGATAGAACCCGGCACCGGGTCTATACACGCCAGTTTCGTCTTGTCCATCCCCGTTCCAGTCACCGGCAATCGGGAGGTCACGGGCGGCATTATCCCAGGCAAGATATCGATCGGTCGCTGGCTTCCAGGTGTTGCTATCGTCCATATTAAGATAGAACCCAACACCGGGTCGATACACACCGGTCTCGATTTGCCCATCCCCGTTCCAGTCACCGACAATCGGGCGATCACTTACAGCGTTATTGACAGGCGAAGATGTCGTTTTTGCAGATACTACCCCGGGTAATACCAGCGCCACAATTATCAGTCCGGCAAGAAGACTTATTGTACGTGATTTGGAAAATAGCTTCAAACTCATAGTTACAAATTGATGAGATATATTATAAATTCGCAAACCTCTGCAGGTTCGATGATGTAACCTGGAGGTTATGGCAATACCTACTATCGTTCGCAAAGAAGAAACGGTTGTGCAGGTAGAGAGCCCGGTCATGGTTCTTTAAATTTTCGGATCCCTGTATCTTCTGCAGGCAAAATCCCTGCTGTGATTTTCAAAGTATATGTTCACGATTTACTCCACTATCCGTACAGGAAATTGAAAACGTGTGGCGGTGAAATTATCGGGTCTGGAGAAGCGGCCATGAACCTCTATGTTCATACACGAACCATGAGAATCGTCCTCTCTATGAAGAATCTCCGCATCAGGACCTTTAGAGGCACGGCAAGCAGGGAGTTTTTTTTAATTTAATGATCGATCCGACTCAGGGCGCCCTGTTTTGGGACGTGGGCAGTTATCGAACCCGATCCATAGAACAGCAACAATCCTCCATCAGATCTGAATATTTCGATTTTCATGGGTACTGTTTTTAAAAAACCTGACCGCTAACAGGGGTTTCACACCTGCCGCGTCGACTCTCCCTCCAGAGAACATACGACAGCACTATCGCACAGTGCAGGGGCGGTCTTGGGGACAGGTACTGTCCCCTCCTTCATACTATCTGTGCTTTGTATCTCATACTCTGATGAAAAGAATTATCCAAAGCCAGTGTATCAGTAATAGACTACAATGCCATTATCTGTCGGATACAATGTACCTTTCCAGTAGTTGTTCGTAACAAACATATTTCCCCTTCCGGCAGATGTCTGGAAAATCGGTTTGTTTCCTGTAACACCGGTATCTGATGCAACCGAATTGATAATGTTGTGATCGACATACATCCCTGTTTTGGGCATCCCGCGGACCTGCAGCATTGCGATAATGCCCCCATCAATAGTGTTGTGGTGAATCTTGAACAGGTTACCCGCAAGACCGGTGCCGGTCTCCTCGTCCTGGTGGACATCATAATTTGTTGCCCCTATCGGGTTTCCATGACCCAGGTGGCGGTTGTATCGTGCTTCGTACTGTTCCCCGCTCATACCGGCACCGGTTACATCATGCCGGTTGTAGTCGAACAGGTTGGCCTCAATAAGGGCATTTCCGCCATACAGGTTAACGCCATACCCTTCCCCCCGGGCCTGGTTGTGGTGAATGTAATTGTGGTGGATATACGGGATGGGCGCAATACTGTTCTGTCGCAATGATACACACGACCATGCCCACCCGTACAGCTCACAGTTATCCACTTCGAACCCTTTCTTGTTCTCAGCATAGATTCCTACGAGATAATCATTCTCGTAGGTCTCACCGGCCTTGTTTCCGTAATCCTGCGGGTACATCTCGCCTTCAAGCCGCAGCCCGGTGACACGGACATTATCTCCTCCGACGATCAACATCGGCTCTTCCCAGCCGCCATTCAGGTTCCTAGTGCGTTTGAGGAGTCCTCCTGCAGAACCGGCACGTCCGCGGTCACTGGCAAGCGTTACACCGGCGGGGATCGTGACACTCGATGTCCCGGTCATGTCGATGACCGCAGTTCCTTTGACAAACACGGTTTCGCCGGCTTTTGCATTCTTGAGCGCAGTGAGCAATTCAGCCTTTGTGGATACAACATACTTCACGTTGGTTTCTGTGCCGGAGATTATCCGGGTGTATCCGGCTCCGCCACCAATCGGATTACCGGTTGGATTGCAGGCTTCTGCGCCATAGCAATCTCCGGATTGTAACGATGACAGGGAAATATAATTTGTTTTGGATTCGATATCACTTCCCGATGCATTGTTCACGGTGAGTTTTACGGTGTAGGTCCCTGCAGCCTGGTACGTGTGGACCGGGTTTTTGATCGTGTAATCGGTAACCCCGTCATTGTTGATATCCCATTGATACGAAGTGGTACCTGTTGAAACCGACCTATCGGTAAACTGGACGGCCAGCGGGGCCTTACCTGCGGTGGCATTGGCCGTGAATTGTGCAGTCGGCAACGTGGTGCTTCCCTGAGAAGTGATCGTGATATAACTTGTTTTAATCTCGCTGTCTTTTCCGTTTGCATTCGTCACGGTCAGGTTTACGGTATAGGTACCAGCAGTTGTGTAGGTAAACGACGGGCTTTTTACCGTACTGTCGGTTGTTTTGTCATTGTTGAAGTCCCACGCATAGGTAAGCGAAGCTCCGGTTGACTGGTCGGTAAACTGGACGGTCAGCGGGGCAGTACCGCTCTGGACACTGGACGTGAACGCAGCGACGGGAGCAGGTGTTGTTACAGTGTCGAATGTTATGTAGTTCTGTTTGACGATGGTATCAGACCCATACGAATTCGTCACGGTCAGGGTCACGGTAAATGAGGATGCATCATTTTCCCAGAATCTCCACGACGGGTTCTGCAGCGAGTTCTCAGGAAGGTTCCCGGCCCCATCACTAAAATCCCAATGATATCTCAATGGAGCAGTCCCCGTTGACTGGTCAATAAACTGCACAGTTAACGGTGATTGCCCCTGTACAGTATCGGCAGTGAATTGTGCTTTCGGAGGAATTTTGGGGGATGATGGTACCATAATTTTCCCTGTTTCGCTGTCAGTGAGTACTCCATCAGAAACAGTGAACGTCGGTGAGTAGTTTCCAATATTACTCTCTGCAGGAGTCCAGGCAAATGTTTTTGTTACAGGATCGAATGCAGCCCCCGTTGGCAGCCCCTCTGCAGAATAGGTGAGATGATCATTGTCCGGATCCGATCCTGTAAGGATAAAGGTGAGTGGAATACCAACGGTTGCGGTCTGATCAGGGATACGAGCAAGAACGGGAGGGCGGTTACCTTTTACGACCTGGATATAATTTGTCTTGAATTCGCTGTCGGTCCCATCAGCATTGGTCACCGTGAGCTGAACAGAAAAAATTCCCGGATTGATATATTGATGAACGGGATTCTGATGGGTATCATAAAACAGATCATCACCAAATGTCCATTGCCAATGTGTCGGCGTGTTCACGCTGGTATCGTAGAATTGAACAAATCCATTTACCGGTATTTGCGTGACATTACCGGTAAAGTTGGCTATTGGACCCAGGGATTCAATTGTATTGTGGGATGTGACGTTGATATAATCTGTTTTGATTTTGCGGTAACTCCCATCAGCACTGGTGACTGTCAGATTAACCGTGTAGGTGCCAGCATTGATATACTGGTGGGAAACGTTTTGAATATTCGAAGTGTCCCCATCACCAAATGTCCATTCCCATGAAACCGGTGAGCTCGTGGAAGAATCGTTAAACTGAACGCTCAGCGGGGCAGGTCCCTGAGCCGGGGTTGCCTCGAAATCAGCATTGTGGCTATCTCCCGCGTCATCTACCCTGAACCCTCTGATCAGCATACCCTGATTGCCGTCGCTATTCGTCACTACAACATTCCGGAAACCTGCTGGCATATCAGTAACGTTGAACGAGCAGGTGATCTGCACCGGGCTGACAACGGTTATCTCCGTTGCTGGAATATCCGCAAATCCCGTTCCGTTCAGCGTAACGGTGGCTCCACTAAGGAATGCAGTCCCGGTCACGTTTATTGTATTGACAGAGGTGTTATTGTAGCCAGAGTCTGGAGTTATGTGCATAACAGTCGGCGTCACGGCAACCGGAATTGTAGGAACAGGTGTAGGGGAAGCCTTTGTTATCGGTGTACTTGGTGCAGGTCCTGAAGAGGCAAGAAGATAGTTCCCTGAATTGCCAACATATAAGACCTGAATAGATTTTGGTTCCTGTGGACTATCGTAGTAAATGTGTTCACCGGCACGTAATGTCTGCCAATCCGGTGAATTTTCTGGTTTCCGGAACTTGTTTGTCCTGTCTACCCCATCCACAACTATTGCAATGGACGTGCTGGTGAGTGTATCTCCCGCTTTGTGGATGAGCTCAACTCTCTCATGGGATTGTGAAACACTCAAATAAGCAATAGGAACTTTATCAGGAATGGGTTGTGAGGTGAGAACCAGGCTGACAATACCGCCCATAACCATCACGATGGTAATGAGCAGGAGCACTCCTATAATGCTTGAATAGGCAGATTCAGGATTCTCATTAGTATGATATCTTGACTTTGGAGGGGGGGTTATAGTGTAATCCACGACATTCATCTCGCAACAATTTTCAAAGATGTATATTACTCAGGTAATAATCAATACTATACATCAATGGATTACATAAATGCTTTGCATTGATATATTATAAATTGATATACTCATGAGGCTGGTATCCTATAACCAAAAAGTGAATTATTATAACTATTTGGTTAGCTTAATCTTTGAAATAAAATTATAAAATAAATGGATACCTATTGTATTACTAAAAAAATCAAGTCTCAACTCTTGCCGTAATTGAGCTTTTCATAAGCATGGGACTGAATGAAGATCAGTACCTGAATTACTGTGTGATCCTGAGATTTCTTTTTAATCACCCTTTACAAAAATCCCCTCTCAATAATCATCGGCAACTGCAATTACCGATAATTTAAGATTTCATACCTTCAAATAAACCCTCTATCAGATCAGGTGATTATGTGCACGGTCTGGCAATTTGATCAAGGTAGTATCATGAAATACATTGTAACCGGAGGAGCGGGGTTCATCGGGTCCCACATTGTAGAGGCGCTTACAGGCTCGAACGAAGTCGTTGTCATTGATAATTTTTCAAGCGGGAAAGCAGAGAACCTGAGCTTATTTCATGACAGCATCACCTGTATAGAGGGCAGTATTCATAATCTTCCGTTGCTTAAGGATGCGTTCAACAAGGCAGATGGTATTTTCCACCTTGGAGCAATCGCTTCAGTTGCGAGATCCGTCGATGATCCTGTCGCCACTCATGAAACTAATCTCACCGGCACACTGAATGTACTTCTGGCTGCACGGGACTGTGGGGTTAAAAAGGTGATCTTTTCATCATCTTCCGCAGTCTATGGCGATGAACCGACTCTCCCGAAGCGCGAGGATATGACCCCTGTCCCACTCTCCCCGTATGCTGTCTCTAAGCTGGCTGGTGAGTACTATTGCAGCGTTTTCTCAGGATTGTTTGGTGTGAAGACCGTATCTTTGCGGTATTTCAATGTATTTGGTCCCCGCCAGGATCCGCAGTCTGAGTATGCAGCTGTGATCCCGAAATTCATCACCCGGCTTCTCAATCACCAGGCACCTTTGATTTTCGGAGATGGGAAACAGACCCGTGACTTTGTGTATGTCAAGGATATTGTCCAGGCAAACCTTCTGGCAATGCAGAGCACCAAAACCGGCACATTCAATATTGGGAGCGGGGAGAGCATAGATCTCAATACCCTTGCACGTACTCTTGCGGAGATTATGGACGTCTCCATTCCCCCGCTCTATGAAAAGCCAAGATCCGGAGATATCCGCGATTCGGTTTCAGATATCACCGCAGTGAAAAAGACTTTTGGATATCAGGCACGCTATTCACTTGACAAAGGACTTGCAGAGACAATCCAGTGGTTCCGTCACCAGAAAACGGACATGAACTAATCGGGTTCTCTCCGGAACTTTGGAAATCGCCCCAGATATGATGCACTCCCCGCCTCAGGGCCTCTTTGAGGCACGGCGGGGCAGCGTTTTTTTTTTAAATTTTATTTCACTAAACCCGCCGCGGGGGCGTCCCATCGGGGGCGGCGGTATTCATCTCATCTGATTGAGAGTGAGTGACGCTTCCTATATCTTAACTGAAAACAGCGATTTTTGTATCTGTGCATACAAATCGCATTGTAAACAATGAACCGTCAGATCTCAGGGCCTCTTGAAAGTCGTGCCATGGCAACGGGCTTTTTTTCATTCGCCAAAACTGCCGAAAAGAGACCTTTGTTTTGGTGTGGTGGTATTCATCATACCTCAAAAAGAGCGCCCGATTCCTTTCATATTACTACGATATTCACCTGGAACCCCTATCACTCCTATCTTTCTTTTTTTTTAAAACCCCCCTACGAATATTCCAGAAAAACACGTATCCGGTGGGAATACTAAAATGGAATAAGTGTCAAAGTTATTTGAAGCAATGGAACCCGATAATACCTCAATTTTCCCCCTACTACTATCCATAATTTTATCCATCAGCATAGCTTTATTTGCCTATTTTTTACTTATTCATTTCGTGGTTGATACCGATCTGCAGACCAGTCACCGGGAAATTGCCCTTCTTGATTTTTACCAGCAGCCCCATGACAAGGATGTCGTTATTCTTGGCAGCAGTTACGTGACCGAGGGGATTGATACCTATATAGTCGAAGATGTGCTGCGGGAAAAAGGGAGTAACCGGTCAGTGTACAATCTGGGGATGCAGGCA
>Ga0315283_10006141_pt1 | contig 10697 bp, 12 predicted proteins | sample YL17G09_0_MG_FD_204541 | JGI IMG/M metagenome (GOLD analysis project Ga0315283, IMG submission 204541) | Sediment microbial communities from Yellowstone Lake, YNP, Wyoming, USA - YL17G09_0 | ecosystem: Environmental > Aquatic > Freshwater > Lake > Sediment | place: USA: Wyoming | collected...
TTATCAACCAGAGCAAGGCTCACAAGCCTGCTCCTAATCATCCATGGAACATTACCCCGCTTGTCTCCAAAAAGGGGACATTCTAATCTGTACGCAATGAGCGGACATTCTTATTAATCCTTGACAATGTTAGGGTGCTCATCGCTAATTCAGGCGTTCCATTCGAAAATCATATTTCAACTGAACATCATGGAGCTTTTTTCGCAATTCTTTCAACTTAGATTCTTTTTTCTCCTCCGAGATTTTTCTTTAAATTTCTGAATTTTGATTCAACAACTGTACTTCGTCCGGAACATCCATTGCGTTTTTTAAAAGGCCGTACCCCTGTCGAATATCTTCAGGAGTATCGAATAGTCATATAAATCCAAAGGATCCCCCTTGTCTTTTAGGTTGCCAAATTCACCGCGCTCAATCTAATAGCGAATGGCCTCCAAGGTTCCCTTGGGGTCGTCGTCATGAGTTGGCATTCACTATCCTGCTTCGACCTGCCAGTAAATGTTCATTTCGTCCCGTTCACCCAGGGCTGTTCTCAGCATGGTAACCAATTCTGGCGCTGCACCCTCGCCTTCGAATAATGATAATGTCATAGACGTGATGGCATAATCCCGGTCCTCAAGCCCTTCCTCTTCAAGCTGTTCAATCAAGAACTGCAGCTGAGTATCGGAAATATCGCCCAGGAAGGTTCCATTTTCCTTATCGAATAATTTGATCATATACACCTCTTAAAGATAGTTATAACCTACAGTATACATAAAAACTGTCCTAATGGACAATGATGCATTGAATTAATCGGGTCTTTGTTGTAAACTTCCATAAACAATAACAAGGGTGACACATTGACTGAACTTTTGTACCAGACCGATAGCTACCTTAATCAATTTTTAGCATTGGTTACTTTTGTGGATTCGGAAAACCGGGTCGTGACGCTGGATCGATCCGCTTTTTACCCAGGCGGAGGGGGTCAGCCTTGCGATTTCGGTTCTATACAGTCAGAAAATATTGAATATCGTGTAGTCAAAGTTAAGAAGCAAGGCGAAGAAATCCTTCATTTTTTTGGTGAAGACCAACTTCCTGAAACTGGAACGCAGGTCAGCGCCTCGCTTGATTGGGACCGGCGATATAAATTGATGCGTACCCATACTGCGCTTCACATCTTATGCGGCGTGGTTTTCCGGGATTATGGCGCACTTGTGACTGGGGGGGATATGGAACCGCTTTCGGGCCGCATGGATTTTGAATTCGAAAGAATGCAAGCCAGTTTGGTGCATGCAATTGAAGCTGCAGTCAATAAAGAGATTGAAGCGGCTCGAGAGATCCATGTGGACATCCTGCCCAGGGAAAAAGCTTTTCAGATAATGGACCTGATCCGCACAAAAATCAACCTGCTTCCCGAAGGGATTACAAATGTGCGAACCGTTGAAATAACCGGCTTGGACTTGCAGGCTGATGGTGGAACTCACGTGCGCAATACTTCAGAAGTTGGGAAGATCCGCGTAGTGGATTACAAAAGCAAAGGCGCCATCAACAAACGAATTTATATCGCAGTTGAATAGGAGTCATCATGGATTATCGTTCATTGGGAAGAACCGGACTGAAAGTTTCGCCATTATGCATGGGCACCATGCAATTTGGCTGGTCTGCTGACGAGTTGACGTCCTTTAGTGTTCTTTCAAGAGCTTTGGATGATGGTTTGAATTTTATCGACACGGCGGATATTTATTCACGCTGGGTGGAGGGCAACCCCGGAGGCGTCTCGGAACAAATCATCGGGCGATGGATGAAGCAGGCGGGAGTACCTCGCGACAGGCTGGTCCTTGCGACCAAGGTGCGTGGTCGTATGGGTGATGGACCGAACGATGAAGGACTCTCCCGCGCGCATATCATGCAGGCGGTGGACAATTCCTTACGGCGGCTGCAAACGGATTACATCGACTTGTATCAAACCCATTGGCCTGACGACGGCACGCCTATTGAAGAAACATTACAGGCTCTCGATGAACTAATAGAATCTGGCAAGGTTCGCTATATTGGTTGTTCCAATTATGCCGCCTGGCAGGTGGTTCAATCTTTATGGGTTTCCGAAAAACTTGGGCTTGAGCGGTTCTCCTGCATTCAGCCGCACTACAACCTGATCAGCAGGGCGGAATTCGAGCGTGAATTGAAGAGCGTGTGCGTTGCCTTTGGAATTGGGGTAATTCCTTATAGCCCATTGGCAGGCGGGTTCCTGACCGGAAAATATCGCAAGGATAAGGCTCTTCCTGCTAGCGTAAGGGCGAAAGGATTGAGGCATGCATTTACAGATGCAAATTATTCCCTGATTGAGAAAATGGACGCGATTGGAAAGCAGCACAACGCCTCAATTAGCCAAGTAGCGCTTGCCTGGATGCTTGCGGACTCTGCCATATCTAGCCCGATCATCGGTCCCAACACGGTTGCTCAGTGGGCAGACAATAAGGGAGCACTTGAAGTGAAGCTGTCAGGCGAAGAAGTTACAATGCTCAAAGACGCCACTCGATGGCAGGAATCCGAAGAAGAGTGAGGATTTCCTACCCTGAACTTAGCAATTAATAAAGGAGTGTTATGACTGCCAAAGTGATCTTCAATCCCTATTCGAATCGGTGGAAATCCAACGAGCGGCGGGTGGAAGTCGAATCAGCTCTAAAATCTGCGGGTATCGCCTACGAATTGGCTGCCACTGAAGGCCGGCACCACGGCACCGAATTGACCGTTGCAGCAGTCAACGCCGGATATTCTCCAATTGTTGCTGCTGGTGGTGATGGAACTATTGGAGAGGTGATCAACGGCCTTTTTCAAGCCCAGGGTGATGGATTGCTTGGTCCATTAGGTATATTGCCCCTGGGTACCGCGAATGATCTCGTTCACAATGTCAAATTGCCCTTGGATCTTGATGGCTCCGTCAAGGCCATCACAGGCGGGAAGACTCGGTTGATGGATGTGATTAATTTGAACGGGATGGTCTTTGGAAATAATTCTGGTATCGGTCTAGAACCCTACGTAACGACCATCGAGAAAAAGATGAAACACCTTAAGGGTTTATTGCGGTACCTGACGGCTGCTTTACTGGGAATCAAAGACAACCCGCAATGGAATGTCTCCATGCAGTGGGATGGTGGAGAATATCAGGGACCGGCTTCATTGGTCTCTGTGGGAAATGGTGCAGTAACCGGTGGTCTATTCTACATGGCACCACACGCAGATCCATTTGATGGAAAACTCACCTTCCTGATGGGATACCGGGGTACTCGTTTAGGCGCATTGCAGCTCCTCCCCAAATTAATGCAGCCGGAGGGCAATGTTGTGCACGAAAAGGACGTTATGGAAGTTCATGCTACAAGACTGAAAATTCACCTTGATAAACCAGCGCCTGCGCACATGGATGGTGAATTATTTCCAGAATGGATGCAGGATTTTGAGTACACGATTCTCCCATCCAAATTACAGCTATTGGTGCCGTAATTGAAAACTCGCATTGATTTGCCCCTGACATTTCACCCCCTCACTCCTGAACGGTGGCAGGATTTTGAGAAACTTTTCGGGCCGAATGGTGCTTGTGCTGGATGTTGGTGTATGTTCTGGAAAAAAACGCGAAAGCAATTCAATGCCGATTCTTATGATCAAAACCGGCTGGACCAGAAATTAACCGTCGAAGAGGGTCAAGTTCCTGGCATCCTGGCTTATGTGGCTGGCGAGCCTGTCGGGTGGTGTGCAGTTGAACCACGTGAAAACTTCTCGGCTCTGGAGCGGTCTCGAATTTTAAAACCTGTGGATGAAAATCCAGTCTGGTCACTCCCTTGTTTTTTTGTGACCAGGAAGTTTCGCAATCAGGGAATTACCGTGGCCTTGTTGATGGAAGCAGTGAAATATGTATCGTCCAGGGGTGGCAGGATTGTCGAAGGATACCCGGTCGAAGTAACTGCTGGCAAAGCTGTGGACGCATTCATCTTTACCGGAACTGCCTCGGCATTTAAGCGAGCCGGCTTCGTAGAGGTGGCACGAAGATCTCCAAAGCGACCGATTTTCCGTTACAAGACCTCGTAATCCCATCAGGGGGAAAATGCTCGCTGCCAATAGCATACTCACGGAGAGTAAATTGCATAATCGAACACCGTTCTTATACCTGGGTATTGCGATTCTCCTGTTTGCAGCTGCAGGCGGGTGGGTTTGGGTTAATTATCAATTTACAGATCGAGAAAATGGGGGAAACGATTTTGCTGTTTATTGGAATTCAGCCAGGACCGTACTTTATGATAATGCCACGCCTTATGGTGAACTCGCATCTGCTAAAAGCCAAAACACGATATTTGGCATCGCCAGAAGGGCGGGAGATCCGCCGTCGTTGTTGGATCTGCCTTTCCATATCGAAGTTCTGATCTTCCCTTTTGCAGTTATCAACAATTATCATCTGGCTTGGGCACTCTGGTTGACTTTTCTCGAGATTTCAATTGTTGGTACCGTATTTCTCTGTTTTCGTTTTTTGCATTGGAAGCCCAACCCTGTGGTTGGGGCTGGAATTATCCTGTTTTCAATTTTTTTCGTTCATGGTCTTTGGGCGGTGATCCTTGGGAATGCGGTCATTTTAGCGGGTTTATTAATCGCCGGGGTGATCTTGGCTTTACGGCAAGATCAGGATGAGCTGGCAGGAATTCTGTTGGCCTTGTCAACATTTAAATTCCTGACCATTGGAATATTCCTGATTTTTATTCTTCTTTGGGCTGTGATTAAGCGAAGGAAGCGATTATTCTTTCCATTTGTTATGACACTGGGTATTCTTATTGTATTGTCTTTCTTCTTTTTCTCGAACTGGTTTCTTCCCTATGCTCGTGCCATTTTTACCAACCTGAAGTTTGGCGATTGGTTAACTCCCGCCAAGTTATTTAAAGACGAATTGCCTAATTTCGGTGAGAAGCTGGGTTGGATATTCTCAGGACTTTTGGCGATAGTCCTGTTTGTGGAATGGTGGCTGGCCGCGAAGAAGGATTTCGTACGAATGTTGTGGACAGCCGCATTAACCCTGGCAATAACTCCTCTGCTTGGTCTCCCCACCTACCCGCAGAATTACATAGTCTTAATCATCCCCTTAATAATCACCCTGTCCATCATTTCATACCGGTGGCGGTCATCTGACAAAATAGTTATCAACGGCCTCCTGATCATCCTCTTTGTGGGTATATGGGGGATTGCCATTTATTCACCTAATGCAAAAAGTGCACTATTCTTCCCTCTCCCTGTTTCTGTCATCTGCCTGCTTTATTGGATACGATGGTGGGCTGTATCAAGTCCGCGTGAGCAATCTGACTTGAGTAGGATCTAAATATGCGTTGGTATCATTTTGCAATTCTGGGAATTTTCGGTCTGCTCATCCCACTTGCGGTGGCTAAATTTCAACCATCACCGGGATATATGGATGCGGATTATTACTATGCAGGAGGAGCACGTCTGGCTGGAGGGCACGGTTTCAGCGAAATGATACTTTGGAATTATCTGGATGATCCCGCGGGATTGCCGCATTCTTCACATGCTTATTGGATGCCACTCGCCTCCATAATTGCTGCTGCTGGAATGAGATTGACACGCACGATCGACTTTTCATCCGCTCGATTGGGTTTTATAATTTTGGCAGCTGCAATTCCGCCGCTAACGGCACTCTTGGGCTATACAATTACAAACCGACGTGCCTTTGCGCTGACGGCTGGTTTTTTAGCTGTCTTTAGCAGCTATTACTTGCCATATTATCCAACCACCGATACGTTTGGTTTATATATGGTGCTGGGCATTGCTTTTTTTTTACTGCTCGGCCTTGGGATGAAGCGTCAAGATAATAGGAGCAGGATTTTCATCTTTATCGGCTTGGGCGCCGTCGCTGGGCTGGCGCATCTATCAAGGGCGGATGGATTAATCTGGTTGGCAATTTCCTCATTGGCGGTCCTCCTGTTCGCCGGCCCATCAAATAAGTGGCGTGTGTTGTCGGTTCTTGCGGTTTTCCTGGGATATTTCCTGGTCATGGCTCCCTGGTTCATTCGGAATAACTCGGAATTTGGAACTTTCCTCTCACCAGGCGGAAATCATGCACTCTGGCTGGTAAGTTACGACCAGACTTTTTCCTACCCGGCTGGCAAGTTGACCTACGACACCTGGCTTGCCTCTGGCTGGGCCGCGATACTGGCCAACCGATTTGATGCTTTGAAGTGGAACCTGCAAACGGCTTGGGCTGTTCAAGGGACTATTTTCCTTTTGCCTTTCATTATCCTTGGAATATGGATTTATCGCAGGGATTTTCGAATAATTATTGGCGTAATTTCCTGGTTGGTTACATTTGTATTGATGACCGTCGTGTTCCCATTTGCCGGCTCGCGTGGTGGTTTTTTTCATTCAGGAGCGGCATTACAACCCTTATGGTGGGTGCTCTTTCCTGTAGGCCTGGAACGGTTTATCGTTTGGATCGAGATAAAACGTATTTGGAGAAAAGGTGAAGCGTTTAAAGTTTTCCTGGTGGGTGCCATCACCATCTGCGCGTTGATGTCCTATGTGATATTTCATAACCGGATTATTTCATCACCAGGATGGGGGAGGGAATCTGAACGCTATCGTCTTGTCGAGGCATTTATTACTAGCCGCCCGGAATCAAACCACGAAACTGTCATTGTCGGCAACCCTCCAGGATTTTTTAATGTTTCCAATCGCCCTGCTGTAGCTATCCCAAACGAAACAATTGAAATTGTGGTTGAGGTTGCCAAAAGGTATGGAGCGATTTATTTAATCCTGGAGAAGGATGGAACCCCCTCGCCCCTTAAACCAGTGTATGAAAACCCAGGTGCTTATCCTATGATTCAATATTTAGGAGATATCGATGGTGCGAGGATCTTCTTCATTCCCTAGACTTAATCGCTGGGCGGCATGGATGGTTGTAATTACCGCGGTGATTTCTGTATTGGGGTATCTATTAGCGGCCGGTTTCACATTTCGATTGGGTTTTCCTCTCGATGATGCCTGGATTCACCAGACTTATGCCAGGAATCTGGTTGAGTATGGGGAGTGGTCGTTCGTCCCACATCAAACTTCAGGTGGATCCACGGCTCCCCTTTGGTCGGTTTTGCTGGCACCTGGATTTCTTATCGGCCTGAGTCCTCTTGCCTGGACATATTTATTGGGTTTGATCATCCTTATTTTTCTAGCTTTATTATCAGAGGTTTCCATTCGCCATCTCGCACCTGACTACCATCCAAAATTGCCATGGGTGGGTATTTTCATGGCTCTGGAGTGGCACCTGGTGTGGGCTGCTGCATCCGGAATGGAAACCTTACTATCGGGATTGCTGGTAACCCTTGTACTGGTGATGCTTGCTTTAGGCGTAAAAAAATACCTGGCAATTGGCTTACTTATTGGAATCAGTGTCTGGGTGCGACCAGACTTAGCCACTCTATTGGGACCTGCTGTGTTTGTGATATTTTTGAGCAGTTCAGGTATTGAAAACCGTCTGGCTGGATTTTTCATGTTGTTGATGGGATTCGGAGTGATTCTGACTTTTTATTTGTTTTTTAATCTATTCATTGCCGGCACACCATTCCCAAATACTTTTTATGCAAAGCAGGCTGAGTACGCCACTTTGCAGAACATACCATATATATCCCGGTATTTAAATATCGGTTTGCTGCCCGTGACGGGCGCGGGGGTGATTCTATTACCGGGTGTGATCCTAGTGGTTATTGAAGCAATAAAGAAGCGATGTTGGGCTATTCTTGCTGGAATGATTTGGTTTCTGGGTTATATCGCGTTGTATGCCTGGAGATTACCAGTTACTTATCAGCATGGACGCTACCTTATCCCTGCCATGCCAATTTTCTTCCTCTTTGGATTAGCGGGTATGAGTCTTGTGCGAATGGTCCAATCAAAGCCAAACTGGAAATGGGTTTTTTTGAAAGTCTGGCAATTCTCAACAGGCGTAGCCGTGGTCTCTTTTTGGTTGCTCGGCGCGCGAGCTTACGCGACGGACGTGGCGGTGATTGAGTCTGAAATGGTTGCCACAGCTCATTGGGTATCTGAGCATGTCCCACCGAACGTGCTCATTGCTGCACACGATATCGGTGCTTTGGGTTTTTATGCGCCCAGGAATTTATTGGACCTTGCGGGGTTGGTCAGCCCGGAGGTCATTCCATTTATCAGAGACGAAAATCAAATTTCCCATTATCTTGATCAGAAAAATGCCGCATATTTGATAACTTTTCCGGATTGGTATCCAAATCTAACGGATGATTTGAAATTAGTTTTTTCTTCCAGAGGGCAATTTGCTCCTCGGCTTGGACAGGAAAATATGTCCATATATTTCTGGCCAGGTCGATGAATAGGGTGAAAGTTTTCATAAATTGCCCCATCCATACACTTGTGCTATACTCGTAAGTGATTACCGGGACATAGACTTATGGGCGATATTTCAGTTATCGTGGTTGACGATCATCCATTATTCCGGCAGGGGGTTGTTGATTCTTTATCCCTTGAACCGGGTATTCGCGTTGTGGGCCAGGCTGCAACAGGGGAGGAAGCCCTTGAGCTGATTCACGCTCTATATCCTCAAGTGGCTATTGTGGATATAAACCTGCCGGGGATTAATGGTCAGCAAGTCACCCATCAGGTAATTACAGAAAAAATCCCGACTCGGATCGTGCTGCTTACAGGTTACGATGACAACGAACAAATTCTACATGCAGCAATTGCCGGTGCAGCAGGTTATTGCGCCAAGGATATAGAACCGCGTCACCTGACTTCGGTGGTCAGACATGTAGCTAACGGGGAATATGTCATAGGGGATTTGGTGTTCAATCGTAAGGACTTCGATCGGTGGCTGGAAAAGCAGCTTGAGACAGCCCGAAGGTCGTATAGCGAGCCCGGAAGCCCTTTTCGTCCCCTGTCCGATCGGGAGATGGAAGTCCTAGAGTGTGTCGTTAAGGGGATGAGCAACAAAGAAATCGCGGCTCTTCTGGGCATAAGCCATCAAACGGTGAAGAACCATGTCACGTCCATATTACGGAAATTCGGCGTGGATGATCGAACGCAGGCGGTGGTTTACGCTTTGAAGCGAGGCTGGGTAAAATTAAGCATCGAGAAAATCCAGGAGTAATTATGGTCCTTACAGATGATAATAATGAAGGCATTATTCAAGAAAGCGCTCCTCCAACCATACAATCCGAGTTGGATGAGACTGAAAAGAACCTGCGCGAGACTACGCTTATGATTGACCAAAGCCAGCAGGAATTCAGTAAGCTTAGCCAGAGGAATGCTGCCATCACTGCCCATCTTCAACAAGTTCAAGCCAAAATGGATAGTCTCCCGGTGACAGATGTACGGATGGCGTATGAATCCGCCCTGGATGCGCAGCAGCGATTGTTTGTTATGCGAGGCCAGGTGGAAAAACTCCAAAGCGATCGCATACACCTTGAAAAGCACAAAATCACGCTGGAGAAATTGATCGGAACAACGGGAACGGATGGGGGACCACAACAAAAATCATCGAAAGTGACCACCCCTGGGATGGAAATGATCATTAATGCCCAGGAATCAGAACGCCAGCGTCTCTCCCGACAGATGCATGACGGCCCGGCTCAAGCGTTGTCTAATTTTATACTTCAGACCGAAATTGCCATGAGATTAATGGATATTGACCCAGCCCAGGCCAGAAATGAGTTGTCCAGCCTGAAGGCTGCGGCAATGACTACCTTCCAAAAAGTGCGTAATTTTATCTTTGAACTTCGTCCCATGATGCTGGATGACCTCGGACTGGTGCCAACGATAAAACGATACATCGATACTTTTAAAGAACAAACCGGCCTTGAAGTCAATCTCGCTGTCTCTGGCAAGGAACGCAGGCTCGAGCCTTATGTTGAAGTGATGATCTTCAGGTCCATGCAGGAATTGCTTGGAAATGCAGTTCGCCACAGCCAGGCCACTCATGTCAAGGTCCAGTTGGATATGGGCGACGCAATAGTCAAAGTGAGTGTGGATGACAATGGAAAGGGTTTTGACACCGATATTATCAAGCAAGGAAACAGCCTGGGATTAAAAGTAATCCAGGAACGGGCTGAAATTGTTGGGGGGACATTTGAAGCGGACTCGGTGATCGGAAAAGGCTCACGCATCGCATTTTCCGTACCCGCTCATGCGGTATGACCAGGGTACTACCGAGCTAACTAATCTGTAAAGAAAAAATCAAAAAAACCTGTATATAATATGCATAGTTCTGGTAGCTATCCCAGAGCCACATTAGAAACAGAAAGGAGGTAATCTCACATGTTATTTGCTTCGAAGGAAAAAGGACAAGGTTTGGTTGAGTACGCATTAATCCTCGTTTTGGTTGCAGTCGTTGTTATCGCTGTTTTGACCCTGCTTGGCCCGATCATCGGTAATGTTTTCAGCGGAATCATCACTGGTCTGGGTGGTTCATGATTTCAGCATCAAATTCATGTAGGTTCGATTCTGAATAATTCAGAATTATCTTGATGGAAAGGAGGTAATCTCACATGTTATTCGCTCCGAAGGAAAAAGGACAAGGTTTGGTAGAGTACGCATTAATCCTCGTTTTAGTTGCTGTCGTTGTTATCGCTGTTTTGACCCTGCTTGGCCCGATCATCGGCAACGTTTTCAGCGATATCATGGACGCCATGAACGGTACTTAATTTCAGCATCAA
>Ga0315283_10006142_pt1 | contig 10695 bp, 8 predicted proteins | sample YL17G09_0_MG_FD_204541 | JGI IMG/M metagenome (GOLD analysis project Ga0315283, IMG submission 204541) | Sediment microbial communities from Yellowstone Lake, YNP, Wyoming, USA - YL17G09_0 | ecosystem: Environmental > Aquatic > Freshwater > Lake > Sediment | place: USA: Wyoming | collected...
GCCTGGGCTTCCTTTACAATAACTACCTGATGACTTGACATCATTGGGAAACGCCGTGAAGTTTCAATGATTGAGTTGACAGTTGTGTCCTCACCATATAAAACTACCTGATTGAAAGATTTTTCAGATTCTGCAAGAACTTTTTCCTGGATGAAATCTGTTATCAGGTCAATATAATAGGGTTCATCGCCGGCAAGGAAATAAACTGGCTTGAATATCCTTTTTTTGAGGTCCGACATTATTTCTTCAAAAGTCACCGGCATATTCAGAATCTTAGATGTTTAACAGAAAGCCCGTTATCCTTTATTTCACGAATGGCATCTATTCCTATCCTGAGATGCATCTCAACGAATTTATCCTTAACGAGACGGTCACTGGCTTCAGTTTTGATACCCGTTGAGATCATAGGCTGGTCAGATACCAGCAGCAACGCTCCGGTCGGTATCTCGTTGGCGAAACCAACAGTAAAAATAGTGGCGGTTTCCATATCGATAGCCATTGCACGGGTTTTTAAAAGATACTTTTTAAACCTGTCGTCATACTCCCATACCCTTCTGTTCGTAGTATATATAGTCCCGGTCCAGTATTCTTTGTTGTGCCTTGTTATTGTGGCTGAAATTGCGCTTTGCAGCTTAAATGCCGGAAGAGCCGGGACCTCGAGCGGCAGGTAATCATTGGATGTTCCGTCACTCCTGATAGCAGCAATCGGAAGGATAAGATCTCCCAGAGTGTTCTTTTTCTTTAGACCTCCGCATTTACCGAGGAACAACACCGCAATAGGGCTCACAGCGCTGAGAAGATCCATGACAGTTGCGGCATTAGGGCTTCCCATTCCGAAACTTATTATTGTTATTCCGTCAGCAGTTGCACTTGGCATATTCTTATCCCTGCCCTCAACTTCTGTATTATTCCACTTTGCAAAGAGCTCAACATAATACAGATAGTTTGTAAGAAGAAAGTACTTTCCGAAACTATTCAGATTTTTTCCTGTGTACCTTGGCAACCAGTTGTTAACAATCTCCTCTTTGGTTTTCATTTACTATCTGAGGTTAAATTTATCTCAATATATTTGAATCATCAAAAATACAAAAGTAAGTTGAAACAGCTCAATCTCCCGCCATATTCATTCCGAATTGCCGGAAAGGAAGGATCGGAAATGATTTTTGATTCTTTAAGGAGAAAATGGGTGAGACTAACTCCTGAGGAATGGGTTAGGCAGCATTTCGTTCAGTACCTGATACATGAAGGAAAATATCCTGCCGGACTAATAGGCATTGAAATGATTTTCAGGCTTAATACATTGAAAAAAAGAGCTGATATACTGGTACATGACAGAAGTGGCAATCCTGTTATGATTGTTGAATGCAAATCACCCGATATTCATATCTCCAATATCTACGAGGATAAAGTTTATGGACAGATAGGGGAATACAATATGAAATTCGATTTACCTTATGTGATAGTCACAAATGGCATTGTAAATTATGCTTTCAGATTCAATACGGAGAAGAAACAGTATGAACACTTGCTGGAAATTCCATTCTATAAGGACCTTTAAACATGAGTAATAATGATTCGTGTTACCTGCGCAATTATCAGAAATGAGGAGAATGAAGTTCTCATCGTACAAAGGGGTGAAAAGAGCGACCATCCTTTTAAGTGGGAATTTCCCGGTGGAAAAATTCATCCGGGCGAGACAGAAGAAGAGTGTATAATACGGGAAATTAAGGAGGAACTGTCAATTGATATTGTGATCTGCAAACAGATGGCAGGAACCGGGTATGATTATGGCAATAAACTTATTCATCTTATCCCTTTTATATGTGATACCCTTGCTGACTTGCCTTTCCTGACCGAACATATAGCCTTTAGATGGCTCGATCCGGCAGATCTTGGGAAGGTCGATTTTTCAGAAGCTGACGCTATTGTTGCCGAAGAATATCAGAGGAATTGTATTTTACAGAAGGTCCAATTTGATAACCAATCTGAATCCGCTCACCTGAATTACAAAGAGGAGGATCTCAGACTGATGGTCGGAAAATTAATCGGAGTAAAAGAAGCAGAATGGATTGCCGCTTCTGCTGTTGAAAACCTGGAAATCCTGCAAAAGCTGTTCGATTACTCGTTTTCGGATGACAGGAAACTCGCGTTTCATGCTTCCTGGGCACTTTCAAAAGTTTATGATAAATTTCCTGAGATGATTGCTTCTGATCTGCAACGGCTGGCTGAAGCTCTTGATAGCCTTGATAATGAGAGCGTTCAGCGTTCCTTTCTAAGAATAATCTCTATGGCAAACCTTAATGATGCAAGCGAAAAGCACCATGGAATTCTTGCCGACCACTGCTTTAAAATGTTGCGTACAGGTGAATCAGCAATTGCTGTTAAAGCTTATTCCATGGAAATAATATACAAGCTTGCACTTATCTATCCTGAACTTGTAAATGAACTATCAGCAACAATAAAAATGCTTGAAGGTGAGGGATCTGCAGGAATCCAGGCACGGGGGCATATAATCCTTAAAAAACTTGCAACCGGCTCTAAAGGTTTTGAATCCAGTCTGAAATAACCACAAGGACTTCAGGGGAAAAAGTCTCTTCGATCTCTCCGTATTCTGAAGGCAAACCGGTTTTGCAATGCTGGAACAGGTGATTAAGATCAGGGAATATGATGGTTTTCACCTTTGTATTTCCTCCTGAGCGGAGGGCTTTTTCAATTGCAGGAAGGTTGACATCTGCAGCTACCTGAAGGTCTTTTTCACCATTGAGGGCAAGCACAGGACATTTAACTTTCTCCCAGAAATCAGCAGGATTGGTGGTTATAAAATATCTCATCCAGTTATATGCAACCGGATTCAGGCTCGCATTTAACTGCTTCACCTCCTTATCAATCTCTTCATCTGATTTTTTTTGCTTTTTAAGTGCTTTTCTGTACACCTCTGCAATTTCAGCTTCAGCTTTCTTATTATCTGTTTCCTTTTTTAAGACCGCAAAAAGTTTCTTGTTGATTGCTACAGCATTATTTACTTCTGACTCTTTAGCACCTGACATAAGACTTATATCCCTGTTCTGCCTGTGAAGTATCTGATCACCCGGTACTCCTGTCCCGGCCAGGGAGATTATAAATGCTATTCCCGGATTGGCTGATGCAACCATAGGAGCAATGAATCCTCCTTCACTATGACCCACAAGACCAATATGATCTTTATCAATAAGATCCCTTTTCTGCATATAAAGAAATGCTGCTTCAGCGTCAGCAGCAAAATCTGCTGAAGTAGTGTTTAGGGGTGTTCCCTGCGACTGGCCCACACCCCTGTCGTCATAACGAAGGACAGCAATGCCGACACGCGAAAGATAATCTGCAATTATCAGGAATGGTTTGTGACCAAGGAGCTCTTCATTCCTGTTCTGAGAGCCGGAACCGGTAATCATGATGACCGCAGGAAAGGGTCCATCTCCTTCAGGAATTGTAAGCGTTCCTGCAAGCTTTATCCCTGCCTTTTCATTCGCGAAATAAACATCTTCGGATAAATAGGGGAATGGAGGTTTTGGTTCCTGGGGCCTGTTAAGAGTAAAGGCTTTCCTTAGTTTGGTGAGGACAAGAGGAAGGGAGTTTCCACCCTGTGTCCAAATCCCGTCAATTAAAGTATCATTCTTTAAAACTCCATTGTATTCCCCGGCAATTAAAGGTGCTGAAATCCGTATTTTTTCATTGTCAGTCGACACTGGTCCGATTTTGATATTTTTTGCTCCCTGATCAGGACTGTCGAGTGTTACAGCAATTGAGTCCATGCCGGTAAGTGAAAGATTGAATATGATCCTCAGCGAAATGGAGCTGACATTTAACTTACCCATCCAGGAACCTTCAAGTAAGTGCTTGTCAATTTGATTTTGTCCTGTTGCCGGGACAGATACTAAGAAAATTAAAAGGAAGACCGGTAGTATGGATCTCTTCATAATGATATTTTTGGAGCCTAAAGTTATGAGTTTTATATAAAGGTCCGTTATTGTTAATGGTTTTTTAAAATTTCTCCAGGTCCAATCGGTCATCAGTAACAATGATCGTTGCAAGCCATATTTATCCATATTCAGCGAGATCATCAGTAGTGGTATGAGACTCTTTCAATTTTTCTTTTGTACTTTTGCGGATCATCTATTCTCATCTCGATGCAAACTGTTAATACCTGCGGGCAACCATGCCCTGCACCCCTGATCGCTGCAAGACGTGCTTTCAGAGATACAGCTATTGGAGATTCATTTCAGCTGATTACTGATAGCAGGAATGCTTTTGACAATGTCTCCCGATTTCTGAAAGATAATAAAATTGGTTTTTCATCAAAGGAGGTAAATGGTAAATGGACTTTAACAATTAAAAAAATGTCCTGAAATATTCAGGGAAATCCTGCAGGTTGAAATATGATTATCAATATTAATACAATCCGGTAATGAAAACTGACCTTCTTCAGATGGTTGACAATGGAGGTTGTTCTGCAAAACTGTCACCACGGCAGCTGGAGGAGTTCCTGAAGTACCTTCCTTTACCTGACGATCCAAACATTCTGGTTGATATTGATACTCACGATGATGCTGGCGTGTACAGGGTAAATGATGATCTTGCACTTGTTTTTACAACCGATTTCTTCCCTCCTGTATGCAGCGATCCTTATGAATTCGGACAGATAGCTGCAGCTAATTCAATAAGCGATGTTTATGCAATGGGAGGAGATCCGGTTATTGCTCTTAACCTTATGATGTTCCCTGCTTCAAAACTGCCAATCGAAACTCTTGCTGAAATTCTTAAGGGGGGATCGGATATGGCAACAGAGGCAGGATTAAGGATAATCGGCGGACATACGATTGACGATTTCCCTCCTAAGTACGGACTGGCCGTTGTTGGATATGTTCATCCTCAGAGGATCATAACAAATGCAGGTGCCAGGCCCGGCGATTCCCTTATTCTTACAAAACCCGTCGGAACAGGCATTATACTCGCCGGACAGAAACTTGGACTCGCTTCGTCTGAAGATGTTTCCGCTGCAAAAAGTATTATGAAGCAGCTCAACCGGTCAGGGGCTGATATTATGAAAAAAAATAACATTAAAGGTGCAACAGACATAACCGGATATGGTCTGGCAGGCCATGCACTTAAAATGGCCAGGGCGAGTCATGTTACGATTAACCTGAACATGAAGGAAGTCCCTCTGATAGGAAACACTTACCGGCTTGCTGATGAGGGCTGTATCCCGGGGGCATCATTTCGTAATCTTGACTTTGCAGAGGCTGATACATTCTTTGGACCAGAAATGGATTATAACCTTAAAATGATCGCTTTTGATGCACAGACTTCAGGCGGACTTCTTATCTGCGCACCATCAGGAACTGAAAGGAAAATCGTCAATGAACTTAAAAATGCCGGGTTGACATCTTCCTCAATCATTGGATATGTAACAGAATTCAATAAACAGTATTTGCATCTGAAAGATGCTTAATCTCAGCGAAAATCTATGACTTTAAATAATGCAGTATCCGTTCCGGGTGAGAACTTAAGAGGTTTAAGAAGTCTTATTGGTAACACCCCGCTTTTTGAAATAAAATTTTTATTCAGGGGACGACCAGGGATGATCTATGCTAAAGCTGAACATATTAATATGACCGGAAGTATAAAGGACAGAATGGCATTATACATTATATCTGAAGCCTACAGGAATAATCATATTAAACAGGGCACCCGGATCATTGAGGCGACCAGCGGAAATACAGGTATTGCATTTTCAGCTGTTGGCAGGGCACTTGGCCATCCTGTTACTATCTTTATGCCCGACTGGATGAGTGATGAGCGTAAAAACCTGATACGCAGCTTTGGCGCTGAAATAGTACTTATTAGTAAGGAAGAAGGCGGATTTCTTGGTAGTATTAAGAGAAGCCGTGAGATGGCGGCAGATGAAAAGAATGCTTTTCTCCCCCGGCAATTTGAGAATGAAGATAACATAATGGCACACTATACAACAACCGGACCTGAGATCTGGTGGCAGATGAAATTGCATGGCAAAAGTACAGATGCATTTGTCGCAGGTGTCGGAACTGGCGGAACAATTATGGGAACAGGACGATATCTTAGGCAGATGAATCCTCATGTTAAACTTTATCCCCTCGAACCGTCAAATTCCCCGACAATGTCAACAGGTTATAAAGTTGGTGCACACAGGATTCAGGGTATTTCTGATGAGTTTATACCTCCGATTGTAAGGCTGGCTGAACTTGATGAAGTTCTTGCTGTTGATGATGGCGACTCCATAATAATGGCTCAGAAACTTGCCAGCGAGCTTGGAATAGCGGTAGGTATTTCATCAGGTGCTAATTTTCTTGGTTCTCTTTTAAAACTTGATGAATTAGGAATGGATACAAATATCGTCACTGTCTTTTCTGATGATAATAAAAAATACCTCACAACTGATCTGATGAAAACAGAACCAGTGAAGAAGGGTTTCCTCTCCTCTCAGGTAAAACTGCTTTCATTCAGGGCTCTGAAAAGAAACTGCGTAACATGTTGTGATCCGGAAGAATGCAGAGTGGTTATCGATACAGGTGTTACAGGTGATATACCTTTCCCGCAATGTTATCTCAGGAATCTGAAAAGAGATGATTTTAATGTGTAGGGAAATTATTCAATTTCCTCGTCCGGGAATCCGGACCTGTCCCTTTTATCTTTTTCATTTATCCCGTTGGCATCCATAACCCACGCTCCACGTCCATGGGTTGCGATGACTATCATATTGTCGCGTGGATGAATTATAAGGTCATGCACATAGGAGAACGGCAGATTTCCCACTATATCCCACTTCTTGCCACTATCCTTTGAAACAAAAACAGCTCCGTCAGTACCTGCATAAAGTATATCTTTATTGACCGGGTCCTCCCTTATTGTATTAACGGGGCCGACAGGGATATTACCTGAAATATCCTGCCATGAGTCTCCAAAATCTGTTGATTTCCAGACATAAACCTGGAAATCATCGTCCCGGCGGCCACTTTGGGTCATATAGAGTGTTCCGATATCATATTTGGAAGCTGTTATGCGGGAGACGAATTTCTGAGGTATAGTCCCGTTCCTGATTTCAGCCCAGTTTTTACCTCCATCTTTGGTTCTCCATATTCGCCCGTCATCAGTGCCAGCGTAAAGGAGTCCGAACCGAAGCGGTGATTCATCAAAAACCGAGATTGTCTGATAGCTTATATCACCTGTTCTGGATGAATCATTATAAGAAAGATCAGGGCTTATAGTTTCCCAGGTATCGCCCCTGTCCCTGGAACGCATAAGGTATTGCATTCCGTGATAGATGATCTCCGGATTATGAGGCGAAACCAGCGAAGGAGCTATCCATTCACCCCTTAACTGTGGCTCTCCCGGTAACATATTTGGCAGTAGGTCTTTGGTATTTTGAGGATATTTATCAAGTTCTGTACGTTCAAGGCGGCCATAAAAACCGCTTGCGTACATTGTATTATTATCTGCAGGATTTATATTATGAGTAGTTCCTTCACCGCCAAGGGTTTCCTTGAAGGGCTTCGGCGGGACTTTATCACGTCCTTCCGAAAGATCTACCTCACCGATATAGCTGCCATGATCCTGTATTGATCCGAAGACCCTGAATGGTGTGCTGAAATCATAACCGATATTGAAAAACTGTATAAGAGGCAGCTGTTCAACAGGGAATTTCCATGTTTTCCCCCTGTCATAAGATATGCTGAGCCCACCATCCTGAACATTAAGAAGATAGTTGGAATTTGCAGGATCGATCCAGAGTCCGTGATGATCAGCATGAGGACCGCGAAGAGACTTAAATGTTTTTCCTCCGTCTGTAGACTGGTTAAGCATCAGTCCCATCGTATAAACAGTATTCTCATCATTTGGATCAACCCTTATCTGCCCGAATACCCATCCGTAAGTAGCCGAGTGCCTTTCCATAAAGGTTTTCTGGTCCGGAGATAGTCCGCTTACCTGGACCCATGATTCACCAGAATTGTCTGAACGGTAAACTGTTGCCCCTTTTATTATAGCTTTTCTCTGCCGGCCGTAGGAATCTGTTTCGCCTTCCTTTGCAGGATAAGCCAGCTCATAATTATCAACATACGCATAAAGGACTCTGGGATTTGACCGGGCAATATCGATACCTGTTCGTCCAAGTTTATTTGGAGCAGGCAATCCTTTTATTATCTTTTTCCAGTTTTTTCCTCCGTCTGTCGATTTCCATATCCCGGTGCCTGATGTTGTCTCATAGGTTCTTGGATCGTTCCATTTTAGCCTTATACGTTCCCAGGTGGTACAGTAAAGAGTGTTAGGCTCTTTGGGATCGAGAACAAGGTCATAAGCCCCTGTTTTTTCATCAATGTAAAGGATTTTTGTCCAGGACCTGCCTCCATCTGTGGTTTTAAAAAGACCACGTTCTTCATTGGTGGTCCATTCATGACCAGTGGCAGCAACATATACAATGTTGGTATTCTCTGGATTAACACGGATACGACCTATCGTGAATGTATTTTCTAGTCCCATTAATTTCCATGTTTTACCACCGTCGCTGGTTTTAAAAACACCGCAACCGGCATTTGAGCTTCTGAATATGTTTGCCTCACCCGTTCCGACCCAGACAACATCATTATTGTTTGGATCGATTGCAATGTCACCTATTGAGGCCGTTGGCATCTCTTCAAAAACAGGTTCAAAGGATGTACCTTCATTTGTCGATTTCCAGACTCCGCCGGTTGCAGAACCGATCCATATCGTATAATTGCTTCCATGAGGTGAAATTGCCTCCACATCTGTGCAGCGGCCGCTGATATTGGTCGGGCCAATGAACTGCCATTTCAGATCTTTGTAGGGGGAGTTATGTTGCATCTCCGCTTGCTTAGAAAACAGGGCAACTTTATCAGTTCCTTTTAAAACCGGGCTTTTAACCTGACTATTAAGGCTGATTGTAATGAAAAGAATCCCGGTTAAAAGAAGTAATAACCTTGGATGTGTGTTTGTCTGACGAATCATAGCATTAATGTTTTTTTTTGTTAAACAGTGACTTTTAACCCCCAACCCCCTGAAGGGGGCTGTTTAAATACAGAATTAGCCCCCTTAGGGGGGATGGGGGGTATTTATATTATTCTAATCAAAAATAGTTTCGAATATTTTAAGCTTTTTTGCTTCGAAGCACATCTGAATCTGCTGCGGTGTATTCCTCTCAGTCGAGAGAGGTGGAAGTGAATCGATTGGAAAAAACCCGGCTTCAAGTGTTTCAGTGTTGTCTGTAAAATTGTTTTCAACCAGTTCACACTCCACGAAGATCTTATATATTGTGTAGGGATAGGGAAAATCATAATGTTTGTCAGCCTGCTGGATTGCTATTATCCTCTTTGGTCGTACATGGGCACCCGCTTCTTCGATGCACTCCCTTACGGCTGATTCGCCAACTGATGAATTTACATCGGCCCATCCTCCCGGAAGCGACCATGAACCATCAATCTTCTCCCTCACCAGAAGGATCTTGTTGTCCTTGAAAACAGATGCTCTTATATCGACTTTGGGAGTCTGATAACCGGTTTCAGAAGCAAAGAGATCCTTTATTTTCTCATGACTTATTCCGGTATACTCATGTAAGATTTCGACAGATATATTTCTGATCTGCTGATATCTGTCAATATCGTACTGGTTTTCACTGTATGTTAGTCCGGCCTGAGCAACAGACTGGAGTTTTGCTGCCCATTCAAGCCATTTTTCTTTCATAGAATCATAACTTATTTAAAAATTAAATATAGTTAATATAGTTGTAAATTTTGATATGGTGTGGTGAAAAGGACTAACGGAATGACGGCATGAGGGCAGGGAAATACTTGTTTGCTTTCTGACTCTCATTTGGTGACTGGAAATGAATATGTAACAAAAACGTAACCGGAATTAATCAGAAAATCCTTACAGAGCTTTTATTTTTGCAGCAGAATCCCTTAAAGTTGTTCAATGTAATTAAAGAAAACGAGCAACAAAAGAACTATCACAAAGGTCTATGGGATTCTGTTGAAACCGATTGTTATGACATTCTTATATTTTATTATAGCTCTGGTTCTGATCTTTGATTTTATAAACGGATTCCACGACTCAGCTAACTCAATTGCAACTGTTGTCTCTACAAAGGTTCTTTCTCCTATTGCTGCTGTTGGCCTGGCTGCGACATTTAATTTTCTTGCTTTTCTGATTTTTCCTCTTAAAGTAGCGACAACGATTGGCAAGGGGGTCATTCACTCCGAAATTTTAACGCTTAATTTGATTGCTGCTGCAGTTATTGCTGCAATAGTCTGGAATCTTATTACATGGTGGAAGGGATTACCATCGAGTTCATCACATACCCTTGTCGGGGGATTGGTTGGCGCTGCTGTTGCAGGGCATGGATTAGGATCAGTAATATATGCAGGAGTAATCAAGATTGTTATTTTTATAGTGGTTGCTCCGGTTCTAGGTATGATAATGGCATTTGTCATTTCGGCAATTGTACTTCATATTGTTAAAAACCGTTCCCCATTTGGGGTAGATAAACATTTCCGCAGATTACAGTTGTTATCTGCATCGGCTTTCAGTCTGGGACATGGGGGTAATGATGCACAAAAATCTATGGGGATTATCTGGGTAGCCTTGTTGGCTGCCAACCAGATACCTAAAGAA
>Ga0315283_10006144_pt1 | contig 10691 bp, 11 predicted proteins | sample YL17G09_0_MG_FD_204541 | JGI IMG/M metagenome (GOLD analysis project Ga0315283, IMG submission 204541) | Sediment microbial communities from Yellowstone Lake, YNP, Wyoming, USA - YL17G09_0 | ecosystem: Environmental > Aquatic > Freshwater > Lake > Sediment | place: USA: Wyoming | collected...
AAAGGGAAAAATATGAATAATGGCTTGAATTATCAACAATGGAAAATCCAATACGGTCAATTTCTTGAAACCTTTTCACAAAAAAAAGTGATGATGTTTTTTTCCGGGGGGAAGGATTCATCTGTCGTTTTACATTTCATTCAACAAGCCAGTCGGGAGTATGGATTCTCCTTCGAAACTCATGCCGGGATCTATCCCCAACATGTGTTTACTACCGCTGATCGAAATAAAATAGATGGTTATTGGAACGCTCGGGGAGTCGTAATCAATTGGCATGCGGTCCCGGAATCGGATGACCAACTTGCCGCTGCTCTGGCAGAAGGAGTGAGCCCCTGCCTTATCTGCAACACGGCCAAGAAAAAGAAATTGATGGAACATTTCAATGACTTGGCGATGGATATGAACTCGCTGGTGATCATCATGAGCTATTCGCTCTGGGACTTAGTCAGCGCCACGATCGAGCTTATCCTGGGGGCGTCCTATTCTGCCGCCGATACTTCGCCGGCCATCCGCTCCAAATCAATCGAGGAGAGATTCCTTGAAACGTCCCAACGTTTTTACCCCATGTTGAAATTGAGTAACGGATTCTCGGTCTTTAAACCCCTGATCCATTTCAACGACCAGGATATCTTAGGAATGATCTCTCGGGAAAAAATACCGATCCTCTCCACCGCCTGCCGTTACAAAGAATACCGCCCCAAACGTCTTTTTGCCCAGTACTATACCCGGATGAACCTGATTTTTGATTTCGATAGAGTCCTGGACTTCGCCAAAACATCCCTTCACCTCCCCGAGAAAAACTTTTTCACTCAAATGGAAAAGGATCATTACCTTAAAAAAATTATTTAAAACGCCTTCGATCCTTTCACCCCCCCAAATAGCATCTTGGCCCCCTTTTCATTGAAAAATAACGATACCACCATGAAAGGAAATCCGACATGACACGGCAGCGGTATGTAATGGAGAGCGAAGAGGAATCTATCCGTCTGGATATCAAAACCGATCCCCGAACGGTTCAAAAATATGCCCGTTGGGCCGGGATTCAGGCTGGAATGAAGGTGGGGGATTTTGGCTGTGGTCCGGGCAAGACCAGCTATTATTTGAACCGGATGGTTCAGCCCGGGGGGTCTACCTTGGGGATCGACTTCTCACCCCGACGGATTGACTACGCCAGAAATCATTTTCCATCCCCAGGATTGGATTTTGTCACCGGGGATATCCGGGAATCGCTCGAAGCGTATGGTCCTTTCGATTTCATCTGGGTCCGTTTTGTTTTGGAACACTATCGCTCTTCCGGGTTCGAAATCGTCAGAAATATTTGTTCCGCCCTTAAGCCGGGGGGGGTTCTTTGTCTGATCGACCTGGACTATAACTGTCTGTCCCATTTTGGGCTTTCATCTACTCTGGAAAAGGCGTTAAGAGGAGTGATACAACACGTGGAACAGCAGGCCGACTTTGACCCTTACGTCGGACGGAAGCTATATTCCTTTTTGTTCGACCTGAATTTTTCCGAAATCCGGGTTAAGATGGACTCCCATCATCTTATCTACGGTCCGGTCAAGGAAAAGGACCTCTTCAACTGGACTCAAAAAGTGGAAATCGCCGCCCGGCAATCGGGATATGGTTTTAAGGAGTATGAAGACGGTTTTCAAGGTTTCCATTCCGAGTTTCAAGCTTTTTTCCATGATCCCCGACGTTTTACCTATACGCCGATCATCTGTTGTCGCGGGAGAAAATCCGGGTCCTAAAGTACTCCCGGTATTTTCCATTACCGGGCGACATAACTCCATCTAACTCCGGGTACCAATGGAGTGACGCCCTTCCGAAAACCCATTCTTTATCATCAACATCCTGCGCGCGCTGGGAATAAATCAGTTTTACCAACAAGTCTTACAAAAAAATCAGACCAGGATGACTATTTTTGCCTGGTCTCCTGGGTTATAAGTCTGCTATCAAGAAAAAGTGGGCACTAAAGCCACCAAGGCTTTTTCTTTAATCGTCACCTTAAACCAACAGGAAAGGAGGGAGGGGTTGCTGATTTTTTTTATCAGGGAATGAGAGCGATATCCGGATTTCGATCAATCAATCCATGAAGGAGGAAACCGCATGAGTGTTACGAGACGCGACTTTTTGAAAGTCTGCGGAGGCACGGCTACCTTTTTGGGCCTTTCCAAGCTCCAGGTGCTGGAGGCCTTAGCCCAGGCCAAGGAAGGGAAACCGGCCGTGCTCTGGATTCAGGGCGCGGGTTGTACGGGTTGTTCGGTATCACTGTTGAATGCCGTAGACCCGGACATTGCCAAGGTATTGCTGGAAATTATCAGCCTTAAATTTCACCCCACGGTAATGGCATCGTCCGGCGAAATGGCCATGGACAAACTCTATGATGCCGCCAAAACCTATGATGGGAAATACTTCCTGGTCGTCGAGGGCGGGGTGCCCACCGGGGCCAACGGAAGATACTGTATCGTGGGAGAGCGCAAAGGGAAAGAAATTACCATGCTGGAACTGACCAAACGGATGGGCCATCGCGCGGCCGGCGTCCTGGCGGTTGGCGCCTGCGCGGCCTTCGGCGGCATCCCGGCCGCCAAGCCCAACCCGACGGGCGTCAAATCGGTGCAGCAGATATTCAAAGCTGACGGGATCAAAACCCCGTTGATCAACATCGGCGGCTGTCCCCCCCATCCCACCTGGATGGTCGGCACCATCGCCCACATCCTGACCAAGGGCATCCCGGAACTCGACGGCTATAAGCGACCCAAATTGTTCTTCCAAAACAACATCCATGACAATTGCCCTTACCTCAAGCATTACGACCAGCAAAAATTCGCCAAGACCTGGGACGAAAAGGATGCCTGCCGGGTCAAGTTAGGGTGCAAAGGTCCGGATACCAACGCCGATTGCTATAAGAAGATCTGGAATAATGGGGTCAACTGGTGCGTGGATAACGCCATCTGCATCGGTTGCGTGGAACCAACCTTCCCCGATGGGGTATCCCCGCTCTATGAGCAGACTACGGGTTAAGAAAGGAGGGAATTGAAAGATGGCACGTATTGTTATCGATCCGGTTACCCGTATTGAGGGACACCTGAAGATTGAAGTGGAAGTAAAGGACGGGAAGGTAGTGGACGCGCGTTGCTCCGGCGGCCTTTTCCGTGGTTTTGAAATTTTTCTGAACGGCCGCGACCCGAGGGATGCCTCCCAGTTGACCCAGCGCATCTGCGGGGTCTGTCCCACGGCCCATGCCACGGCCTCGGTCCGCTGCTTAGACAGCGCCTTTAAAGTTAAACCGACCACCCAGGGCCGGCTCCTCCGGAACCTGGTCTTTGCCTCCAACTATCTCCAGAGCCACATCCTCCATTTTTACCACCTGGCCGCCCTGGACTATGTCAAGGGGCCGGACACCGAACCTTTTATCCCCCGCTATGAAGGAGACTACCGACTGGACAAGGCGACCAATGACGTGGCCGTCGGCCAGTACCTGGAAGGCCTGAAGATGCGGGCCCTGGCCCAGGAAATGGTGGCCACCTGGGGGGGTAAGATGCCCCATGTGGCCGGTTTCGTGGTCGGCGGATGTACCGCCACCCCCACGGCCGAAGAAATTGAAACCTTCAAGAAAAAATTGGCTGTCGTCAAAAAATTCGTTGACGAAACCTATGTCCCCACCGTGTATCTGGTGGCCGGGGCCTACAAGGATCTTTTCGGAGTCGGGACGGGCTGCAAGAATTTTATGTCCCACGGGGTCTTCCCCCTGGATGACGACGACAAGACCTTCCTGTTGAAGCCCGGCACCTATACTCAGGGGAAAGATTACCCTTTTGACCCTAAAGAAATTCGGGAATTCGTCAAATACTCCTGGTTTGATGACAGCACCACCGGCTTGAATCCCCGGGTAGGGAAAACCATTCCGGCCCCGAATAAAAAGAATGCCTATTCTTACGTTAAGGCGGTCCGCTACAAAGGACTTCCCCACGAAGCCGGCCCCCTGGCCCGCGTCTGGGTGAGCAATCCGGTGTTAAGCAAGAATGCCAACAAGTTCTTGGGACTGCCGGATGACAAAGAAATCCGTTTCCGCGACTTAGGCGACAAGGCCTTCTCCATTCTGGGACGTCATGCCGCTCGGGCCGAAGAAGCGGCCCTGGTGGCTGTGGCCATGGAAAAATGGGTGGCCGATCTAAAACCGGGCGTCTCCGGGGCCCAGGCCGTCCAAGTCCCGACCAACAGCGAAGGTGCCGGCTTCTCCGAAGCGCCGCGCGGGGCTTTGAGTCACTGGATCACCATCAAGGACAAAAAGATCGCCAACTACCAGGTTTGCTCGGCGACTATCTGGAACGCCAGCCCCCGGGACGACAAGAAAGTCCCCGGGCCTATCGAACAGGCCCTGATCGGCACACCGGTGCCGGATATCGACAATCCGTTCAATGTGGTGCGGGTGGTCCGCGCCTTTGACCCCTGACTGGGCTGTGCCGTGCACGTGATGCACGTCGACACCAAGCAGGTCCGGGAATTCAAAATCGGATAAACACCGTACCTGGTTTTAAGGGGGCCGGGGATTCCCGGCCCCCTTTTTATTTTGAGGATTAAAAGATGAGCGAAATTAGAAAGACTATTATATTGGGAATAGGAAATTTGCTCTTAAAGGACGAAGGGGTGGGCATTCATTTGATTCAACTCCTGGAAAAGGAGTCCCTCCCCCCGGGGGTGGAACTGGTGGACGGCGGGACTTCTACCCTGGACATCCTGCCCCTGTTGAAGGAGGCCGATAAAATCATCGTAGTCGATGCCATGCAGGCCCGGGGAGAGCCGGGGAGCATTTACCGCTGCCGCCCTCAGGACCTGATTCCTGCCGAGGACGCGCCCATGTCCCTTCACCACATCGATTTTGTCCAGGCCTTGAAAATGGCCAAGCTCCTGGGAGACGACCTGGAATCGCGGACCATCATCTTTGGGGTGGAGCCCCAGGAAATCGGCTGGGAAATCGGCCTGACCCCTCCCCTGGCGGAAAAAATGCCCGTATTGAAACAACTGGTCCTGGAGGAAGCCTCAAAAAACGGGGAATAACTCCGGTCCCCTCCGCGGTCTCAACCTTTCAGCTCCGAAGTGCATTGTGGGCAGCGGGAGGCCTTGATCGGTATGGACGAATAACAGAAGGGGCATTCTTTGGTATTGGGCGGCGCCGGTTGCGGCTCCTTTTTGAGCCGGTTGATCTGCTGGACCACCAGAAAGATCACCAAGGCGATAATCACAAAATCGATGATGGTGTTAATAAAAATCCCGTATTTGAGTACCGGGGCCCCGGCCGCTTTCGCCTCGGCCAGGGTGTTGACGGTTTTGTCGGAGAGGTTGACAAACAGTTCGTTAAAATCCACATTCCCCAGCACCAGGCCGATGGGGGGCATGATCACATCGCTGACGAAAGAACTGACGATCTTCCCGAAGGCGGCCCCAATGATGATGCCCACCGCCATGTCCATCACATTCCCCTTTAGGGCAAATTCCTTGAACTCTTTCAACATGATAATTCCTCCTTTCAGTAATGGGTTATCCTACCTATGGTTTTGAAGCGAGGAAAGGCTTGCTTTTGCCTGAAAAAATTGACAAGATAAAAAAAGTTTATTGATTGTAACTCGAGTCACCATGGAAAAGACACTTTTTTTCGCAAACCCTGAAAAAATAAAGCAGCGGATTGAGGAGGACAAGAAAAGACACCCTCAGTACGAACCCTTTTTGGATTTTTGGGAACAATTGTTGTCCATCCAAGCGGCTTTCTTGGCCGACCGTCCCGGGGAAACGTTACCCATCGCCGAACCGCTTAAACAACTTAAATTAAAAGAAGGATTTCCATTTTTTTCTTTTAAAAATTTCCCGGTCGACGCCGCTCGGTTCCGGGACCTTTTTCAGGAAATCCTGAAAGGGATCAGCACGGCCAATCCCAAAATGGCCAAACAAATCCCTTTGATTGAAAAATGGTTAGCCGGGGAAGGCCGAACCCTGGATCACTGGCTGGCCCTTTTGTTTCAGGAGGACGGCCAGCCCTTTATCCGGGCAGCGGAATCCTGCGGGTTGGATCCCGAGATTTTATTGTTCCTTTTTTTGGCCGGCTGGAAGCCTTTCCTCAAAAGCCAAGCCCAGGTCCTGGCCCAGGATCCCGAGTTGGACTGGGCCGCCTGGTCCAAGAGCTATTGCCCGGTCTGCGGCGGCATGCCCCTGCTGGCCTACCTGGAGGAAGGGGGAAAGCGTTTCGGGACCTGTTCCGTCTGTGAATTTACCTGGGCCCTGCCCCGTTTCGTTTGCCCTTACTGCGAAAATACGGATCAGCAAAAATTCCGCTATTTTTTTTCGGAAAAAGAAAAAGGCCTTCGTCTGGAGGTTTGCGAGGCCTGCAGGCATTATTTGAAAATCATCGACCTTCGGGAATGGATGGTCGATCCTCTCCCCCTGCTGGATGACCTGGTGACGACGCATCTGGATCTCTGGGCCGGCAATAAGGGATATCAAAGGATACCCCTTTCCGACCGCCTGGTTTGAATACGGAAAGCCTATGAAAATTTCCTTTAAGGTCTGGCTGGAAGAGGAGGATCACCGGGTCCGCTTCGGAGAGGGACGCAGCCAGCTCCTCCAGGCCATCGCCGATCACGGGTCTCTGGCCCAGGCGGCCAAAAAAATGAATATGTCTTATCGGGCGGCCTGGGGCCGCCTTAAGGCCTCGGAAGATCGTTTGGGATTTTCTTTGGCGGAAAAGGATACCACCTTAGGAAAGCGAGGCGGATTGCGTTTAACGACCAACGGAAAAGAATTACTGGAAAAATTCAATGCGATCCATCAGACCCTGGCGCAACGGGTGACCGAACTGGAGAAAAAATATTTTTGAAGATCCCCACGCCTCACCCTTGGACGGAATTGGAAAAAACCCTGATCGGAGAATTGACCGGGGACCTGGAGATCATCCCCCAACCTTTTTTGCCGTTGGCCGAACGTCTGGGTCTTTCCCATCGTCGCCTGCTGAGTATGATTCGCCGCTTGCAGCGGGACGACGTTATCCGCCGTTTCGGGGCCACCCTGCGCCATCGCAATTCGGGTTTTGAAGCCAATGCCATGGCGGTCTGGCAGGTCCCCGAAGACCGGATCGAGTCCGTCGGACGAGCCATAGCCGCTTTCCGGGAGGTCACCCACTGCTACCATAGAAAACCCCATGCCGATTGGCCCTACAACCTGTACACCATGATCCACGCCGCCACCGAGGCCCGCTGCCGGGAGGTGGCCCAAATCCTATCCCGGTCCGTCGGCCTGGAGGCATACCGGCTCTTGTTCAGTCACCGCGAATTAAAGAAAACCACCATGAGGTATTTTCATCATGAATAGGACGTTTACCCGGTCCGAATCTCTTTTTGAACGCAGTCAACGGGTGATTCCGGGCGGGGTCAACAGCCCGGTCAGGGCCGCCCGGTCGGTCGGGGCCTGCCCCCTATTCATTGCCCGGGCGGAAGGTTCCAGAATTGTCGACGTGGACAACCAGGTTTATATCGATTACGTCGGATCCTGGGGCCCCATGATTCTGGGGCATGCCCACCCCCAGGTCATCGAGGCCCTTAATCGGGCTGCGTCTCTGGGAACCAGTTACGGGGCTCCCACGGAGGCCGAAGCGATCCTGGCCGAAAAAATCGTAGCCTCCGTGCCTTCGGTGGAGCAGGTTCGGTTGGTGAGTTCCGGAACGGAGGCCACCATGAGCGCCGTTCGTTTGGCCAGGGCCTATACCCAGCGCCCGGTGATCGTCAAGTTTGACGGCTGCTACCACGGCCACGGGGACAGCTTCCTGATCAAGGCCGGTTCCGGAATAGCCACCCTGGGCATCCCGGGCAGCCCCGGGGTCCCTCAGGAAATTGCCGCCCTGACCATATCGCTGCCTTACAACGACTTACCTTCCGTACAGGAACTTTTCAAAGATAAAGGCCGCCACATCGCGGCCCTGATCGTGGAGCCGGTGGCGGGCAACATGGGGGTCGTGCCGCCCCGGCCTGGTTTTTTGGAAGGGCTCCGGGAGATCACCTCCCAATTCGGTTCCTTATTGATTTTTGACGAGGTCATTACCGGCTTCCGGGTAGCCCTGGGTGGGGCGCAGGAACTTTTCAACATCTTTCCCGACCTGACCTGTCTCGGAAAAATCATCGGGGGCGGTCTGCCCGTGGGGGCTTACGGTGGGCGGGAGGAGATCATGTCCTGGATCGCCCCGGTCGGTCCGGTGTACCAGGCCGGGACCCTCTCCGGAAATCCCCTGGCTACTGCCGCCGGCCTGACGACCTTGAATCTTTTATCGGAAAAAGAGGTCTACCCGCAACTGGAAAAAAAGTCGGCCTTTTTCTTCGGGAAACTGGAAGCCCTCGCCCGGAGTCAGGGACTCCCTTTTCGGGTTACCCGCGTCGGTTCTATGGGCAGCTTCTTTTTCACCCGGGAATCGGTCACGGATTTCACCACCGTGCAGCAGGCCTCGGCCGAGGCTTACGGGGAATTCTTCCGGGCCATGCGGCAACGAGGCGTTTACCTGGCCCCCTCCGCCTTTGAGGCCCTGTTTATCTCCCTGGCCCATTCCCAGGAAGATCTGGAGTTAACGCTGGCGGCGGCGGCGGAGTCGTTCCGGGAAATTCAGAAGGGGGATTAAAGGCAAAGCTTTAATCCCCCTTTTTTGTTCAAGGTCAAACGATACGGCTATTTCACCTTACCTGCTCGCCAGGCATCAATGAGTTTGTCATAATCAACTGTTTCACCTTTCGCTATTTGAATATTTCGCCTTTGGACAGCGCCCGAAGGGTACTGACCTTGCTGAACCGAATCGGGATAGAGCCGGTAATCAGCAATGACGAAAGATGCTGCGGACACGATGCCCTCTGGTGCGGGGAAGAGGATACCTTACGCGAGTTAGCTTTGTGGAATCTGGAGGTCATTCAGGCCTCCGGAGCCAAAACCGTTTTGTTCAGTTGCCCGGAGGGGTATACGACCTTTAAATAGAGGATGGAGGAAGCCTAAAAAACTCTTTTCCTGGAGGAGCTCACCATGGCCAAATACATCGGTGCCATTGACCTGGGAACAACCAGTAATCGGTTCATCCTTTTTGATCACACCGGCCGAATCGTTAGCTTGGCGCAAAAAGAACACCGGCAGATATTTCCTCAACCGGGCTGGGTGGAACACGATCCCCTGGAGATAAGGAACAACACTCTGGATGTTATCCGGGAAGTCCTATCCAAACCCGGAGTAAGCGGCCCAGATATTGCGGCCATCGGGGTGACCAACCAGCGCGAGACAGCCGTGGTCTGGGAGAAGTCCACCGGCACACCGGTCTATAATGCCATTGTCTGGCAGGACACCCGCACCGACCTCATCTGCCAGGAGCTGGCCAAGCACGGCGGCCAGGATCGCCTGCGCGGCAAAACCGGTCTCCCTCTGGCCACTTATTTCTCCGGGCCTAAGATAAAGTGGATTCTGGACCATGTCCCGGATGCCCGGAAGAAATCGGAAAACGGCGAACTGCTTTTCGGCAATATCGATACCTGGTTCATTTGGAATCTGACCGGTGTTCACATCACCGATGTAACCAATGCCTCGCGTACACTCCTGATGAATCTGAACAGCCTGGACTGGGATGATGAAATATTAGCATTACTCGATATCCCGCGGGCTATGCTGCCCAAGGTTTGTTCGTCGTCGGAGGTTTATGGGGAGGCCCAAGGCGTTCTCCAGGGGGTACCGGTGGGGGGTGATCTGGGTGACCAGCAGGCGGCCCTGTTCGGCCAGACCTGCTTTAACCCCGGGGAGGCCAAGAACACTTATGGCACCGGCTGTTTCATGCTCCTGAACATGGGCGAACTCCCGGTGCCCAGCAACAGCGGACTGCTGACCACCGTAGGTTACCAGATCGGTCAGCAGAAAGCCGTCTATGCCCTGGAAGGATCGATTGCCATTGCCGGGGCACTGGTGCAGTGGTTGCGCGACAACCTGGGTCTGGTTTCCAAATCCGCCGAGGTGGAGGCCTTGGCCCGCACGGTTGAAGACAACGGCGGAATTTATTTCGTCCCGGCCTTTTCCGGGCTGTTTGCCCCCTATTGGAGGTCCGATGCCCGTGGGGTCATCGTCGGTCTGACCCGTTACATTAACAAAGGACATTTGGCACGGGCCGTGCTGGAAGCCACCGCTTACCAGACCCGAGAGGTGCTTGACGCCATGGAAAAGGACTCCGGTGTCCGGTTGAAGGCCCTCAAGGTGGACGGTGGTATGGTCTTCAACGAACTGTTGATGCAATTCCAGGCGGATTTGTTGGACGTGCCGGTTATCCGCCCCAGGGTGGCGGAAACCACGGCCCTGGGCGCCGCCTATGCCGCCGGGCTGGCCGTTGGGTTCTGGAAAAACCTTGACGAATTGCGTCTCAACTGGGACAAGGACAAAGAATGGAACCCTCGTATGGAAAAGGCCCAGCGTGAAGGACTCTATGCCGGCTGGAAAAAAGCCGTATCCCGCACTTTCGACTGGGTGGAATGAAAGCAACCCCTTAATTTTTTTTATCGGGTATGTCAGAGTGCAACGTTCCCCCTCGACCCGAAAAACGCCTGAAGGCCTTTTACGTCCCCGTGTGGTTCGCGGACGTAGGGAACGACATTATCCAGGCCCACTTTCTTTATTATTGGTATAGCCTACCCAGGATT
>Ga0315283_10006147_pt1 | contig 10688 bp, 5 predicted proteins | sample YL17G09_0_MG_FD_204541 | JGI IMG/M metagenome (GOLD analysis project Ga0315283, IMG submission 204541) | Sediment microbial communities from Yellowstone Lake, YNP, Wyoming, USA - YL17G09_0 | ecosystem: Environmental > Aquatic > Freshwater > Lake > Sediment | place: USA: Wyoming | collected...
TTCAGCCTGGCCGCGCCCGGAACCCGGCCGGTATGGATCTCCATTGACATCCCGCGGGAGGCGCCGGCAGGGATCTATTACGGAACTATTTCCAGGCAATCCGCATCCGGCGTGGTGAAGCACCCGATCATTCTGGAAATGCTTATTGCGTTTCGCGTAAGTAATGTAATGTGCCCGTGTGTCAGGAAACCGCGACAAACGCGACATTCCAGCAACGGCTCTGGTTGCATTACTTTTGCGAAACGCAATAATGCAACACTGCCGGATCCTTCGGAATGGTCTTTCCATCTGGACCTTTGGCAACATCCGGATGCCGTGGCGAGATATGGCAGAGTCGCATTGTGGTCACCGGAACACCTCAGCCTCTTACGGCCGATGCTCACCATGCTGGCTCAAGCCGGGCAAAAGTGTATTACCACCACCTTGATTGAAGAACCCTGGAATCATCAGACCTACGATGATTTCGGCGGCATGATCAAGTGGACCAAGCGTACCGACGGGACCTGGACATATGATTACTCTCATTTCGACACCTATGTTGCGCTGGCGATGGAATGCGGGATAACCCGGCAGATCCATTGTTATTCCATGGTGCCGGTGGGAAATAGAATCTCATGGTTCGACGAGAACTCCGCCAAAGCCGTGACCGCGGAGTTGCTGCCCGGCGCTTCCAACGCCTTCACCCGCAAGGCACGTTCCGCCAGCGGTGACAAGCACGGATATCGACCGCAAACCAGAGCACCACACCATGCAAGAACCGAAAACAAAGGACTGAACATGAGAAAAGGGATTGCGATGAACACGGCGACAGACGCGCTGGCACCGGAGCGTGCGGCATGAAGTTCCCAGGCCCGATCAGCCGTCAGTTGCTGGATGAGATTGGACGCTACGTCATCGCCGATCCCTATCCGTTTGCGCTCGACCTGGAACGCTGTCACGGCATGTGGCTGGTCACCGTCGACGGCCAGGAGGTGTTCGACTGGGCCGGGTATTACGGTTCGAAACTGCTGGGACATAATCACCCCCGGCTTGCCGACCCCGCCTATCTGCGCCGGCTGGCGCTGGCGGCATCCAACAAGGTTGCCAATCCGGACTTTCTGACGCCCCAGTGCCTGGCGTACTACCGCCTGCTCTACGGCTTGGCACCGGTGTGCATGCGCAATGACCGGCTCGAAGTGTACACCATCAACAGCGGGGCCGAGGCGGTCGAGAACATGATGAAGTACCTCATCAACCTCCACCGCGAAAAACTGGAATCCCGAGGGCGACCGGTGCAGGCGCATCGCTTTCTGTACTTCGACCAGGCGTTTCATGGCCGGACTGTGTTCGCGCTGAACGTCACCCGGATCGAGTCGGCCCCGGTGGTCACGAAGGACTTTGCCGGACTGGTGTCCGGCAACGTACAGGTGCCGTTCCCGGCCTTCCACACGGAACAGTTGGCCGACTTCAATGCGCAGCGACGGCGCGACAGCTTGGCGGCCATCGAGGCGGCGCTGCAGCGGTACGGGGACGAAATCGTCGCCATCATCGTTGAGCCGATACAGGGAGCGGGCGGCCATCGGCTGGCGAGCGCCGAGTTCTTCCGCGAACTGAGCGCGCTGGCGCACCGGTACGACGTGTTCCTTGGTTTCGACGAGGTGCAGACCGCCGGTGGGCAGACCGGGACGTTTTTCGCGATTGACCAGTTCGAGCTGCCGTATCCGCCGCAGGCCGTCGCGGCCGGCAAGAAACTCGGCAACGGTGTCGTGTACATGCTGTACCCGATGCGCGACCGGGGCGTCCTCGACTCCACGTGGGGCGGTACGCTGGCGGACATGGTGCGGTTCGTCGAGGAGATGAAGATTGTCGAGGCGGAGGGCTTGATTGCCCAAGTGCCGGCCAAGACGGCGCGCTTGGAGGCGTGCCTGCGCGAGGTGGAACGGCGGTTCGGGCAACTGTTGTTCAACCCGCGGGGAATGGGGCTGTATCAGGGGTTCACCATGCGCCGGGCGGAGTGGCAGTCGCGGTTGTTGGACCTGGCGTTGCAAGAGGAGAACCTGTTGCTGCTCGGCGCGGGCCGGTCGTCCATCCGCCTGCGGCCGCCGCTCGATGTGACGGTTGCGGACATCGACGAACTGCTGAGTCGACTAGTTCGCGTACTGCAAAGGCTGGCGGACGCGGTCAATGCGGCCTGTGGCGGCCAGGTCTGACGCCAGGATCGAAGTGTGCACCCATGCGCCGCCGGTGGTGGAGCGGAAGGACAGGAAGCGGATTTCAACAAGGCAGCAACAGAGACGTGAGACGAAGACAACAGAGCGAAGACACTGAGAATATAAGGAGATCATCGAATATGGTTAACAGACCTTGTCGAATGTGGTTTGCGCTGGCAACTGGAATGCTGGCAGCAGCGGTATCCGCCAGCGGCGCCGACGTGACGGCGTCCGGGTTCCAGAGCAAGTATTACAAGGACTTCCCGCTCTTCAGCACGTTTGCCAACGAGACCTTGCAGATCCAGCCGATCGAGCACTTCGGGCCGGTGGGCATCGGGATCGACCTGCTGCTGCCGCCGTTTCAGATGCGGTTGAGCAGCATTGAAAAGGGTTCGCCCGCGGAGGCCACCGGCAAACTTAAGGTCGGGCAGATGATCGAAAGCATCAACGGGCAGGTGTTGAAGGACATCGATCCGCGCATCATCCTCGGCGGGATCATCACGCGGGCCGAGGCCACCGACGGGATCGTGAAGTTCATGATCAAGGAGAAGCCGGACGCCAAGGCCGAGGAAGTCATTGTGAAGATCCCGCTGCTGGGCGCCTACAGCAAGACCTGGCCGCTGAAGTGCCCGAAGTCCGACAAGATCGTCCGCGGCGAGGCGGAGTTCCTGGCGCGCACCGGCAATTATGCCGGGCCCGGCATCCAGGGGCTGGGCTTGCTCTTCATGCTCTCGACCGGTGAGGAGAAAGACCTGGAAGTCGCCCGCGGTTGGGTCAAGGAACTGGTGGCCAAGTACAAGGACGGCAAGCAGTTCGACACATTCCCCTGGGCTGCCGGCTATGGCGGGATCGGGCTTTGCGAGTATTACCTGCGCACCGGCGACGCGTCGGTCCTGCCGGTCATAGCGAATCTCGCGGACTACCTCAAGCGCAACATGTACAACGGCGGCTGGAACCAGTATGGAGGGGTGAATTACAGTTACGGCCACTTGAACGCGGCCGGCATTCCTTGCACGGCCTTCCTGCTGCTGGCGCGGGAGTGCGGCGCGAAGGTGGATGAGCACACCTTGCAGGAGTCGTTCAAACACTTCTACCGCTTCGCCGGTCACGGCAACGTGGCCTATGGCGACAACATGCCGGACAGCGGATTCGTGGACAACGGCAAGGTCGGCAAGATTGCCTTTGCCATGGCGGCGGCGGCATCGCTGACGCCCGAGGGCGAGAACTCGGTCTATGCCAAGGCACGGGATATCTCCGCCGTCAAGAGTTTCTATTCCACCTCGTGGATGCTGCATGGTCATACCGGCGGCGGCGTCGGCGAGGTCTGGCGCAGCGCCTCCATGGGCCTCCTGTATGACAAGAAGCCCTTGAAGTACCGGGAATTCATGGACAACCGCCAGTGGTTCTACGAGCTTTCCCGCAGGTTCGACGGCTCGATGGGCATTGTCAGCGCCACCTTTGGCGGTGGAAACGGATACGACAATCCCCGGGACTTCGGCATCGGGCTGGCGCTGAGCTACACCATCCCGCGCAAGACACTGCGCCTCACCGGCGCACCGGCGACGAAGTTCTCCAAGCCGTATCGACTGCCCAAGCGGCCGTGGGGCACGGAAGCGGATGACGCGTTCTTTTCGATGGTTCCGGCCGCGGACAAGACCGGCAAGGTCCAGGACTGGGACGCCGAGAAGCTGGCCACGGATGCCGCCTGGCCGATCCAGCGGCGCGTGAACGATCCCAAAGCGACTGACGAGGTGCTGCTCATGTACGCGCGCCATCCCGACCAGGGCGTGCGCGAGATGGCGGCGAAGGTCATTGCCAATAAACCAGGGGATGCGTTGATCTTGGAACTGCTCAAGGACAAGGACCCGCGCGCGCGGCAGGCGGGCTTGATGGCCGTCAATTCGCCCGCCCGCCTGACCGACGAGGTGGCGGCCCTGCTGATTGCGATGGTCAACGACACGAACGAGTCCTGGTGGGTGGTCGTACACGCGATGAACCGGCTGGGCATGGCGCGCCCGGAGCTGCTGGTGCCGCACGTGGACCGGCTCTGCTACTGGCTGCAGCACGAGGAGTGGTGGCTGCGCAAGGCCGCGTTGACGGCGCTGGCAGGACTGGTCACCGACGAGCGGTTCTATCAGAAGCTGCTTCCGATCATCGGCAACCTGGCTGCCAGCAACTGGGTCAACGAAGCGATGGTGCCGATGGGCGGTATCGTCGCCAGGCTCAGCCAGGCCAAGCCCAAGGTGCAGGCGCTTGCCTCGCAGGTTCTCGGGCAGGCCTATTCGGACTTCCCGAAGAACATGGTGGCACCCGGCGGTTTGGATCTGGCGAACCCTATCAACGGTCCTGTGAGTCCCGTGCGCTTCCTGGAGACGGTGCTGGCAAGCAACCTGGCGAGCCTGCCGGGCGGACTCGATCGCTTGTACGAGTTGGCGAAGAAACGATTCCCGGAACAGGCGCTGCCGCACCGGGAATTCTTCCTGGGAGCGCCCCCGGAGCGGCTCGGCCCCAAGGTGGCGGAGATCATGAAGCCGACCATCCTCAACAGCCTGGTCCCCGAGCACGTCGGCAAGAACTGGAAGAACCTGCAAGCGCTGGCGAAGGCCGAAGTGATCACCACCACGCCCGGCGGCCGGAACGACGCGGTGGACCAGTTGGGCGACCTGTATCGCCGGGCCGGGGACGCCACCGACTACGGCTGGCACGCGTTCGGCCCCGACCGGCTCCATAACGAGTGGGCGTATTTCACCTTCGATCCGCCGGAGAAGAAGGAATGGGATGACAAGCCCCGTTACCGGCCGGTGACCCTGCCGGCGGGAATGACCAACTGGTTTGCCAAGGACTTCGACGCCGCCAAAGCCGGCTGGAAGAAGGGGCTGGCGCCGTTTGCCAGCAAGCTACAAGCCAGCGGCTGCACATCCCCGTTCTGTGGCTGCGGTGACAAGCCCAGCACGCTCTGGGACAAGGAAGTGCTCGTGATTCGCCGCACCTTCGAGTTGCCGCCGATGAAGCCGGGGCACCGCTATCGCCTGCTGGTGGGCGGCCGATCGCATGTTTACACCGGCGACGGATGGGCCGTTTACGTCAACGGCCGGATGATTGCCGAGGCGAAAAGCATGGGCGGGATGGGCAGCGGCGGATTGCCCAAGGGCGCGTTCATCACCACCGATTGGTTCAACGACTTCAAGGGCGGCAAGGTGGTGGTCGCCGCCATCGCCTTCTTAAGTCCCAGGAAGGATAAGAATAACAACATCAACATCTGGTTCGAGGAGATGAAGATGCCGCCCATGGGCGATGATCTTCTGCGCAGATCGGCAACCGTGATCCCCATGCTGACTTCGGTGTGGCAGGGGTTGCAGGATCCCGACAACAGGGAGCGGCATCCGGACGAGGGCAAGTTCCGCTACGATGGAACGTTCGTCGCCAACCCCAAGGTTCTCGGCACTTGGCGGATCGTCGACCAAGTCAAGACGATGGATGAGTTTGCTCCCGGCAAGAAGATGGACCCCGGCCGCCCCATGTTCACGGAGATGACCTTCAAAGATAACGGGATGACCGACAAGGCACTGTGGATCTGGTCCGGAGAAGCCCTGATGGATCTGGAACGGTATCAGGCGCTGAAGATGACCGTCAAGGCCATCGACGGCAGCGACAATCTCTTCATCGAGGCCGGCGGGTTCAGGAAAGAGAACCCGGTGGGCTGGAAGCCGCCGCTGTACGTGATGAAACGGTCCGGAAAGTGAATCTCCGGAGAATGCGGGCACGAACGAGGAAGAATGAAAACCAAACAGAATCACCAGACACGCGGAGCTCTTGCTCTATCCGTCACTCAATTCATGAAACCCTGTGCTGCGATTTTTCATGCGCTGCTGATCGGCATCGCGCTGTGGTTCACGGCGTCAGCCCGTGCGGAGCAATCCGCCGAACCGCCACTCTTGGAGCGCGCCAAGGATTCGGCAGAGCAACCGCCTGGGCGCACCGGTTCGCGGACCACCGTGCTCGTTAGGCTGCCGGCGGAACCCGGCTGGCAGGACATGGCCTTCCTGGCCGCCATCCCGGCCGCGACGGTCATCAACCACGGGGCGCCCTCCCTGGTTGCGCTGGAGGCGGGCGGAACGCTCACGCCCGAGATCCAGGATTACCTCCGCCGCTATCGTCCCGACGAGGTTGTTCTGTTAGGCAACGCCGCGGACAGCCTCGTGATCGCGGGGCACACCTGCGGCGTGCTCAAGGCGGGCGGCGCGGACGAAGCCGCATGCGTGTTGAGCAAGAGGTTCTGGCGCGCCTCCGCGACGGCGGTTGTTTGTCCGGAGGGTGATTACGAAGCCGCTCTGGTCGCGGCACCGCTGGCCGCACGGTTGCGTGCGCCGCTGCTCTTTGCCGGCGGGCAGGGCCTTTCGCCGCTGGCTTCCAAGGAACTGCGCCGGCTTACGGCCAGGGAATTGATCGTGGTGGGAAAACTCGCCGGAGGAACGCAGTCACTGAAGCAAGTGACGGCTCAGGTGACGGAACTCGCCACCGCGCGCGATGTCATGGTCTGGGCGAGGAACCGCAAACTGACCGTGGCATACGTGGCCGCCCTCAACCCCCTCGACCGGAACAAGACCGTCGTCAAGAAGCTGTCGCTGGCCGGAGCGCTGTTGGCGGCCGGACGCGACGGCCTGGTCGCGCCGCTGTCGTATGATGTCCGGTGGAAAGTGCCGTTCAACGGCGAGGAGATGCACGGCAAACGGCCGGCAGGCGTGCCGCGGTCGAGAGGCACGCCGAAGACCGGACGCATTGTGTTCGGCGGCCGCGAGTATTCCTTCATTCTTACCGGCAGCGGCAAGCCCGTTGATCGAGACCTTAAGATCCATATCGATCGGGACGGCGACGGCAAATACAACGCATCCGGCGAAGGCCCGTTCGTGACCGGCGACACGGTCGAGTTGGACGGCAAGCGCCATGCCATCACGCTCGGCACCGAGAACGGCGTCGGCAAGGCGGACGTGCGGTTGACCTGGCCGACGGCCGAGCAACTTGCCAAGGATCTTCGCCGCTATTACGAGGCGCTGGGCGCGCTGCCCGAGTATCTCTGCCTCGTGGGCTTCCCCGATGCGGTCCCGCAGGCGATCTTCGGCAAGGGAGAATCCGGCACGGAACAAGCCTCCGACCTTCCCTATGCGAACGCGGACGACGACCCGTTGGCCGAGATCTGTGTGTCACGGGTCATCGCCGAAAACGCTTCGTTCGCGACGCTGTACGCCAGCCGCGCCCTCACTTACCATTCACTGTTGGATCCGGAATGGCAGGATCGGGCCTGTCAGGCATGTTGGGAAAACACCTCCGGGAAGCGGTTTGAGAACGTCGGGTTCGACGCCGCCTACCGCCACACGAAGGAGAACCTCAAGTGGCTGGTTCCTCCGGCGCAGGGCAAGCAGGGAGAGCAATCGCAGACCTTTGACCAGGACTCGCCCCTCGCGCATTGTGCCGCCCTGACGCACGAAAACCATTCGTGGTGGCACGAACTCGGGGAAACGTTCGATTGGAACGCCGCCGTACTGCTGGCCCCCGTGGTCGTCGAGTCGGGCGGCTGCCTCACCGCGGCGCTCGATCGCGAAGCCGATTTCCATTCCGTGGTGGCGCGCCTGTTGCGGAACGGCGCGGTCTCGTTCAGCGGGAATTCGCGGGAGGGCATCGCCGAGTGCGAGCTGCAGCGGCAGGAGTTCTGGAACGGCGTCCTCGCCGGCCAGACTCTCGGGCAGGCGCACCGGCGCTCGATGAACAGCGCCCAAGTGACGATCCTCGACAACAAGGAGGATGCAGGCGGCGGTTATCAGTACCAGTTGCGGATTCGCACGCAGTTTGGCGACCCCGCCCTGGCGATGCACCTGCCCGGCCGGCCGCGTTCGGCGCCGGCCCGTTGTGTCGTTTCCGGCGACACGCTGACCGTCCACGCCCCGGCCGAGTGGTGGCCGGTCAAGATGCACGTGCCGGCGGACTGGAAGAAATGGGCGGACAAGGACCTCTACGTCTTGCGGGGCGCCGGGACCTACGCGCGCCGGACCTGGTGCGGGGAGGAGTACGACAAGGAGGAAGTTTACGTGACGGCCGAATTCACCACGCGCCGCCGCGTGGCCAGGATTGAGCAGGTTCAGAAACCACCCGCACCGTTGGGCTGGAACGGATCCTATTACGTCGACGAACACGCCGACGGATCGCGCACCTACCGCTGGTCCGTGCGGCTGGCTGACTTCGACCAGATCAAGGGAGCTATAATCAACGCGGTGGAACGACTCGATTATAGAATTACCTACCAATAAGAAATACATGAAATCCAATGAAACAGGCATGTCAAACATGGATCATCGCAGGTGTAATGCTGCTAGCCCCGGTTGTTTTACGGGCCGAAACCGCGGCTCCGCCGCAAGCAGAAACGAAGGAAGCCCGCGACGCGCGCATGGCGTGGTGGCGGGAGGCACGCTTCGGAATGTTCGTGACTTTCGGGCTTTACTCGGGACTGGCCGGCACATGGGAAGGGAAGCCCGTTGCCACCAATGGCTGTATGGAATGGATCCAGGAAATGGTGAAGGCGGATACGGACACGTACGCCAAGGCGGCCCTTCCCTTGTTCAAACCCAAGCCCGGGGCTGCCCGCGAATGGGCGAGACTGGCCAAGTCTGCCGGCTGCCGATACATCGTATTTACGACGAAGTTCTGCGACGGATTTGCCATGTTCGACTCCAAGGTCAGCGACTTCGACGCCGGCTCGGTGCTTCAGCGCGACATCGTGAAGGAATATGTCGATGCCTGTCGTGCCGAAGGCTTGCGCGTGGGTTTCTACCACGCGGTGATCGACTGGCATCACGACCAGTACGAATACCGCAGGTCAACGCTGCTTCCGCATCCGCTCAAGGGGAGGCCTTATCCGAACGGCCGGCGTGACCATGCGAAGTACGTCGACTATCTGCACGCGCAGGTGAATGAACTCGTCTCGAACTATGGCCCGGTGGACATTCTCTGGTTCGATTACAGCGCGCCGGAGTTCCAAGGGCAGGAGGCCTGGCGGGCCTTCGACCTGATGAAACTGGTCCGCGAGAAGCAGCCGAGGATCATCCTGAACAACCGGCTTTTCCGCAGCGAGGAGGCCGGCTGGAATATGAAAACCGGCGCCGGCGGTTCCATGCTTGATACGAGGTATGGCGACTTCATCACGCCCGAGCAGCATGTCCCCGCCACCGGCATGCCCGGCGTGGACTGGGAGACGTGCATGACCATGAATACCACCTGGGGCTACTCCGATCATGACCACGATTGGAAATCCTCCGAGTCCCTGATCCGCAAACTGGTGGACATCGCGAGCAAGGGCGGCAATTTCCTGCTCAACATCGGGCCGAAGGGGGATGGCTCGATTCCCCAAGAGAGCGTAGATCGCATGGAGGAGATCGGCCGGTGGATGAAGGTCAACGGCGAGGCGATCTATGGCACCTCCGCCACGGTGTTCGGTGCTGAGCTGGGTGAGCCCGTCAAGAGCAAGACGGGCGATGGAAAGGAAGCACTGGTTTCCTCGGCCGACGACTGGCGCTGCACCACCAGGCCGGGGAAGATCTACCTGCACCTGTTCAAGTGGCCTGCGGATGGCAAGTTTGAACTGCCCGGCCTGCAAAGCAAAGTGACCAAGGCCTATCTGCTGGCCGACCGCAAGGAGTTGAAGGTGGAGCAAAGCGCCGGAGGGGTGAGTCTCGTATTGCCGGCCGAGGCTCCGGACAAAACTGCTTCCGTGATCTGCCTGGACATTGCAGATCGCGTCGCCAGAGTTGCCACACAGAAGTGATCGACCCGAGGTGTCTCTGCCTGGTAACAACGAGATCAAGAAATGAGTGTTGACGAGTTCTTAAGATGAACGTCCTATTCCCAGTTACTCGCGGGTTGTCCGCGGGTTAAATGAGTTGAATGATCAGATATAGGAGCAGATGTAGATGAACGTAGTGATGATAGTCCCCACGGGGATCGGCTGTGAAATCGGCGGGCATTGCGGAGATGGGAACGCCCCGGCCAGGCTGCTGGGCGCCTGCTGCGACAACCTGGTGCTGCACCCCAACGTGGTGAACGCATCGGATATCAACGAGATGCCTCCCAACGCTCTCTACGTGGAGGGCCATCACCTGGACAGGTTCCTTCAGGGCAAGCTTTTCCTGCAGAAGGTCAGGTCGAACAAGGTTCTGGTGGTCGTCAACAAGGCCGACTACCAGTCCATCAACGCGGTGTCCGCCGCCCGCGCGACCATCGGGCTGGATGCCGAAATACTTGAGCTGCGCGTGCCGCTTAAACTGATCGCCCGCATGGAAAACGGCGAGGCCGGCGGCGAAGTCCTGAACTGGAAGGAGCTGGTGGCGCAGGTCCGGGAACTGGAGTTCGACGCCCTCGGCATCGCCACGCCGATCACAATCGACGGCGAAACTCTGGCCGCCTACTGGCGCCACGGCGGGGTCAATCCGGTCGGCGGGGTGGAGGCCATCG
>Ga0315283_10006148_pt1 | contig 10688 bp, 7 predicted proteins | sample YL17G09_0_MG_FD_204541 | JGI IMG/M metagenome (GOLD analysis project Ga0315283, IMG submission 204541) | Sediment microbial communities from Yellowstone Lake, YNP, Wyoming, USA - YL17G09_0 | ecosystem: Environmental > Aquatic > Freshwater > Lake > Sediment | place: USA: Wyoming | collected...
ATACCGTTAGATGCTGTTCGGCGGACCGTGAAGTTGGCATTGTTACCGCCTTTGCGCATGCGAATGACGGTGCCTTTGAACTCCTGAATGCGTTCTCGGTCGCCTTCCTTAATGCGAACATGCACGCTTACTTGATCCCCGGCTTTCAACTCGGGGATATTCGGGTTCTTGGTGGTATTGAAGTTTTGATTCAAATCAATCATCTAAATTATTCCTTAACAAATAGTTTATTGCCTAATTGCTGCGGGGCAAAATTATAACATGCGTCCTGAAATGGGACAAGGTCGATATTCGGGTATAATCTCGGAACCAGCCCCTGTAGCTCAATGGACAGAGTAATGGACTTCGAATCCAGTGGTTGCGAGTTCGACTCTCGCCGGGGGCACTTTAAAACAGGAGACCTGTTAATCGGTCTCCTGTTTTACAGGCAACCATACCGTGAAAACCGCCCCTTGCCCCTCCGGACCATTCTTAAAAACAATTCGTCCATGGTGATGCTCCACGACCTGTTTTACAATAGCCAAGCCAAGGCCTGTTCCAGGCGCGCCTGAATCATGACCGACCTTGCCTCGGTAGAAACGTTCGAACAGATGGGGGATATCTTCATTGTCGATACCTCGGCCCGTATCCTGAATACGAAACCCTACCCAGTGTTCATTATTATGTAACCCGGTCATTGTCGCCACGATTACTTTTCCTCCGCGAGGGGTATAGTTCATGGCATTCGTGAGTAGGTTGGATACAGCTTGTATAATCGTTGAGTCATCCAACCAAACCGGCGGCAGGTCCGACTGAAGATCAGTAATTAATTCAAGACCGCGTTCTTCTGCAAGAGACTTTCGATCATTTATGAGAGTTCTAATCAACGCGTTCAAATCGCTCTGTACAGGGTGGAACGTCACTTGCCCGAGGTCAAAGCGAGATAGGTTCAGCAACTCCTCTATCAAGTTTCGCAAGCGCTGAAGTTCGCGTCCAATCACATCCAACCGTTCTTCGGTTTTGACCTTTGGCTGTGTCCGTAACATTTGATAGTAAAGTACCAGGTTGGTCAAAGGCGTACGAAGTTCGTGATTAACATTGATAATAAATTCAGACTTCAACCGGTCTGTGGCTTGTGCTTTCTGTAAAGCAGATTGTAGTTCAGCAGTGCGCTCGGCCACACGAACTTCTAATTCAGCAGCATGATGCGCCATCTGCTCGTTTAGCCGGGTACGTTGTATGGCAATACCAGCAAATTCTGTCAGAGTAACAAGCAGACGTGCATTTTCGCTGGTGAATTCATTCGGCCTTGGGGTTGAAGCCAACAAGACGCCTATCGGTTCTTGTTCACTATGAATAGGAAGGCATATCGCGCTCCAGCCCTGAGGAACCATTTCGCGCATAGCCGGGGATGTCAGCGAGTCTTGAGCCACATCGGAAGAGAAGTAGATGTCACCATTAGCAAAGACATTCCCTGGCAAGCTTTCACCGCGATCCAATTCCAGATGAGCCGTTTGCTTGCACCAGCCTCGGCCAATCATTTGACACAATTTGCCACGTTCCGAGTTATATAACCATATGCCGCCCGCATCAACTCCTAATATTTTGAGGGTTTCTTCCATCAGTTGCGGTAGCATCTCTTGCAAGGATTGGGCCAGTCGGAGGGAAGTAATTACTTTATTAACAGCTTCCAGCTCATCAAGACGGATTGTAGTCTCTTCAAATAATTTGGCATGCTCTGCTGCTGAACCGACCTCGCTTCCAATGGCTTCCACCAAGGCAATTTCATCTGCTGTCCAGTGATGTGCATCTGGAGAAGCAATAGCCATTCCTCCGATTCGTTTTTCCTTCCCCAACAACGGAACAACTATTATCGAATATACACCCATTGAAATGAACGGCTCGGAAATTTTCTGTTCTCTATTTCGCCAATCATCCACTACTAGTGTGTGCGTTTGTGAATTATCGGAAATTAGGGCAGCATTTGCCATCACGGTATTAATAATTTGCTGAGGAATGTTTCTTGATTCCATTCTTTGGACACCGTGTTTATACCATGATAACCAGATTGCCCCCTTATCCAAGTTTAGGGCTTTTAATGTCTGCTCCAAAGCAGTATTAAGGATTTCTGTAGGATCAGTTCCCGCGCGCGCCGAAACAGTAATAATGGCATTTAGCGCAGCTTGACGTATAGCACGGCGATGCGTTTCCTCGAATAAGCGTGCATTTTCGATCGCTCCAACTGCCTGATTTGCCAAAGTCGTCAGGAAGCGCTCATCATGTTTGTTAAAAGCATTCGGAACATCACTTTCGACATTAATGCACCCTATCGTTTTTCCTCCTACTTTCAACGGGACGCAAAGTTCTGAATTTATTATTTCGTTTGTGACTATGTACTGCTTGATTTTACTGACATCGCTGGTACAAACTGATTTTCCTCGCTTGCAAACCCAGCCAATAACCCCATCGTCAAGAGAATTGACGAGATCGTTAATTCGTCTCGATTCATTCTTTAGCGATTTTCCGGTCAGTCCCTTTGTACGATGCGCCAACAAGACTGGTATTTGGTCTTCCACAAGCCAGATAGAGGCATTCCATTTCAATAGATTTTCAATTGTGTCAACTATCCGTTGAGCGATTGCAGGCAGGCTGTGGATTTGTGAGATAGCCAGGCTGGTTTTATGTAAGACCTCGAGCTCGAGGAGATGTTGCCGGGATTCGTAATATAAAGGATTCTTATCATTGGTAACTTGCGCCATAGGCTCTCTTATAGGTCGAAATGATTTTTATTCATTAAGTATAGCACGAGAAATAATTCCCAAGGGAAGGTATCGCCTAATGAACAAAACAAAGCCCATCGTTCGCGAAACAAATCCAATAAGAAATAAATGCCCGTCGTTGGTGGAGATTGGAAACCAACGACAGGCAGTGATTTTATCGCCTACTTATACGAAAATATAATGCTTTATTATTCCGAAACCAATATCTAATCAGCATTAATCATTATCAAACCTGATCTGAATTTCATAACACTTATTCCTGGTTGCTTACTGTGGAAATAAAATTCCATTTGCGATTAATGCAGCGATCATTTCTCCTTAATCCAAACGAGTAATTCGATCTCCAAATTAACCGTTCTTCCCTTCAACTAATCCAGCAAATCCTCTTCCATGGAAAATTCTGCCTAACTTTAGTTGCCTTGACAACAGAATACCGGGGTGGTGCACTCAATCCCATAAGATTATCAAATATCACTGGTTAAATATTTTCCATCGGCGTTATTCTCGGTATATAATCATTATTCACGGGCTAGCTGATTGGGAGTGTAAATATAAACGTACTTCCTTTACCTATACCATCACTTGCAGCCCTAATTATTCCTCCATGTGCCTCAACGAGCGATTTGGCGATTGTCAACCCTATCCCCGAACCGCCACCTGCTCGCCGGGATCGGGATTTATCCACCCGGTAAAAGCGGTCAAAAACATGCGGTAGATGCTCAGGGGGGATTCCCGCTCCGTTATCTTTCACTGAAATAAGCACATCATTCCCTTTTTGTTCCGCTGAAATAGTGACATTTCCACCTTTTGGAGTATTTTGCATGGCATTCCCTAGCAAGTTTATCAACACCTGCCCAATTCGGTCAGTATCGACCCGGACGTGAGCTAGGGTCGGTGGCAGGCTGGAGGTCAATACGACGCCCTTTTCCTCATACTGCCGGCCTAATCGTTTGAGGGCCGCTTCAACCAGATCTGCCACGGCGACAGTTACAATGTCCAGTTTGTACGCCCGTGATTCCACCCGGCTGAGTTCTTGCAAATCATCTACCAGACGGGAAAGTCGGTCTGCTTCCTTGTGAATCTGTTCGAAAGTTTCGGCACTGGGTGATAGAATGCCATCCATCAGGCCTTCCATAGAGCCTTTGATTGCCGTTAGCGGGGTCCTCAGTTCGTGGGTAACATCGCCGATGAGTTGGCGGCGCATCATCTCCACCTGCTGTAAATTCCCAGCCATTTGATTGAACCGCACCGCCAACTGGCCCAATTCGTCTCCAGCACTCGATTGGACGCGCTCGTCATAGTGCCCTTCAGCAATTCGCTGGCTGACGATCATCATAGCTCGCACCGGCGCAACCACGCTGCGGCTAAACAGAATGCTTACTACCAGCGCCAGCCCGCCGGCCACCAGCATTGCCCACAACAGTGCTTCGTTAAAACCAGCCCGGAAGCTATCATACAGGGGCAGTTCCACGGCTGCACCCTGCTCCACAGCACCACGCGCACCCATTCCCATTATTTGACCTGGTAAACCCATCATCCCACCCATGTGACGACTGAAAGCTGTCGGCATAGCAAACTGGGTTGCACTCACCAATACCAATCCACCAACCAGAATAACAACCAGATATGTAATAAATAACTTTACGCCCAAGTAACTTCGAATCTTATTTATCATATCGATTCATCCTCAAAACGGTACCCCACCCCGCGCACGGTGACGATCAGGCTTTCGTCGCACAATTTTTGGCGGACATGCCCTAGGTGGACATCCACTACGCGCGTATCGCCAAAGTAATCATAGCCCCACACTTTTTCCAGCAACTGTTCACGAGTCAGGACCCGCCCTCGATTTTCAGCTAACACCCTGAGCAGATCAAATTCAATGGCTGTTAATTCAACGCGACGATCATCTAGGGTTACTTGTCGGGCCCCAATGTCTATACGAAGTCTCTTAAAAGCCAACACAGTGGCTTCGGATCCGGAGCCTGCTCCCGTTTGCTGACGCCGGAGGGCCGCCTTGACACGCGCCGTCAGTTCGCGTGGGCTGAACGGTTTGGTAACGTAGTCGTCGGCTCCCAATGCTAGGCCGACAATTTTATCCGTTTCTTCGGTTCTCGCTGTCAGAAGGATAACATAGGCATCTGATTCTCGGCGGAGTCGTGAGAGTAGTTCCAATCCATCCATGCCAGGGAGCATGATGTCGAGTACGATTATGTCAGGCTTATACACACGGGCCGCTTTCAAGCCAGCCAGACCCTCGGAAGCCACAAACACTTCATATCCTTCAGCCTTCAAATACGATGAGACCAGATTGACAATGCTCGGTTCGTCGTCCACGACCAGAATTTTCGCATTCGACATAGCTACCTCTGCTATATTGTAACAAAATTCAAAAGGCCGGACAAGTTGTCCGGCCTTTTGATCAGTGTTTTCTACTTATCTTCACTCATTTCGATAAAATTTCCATGCCAGGTATGGTAAATAACCTGCCCGGAAAAACCACTAACGCTGAGCATGCCGATGGTATTCCCAGCACGCTGAATATCAATCGTGTAGTAACCGTAAAAAGGGTCCGCGTCAGAAGCAGTACTGGAGCCGGGCAGATAAGCATCCAGATAGACTTGCGCGTTTTGAAGAGCCTGTTCATCTGTCACAGCCATCTCAGCAGACGTATTGGCTACAACTGTAATCGCACTAGATCCGTCCATCCTCATTCCTGCGTGGCAGAGGCTCCTGTATTTGAGATTCCACATCATATTTGGACCATGCTCGGGATAAACCGCAAAGGAGACTGGATCAACCAACAATTCGAACGCTCCGATACCGGTTCTCTTTTCAATGACGCGTACATAGGCGTTATTATCGAAAATCATCACTTCAGCAATCTCAAGTTCCGGGAGGTTGAGCGCAATCAGGTAGTCCTGAACCGATAATTCTGCCTGAGAAACGGTCAATGGGGGGTAACCAGTTCCGGGGTCAAATCCGAGACGGTTGCCCATCATTTCGCCTTGCATCCCATAACCCCCGTCCATCATGCGGCTGGGGCCTCGGCCAAGAGATTTACTGGCAGTGAAAACATTTACTTGTGGATTTCGACTACTGGCAATGGTCCATCCTGCAAAGACCGCACCACCTGACAAAATAAGAACGCCGATTATCATGATAGATATCTTTATTACTTTATTCATACCAGACTCCTTATTAAGTTGATAACAGTAGTTTAACCAGCCGGGATAAAGCCCGCATGAAATCCGTATAAAGATTGTGTAAAGGTTTTTCTTGGATTTCCCATGATATAAGATGTCCTTTTGGAACCGTCATGGTGATTGGGTACGTGGAGGTACTGGGTGTGCGGAGCTCGACATCATACCAAGAAGGTTAGGGTGCCAAGAAAACCCTCACTCCATTGCGCTTCATACGGTAAAAAGGATGATTTGTTCAGTGAATAGAACATCAGGTTTGCTGCTTGACTTGTCCCCTTCCCACCGTTATAGTTGTGGGTATCTTTGCACAGGAGTACAACATTGAAAACTATTGACCGCAAGTGGTGGGTGCTCGTTGCCATCGGTACCGGTTCCTTTATGGCCGCTTTGGACGGGAGTGTGGTCAACACCATTCTACCTGTTATGCGCGATGACTTTACCAGCAAAGTTGCCACCGTCGAATGGGTGGTGACGATTTACCTGCTTGTCCTGTCTGGACTACTACTTACCTTTGGCCGTCTGGGAGACCTGCATGGGCATAAGGCAGTATACGTGTGGGGATTTGGCATTTTCGCCGCCAGTTCAGCGCTGTGCGGGGCAGCGCAAACACCGGTAACACTCATCTTATTCCGTGGTGTTCAGGCTGTCGGTGCAGCCATGCTGGCCTCCAACGCTCCCGCCATCCTGACCGGCAATTTCCCTGGTAACATGCGCGGGCGAGCGCTCGGATTGGCTTCCATGATGACCTACATCGGGCTTACAGTCGGTCCTTCCTTTGGAGGCTGGCTTGCACATGCTTTTGGATGGCGGAGCGTGTTCTTCATCAACGTGCCTGTCGGTGGTCTGGCATTGATCCTGACCTTGGTCTTCATCCCGAAGGATATTCCCGTCGAAAGCGGACAGCGCTTCGACCTGCCTGGAGCGCTGCTTTTCCTGGCTGGGTTGACGGCACTCTTGCTCGGTCTGAATAAAGGCGCGGAATGGGGCTGGACGTCATTCCCGGTGCTGGGGCTTCTATCCGGGGCCATCCTCCTGATGGTCAGTTTCATCCTGGTCGAACGCCGCTCCCCCGCCCCTATGCTGGACCTGAGCTTGTTTCGCGCGCCGTTGTTCTCGGCAGCCACCGCCAGTGCGGTGCTAAACTACATCGGTGTGTACGCCATCCTCTTCCTGATGCCCTTTTACCTTATCCAGGGCCGCGGATTGAACTCCGCACAAGCTGGGCTGTTGCTGACCGCCCAGCCCATCATCATGGCGATCGCCGCACCCATCAGTGGGACACTCTCGGACCGGAGCGGGTCGCGCTGGCCGGGTATAATCGGCATGGGATTGCTTTCGGCCGGTTTGTTATTGCTGGCAAGTCTCGGGTCCACCACTCCGCTGTTGTTTGCAGGATTCGCGCTGGCGCTTGCGGGTCTAGGTACCGGGACATTCATCTCTCCCAACACGAGCGCGTTGATGGGGTCCGCGCCAAAACAACGCCAGGGAATCGCGTCAGGGGTACAAGCTACGGCGCGTAGTGTCGGCATGGTGCTTGGCATCGGGATATCCGGTGCCATATTCACTACTCATCTGGCTCAGAATACGCCTGAGGCGCTTTACCAAGGCATTGACATGGGTTTTCTAGTTGCGGGCGGGATCGCCATACTTGGGATTGTCATCTCAGCCATAAAAGAGAAGTAAACTTATCGAAATCGTATTATTACACGAAATCGAGTTTTTTTATAAACCTAGCTTCTTTCGCTTTTTCGCATGATATACCCGGCAGACATCTCAAAAACACCTTATAATAAAGAAAATCCGAATTTTATCCGCCCTGGCAGGAAAGAAAGAAAATAAAATGCCCGAAGAACAACTCTCCTCATTATCAAGACATAAAATCGCAATCCTAATTGACGGCGATAACGCCCAGGCTAACCTCCTGCCCCAAACACTGGTGGAAGCCGGGAAATACGGCTTGGTTACAGTACGCCGCATTTATGGGGACTGGACCACCTCCAGCATGAACTCCTGGAAAGACGTGCTGAACTTTCACGCCGTCCAGCCCATCCAGCAATTCCGTTACACCATCGGCAAGAATGCCACCGACAGCGCCATGATCATTGACGCCATGGACCTGCTCCACTCCAGTGTGGTGGATGGATTCTGCCTGGTATCCAGCGACAGCGATTACACCCGCCTCGCCACCCGCATCCGCGAAAGCGGAGTGTTCGTGATGGGCATCGGTGAGAAGAAGACTCCCAAACCATTCGTTAATGCCTGTGACGTGTTCGTATACACGTCCAACCTGGTAGTTGAGCAAAAAACCCACCGCGCCGCCACGCAACGACCAAACCCCCGTCGGAAACAGCCAGCCTCTGCCGCGCCCGCTGGTGTTCCCGCCCTCACCGCAAATCCCGCACCCATGCCTGAACCGGACAACGAGAACGACCCGATGCCGATTATTCGCCAGGCTTACGAGATTGCCCAACAAGAGGACGGCTGGGCGCGCCTCGATCACATGGGTAATGCCCTGTACCAACTAGACCCTGGCTTTGACCCGCGCACTTACGGCCACCGCCAACTCTCACGGATGATCGCCAGTTATAAGGATTTATTCCAAATGCGTACACAGGAGATTGACGGCTCCACGCTTTTTTACGTGAAGATGAAAGAATAGACCGTCCGTCATATCACTTGGTTGGGTGGATTATTTGCTGAGCTTTCAAAGCAAAGGAGTATCAACTTCGATGAAAGTTACCATCATTGCCTTAGGAAGTCGCGGTGATGTTCAGCCCTATGTGGCGCTGGGAAAGGGGTTAAAGGAAGCAGGGCATACGGTTAGTGTTTTGGCTTCTCAGGATTTCCAAAACTTAATCACTACCTATGGTCTGGATTTCTTTGATATGGGCGGCAGCATAGAAACTGAAGCTCAAAATATGGAAGGTCTTCTTGAACAAGGGAACTTTATAAGAATTCTTTTGAGTATGGGACCCACCGCGCAACGCCTTGTCGGTCAGGCTACTGCAAGCGGATTTGTAGCATGTCAGGGCTCTGATCTGATTATTGCTGGACTGGGTGGGCTCTTTGTTGGCTGTGCCCTATCGGAAATATTGTGCATCCCCTTTGTTCAAGCCTACTTATATCCTTTTACGCCTACTTGTGAATTCGCCAGTGTCTTGATGCCGTTTCCAAAGGTCCGATTGCCCTCATGGGCCAACAGCATATCCCATCGCCTCACACAACAGATGATGTGGCAGACATTCCGCGCTGCAGATAACAAAGCACGCGACCAAGTCCTGCAGATACCTTCGACATCATTCTGGGGTCCGTTTGCTTCTCTCCAGCAGCAAGAACAGACAATCCTTTGTGGTTACAGTCCGCAGGTTATTCCTTCCCCTCAGGATTGGGACGATTTTATCCATGTCACCGGATACTGGTTCTTAGAACCACCTGCTGGATGGGTACCACCCATTGACCTCGTAAATTTCCTGCAGTCTGGCCCACCGCCCGTATATATCGGCTTCGGTAGCATGGTCAACAAGAAACCGGAAGAAACAGCTGATTTGGTCTTGAAGGCGTTGACTCGCACCGGAATGCGCGGGGTATTTTCTGAAGGTTGGGGTGGTTTGAAAAAAGGCGAATTGCCAGAAACAGTGTTCATGATTGGCTCAATACCACATAGCTGGTTGTTTCCAAGAATGGCCGCGGTCGTGCACCATGGTGGTGTAGGTACCACAGCCGCGGCTCTAAGAGCCGGCATTCCGGCTATTGTCACGCCCTTTTTTGGGGATCAACCTTTTTGGGGGCAACGGGTTTTTGAGTTGGGAGTTGGACCCAAGCCTATTCCGCGCAAGCGTCTAACTGTCGATCGTCTGGCTGATTCTATTCGTTGCGTTGTGTCTGACACAGATATGCTGGAGAAAGCGGATCGCTTGGGGGAATGCATTAGAGCTGAGAATGGGATTGCTCGAGCTGTCGCAGTCATAGAGCAGAATTTTGGCCACAAGTAGTTCCCCCAATAACAGCATCCAACCGAACCGTTCGTTTCGCTCCCTCATAGGAGGCGATCAGAGCCAACTAAATGCTTCTCTCAAGGATGGTTTCAAATCCACTCGGTTCGTTCGGCTGAAACGCATCGTTATCACCTTTTCCTGACCAACTCCTCATATACCCCTACAATCTGCTTTGCGATCTTCTCCCAATCATAATTCAGGGCATACTCAGCAGCATTACGACCCAACCGCTGACGAAGGAGGCGATCGCCGAGTAAAGCTGTCAGCCGGTCACACAGTGCATCGTGATCTTCAGCCGGAATGGTGTAACCCGTCACGCCATCTTGTACCAGGAACGCCAGTCCACCAACCTGTGAGGCGATGACAGGCGTTCCGCATGCCATAGCTTCCAGTGCTACCATGCCAAATGACTCGTAATGCGAAGGCATCACTACAACTTCGGCAGCAGAGTAGTAATATGGCAGGGTATCTTGTCCGCGCTTGCCGAGAAAGACCACCATCTTGCCAACTGTGAGATCGTCGCACAAGCTCTGTAAACGGACCATTTCTTCACTAATTTCAGCAGGAGCGGCCTCCGGATCACCGCCGATGACAACCAGGTGCACCGGTTCCTTCAAATTCTTTAGCTGCAGACAAGCGACAGCCTGGATGAGCGTGGCGACACCCTTGAGCGGCTCGATCCGTCCGACAAACAAAATCATACGGGCATCCGGAGCCAGGCCGATATATTG
>Ga0315283_10006149_pt1 | contig 10687 bp, 7 predicted proteins | sample YL17G09_0_MG_FD_204541 | JGI IMG/M metagenome (GOLD analysis project Ga0315283, IMG submission 204541) | Sediment microbial communities from Yellowstone Lake, YNP, Wyoming, USA - YL17G09_0 | ecosystem: Environmental > Aquatic > Freshwater > Lake > Sediment | place: USA: Wyoming | collected...
GCGTGCTCGCGATCGGCTCGGTGTTCTCGGCGCTCGAGGTGGTGCCGCTGGTGCTGGTCGGATTCGAGGCTTTCGAGAACTACCGGCACAGCTACGCGACGCCCTGGGTGGCCGCGTATCGCTGGCCGATCCTGTTCTTCGTGGCCGTGGCGTTCTGGAACCTGGTCGGCGCCGGACTGTTCGGCTTCCTGATCAACCCGCCGCTTGCGCTGTACTACATGCAGGGCCTCAACACGACGCCGCTGCACGGCCACACCGCACTGTTCGGCGTCTACGGCATGCTCGGCATCGGCCTGATGCTGTTCTGCCTGCGGGGCCTGAGCCGCACGGCGTACTGGGACGAAAAGCTGCTCTCGAAGTCGTTCTGGGCCCTGAACATCGGCCTCGCGCTGATGGCGCTACTCTCGCTGCTGCCGATGGGACTGCTGCAGGTGCATGCCGCGATCTCGCACGGCTTCTGGTATGCGCGCTCCGCCGAGTTCCTGCAGCAACCGCTGCTGCAGACCATCGTCTGGTTGCGCATGCCGGGTGACGTTGTCTTCGCAGCAGGCGCGCTGATGCTGGCGTTGTTCATCGTCCGTCTGTTCGTCGGCAAGGCGAAGGACGTCATCGTGGCGTCGGCCGCGATCGAGCAGACGGCTGGCCTGGGGCGGTAGACTCCCACGCCACAGGCACGGCGGGCGTCCACAAGGGCGCCCGCCGTCTCCTGTTTTTGTTGCCAGCACGCCGCCGCGCTTCATACCCCGCATGAACGACCGCATTCCGACCACTGGCCAAGGCCCACCGCTGCTGGCTGCACCGCACCGGACCCTGTTCTTCGCCGGGCTGCTGAGCCTGCTCGCGGCCAGCGCGTGGTGGGGACTGCACATCGTCGCGCGTTACACGGGCGAGCCGGCTTTCGCACTCGCGCTGCAGCCGGCCCCGATCTGGGCGCATGCTTACCTGATGCTGTTCGCCGTCCTGCCGACGATGTTCTGCGGCTTCCTGTTCACTGTCTTTCCACGCTGGATGAATGGGCCACTGATCACGCGGGCCGAATACGTTGGCGCCGCCTTGATGTTGGTGTCGGGGACTGTGCTGTGGCTGGCGGGCACGTTCGTCGGCCCGCCCCTGCTGCTGCTCGCCTGCCTCGCAACGGGCGCGGGCCTGATGCTCGCCACAACGGCCCTGTTCCGTGTCCTGCTCGCTGCGCCGCAGATCGTATCGCACGCCGTCGTTGTGCTCACCGCGCTCTGCGTGCAACTGGTGGCACTTGTCGGCTTCGCCTACGGCATCGCCGGTCAGAACGACTTCGCGCTGCACTTTGCGGTGCGTGCGTCGTTGTGGGGCGGCCTGCTGCCGGTCTTCTTCGCCGTGTGCCACCGCATGATCCCGTTCTTCTCGCATGGCGTGATCCAGGGTTACGTGCCGTGGCGTCCAGTGTGGATGCTCGTCGCAGTCGTCGGGCTCGCCTACGCGAGATTGCTGCTGGGTACGGCCGGCGCGCTGAACGCGTTGCCCATCGTGGACGTGGCGCTGTTCTTGCTGACGGCGTGGTGCGCCCTGCGCTGGATTTCCTGGCAGGCGCGCGGCAATCCGCTGCTCTGGACCCTGTACGCGGGTTTTGCCTGGCTGCCCGTCGCCCTGCTGCTGCAGACCATCCGCGATGCCGCCTTCACGCTGACCGGCGACTGGGCACTTGGTCGCGCCCCGATCCACGCCCTCGGCATGGGCTTCTTCGGCGGCATGCTGGTCGCCGTGGTGACTCGCGTGACGATGGGGCATTCCGGTCGGCCCCTACGCATGGACCGGATCACATTGGCCTGCTTTATTGCCCTGCAGCTCGCTACGGTCAGTCGCGTGCTGAGCGAGGTCGTCACGGCGCCGGTGGTGGTGCAGTGGTTCCTGCTCGGCAGCGTCGCACTGTGGCTGAGCGCGGTCGCCGTCTGGGTCGGTCGTGTCGGCGGCATTTACCTCGCGCCGCGCATCGACGGTAAGCCCGGCTGATGGCGGAGTACTACCTTGCGTTGCGCCACGCGCACATCGGCTTCGCGATCCTGTCGGTAAGCCTGTTCCTGCTGCGCGGCGGCCTGATGCTGGTCGAGTCGCCGAAGGTCCATGCGGCGTGGCTGAGGTACCCGTCCTACGTCATCGACACGCTGTTGCTGACCGCTGCGCTGATGCTGACGACGGTCATCCACCAGTACCCGTTCAGCACCGGCTGGCTTTCGATGAAAGTCGCACTGCTGGTGGTCTACGTCGTACTGGGCAGCGTCGCACTGAAGCGTGGCCGCACGCGCCGCATCCGCATTACCGCCTTCGTTGCGGCGCTGCTGACGGTAGCCTGCATTGTCAGCGTTGCGCGCTCCCATCACCCGCTCGGCCTGCTGGCGGGCGTCCTCGGCTGACGAGTTCCCGAACGCCGGGCCAGGCGTCAGTGGACCGACGCAGCAAGTCACGCCGACTTGCGGCACACTGTGCCGATTCCTATGTCCGCAACCGACCCCATTGCTGCGCTTGAGGGGATCCGCGCCCACCACCTGCTCGCCGGGCTGGCGCCGGCACAGCTGCAGCGCATCATCGCGTCGGCGCAGATCGTCACGGCCGAATCCGGCCACATGCTGTTCGACCGTGGCCAGCCGGCCAGGCACTTCTACGTGGTGGTCGAAGGCCAGGTAAATCTGCTCCTGTATTCCAAGACCGGCGAGGAGAAGATCGTCGACATCCTCGGCCCAGGCCAGAGCTTTGCCGAGGCCGTCATGTTCATGGCGGGACCCGTCTATCCGGTCTCGGCAATGGCGGCTTCACACACGCGGATCGCGCGGTTCTCCAGCATCGAGTACGTCGCCATGCTGCGCGAGAGCCCCGAGACCTGCCTGCGCATGCTCGGGCACCTGAGCCAGCGCCTGCACATGCGCATCCGCGAGATCGAGTACCTGACGCTCGAGAGCGCCACCCATCGCCTGGTGCGCATGATCGAGAGCCGGCTGCCCGCGGGGACGGACGGTCCGGCCGAAATCCAGCTGCAGGAGTCGCGGCAGGAGATCGCCTCGCACCTGTCGATGAAACCCGAGACCTTGTCTCGAATCCTGCGCACGCTGTCGGACAGCGGCGTGATCGCCGTCCATGGCCGTACGCTGGCAGTGCCCAGTCGGCACAAGCTCCTGTCGATCCTCGACACCGCCGTCTGATTCTCCCCGCCGGGTCGGCTTGACCCGGATCAAGGCACTTGCGCAGGCCCGGCTCTACAGTCCGGGACATCAAGTGACCGGACGGCTTCCCGCCCGGAAAAAGGACGAGGAGAAAATCATGCCCAACGCCCATCGCACGCCGGCCACGCGGGCCGCATGGTGGCTCGCCATCCCGATCACGGCTTCGCTGGGGACCATGGCCATGGCACAGCAGCCGGCGACGAGCAACAGCGCCCCCCAGGTGCACCAGGCCGAAGTCGCCGGTGCGGCCGCCAGCACTGCGCAGATCCAGGCGGGTGAAAAGGCTTTCCAGACCGCCTGCCTGGCCTGTCACCAGGCCGACGGCAAGGGCCTGCCGGGGGCATTCCCGCCGCTCGCCGGCTCGGACTACCTGGTAGGTCACCGGGATCGCGCGGTCGGCGTGGTCGTGAACGGCCTGCAGGGCGAGGTCGTCGTCAACGGCGTGAAGTTCAATTCCGTGATGCCGGCGATGACGCAGCTCTCGGACCAGGAAATCGCGGACGCGTTGACCTATGCACTCAATTCCTGGGGCAACAATGGCGGCGCCGTCTCGGCCTCGGCGGTCGCCGCTGAGCGCGCGCGCGCGGCCAGCACCCCGAAGCAGGCAGACTCACCGACACAGCATCCGACGACTATCTCAGAACTGAAATACCAGGGAGCTCCCTCGCCCGTCGGCGCAGCCGGAGCCCAGGTCCGCGTCACGCCCGGGGCGCCGGACATGACCATGGCCGAATTCGACCGCGCGCAGAAGATCTATTTCGAGCGCTGCGCGGGCTGCCACGGCGTGCTGCGCAAGGGCGCGACCGGCAAGCCGCTGACGCCCGACATCACCCAGAAGAAAGGCACCGAGTACCTCAAGGTGTTCATCAACCAGGGCTCGCCAGCCGGCATGCCGAGCTGGGGCAAGACCGGTGAGTTATCGCAGGAAGAAGTGGACATCATGGCCCGCTTCGTCCAGCACGAGCCCCCGCAGCCACCGGAATTCGGCATGCCTGAGATCAAGGCCACCTGGAAGGTGCTGATTCCGGTCGAGCAACGGCCGACGACCAAGCAGAACAACTTCAACATCGACAACATCTTTGCGGTGACGCTGCGTGACGCGGGCCAGGTAGCGCTGGTCGACGGCGACACCAAGCAGATCATCAACGTCATCAAGACCGGCTATGCAGTGCACATCTCGCGCCTGTCCAACTCCGGACGCTACGTCTACACCATCGGCCGGGATGGCAGGATCGACCTGATCGACCTGTACATGCCGCTGCCGGACCGTGTCGCCGAGATCAAGGTTGGTCTGGAGGCGCGCTCCGTCGAGACCTCCAAGTACAAGGGTTACGAGGACAAGTATGCGATCGCCGGCTCCTACTGGCCGCCGCAGTACACGATCATGGACGGCGCAACGCTCGAGCCGCTCAAGGTGGTCTCGACCCGCGGCATGACCGTCGACACGCAGGAGTTCCATCCGGAACCCCGCGTGGCTGCCATCGTGGCCTCCCACGAGCACCCGGAGTTCATCGTCAACGTCAAGGAAACTGGTCAGATCCTGCTGGTCAACTACGAGGACATCAACAACCTCAAGACGACGACGATCGGCGCCGCGCGCTTCCTGCACGACGGCGGCTGGGACGTCACCAAGCGCTACTTCCTCACCGCGGCCAACCAGTCGAACAAGATCGCAGTGGTCGACTCGAAGGAGCAGAAGCTCGCCGCGCTCATCGACGTAGACAAGATCCCGCACCCCGGTCGCGGCGCGAACTTCGTCGATCCGAAGTACGGGCCGGTCTGGACGACCAGCGCGCTCGGCAACGAGAAGATCACACTCATCGGCACCGATCCCGAGCAGCACAAGGCCAACGCCTGGAAGGTCGTGCGCGTGCTGCAGGGCCAGGGTGGCGGCTCCCTGTTCGTGAAGACCCACCCGAAGTCGAAGCACCTATACGTCGACACGCCGCTCAACCCGGATTCGAAAATCGCGCAGAGCGTGGCGGTGTTCGACATCGACAACCTGGACGCGCCGTTCACGGTGCTGCCGATCGCCGAGTGGGCGAACCTCGGCGAAGGCCCGAAACGCGTCGTGCAGCCGGAGTTCAACGCAGCAGGCGACGAGGTGTGGTTCTCGGTCTGGAACGGCAAGGATCAGAAGTCAGCGCTGGTCGTCGTTGATGACAAGACGCTGAAGCTCAAGGCGGTTATCGACGACCCGCGAATCGTGACGCCGACCGGCAAGTTCAACGTGCACAACACGGTCGACGACGTGTATTGACCTGAGGCAGGCGCTCAACTGGCAGCAGCTCAGGGGAGCGCAGCACCGCGTGAGGCAACCAGCACCTGATACCAGTCAGCACGGGTCCAGCTGACTTTGCAGGCGTCGGCGGCCTCGCGGATGCGGCTCGCCTGCTGGCTGCCGACGATCGGGACGATGCCGGCGGGGTGCGCCATGATCCACGCATAAGTTGCGGCAGCGCGCGAGACGCCGCAGCGCATCGCCTGCGCGTCGAGTTCGGCACAGACACGCTGCGCACGCTCATCGTCGCCCGGTGCGCCGAGGCGGCCACCCGCCAGCGGCGACCAGGCGAGCACCGAGATCCGGTGCTGCATCGCGAGGTCGAGCGTGCCGTCCGCAAGAGGCTCGATCACGAGTGGAGAGAACTCGGGCTGGATACTCGCGAGCGGAATGTGCAGGTGCGCGACCAGCGCAGCCGTCTGCGTCGGTGTGTGGTTGGAAACGCCGACTGCCCGGGCCTTGCCGCTGGCGACCAGTGTTTCAAGGACTCGTGCCACTTCCGCAGGGTGCGCCAGCACGTCCGGACGGTGCACCTGAAACAGATCGAGGTGGTCGGTGCCGAGCCGCCGGAGCGAAGCCTCGCAGGCCGCGACCAGGTAGTCAGCGCTCGAGTCGTACGGCACGCCGGGGATGATGCCGCCCTTGCTCGCCAGCACCATCTTCCGACGCAGGCCCGGGTCCGCGGCGAACAATCGACCGAGCAGGACTTCCGCGTCGCCGAACCCATCGCGACCATTGAAGCCATAGATATCCGCGGTATCGAACAGGTTGATGCCCGCATCGAAGGCCGCATCGACCAGCGCGCGCGCGTGAACCAGGTCGTCACCCTGGAAGCGCCACATACCCCAGGCCAAGCGTGATATTCGCAGGTCGGTTGTGCCGAGCGCTACTCGATCGAAGGGATCACTTCTGTTCATCACCACCGCCTGCGAACCGACGTCCCAGTTGACCTGCCCGCCAGGATCGCGTGTCGCGCCATGGGGCTACTTCGCGTACGTGGCCAGCAGGTAGTCGCGAATCGCATCCGACTCGAACAGCTCGGTGCCCGTGTTCGGATCGATCAGGTACGGTACCTGTACCCTGCCCGCACGCTGGAGAAGCTCGACCCGGTTCCGACCTTCCACCGCAAGCGTCGGAAAAAGCGTCGCCCGCAGGATCGGTGGGCCCAGGTCCTGCCACCGGGCTTTACCGGTACTGCGCAGCAGATAGGGAAGCTCGAGTTCGCAGAGCAGTTCGCGCACTCGCCGCGAATAGGGGCTGGACTCGAAGCTGAACAATTCCAGCGGGCGCTTCGGCGCTTTCGACAGTCGGGCCTGGGCGCCAGCCCGCACGCGCGGCATACCGGCCAGGACCGATGATGTGACGTCGAACGGGCGCAACAGACGCATGGGTGCCGAGCGCCCGCCGTAGCGCCGGTACAGGTGGGCGATGATGTCGTCCGACTCGTACATCGACTCGCCGGTGTTGGGGTCCACCAGGAACGGGAACTGCTGTTTGCCGCCCAGCTCCGCGACCTTCGGCCGGAAGCGCTTGCCGCCATGGGGCGTCGGATAAACGAGCGCGTCGAGGTCGAGCTCGGTCAACGCCTCACGCACCAGGCGGCAGTACGGGCAGGCCTCGAATTCATAAAGCTTGAGATGCTTCACCGGCTGTCGTGCCGATCTGCGGGCATTGGTGCCACGCCACAGGCGCAGGGTGGAGGTCAGGGAGGAATTCAGGACGTCGAAGGTGTTGCCCATGCCGCCATTAGAACATGGGGCATCGACGCATGCGCCCGGCCGGATCAGAAGTCGTAACGCAGGCTGGCCGAAGCATTGAAGCCGGCCCGCGTGTAATACGGCACCAGGGGATCACTTGCGACACGACCGCGCACGTCGGCCCATTCGATGTAAGCAGCGTCCGTGAGGTTGAACAAGCCGAGGTTCAGCCGCAGTCTCGGACCAAGGCTCCAGTTGGCCAGCCAGTCGAGCGTTGCATAGCCATCGGTACGATACAGGTCCGCCCGGCTGCGATCGACCTCGCGCTGGGCTTCGACCGCCGTCAGCGCCAGCTCGGTTCCCCAGCGAGCCGCAGGCGCGTCGTACCTCACTGCGAGCACGCATCGCGGCGGGTCAATCGAGTTGAGCGGCTGGTCACGCACGAGGTCGTCGCCGCGTATCCAGGACCCTGCGAGCCTGCCGCTCCAGCCGCGCAGCCGTGGCGACCACGCGACTGCTTCGGCACGGGCATCGAACTCGACGCCGTAGATGCGGGCCTCGGCGACGTTCCGGGACTGGAACAAGGTGACGCCCGTCGCAGGATCAACCCCGAGATTCACTTTCGACTCGATGAAATCGCTGTACTCGGTCTGAAACAAGCTGGCCGTCAGTGCAACGGGTGATCCCGTCATTCGCACACCGGCCTCGAAGCCATCGCTCGTCTCGGGTCGCAGGTCAGGGTTTGGAATCGCCCGCACATTGAACAGCGGGATTTCGAGGCCGATGTTGACGTCCTCCGGCGGCGGCGAACGGAAGCCGTGCGCATACTGGAAGAACAGGCCGAGCCGGTCACTGATCCGCCAGGTCGCACCAAGCTTGGGGGCAAGCGAGAGCTGGTCCACGGCCACTGGCGAAGCAACTGGATTGTCCTCGCGATAGATGCGATCTGCCGTCGGTGAGAGATCGTAGTAATCGACACGCAATGCGGGCACCACCGTCCAGTTCGAGTCGTGCGGCCGGATCTCGTCCTGCACAAAGGCGCCGACCTCGATCACGGTGGTCAGCGGCAGGTCGCGCAGCGGAAAAGTCTCGCCGAGGATGGTTGGCGTGGTGGCTCCCGTCGTCAGGTTGGTCTGCAACCCGTCACGCAGCTCCTCGAGTTCGGAGCGCGTCGCCTCGATGCCATACACGAGTTCATGCACCGCCGATTTCGAGCCGAGGCTCTTGAGAGCCGTGAACTCGAATCCGAGCGTGCTCTCGTCGAAGTCGAAAGCGCGGTCGAGCTGCACGGGTGGGCTCCGCGGGGGGACGGCCTTGCGCACTTCGTACGTATCCTGGTCGGTCTCGGTACCTTGCCAGAACAGGGCCCAGTTGGCGGAATCGAGCGCAGCACGGGGCGACGCGAGCGACTGCTGCAGGCTAGCGCGGTAGCGCAGCATCTCGTCGTCGCCCGCCAGCGCAGTCGTATTGGCGAAGCGACCCACCCCGACGAACGCATCCACAGCCGTCTGCTGACTGAGGCGCCCGGCCTCGAGGGTCAGCGTCAGTGGCCCCCCCGGCACCTGACTCGTCACCTTCAGCAGCGCAGCATCGTTGGTGAAATCGACCGGGTTCGGCGCGACATTGCCTTCGGTCGCGGCCTCATGCCCCGCGCGCCGCGAATATCCGAGCAGCCACTGCGCGGCGCCGATCTCACCCGCTGTCAGCGCGGCCGCGCGCCATGCTTCGTTCTCGGAGTCGAAACCCGCTTCGGTGCGCATCGCAAGGTCTTCGCCCTGCCCGGCCAGCATCCTGGACGGCGTCAGGGTCGTCATGGCCATCACGCCACCGATCGCATCACTGCCGTACAGCGAGGACGCCGGACCGCGCAGGAACTCGACCCGATCGACGAAGACCGGGTCGACGAAGGCCCGTCCGGAATCGGCGTAGCTGCCCACAGCGAAGCCTCCGGCGGCCGGGATGCCGTCGATCTCGACCGCGACCCGGTTGCCGCCGAGTCCGCGGACCGAAATGGTGTCGAGCCCGAAACGGAACGGGTCGTTGCGCACGCTCAGACCCGGCTCATAGCGAACCAGCTCGCGAACGTCTGTCGCGAGCGTCGCTTCGATGCGGGCCTGGTCGATCACCGTCACGGTCGCCGCCACGCGGGCGACTGGAGTCAGGCGGCGCGCGTAGACAGTGATGGTCTCCAGCGGTCTGTCGCCCGCCGCCCCGCCGGACTGGCCGGACGCCGCCGCCGTCCACGGGTGCAGGGCTGCGACAACCGCCCAGAGCAAACTCAACGACTTTCCGTGCTGACTGGCCATGCCTGTGCTGCTTGTGGTCGATGCGCCAAGGGGCGGGTTGTGGCCAAGGATGGGCGGCAGACGAAACTACAGCCATGACCTGGATCAATCCGGGCTGAAGAATTGACCTGGATCAATGGCTTCGGCAGGCAAGGCGTGCAGATTGCGCACAGCGGCCAGGATTCATGCGTCAGGCGTGAATCCCCGTTTGCTGGAGACGCCATGACTGTCATCAAGATCGGCTCGATGGTCCTGCTCGCAACGGTTGCGACCGGGCTCTGTACACCGGCGCTGGCGGGGGAACCTGCTGCCGCCGGCACCTCGGCCCCGGCGGCTGCACCAGCTGCATCGGCTGCACGGGTCGCACCAATGACGTTGGCGGACGCCATGACCGGCGGCAAGGCGCACCTTGAGTTCCGCTACCGCCTCGAGACCGTCGACCAGGTTCCGTTTACCGACGACGCGCTCGCCTCGACGCTGCGCAGCCGACTGAATTACAAGACCGGCGAGTGGCGCCACCTGAGTGCCTTCCTCGAGGCGGACAACGTCACGGTGCTCGGCGACGACGACACCTACAACAGCACGACCAATGGCGTGACCGACCGCCCGATCGTGGCAGATCCGGAATACACGGAGGTCAACCAGGCCTACCTGCAACTGAAGCTCGGCACTTTCACCGGCATTGCCGGCCGCCAGCGGATCATCCTCGACAACGCCCGTTTCATCGGCAACGTCGGCTGGCGACAGAACGAGCAGACCTACGACGCCGTGACGCTCAAGAGCAGTGCGCTGGCGAAAACGCAGCTGCACTACTCGTACATCGACAACGTCAACCGCGTCACGGGCCCCGACGAAGGATCCCAGCCCGCGAACTACCACGGCGCCACCCACGCGCTGAATGGCAAGGTGGAACTCGGCGCGCTCGGTGCCGTGACTGGCTTCGTCTACCTGCTCGACTTCGAAAACGTCCGCGCACTCTCCAGCAGCACCTACGGCGTGCACTGGGCGGGCACCTGCAAGGTGTCGGACGCCACGAAGCTCAACTGGATCGCGTCCTACGCCAGCCAGGGCGACTACGCGGACAACCCGAATGATTATTCAGCCGACTACTACCTCCTCGAAGGCGGCGTGACGTATGGCAAGCTTGGGCTCAAGGCAGGCTACGAGGTGCTCGGCGGCGACACGCAGCCGAACCACGCCTTCCAGACGCCGCTCGCCACGCTGCACGCCTTC
>Ga0315283_10006152_pt1 | contig 10685 bp, 9 predicted proteins | sample YL17G09_0_MG_FD_204541 | JGI IMG/M metagenome (GOLD analysis project Ga0315283, IMG submission 204541) | Sediment microbial communities from Yellowstone Lake, YNP, Wyoming, USA - YL17G09_0 | ecosystem: Environmental > Aquatic > Freshwater > Lake > Sediment | place: USA: Wyoming | collected...
GCGCATCTACAACCACTCGTACACGATTAGTGCGGACCTGGTGATTCCCGCAGGAGGCGCCGAAGGCGTCATCGTTGCCGAAGCCGACCACTTGGGCGGGTTCTCGCTGTTCATCGACGGTGGGCTCCTGACGCACACGTATTCGATGATGGGGGTGTTCGTGTTCCGGCAGCAGGCCACCGAGCCGATGCCGACCGGCGACGTGACCGTCCGCATGGAGTTCGCCGCGGATGCCGCCAAGCCTGCCACCGGCGGCGAGGTCACCTTGTTCATCAACGACAAGGCCGTGGGCTCAGGACGGATGGACCACACCGTGCCCATCCGGTTCTCCGGCTACGCTGGGATGGACATCGGCCGCGACAACGGCGGTGTCGTCGACCGCAGTTACGACGACCGCAAGCCGTTCGCGTTCACCGGGACCGTCAAGAAGGTGGTCTTCGACGTTCAGCCGCACCTGTCCGGTGCGGACGAGTTGGACCTCCACACTGAGGCACATCGCGGCCACGCGGCCCACGGTTTGTCAGGCTGAGTCAGGGATATCGATATGGGATTCGACGAAGAGACGACAGATGTTCTGATCGGCGGCTACCTGTCGGCCGAAGCCGCCAAGGAGGACTACGAATCGGTCCGCCAGTGCGGCGCACGTCTGTGGGGCGCGGTCGTGGTCTCCAAGGACCTAGAGGGCGAGCTCTCGGTGGAGCAGACCGATCACCTGGTCGAGGAGGGCGCCGCCGGGCTCGCCGGCGTCGGATTCGTGGTCGGGCTCTTCGCGCCGCCCCTTCTTGCGGCCACCGCGATCGGGGCGGCCCTGGGTGCTGTCGGCGGCAAGGTTCTGCACAACAAGTCCAGCACGCAGATCGAGCAGATTGCAGGCGAGACCATCCCGATTGGAGGCGCCGGCCTGATCGTTGCCTACAAGCACGTCGACGCGGACCAGGTCGAGCAAGCAGTTACTCGGGCCGTCAAGAAGGCCGTCGGTGAGGCAGAAGGACATCACGTGAAGGCATTGAAAGGCGCGCTCGCGGCCGCTCAGGCGAAGATGGCCGAGCAGGAGGGCTGAGTCCCGGGCACGGCTGCAATAGCCCTAGCTAGGGGCTCCGGAACGGCAAGTGCTGGCTTGGCGACACCACACGGGGAGTCGCTGGTGCGGGATTGATTCCGTTGCGCGTGGTTCGCGACTTCACGAACCACGGTGCCGCCCAGTGCCGATGAGCGAGCACTTGACGCATCGGTTCCATCGGCGTTGAAGGGCCGCAGTGCAATGCCGTGACGGCAGCTGACAGTCCCGGGATCGTCTTCGTGTGACACCGCGATCGATTTCTCGACCCTCGCTTGCCCAAGGCGTCACGACGTGATGCGCGAATTGATCCTCGACGGGTTCGAGGCGACGCTCACCGCCTGAGGTTCACCACTTGTGGTGATCACGGCTCACCACCTGCGCACCTATCTTCCGATCACGGCGACGTTCCGACGAACGGATCCATCCCCGCCGGGGACGCGGAAGCGGAGGCACCATGACCGACGCATCGACGGGCCGATCCCACGGTCCGGTCCCGTACGAGATCAGGGTCAAGGGAGCGCTCGACCCGCGTTGGGTCGTCTGGTTCGACGGGCTTTCCCTCGACACCGACGGCGAGGGCACGACCGTCCTGCACGGCACCGTCGTCGACCAGTCCGCGCTCTACGGCGTACTTCGCAAGCTCCGCGACCTCGGGCTACCCCTGCTCTCGGTCACTCAGGTCGCCGCCGCTCAACCCGCCGCATCCACCGACGAACCCCGCTAACCCAACCGACGAGAGAGAGATACCGCCATGGCCACCACTGTCCGCACCGCACCGACCACGAAGGCGCCGATGACCTCGACGCGGAAGACCGCGCTCGTCGCCGGCATCTTCTACCTGGTCACGTTCGTCTCGATCCCGACCCTCGGCCTCTACGACAAACTCAAGACCGACCCCGGGGGCTTCGTCACCGGCACCGGTGACAGCAGCGGCGTGCTCGGGGGCTGCCTACTCGAGCTGATCGTCGCGCTCGCCGGAATCGGCACGGCCGTCACGCTCTACCCGGTCGTCAAGCGGCAGAACAACGGCATGGCACTCGGCTTCGCTGCGTCACGCACCCTCGAGGCCGCCATGATCTTCGTCGGCGTGCTGAGCCTCTACTCGCTCATGACGCTCAAGCAGGGCCTCGGCGCCGGCGCCGGCGACGCGAGCAGCCTGCTCGCCAGCAGCACTTCGCTCGTCGCCACCTACAAGGGCACCTTCCTCATCGGCCAGACCCTCATGCCCGCCATCAACGCGATCCTGCTCGGAACGCTGCTCTACCGCTCTCGCCTCGTGCCGAGGATCATCCCGATCATGGGTCTGATCGGCGCACCGCTGCTCATCGTCTCGACCATCGCGATCCTGCTCGGCCACAACGAGATGGGCTCGCCGTGGTCGGCGCTCAGCGCCCTCCCGATCGCCCTCTGGGAGTTCTCGCTCGGCGTGTGGCTCCTTGCGAAGGGGTTCAAGCCCTCCGTCATCACGGCGGAGATGGACGCCGAGGCCTCGCTCCACCGCGACCACCTGGCCGCGTAGCGCACGACCCCGGCGGGCTCGGTCGGCGACCACGGTCGCACGGCCGGGCCGGTCGGCGTCTCCACGGTCAGCTCGTGCCAGCGGACCCCGGGAGCACGCCGAGCTCGCGCGCAGACCGCACCGCGCCTCGTCGGCTGTTCACGCCGAGCTTCGCGTAGATGCTCTTGGTGTGGGTCCGCACTGTGTTCAGCGACACGAACAGCTCGCGCGCGATCGCTGGTCCGTCCAGGTCCGAGGCGAGCAGCCGCAGCACGTCCAGCTCGCGCTCGCTCAATGGGTCCACCAGCCGCGCCGTGCCCCCCGCTCTCTCCGCCGCGGCAACGTCCGGCACCTTAACCGTCGCCGCGACGAGCTGCCGCGCGTAGGACGACGACGGTCCCTTCTTCGCGGCCGCCCGCAGCAGCCGAGTCATCGCCGGCCCCTCGTCCATGAACGCCTGCACGTAGCCCTCGGGCTCGGCGAACTCCAACGCGCGCCGTAACGCGTCGAGCGCACCGACAGCATCGCCCTTCGCCTGCCGTGCCAGCGCCTGAACCACCAGGATCTCGATGACGCTGCCTACCCGGTCGCCGGCCTCCGCAGCGAGCAGTTGCCGATCCAGCAGTTCGATCGCTTCGTCGAGTTCGCCTTCGGACCGCGCGTCCGGTCTCGGCTCGACCAGCGCCCGCGCCAACGCCAGGTGCTCGTACTCGGTCAGGTAGCTGACGTCGTCAGAGGCCGACAGCCCGCGCGCCTGCGCCCACGCGAGCGCGTCCTCTGGGTCACCGAACGCCGACTGCATCCGTGCCCGTACAGCGGGGATCGGCCGCACGTTCGGGAAGTAGTCGCCCGCATACGTCTGCTCGGCCTCGTCGAGTAGGTCGAGCGCGGTGACCTGATCACCCTCGGTCTGCCGGACGCGCGCCATCGCGAGGCTCCAGCGGTAGCGGTTCTGCGGCAGCTCGAAGTGCTCGCCCAGCTCATGGCTCCGCTGCAGCTCGCTGAGCGCGCGAGGGAGGTCCCCTCGCTGGCGGTGGACCTCGGCGAGCGCGACGTACATGTCGGCGACTCCGCGGACGCCGCTCGCGTCGTGCTCGCTCGCGTCGTGCAGCGCCTGCTCGTAGGTCCGCTCGGCATCGCCGAGCCGACCCTGCGCGATGCGGATGTCGCCGAGCGCAATCGCGCATCCGAGCGCGTCCGACACGTGCCCGGCCCCCGCCAGCCCCGCCATGCACTCCGCGTACGACCGATGGGCCTCGACGAGGTCACCCGTCGTCCACGCCGCAAGCCCGAGGATTCCCGCCGCCGGCGCTCGACCGAGTTGGTCGTCCTCGGGCATGAGGTCCAGCGCGAGCCGCGAGTGCACGACCGTGCCGGCGAGATCGCCGCCCAACAGCGCCAGCGCGGCGCGATAGGTCTCGATCATCCCGGGGAGCCGGCGGTACTCCGGCGCGAGCACCTCGTCATTGTCAGCGGAGTCCTCGGCGGCTCCGCGGCGACGTCCTGTCGCCGGGTCGAGCCACCGTTCGGCGTCCACCAGTCGCTGCTCGACGCCCTCGGTGTCTCCGCGGATCATCTGGCTCCCGACGTAGCCGATGCTAAGCAACGGCCGGACGCGCACGATCGAGTCGGGCAGCGCCGTCAGCCAGCGGCGCATCGTGGCCTCCTGCCGGTCCCGGTTCCAGTCCGGCAGCGCGTGCTCGACAAGTTGGGCTGCCCGCTCGACGGCCCCCGCGGCCAACGCGTGGCGGATCGCCTCGGTCGCCTGGCCGTTCTCTGAGTACCAGCGGCTCGCGCGGTCGTGCAGCCCTGCGACCTCGTCCGGCCGCTCGTCGAGCAGGTGCGCTTGCAGCACGTCCCCGAAGAGCTGGTGGTACCGGTACCAGTGGCGACGGTCGTCGAGCGGAACCAGAAACAGGTTGCCTCGTTCGAGTGCCGCCAACATCGCCTTGCCGCCGGCCTGCCCGGTCACCGCGTCGCACAGTGGGCCACCCAGGCGATCGAGGACGGACGTGCGGAGCAGGAACTCGCGGATGTCCGTGGACTGGCGGCTCAGGACCTCCTCGGCCAGGTAATCGACGACGTAGCGGTCATCGCCGGCGAAGCCTGCAATGAACGCGGTGGCATCGTCGCGCCCCTGCATCGAGAGAGCGGCGAGCTGGAGTGCAGCGATCCAGCCCTCGGTGCGTTGCTCGAGGGCGGTGATGTCGGCTGCGGTCAGTGTCAGCCCCATGACGCCGTTCAGGTAGGCGGCGGCCTCCTCGGGCGTGAAGCTCAGGTCCGCCGCACGGATCTCGACGAGATCGCCCCGCGCCCGCGTCGCCCCGAGCGGGAACGTCGGGTCGGCGCGGCTGGCAATCACCAGGTGCACGTTTGCGGGCACGTGCTCGAGCAGGAACGCCATCCCGTCGTGAACCTCGGGTGCGTCGATGACGTGGTAGTCGTCGAGCACCAGGACGACTTCGCCGCCGAACCGGGCCAGATCGTTGACCAGCGCCGTGATCGCCGCGTCGATCGACGGCTGTGGCCCCTGCAGGATCTCGATCGCGTCGGAGCCGAGCGCCGGTGCGGTCGTCGTCAGCGCGGTCACGACATAGGTCCAGTACTGCACCGGGTCGTTGTCGCGCTCGTCGAGCGAGATCCAGGCCACCGACCGTCCCTCGGCAACGATCGCCAACCACTCGGTCAGCAGCGTCGTCTTACCGAATCCGGCCGGCGCTGACAGCAGTGTCAGCGACGTGTGCGCCCCGCGGCTCAGCCGCTCGCTCAGCCGCGGGCGCTGCACCCTGTCGCCGCGGGACGTTGGGACGTGGAACTTGGTCTCGAGCAAGGGACCCACCATGGAGCGCCTCTCCTGGAGAGCAAGTTCGTCCGGGTTCCGGCTCTCACTGCCGTGCCGCGCGGCTGCGCTGCGACGAGTGTCGCGGTGCCTGGCTGAACTATGGCGGCACGCCTCCCCGAAGGCCACCCCGCGCGCACTACAGCTGGAACCGCGCTGCCGGCTCTCAGCTCCGAAGCTTCAACTCTCAGAGTCTCGATGCGCGTGAAGATCGGCTGTTCAGGGTCCTTGCGCAAGATGTGTATGCATGAGAATCCCCGTCCTGGCTTCGGATTCTCTTGCACGAATCCCGGCAAGACATGAACGCGACGATGGTACGAACGTGACGGAAGGTGGGCGCTTGTGCAGGGCGACTACAGCGCCGTCGCCCTGCAGCGCGAACATCGCCACGATGGTGAACAACAGCCCGTACGGCCCGCACAGCGCGAAAGGCGAAATGCGGGGGACGAACGTGCTTTCGTACCAGTCGCGACCCTTGTGCTTGAGCCCGATGCGACGGGTGAGGTATCCCATGTCCAGCCGAGAAGGAACGTCGGTCTGTTCACCCCTGCACGTGACGAGAACAGCATGAGAATCACGGCGACGATGGGAAGGGGACTCAGGGCAACACCGACGGCCAGCGCGAGAATCGCCCCGATTTCGTGACCCACAGCGTCTCCCGTGTCGGGTCGACGCGACTGTTGGTTGACGGTTCGCGGTGTTGAGTTGCCGCGTCTGGATGCGCCGCACAGGCCGATGAGTGTCAATCGCGCCCGCTGCCCCTTAGGAGAAACAGGGCGCCATCGAGGGCGTCGGAGCCATCTGGTCGGTGAACTGTCAGCCGGCGGAGCCTGGCGCCAGCCAACACATCGCGGCCACAAGCATGGCCTCGATGCCGGTGGTCATGGTGGGGTCTTGGACCGGCGCGTAGCGCGGTGAATGGTTGAACGGGACGTCTTCGTTGATGCGGTTGGCGTCGAACGCCTTCTGCCACGCGACGGGGTCGGCGCCGCCAAGCTGTGGGCGGCGAGCAGGACCGATGCGCGGACTCTCCTCCCGATCGTCTCGGCGCTGGTCGTATCCTCCTTGGTACTCCTACTCGCCAAGAGTGGACTCGACATTGAGGTCATTCCAGCGGTGGTGGCACCCCTGGTCACGTTCCTCCCGGGCGGCGCGCTGACCACGGCAGTCATCGAACTCGCCGCTGGCGACATGGTCGCTGGCGCAAGCCGGCTGGTACTCGGGGTCATGCAATTGGTCCTCTTGGCATTCGGAATCGTGGGTGGTGCTCAACTCGTTGGGCTACCCGATGCGGACATCCTCGCGCGCAGCGCCGAGTTCCCGCTCGGCGTGGCAGCGCCATGGGCCGGCGTACTCGCCTACGGCATCGGTGTCTACTTCCACTTCTCGAGCCGCGCCGGATCCTTGCGATGGATGCTGCTTGTCCTCTACGTCGCGTACGCGGGCCAGGTCGTTGGCGGACTCGTCTTTGGCGCGCCGCTCTCGGGCCTTGTCGGCGCGATGCTCATGACGCCGGTGGCGGTATTCGTCGCGACGCAGCCAACCGGTCCACCCGCACTTGTCAACTTCTTGCCGGCCTTCTGGCTCCTGGTGCCGGGAGCGATCGGTTTGGTCGGCGTCACGGGAATCCTGTCGCAGACCGAGGTCGCCAGTACCGCCTCACTCGGCACCACCGTGGTGGCCATTGTCAGCGTCGCAGTCGGTGTCGTCCTGGGCCTCGGCCTGAGCCGACTCCTGGGCGACTATCCGAGGCTTGACGGCGGGCCGGTATCCGTTCCGCGGCGCGCGAACTGACTACCTTGGAGGCGCGCAGGCGTGGGCATTTGCACGCGATGAGAGTCCCCGACATGTCAACGTACGCTGGACCGATCTCGCTGCCTTGCACCAGCAAACGATCCGTGCAGACAGTGGCGGGATCGGGGCTTGCGCGACGAACTCCTCGACGGCGAGGTCATCCACAACGTCACCGAAGTTCCGTTCACCGGCGCTTCTATCGTCTCCGGTGTGTTGGACTGCGGTCTGCACGGCCAGTGGACGGGGTCGTCGTCTTCAGCGGTTGGTTGGCCTGTGCTCCTCCGGTTTCGTGTGAGCGCGCGACTCGCTGATCGAATGCTCGGCCAACGGGCGAGCCGTCGACGAAAGCGTGAAGGAAGTCCAGTGTCGCCCCGACTTCGGGGCCGGTGAGGGCGTCGATGGCCGCGTACATGAGGTTCTCGATCTTCACGACCTCTTGCGCCAGCCGCTCTCCTTCCGCGGTCAGGGTCAACTCGATGGCGCGGGCGTCCGTGGGACCCGGCCGGCGATCGACCAGCCCTCGCGCGACCACCCTGTCGACCAGGCGGCTGGGGCTGGTTCCGCTCTCGCACACCAGCAGAGACCCGAGTCCGTTCAACGACAGCGGGGCGTGATCTGCGAGGACCCGGAGCACCTCCGCTTGGGAGGGCGTGAGGCCCAAGGGGCGCAATTGTCGAGAGAGCTGCCGTCTGCCCTCGAGTTCAGCAGCGAGCACGAGGTAGCGCAGTTGCTCTGCAGTTCGCATACCGAGTCCCTGGTCCGAGGTGGCCGGTATGGCCCCCGGCCGTCAGCGCTCAGTTGCCTCGCTGAGCTGGCGCTCGGCTTGGGGATCATGGGTGGCCAAGACCACGAGTCCGTCAAGGTTGCGCCGCAGTTGGTTCATCATATCGGTGGTCTCCCGGAGCAGCTTTCGCGAACCGGAGCCCGGGACGTGACCGCAGTCGAGCAGGTCGGTGGAGTAGGTCAGGTCCCCGACGAGCGCGAGCGGAGCCTGGCCGGGCTGGCGCACGATCATCGACATGGACCCCGGCGTGTGGCCGGGCGTGGGGATCAGAACCAGGGTCCCGTCACCGAAGAGATCATGCGCCTCCGTGAATGGCATCAGCGCCAGGTCCGTGCTCGGTTCCGGCTCGACCGTCGTCCAGGACAGCCCCGGGAGGTCGATGTGGTTGCGCATGATGCCGGCGAGCTCTGCCCGAGGTTCACTGAGCGTGTCCCATTCGGCTCGGCTCACGTAGATGTGTGCGTTGGGCAGTTCCGCGAGCCCACCGATGTGGTCCTGATGGAGGTGCGACAGGATCACGGCGCTCACGTCTGACGGGTGGTAGCCGAGCCGACTTAGCTGCCCGGTGAGGGTCTGGTCCTCGGGGATGTCGGCCCGCGCCGTGCGGCGGTACATCGCGCCGGTGAGCCCGGCGGGGAAGTAGTGCGGGTCCGTGATGGAGTCCCGGTCCTGCCCCGTGTCAAACAGCACCAATCCATCGTGGTGCTCGATGACGAAGACGTTGATGGGGAGCGGCTGACTCCAGCTCCTCGAGGTGAGCATCCACAGCATCATCGGTTTCCAGGTGGCCGCGATGTGGTCAGGCCGAACCCGGACCGATCCCGTACTGAACATGCTGATCCTGCTGATTGGTGCCGAGTTCGTCACAACGGTCTCCCCGGTGAGGGCGGTATATGTCGTATAACCTATGTCGCGACATCTATTGTGTCAATGTCACTGCGAGTCCTCACGCGCTTGGTCGGATCCCGGGTGCTGAACGGAGACGCCCAGACGCACGTACCGATCACGGTTCTGGCGGCACCAGGGCCTACGACTCGGCATCGACCGGGCTTGGCTGCGGGACGTGGCTGCTTCGGAGGTGGACTGGCGAGCCGCGTCGAGCGAAGAAGAGAGCCCGGCGGCACGGTCGCCATGTCGGCAGAATGTCGCCACCACATGCTCGGACCTGGCTGGACGTCAGACGACGCCGACGGGTGTGGGTGGTCCGGTGACCTGCGACGACAGTCCTGCCACCGGTGTCCGGCGCCGTCCACCAGTGGGCGCTGACGTCGGGTGCTTCGGCGGCTCATAACCCAGAGGTCGCAGGTTCAAGTCCTGCTCCCGATACGAGGTTCTGTGTCGGCAGGCCTGCCGACAAAGGGGCACCGCCGATATCGGGTTGACGCCGTCGCAGGTTCGCTCGACTCTGGTGGACGCGCGGAGAGCCTCGTGGGCGCCACATCAGTGCCGGCGGTGCGCTACGCCGTTTGACCTCTGGGTCGGAAACCAGACGGCACAGGACCTGGGTCCCAGTCATGAGGGACAGACGCCAGCCGGGGGGTACGGGCACCGAGTCAACCCTGGTCAGCGCCCCCGTTGTCGTGACCGCATGTTCGGCAGTTCATCGATGCGCACGAGATCGAGCTCAACGCCTCGCCGGAACCGCCATCAGGTCCATGACGAACGCTGTCTTCGGGCCAATTGCGCCCGGCTGGATGAGTTGTACGTCGCTCCCGAACATCGAAGCCAGGGCCTGGGCACCACGATGCTCGCTGAAGTCGGAGCCATCGTGCGCGAACCTGGCGGCGAACTCGTCGAGACCGACGTCGACGGTGTCCACCGCGATGCCTGCCACCGCCGAGGGCGATCGCGAAGAGGGCACGGTCAGTGCGGGCGCGGCGGCGCCGCGCACCGGAAGCCGATGTGGCTCATGCCGGTGTCGATCATCTGCGGCCGACGCGCTGCGGGCCGGTAACGCATGCAGTAGCTGTCGGCACACAGGAACGATCCGCCCTTGATCACCTTTCGAGGGACGCGGAACTGCGGCTGCCGAGCGTCCAGGCTCTGCTCGGCTGTTCCTCCGCGCGGATCACGCGGCACGCAGCATCCCGCGGTGTCCGGCCAACGATTCTCGAGATACCAGTCGGACGTCCACTCCCACACGTTGCCGGCCATGTCGGCCAACCCGTAGCTGTTGGTCGGATACGAACCCACGGGAGCAGTGCGGCCGTAGCCCGGGTCGGCCCGCCAGGGGAAGTCCCCATGCCAGTAGTTGGCGAGCATCTGGTCGGGCTGCTCCGGGTCGTCTCCCCACGTGTAGCGCGCTCCGTCCAGACCACCGCGGGCCGCGCGTTCCCACTGCGCTTCCGTTGGTAGATCGAGCCCCGCCCATGAGGCGTACGCCTCGGCGTCGGCGTAGGCGATGTGCACCACGGGATGGTCACCCCGGTCGGCGACACCGCTGCCAGTGCCTTCGGGCGCGCGCCAGGAAGCGCCCGGGGTCCACGTCCACCATTGGCTCAGATGCCGCAGATCGACGGGGCCTGGCGTTCGGGTGAAGACCATCGATCCAGGGACGAGGTTCTCGGCCGGTGCGCCGGGGAAGTCGGCGGGATCGAGAGGTTGCTCGGCGACGGTGATGTAACCGGTCACGTCGACGAAGGCGGCGAATGCGGCATTGGTCACGGTCGTGCGGGCAAGCCAGAAGCCATCGATCTCGACCTCGCGGGCG
>Ga0315283_10006153_pt1 | contig 10684 bp, 19 predicted proteins | sample YL17G09_0_MG_FD_204541 | JGI IMG/M metagenome (GOLD analysis project Ga0315283, IMG submission 204541) | Sediment microbial communities from Yellowstone Lake, YNP, Wyoming, USA - YL17G09_0 | ecosystem: Environmental > Aquatic > Freshwater > Lake > Sediment | place: USA: Wyoming | collected...
CGGACCTGGCCGGGCGGCCGGAAATCATGGTTTCAGTATACCCGCCGGACCAAGGACGGCAAGGCCGTACGGGTGACGCTCGGCGCGTTCCCGAAGATGAAGCTCGCGAAGGCGCGCGAGGAAGCGCAGACGGCCCGGGCCAAGGTCCAGGTCGGGACGAATCCCGCCGACGAACACCGGGCTGAGCGACAGACCCGGCGCGAGACGGTGCAGGGGATGTTCGACGCCTACTGTGAGGCCGTCGCCGTGCGGCAGCAAGCGGGGGAGTTCCGCCGGTGGGCCGAGATCAGGCGATCGCTCGAGCGTGACGTCCTGCCGACGTGGGGCGAGCGGCCCGCGCGGGGGATTCGCCGGAAGGATGTGATCGAACTCGTGACCCGCAAGGCGCTGGTGGGCCGCACGGCCGCCAACCGCCTGCAAGCGCACGTGTCGATGCTCCTGTCGTTCGGCGTGGACCACGATTGGCTCGACTCCAATCCCGCGTACCGCCTGCGGAAGAGACACGAGGAAGCGCGGACGCGCGTGCTGGACCCGGCGGAGGTCCGCACGTTGTGGACCTACCTCGACGGGGATGCCGAACTCACGCTCGCCCGGGGCGCCAAGGAAACCCGCATCATCACCATGCCCCCCGAGTCGGCCGCCGCGATCCGGGACGTGTTCAAGATGCTCCTGCTCTGCGGGCAGCGGCTCGGCGAAACCTCACGCATGGCGTGGGCCGATGTCGACCTGGGCGCGCGACGCTGGACGATTCCCGGTTCGCAGACGAAGAACCGACGGACGCACACGGTCCCGTTGTCGAAGCCCGCGATCGAGCTGCTCACGCGCCGCGCGCACGCCGGGACCTCCGCGGCCGTGTTTCCCAGTCGGGCGGGGAGCGATGCCTCGATCTTCGTCTGGACCAAGCGATCCGGCTCGGCCATCTCCGCGGCCACCGGCGTGAAGTTCACCGCGCACGACTGCCGGCGCACCGTGGCCACCATGCTCGGCGAACTCGGCGTGTCGGGCGACGTGATCGGGCTCGTGCTGAATCACTCGAAACCCGGCGTGACGGGCAAGCACTACGACCACTCCAAGCGCGAGGCCGACAAGTGCGCCGCGCTCGATCGATGGGCGCAGCGCCTCGAGAAGATCATCACGCAGGCACCGGCGACGGTGACGCAGATGCGCGGCAAGGCGTAGGGCAGACCTCGGGTGATGACATGAAAGCCAAGCCGATCCCGTCTCCGCCCGATCTCGCGTCACGGTTGCAGCGCATTCCGGAGTTGGCGAACAGACCCGACCTCTGCGCGCTCATCGCCGAGGACGTGGGGCGACTTCGGGAGAGTCATCGCTTCATGCGCTGGATCAAATCGCACGGCGCCGCCGACGTGCCGCTCCGCGAACTGGCGGAGTCCGTTCAGGCCGCGGCGCGGAGCCTGTTCGATCGCATCGGACAATTTCGGCGAGAGCACGCGGCGCTCGATCCGTTGCCGGGCGTTCCGCAGATGGAAGATCGGGCGTGGGCTCTCGCGAGTGCGGCGCGCGAGGCGCTGGAGATGATCCCGGCGAAGCCGGCCAAGCGACCCGTTAACTACGAACCGCACGCGATCGCCGATCGCATCGCAAGGCGACTTACTGAGGCCGGCATGACGATCGACCCGACGCGGAAAGGCACGTACAGCTTGACGCTGTGCGAAGCCCTGGACGGAGGGACGTACACCGACGATGGCGCCGCGAATCGTCGGCTTCGTGAGACGTACGCGCCGCGCAAGCGAACGACGAAGCGGCCGGCCCAGCGGCGCGCAGCGACGGTGACGAAGGCCGCGACAAGGCGCAAGTCCAAGCGGTAGCGGTACAGAACTCCCCACGCACCCGCCTAGTTCCGGTCACTCCACTTCATAGACAGTCGCCGCCCGCCAGTGTTCCACTGCGTGCATGACCGACAGAGAAACCCGCGCAGACAACCCCGATAGCGCAATCGACCGCGTGATGCCCTGGCCGGAGGTGCAGCGCGCGGTTGGCCTGTCTCGACCGCAGATCTGGCGGCTGCGGCGCGACGGAGATTTCCCCGCGCCGCTCCGACTCTCCACCAACCGCGTCGGCTGGCGCACGTCGGAGCTGCGCGCCTGGCTCGACTCGCGCGCTCGCGCGTAGGGGGCCGACGACGAACCGCCGACACCCGACCAGGCCACTCGATAGCCGAAGGAGCAAACGATGAACCTCACACGCACCGACAGCACACCGAAACAATGGCGCGAGCCTGCCGGGAGCGGCACGCCGCGCTACCTGGACGCCGCCAGCATCCCGCCCGGCGACGCTATCCCCGAGCGTGAGGCCGCGGCGCTGATGGGCTACGTCGGCGCACCGTGCAAGCAGCTGCGCGAGGCGTTCTCGATGGGCCTGATCAGCGCGGTCCCCGTCGACGGGCCCGGGGAATGGCAATTCTTGCGTTCCGAGATCGAGCTGCGAGCCGCACGTCGAAAGGCGATCCAGACGGGCGAGCCGCTTTTCTTCTCGCGCCAGATGGTCTGAGCACCCACCGGCCGCCGCGCAGCCGACCGAGAACACGACGATGAACACGACGCCGGAGCCGATGCTCACCGAACACGACATCCCGTGGGGCCGCGGCGGGATGTCCGTCGGCATCGTCGTCGACCTGGCCGATCGTGACGTGTCCCGGGAATTCCTTTTCGCGGCCCTCGCGCAACTCCACGCGGCCGCGCTCACCACGAGCCTGCAGGACCGGACGATCGCGGCGCTGCGCGACGAACTCCGCGCGCAGCGGACGGGGCGGCCCGCATGACGCACGCACACGACTTCCTCGCGATCGGCGACGGCGCGTATCAACTCGAGGTGCCCGATCTGGGCATCGTGCTCACCGTCAACCGCCTCCGCCGGCGCAGTGACGAGCTAATCGGGGAGCTGACGGTGACGTGCGACCTCCCGGGCGCGCAGCGCGTGTCCGACGAAGGCGTGATCGTGGCCGCCGACGTGAACCTGTCCTCGGTGAGGGCGCGGCAGGATCGGGCCGCGTTGCTGGCGAAGCGCGCGCAGACCGGCGACGGGTTCGACTGGTTCGCAACGCTCGAGTATTTCTGCCAGCACGTCATTACCGCCGAGCGCGTCGGCCAGCCGGCGACCCTGTTGCGCGACGTGCCGAAGCCCTCACCGGATACCGCGTGGACGATTCACCGGCTGCCCGTCCTGAAAGACCAGCCGATGGTCCTCTTTGGCGATGGTGGATCAGGGAAGTCCTTGTTGGCGCTGTCGATCGCCGGCGAACTCGCGGCGCGTGGCGTGCCGACGCTCTACGCGGACTGGGAAACCTCTGCCGGGGACCATCGCGATCGGCTCGAGCAACTTTTCGGCGCCGCCAGGATGCCTCCCGTCCACTATGCGCGGTGCGAGTGGCCCATGGCGCACGAGGCGGATCGGCTGCGCCGGCTGGTGCAAGCGCACGACCTGCAGTACGTGGTTCTGGATTCTGTCGCCTTCGGCTGCGATGGGCCTCCCGAGGCGGCCGAGTCGGCGGCGGCGTACTTCCGGGCGATCCGGCGCCTCCGCGTCGGCGCCCTGGCGGTCGCGCATATCACGAAAAGTGAGAGCGGCGACCAGCGGCCGTTCGGCTCGGCGTTCTGGCACAACGGCGCCCGGGCGACGTGGTTCGTCAAACGCTCGGACGCGGACGGCGACGCCGGCAGCATGACGCTAGCGCTGTTCAACCGCAAAGCGAACACCGGGCCGCTTCTGTCGCCGCGGGGCCTCCGGGTGTCGTTCAGCGACGGCCGGATCGGCATCACCAGCACCGACTTGGCCGACTCTGAGCAATTCGCCCCGGGCCTGCCCCTATGGCAACGCATGAAGCGGGCGCTGGCGCACGGCCCCTTGCCCCTGGCCGCCCTCGCCGAGGAACTGGACGCGAAGCCGGACTCCCTCAAGAAGATCGTGGACCGCTCCAAGAGCCGACCCGATCCGATGTTCACCCGCATTGTCGGCGACGACGGCCAGACGCGCATCAGCCTCGTTGAAAGGCGGTCCGCATGAGGGGACACCTGTCCCGGACACCGGGGACACCTGTCCCTAGGGACAAAGGGACAGGACACCCCTCCCCTTTAGGGGGGGTGTCCCTGTCCCTGTCCCCGAGTTTGGGGAAGCTGAAATGACCGACGCACCGACGACTGACCCGACCTCACCGCCCGACGGCCCCGTGCTCGTGCGGATCGTGCGCGGCAGCGTCGGCCCGATGCACCCCGAGGACGGGATGCTCGTCGCCCTGGCTGCCGACGTGGCGGCCGACCTCATCGAGGCGGGCGACGCGGTACCCGTCGCCCTTCCGGACGGCACGACAACCCCGCGGCTCAGCATGACGCTGGCCGCCCTTCAGGAGAACGAACGATGACACCGAAGCCGTTACACCAAGAGCCCGATCGGTACGCCATCACCGGCGCCTGCGAAGACGCAGACGCCCTTCTGACGGCCTTCGAGGCCGTGGAGGTCGGCCAGCCCTTCAGCGCCGCCGAAGAGCCGGCAGCGCGCCACGTGGCCGCCCTGGCTGATGCCGCCGCGGCGGTGATCTTCCCGGCGTTCGTCACAGCGACGGCCGACACGCTCACCTGCTTCGGCTTCTACGAGGACAATTTCGAGCGGTCGCAGTACGGGCGCCGCATGGCCGCGCTGCACGCGGACTGCCGGGGGCTGCAGCCGGGCCTTGAGGGCTTCCTGCGAAGTGGGGCGGTCTGCGCTCGCGTCGGGGCCGCCGCGGCACGGCAGGGCATGTCCGTCGTCGAGATGACCGTCGCCGCCGATCAGGCGGTGGCCGACTACCAGCACGCGATTGCCGGGCAGTTGATCGGCGTCGCCGGATTCGAGCCGTCGGCCTCGATCATGGCTGTCATCGTCCCGGCGCTCCGGGCTCGCCTGGACGCCTGCCGGCAGAAGCACGCGGAGTACATCGCCGTCGAGACGGCACGCCTGGAGCGTGAGCGGCGTGACGCCGCCGCGGCGATCGCGGCGGCCGAACAGGGGAAGCGACAGGCACTGGCCGCGTTCTTCCGCCAACACTCCGGGAGCCGGTTCCTCGTCGGCGGGCGAACGGCGCTCGGATCGGCGTTGTCGAAGATTGCGGTTGGCTCCGGCGCGTACGACACCGACGGGGAATTGGTGAAGGCCACCCTCGACGAATTGCAGCTCGCTCATGACCAGGCCGTTGCCGCCTCCGCGGTGGGCCGAACGTAACACGATCGCAGACAGGAGATTGAGATGCCGAAGTTCAAACCTTCCATCACCGTGCAGACCCCGCAGGAGATCATCGCCGGTCTCGACGCGGACCATGACCAGGCCTCTCGGCAGGAGCGCGAATTCGTGACGCGGCAGCGCGACGAACTCACCCGCGCAGACGGTCGACTCCGGGACGCCAGCGCTCGCGTGGATGCCCTGGCGCGAGACGTGCCGGCGGGGAAGGCGGCCCTTGCCGACCTGGACGCCGCACTCCGCGCACAGCAGGCCGCGGCCCTCGTGATGCCCGGCCATCAAGCGCGCGTCGCCGAAGCCGAGGCCGCCGAAGTCGTCGCGAAGAAACAGGCCGACGCGAAGGTACTCGCCGAAGCCAACCGCCGCGGGAAAGCGTTGCAGGACGTGGCCGACGAACTCGCGCCCATCCTCACCGCGCTGCGCGACGCCGAAGCGGGCCTCGATACGATTTCGCTCAGACACGGAGGCTCCGGCGTGCCGCCCGTGACCTGGCCTCAGTCGGCCGAAGACGAAGGCGCGCTCAGAAAACACGCGGTGATCCCGGCGACGGCGCGGTAGGCCGACGTGACCATGGAAGAACGGATCGCACTCTTGCGCCCGATGCCGACCCGTGAGGCCGTGCATTGTCCGTACGCCGCGGCGCTCGACCTGATGGTGCGCACGGACGCGGGACACCGGCGGTTGCGCCGGGGCCTGGACCGCGGCGCCTGGCGGGACGTGGACGCCAACCAGGTGCACGTCCTCTGCGGCCACTACACGACGCGCACGGCCATCGTCGACATGGGACTGCGGCGCCTCCCCCACCTCGTGCTCGACCATCTGCGCCGCAACGTGGTGATTGTCGCGGTGGGAAACGGCCTCGGGGGATTTCAGACGACGCTTCCCGCGTGCCCCGAGGCCGACGAACCGATCCAGGTGATTGCACTGCGCGGCGACCCTGACGATAGTGAGGCGTTCTTCTCGGTGCTCGGACACGAAATCGGGCATGCCTGGCTCGAATCGCCACACGTCGCGGCCCCGACCGCCGCGCAACTCCACGAGCTGATGGCGTCTCGGCAGTTGAGCGCGAAGCTGGCGAGCGAGTGGCACCTCCGCGAAGCGGCGCTCAAGCCCTACCGCCTCAGCGAGTGGCGAGCCGGCGCCTTGGCGCGGGCGTGGGGATTCGTCGGATACGGGGCAGACCCTGACGCCTGCCAGCGTGCGGCGCGGCTGCCGGGCGATCGATGACGACGCGAAGGCCGCCGGACGCGGGCCGACTCCCCCGTGTCCGGCGGCCGGGACAGCAGAGGGGTGCCGGGTGGCCTAGTTTCCCCGCCAGCTTTTCACACATGCGGGCGAACGGGGCGCCGAAAAGCGCCAATTTATTGACATGCCTAAGGGGCCTCGGGCCTAGTCAATAGGAATAATCTGGCAGACTTAAACGGACACGGAGGACCACGATGGCAGTAGCGAAGCGAGGGGCGGAACGCATCAGCAGCATGGAGTTGGCGCGGCGACTCGGCCGGGACGCGCGGACGCTCCGGAAGTGGATCGCGGAGGGAGCCCCGGTCCTGAAGCGCGGTCGCGGCGGGGAGCCCTCCGAGTTTGACGAAGCGGCCTTCCGCGACTGGCTGGACGTGCGCGAACGAGACCGGGCTTCCAGGTCGTCCGATTTGATGGTCTCCAGGTCTCGGAAGGAACTGGCCCAGGCGCTCGAGGCGGAACAGCGCGTAGCCATTCGAGCGAAGACGCTGGTGCACGTCGAGGAAGTCGAGCGCGCCTGGTCGGCGCACGTCGCCGGCGTTCGCGCGCGCCTGCTGTCCATCCCGACCGCGCTCCCCGACCGGCTCGTGAGCGCCGCGGCGATCGACGGCGCCGCGGGCGTCGAGAAGATCCTGCTGGAGACGATGTACCAGGTCTTGACCGAGCTGGCGACGGGGAAGCCCAAGGCCCGGCGCACGTCGAAGAAGATCCGACCGGCGCGCGTGAGAAAGGCGCGGGCCCGGTCATGACTCCGCTTGAACGCTGGCAGCGTCGCATCGACGCGATCGTGGAGTACTTCGTGCCGGAGCTGGCGCTCGCCCGCGCGAAGGCCCGGCGCGCACTCGCCGCGGCCGCCCGCGCCGCACCGCAGGGCCAGCCGGCGGGATGGAAGCCGATGCCGCGGCCGATCGAAGGTGGCACGCGCGTGGCCGATGCGCTCGAGAGTCTGCGGGCGCCGGGAACACCAGCAGGCCGCCGGCCCTGGCTGCGGCATCGGCTGAAGTGACGAGGCGATCATGCCAGTGATGCGGATTGGCGAACAGCGAGCGTGCCGGGAGTGCGGCGGCGCGTTCACGTTGACGACGAAAGCACAGGAGTTCTTCGCCGCCCGTGACCTGGCGCTGCCGAAGCGCTGCCCCGCCTGTCGGGCGCTCCGGCGCCGACCGGGACCGCCCGCCGCGGGCGCCCACGGGAACGCGCTCCCCGTCGAAACGGGCGTGGTCAAGGCCTTCGCCGCAGATCACGGCTTCGGCTTCATCAGACGCGACACGGGCGGGGAAGACGTGTTCGTGCACCAGCAGGTGCTCCCCGCGCTCGACAGCCTCATCGGCGTGGCCGTGAGATTCACGGCACGGGAGACGCCGCGGGGCCTTCGGGCGACGTGGGCCGAGCCGTTGTGGCCGAATGGGGCAGGGGCAAAGGCGAACCACGCCGAGACGACGTGACAGGGGGGGTGACCGTGAACGTGACAAAGGCGTATCCGAGTGCGTACCTGAAGGCGTCGGATCTCGGCGACGCGGAACCGATCGTTGTGATCGCCCGGGTGGCGCTGGAGCCGATCGGGCGGGATAAGGATCACAAACTGGTGATCTACTTTGAGGGGAAGAGCAAAGCGCTCGTCGCGAACAAGACGATCGCGCGGAAGCTGGCGGAACTCGTCGGATCGCCGGAAACGGACGACTGGCCCGGGCATCCGATCCGGCTCTACACCACGACGGCCGACTTCGGGGGCGAGTCCTTCGAGGTGATCCGCGTGAAGGCCGCGGCGAGTGCGCGCGCGGTGGCGCCGGCGCCCATCATGCCACCGCCGCCGACACGGGACCTCCATGCGGACGACATTCCGTTCTAGGCCACGACGCCGCCCGCCCGCGGCTGACCCCGACGCGGGCCTCCCGCGGGCCGTCTGCGCCGGCTGCGGCGAGACGTTCGTCCAGGTGCGACCTGGCCAGCGCGTCTGCCGGTTGTCGTGCCGCGCACTCGCCGCCGAACGACCGACCAACCTGGCTGACCTCTTCGACCAGATTCGGCCGGCGCCTCCCCGCGGTTGACAATGTATTCCAAGTGTAATACAATGGGCTTGTCTATGGCACCGAACACCCCAGCGGCGTTTCGACTCGACCCGGCGATCCTGGCAGGCTTGCGACAGGTGAAGGACCGCGACGGCCTCCCTCTGACGACGCAGGTTGATCGGGCGCTCCGGGCGTGGCTGGCGTCGAAGGGCATCGACCTGAAAGCGGCCTCCCGACGCGCGTCAACGCGCCGGAAGGCCTGAGCCCGTCAACCGCGATAACCGGCCGACGGACCTGTCTGCATTCTACAGGCAGGGCGCCGGCCTCCGCTCAGGAGGCATCGTGAAACCAGCCACCCCGATCCGATCGCGCGAGCCGAAGCGTCGGCCCGTAGACCACCTCGACGCCATCGTCCAGGCCGCAACGGAACGTGGCGTCGACAGCCCCGACGACTTCGGGCGCCTACTCAACGCCGGGGACGAACTTGCCGTCACGCTCACCGGGCACGTCCTGAAGCTCGAGCGCGCCATCATGGCGACGGAACGTCGGAGCCTGCCCGGCTACAGCGACGCCGGCGCCGTTCGCGCGCGCGCGTCGATCGCGATCGGATTCGCCCTTGGGCGCGCGATCGCGCCGACCACCGCGCCGCCGGCCACAGACCCGGCGCCGGCTTCGCGCGTCCCGAGCATCGAAGACCGCCTTCTTGAGATGGAGCAGACGACCGCGCTGCTGCTGTTGCTCACGCACGAACGCAGCCAGGCGCTCTCCGTAGCGTGTCGACAGAACCTCAATGAGGAAGACGAAGCCGCCGCGTGCTACGCGGTCAGCACGTTGCTGTTCCGCACGCTGGAGAACGTCCGGGCGATCGAGTCGGCGCTGCCTGGCGACCAACTCGGTGCCGAAGCCCCAACCGCACCAACCGCGGAAGGCGGGGCGTGATGCGCGCGCCGCTGGTCCGCCGGCCCCGATTACCCCATCACGTGACGTTCGATCGGCCGCCCGACCGCTGGACGGTCGACGATCAGAACCTCGTCGTTGAACACACCGCCCTGCGGCGGCTGATGCGCCAGCGCGCCGCCGGCTTCGCGCGCGATCTGGGCCTATCGGACGAGGCCCTCGAGACCTTGGCTCACGAGCTGCTCCGCGACTTCGCAGCCAAAGGAGGCGCATGAGCCTGCACGCCACCACGTATCCCGTGCGCCTGACCCTGGAGTGCCAGACCTGCCGGGCGCGGCACGTCGTGATCTGGCCGGCAGTCGTGCGCTGCCCGCCCTGCTCGTCGAAGCATCCTGGACCGCCGCGGCGACTCTCGGAAGACGCCTACGGGAACGGCCGCTACGAAGCGCTGCCTGGCGACGTGCAGATCATCCTCGGTGGCCGCGTCACCGACGCGATGATTCTCGAACAGGCTGCGGCGGCTCGCGGCAGACAGGTGGCGGCATGACGCGGGCCCCACGCCCTGAGCCGTCGACCGTCTGCGCAGGCGCTACCGGCCCGCCGTCCAGCCGCAAGGGGCGTTCATGAACCGGCCGTCTCGGCGGGCTGCAGGAAGGGGCCCGGACCGCCACGGGGTGCTGGTCTTCGACCCGTCCAGGCCGCGGACGGCGGCGCCCCGCCACCTGACACCGGTGGAAGTCAAGCTCAGCGCGCCCGCGGTGGCCACCGTCATCACGTCCGTCGACCCACTCTTCGCGCTCGTGAACGACCTCCGCACGCTGACGCCGGAGGCGCTGGACCTCATCGCGCGCTACCTCTCAATCGTCAGCGGGGACGTTGCGGAGGCGCGCTGATGCCTGGCACCGTTCGGCCGCGTACGAATGAGGTTGCAGCGAGGTTGCGCGGTGGAACACGACGCGCGGGCAAGCTCCGACACGTCACGTTGGCAATTTGCCAAGGTGAGACTCGCACCGGCCGCGATGGCAAGCAGTACCCGGCCCGCGAATGGGGAGGTCCCGATCGGCAAAACACCCAACAGAACCGCGGGGAAGCCGGGCCGCCCGTTTTCCTGTCACGGCTGCAACCTCGCTGCAACCTCGTGGCCGTCGCCCTTTCACGATTCGCGTATTTGCTAGGGATTATGGTGCCGAGGCCCAGACTTGAACTGGGGACCCCCTAATTTTCAGTCAGGTGCTCTACCAACTGAGCTACCTCGGCACTGGGGTCAACCGCGTGGCGAGAACACAAATATAGCATGCGCGTCCGCC
>Ga0315283_10006154_pt1 | contig 10683 bp, 7 predicted proteins | sample YL17G09_0_MG_FD_204541 | JGI IMG/M metagenome (GOLD analysis project Ga0315283, IMG submission 204541) | Sediment microbial communities from Yellowstone Lake, YNP, Wyoming, USA - YL17G09_0 | ecosystem: Environmental > Aquatic > Freshwater > Lake > Sediment | place: USA: Wyoming | collected...
CGTTTTAAAGCTTCTTTATCAGGAACAATCAACGCCACGGTGTAGGCATTTTGGTTGTTGTGAAGCATGCACTGCCTGATGTATGACGACTTGCCGGTAAATGTTTCTTCCATGCCTTCGGGGCTGTACTTTTCGCCATCGTCTGCAATTAGCAGACTTTTGAATCGTCCCAGAACATATAGAAATCCATCCTTATCCAGGAATCCGAGATCGCCGGTGTAAAGCCAGCCATCTTTTACAGCATTATTTGTTGCAGTTTCGTTATTCCAATAGCCTTTCATCACATTATCACCATTTACTACAATTTCGCCTTTTTCGCCCTGTGGCAATGGTTCTCCTTTATCGTTGCAGATATTTAGCTGCAAATTATCCACCAGTGTTCCGGACGATCCGAGTTTATGACGCGATTTGGAGTTTGAAGAAATGATAGGAGATGCTTCGGTAAGGCCATAGCCCTGGAACATTGGGATGCCCAGGGCATAAAAGAATTTCTGAAATTCGATGTCAAGCAAGGCACCGCCTCCCAGAAAAAAATCGAGCCTGCCACCGAATACATCCCGCACTTTGCTGAAAACAAGCTTGTCGCAGATGGCAAGAAGAGGCTTGTAAAGTATCGAAAAGCCTTTTCCTTTATCCCAGCCTATCCCGTTGTATTTGTAAGCTATCTTCAAAGCAAAATAGAACAATGCTTCTGAAAATCTTCCTTTTGAGCGTACTTCACTTTCAATCTTCTTCCTGAAATTGTCGGCCATTGCCGGAACGCTAAATAGAATCTGGGGACGGACAGCTTTCATGTTTTTTGGAATATTTCTCAGTGTTTCCATAGTAGTAGCTGCTTGTTGAATGGAAGCAATGGACGCACCTTTGCCCATAAAACAATAGATGCCTGCCGTGTGCGTAAATGCATGGTCCCACGACAAGGAAAGCAAGGTGCAATAGTTCTCACTCAGATCCATGAGGGAATATGCCTGCTGAATATTGCACACATAATTACGATGCGTAAGGACAACACCTTTGGGGTCAGCAGTAGTGCCGGATGTGTAGCAAATATTGGCTTCATCATCAGGTAGCACCGACTGCCACGCGTTTTCGGCTGTTTGTCGTTGTGAAGCAAGGAAAGCGTCGCCAGCCTGCAGTACCTGGTTATAAGATAATTCATCCGGGCTTTTCACATCAGCTTCATCCAGAATGATCAAACGCTGAAGCAAAGGCAATGAATCTATGATGGTCCTGAACTTTTCGGCTTGCCTTCCGCTTACGATCGCCATGCTTGTACCTGAATGATTCAGCCTGAAACGGATATCCCCGGGCTCACTGAGTTTTGTTGATAGCGGAACATTTATTGCACCTGTATATAAAATTCCCAGTTCACATATCACCCAGGCGTTGCGGCCCTCGGACATCAGGCAAATGCGATCACCCTTTTTAATGCCCAGCGCCAGCAGCCCGGCTGCAAACCGGTGAACCAGTTCATGTGTTTCACGATATGTGATGCCTTTATAACGATCTCCTTTGTTTTCCCACAGGAAAATATTGCCGGAGAATCTGTCAACACTCTGCTCGAAGAAGTGGGGGAGGGTTTGCATGGTCTCTGTTATGATTAGTTAACCTGCATTATTCATGCAGAAGATAAAAGACAAAAGTAAAAAGATAAAAGTCAGACATTTGCAAACCACTTTCAATATTTTATCTTTAACCTTTTATCTTTTGTCTTTATTGAGGTTTATACTATTAATCAGATTAAATTGCACCGCTATTCACCTTGTTTGGCGACAGCGGTCAGTTTGGTCACAGAATAGTGAACGGCACCTTTTGCCTGTTTCCCTATAACAATTTTCAATTTTATCAGGTTAATTTCATTATTATTTCAACTATAAAAGTAATGCCTTTTAAGCAATTCCAGACTTGAAAATTAGCTTTAAATATATATTAGGTATCGGGAGAATCGTGCATATGTTTTCAGGTTGAATAAACGATTGTTATGCAAATATTCGGGTTAAAATATCCTGCCATATTGTTTTAGGTTGGTGACAAAGAAAAAAGTCGCCGCTTTTATGTGTAATTTTGCCGGCCCTTAACACGGGAGGAATTCGAAATGAAAATAGTAAAATAAACAATATTAGATGATTACAGTTTCAGATTTAGTGATGCAGTTTGGCAAACGGATTTTGTTTCAGGATGTAAACATGAAGTTCTCCAATGGCCATTGTTACGGCATTATTGGTGCGAATGGTTCTGGTAAATCCACTTTTTTAAAAATTCTTACAGGTGAACTCGACTCTACCCGTGGTACAGTATTTTTGGGACCTGGCGAACGGCTCTCCGTGTTGAAACAGGATCACTCGGGGTTTGATGAATTTACTGTGCTGAATACAGTGCTGATGGGCTATGAAGCACTCTGGAACATTATGCATCAAAAGGATGCGCTTTATGCCAAGCCTGATTTTACGGATGAAGATGGCGTCCTGGTGTCGGAACTTGAAGAAAAATTTGCCACAATGAATGGCTGGAACATGGAAAGCGATGCAGCTAACCTCCTCAGTGGATTAGGCGTTCAGGAAGAATATCATTATAAGTTGATGAAGGATCTGAACGGTAAGGATAAAGTGAAAGTGCTTCTGGCACAAGCACTTTTTGGTAAGCCCGACAACCTTTTGCTCGATGAGCCCACCAACGACCTCGACCTGGAAACTGTTGCCTGGCTCGAAAATTACCTGGTCAATTTTGAAAATACCATACTCGTGGTTTCCCACGACCGCCATTTCCTGGATGCTATCTCAACCCACATCGTAGATATCGACCACGACCGCATGCAACTCATCACTGGTAATTATAGCTTCTGGTACCAGTCGAGCCAATTGGCTCTATCGCAGTTGCAGAACCAGAATAAGAAACTGGAGGATCGCCGGAAAGAACTTCAGGAATTTATTGCGCGTTTCAGCGCCAACGCATCAAAATCAAAACAGGCTACCAGCCGGAAAAAAGTACTCGAGAAACTGAATGTGGAAGAGATTATGCCTTCCACACGGAAATATCCAGGTATAATATTTACACCCGATCGTGAACCAGGCAACAATATCCTTGAAGTTAAAGGGCTTAGTAAAACCTTGGACGGGAAAGTGCTTTTCAAAAAAGTTGACTTTACCGTGGATAAGGACGATAAGATAGTTTTTCTCTCACGCGATTCGCGTGCGATGACAGCATTATTTAATATCATTACCGGAAACGATAAGGCCGATAAAGGTACCTATGAATGGGGAGTTACCATTACTTGCGCCTATCTTCCGCTGGAGAATGCAAACTTCTTCGAAGAGGAGATGAAACTCATCGACTGGCTGGCGCAATTTTCTTCGGATACCCACGTGAATTTCCTGCGCGGCTATTTGGGCAAAATGCTTTTCTCAGGAGAAGAAGTTAATAAAAAAACAACTGTGCTATCGGGCGGCGAGCGAATACGGTGTATGATATCGCGCATGATGCTCCGCAATGCCAACGTTATGGTGCTCGACAGCCCGACCAACCACCTCGACCTGGAGTCCATCCAGGCTTTCAACAATACGCTTTCCGGTTTCAAGGGCAATATCCTCATGTCGTCGCACGACCACGAGTTTATCGAAACAGTGTGCAACCGTGTAATCGAACTCACCCCCCACGGTATCATCGACAAAAAAATGGATTATGACGAATACATCACCAGCGAAAAACTGCAGGAGAAACGCGATAAAATGTATCATATTTAAGGTTGGAGTTTGGAGTTACAGAAAACTCAGTCACTTTAGGATATTTATAGCTTTAGTCACTCCAAACTTTAGGCACTCCAAACTATACTCACTCCAAACTTTAGGCACTTCAGGCACTTTATTATGAATATTTCAGGTTTAATGCAAAAAGCCCTTGGGCTGCAATTCCTCAGTTTTGAGGAAGGTATTTTCCTTTACCAAAATACCCCGACTGCTGAGCTTATGTTCATTGCGAATGCTATACGCCAGAAGCTACATCCCGGGAAGGACGTAACCTGGCTTGTCGACCGCAATGTGAACATTACCAACGTATGTGTGTCGGCATGTAAATTCTGCAACTATTATCGCGGCATAAACCACAGCGAAGCCTACATAACAACAATAGAACAATACCAGCAGAAAATAAATGAGCTATTTGCCCTTGGTGGTGAACAATTGCTGTTGCAGGGCGGATTGCACCCAAAGCTTGGGCTGGCATTCTACAGCGATCTTTTCCGGGAGCTAAAGTCTCTCTTCCCATTACTGAAACTGCATGCACTAGGTCCGGCTGAGATTGTTCATATTGCCCACCTCGAAGGAATAAGCTACCGCGATGCTTTGACGGAACTCATAACTGCAGGCCTTGACAGCCTGCCCGGAGCTGGTGCCGAGATACTGGTGGACCGCGTGCGTCACGCCATTTCGAAAAACAAATGTACCGCCGGCGAATGGCTGGATGTGATGCGCGAAGCGCACAAGTTAGGCCTTGCTACATCAGCAACCATGATGTTCGGGCATATCGAAACCATCGAAGAACGTGTGGCTCATCTGTTAACATTGCGGCAGGTGCAGGACGAAAAACCAGTAGGTGCCTATGGTTTTGTATCGTTCATCCCATGGCCTTTCCAGGATGAGAACACCGTGCTGAAACGGCAGGAAGGTGTCACTAACCATGTGTCTGCCGAAGAATACATCCGCACGATCGCCCTGGCCCGGTTAATGTTACCCAACATTCCCAACATACAGGCTTCCTGGCTTACGGTAGGATTCGCAACAGCACAGTTATGCCTGCATGGCGGTGCCAACGATTTCGGGTCCATCATGATTGAGGAAAATGTGGTGTCGGTTGCAGGTGCTGCTTATTCAACTGATAAAGAGGGTATCCGGAAAGCTATCCTTGAGGCCGGTTTCCTGCCTCGCCGAAGGAATCAGAAATTTGAATTTCAGGATTAGACAGTTTGGAGTTTGGAATACCTGGAGTTTGGAGTACTTAAAATGCTTGAAAAGGACCAATATTAAGATAGAACTAAAGCATTTATCCCTTTCTTCTCTGACACGTTAAGCACTAATTTCATTGAATTGTTTCGGTCAGTTTTCGCATGATAATGCGTGTAGCACCGGCCCGGGCCTGCACATAATCACCGGCTTGTTGGGCGGCGGCTGCATAGGCATCGCTGTTGCTGAACATGAGTTCTACTACAGAAAGTAATTCCTTTTTGTTTTTTACACTGAATGCTGCGCCGAGTTCCAGCAATTCGAGGGCTTCCGGGAATTTCGAATAAGCAGGGCCAAAAATAACCGGTTTGCCAAAAGTGGCGGCTTCCAAAGTGTTGTGGATACCTACTCCAAATCCTCCTCCAATATAAGCTATCGTAGCATAACGGTATAAAGCCGATAATATTCCGATACTATCGATTACCAGTACATTGATACCGGCAAGGTTAGTTTCGGTAGCAGTTGAAAAGCGAACAGCAATGTTGCCGGCTCTTGCCATTATTGTATTTATACGGGCAGGGTAGGTTTCATGCGGTGCAATGATTAGTTTGAGATTTAATCCTTGCTTCTGCATAAGGCTGAGAAGCAATTCCTCATCAGCTGGCCAGGTGCTACCTGCCACCAGCAGATGACTGCCTGCAGCAAATGCTTCCACCAGCGGGAACCGCTGGGCATGGGCAACTATATCTGTCACGCGGTCGAAACGGGTATCACCGCTTACTGTAACATGATTTATACCTATGAAGCCCAGCAACTCAAGGGACGATTCGTTCTGTACAAAAAGGTGTGTAAGATGTTCCAGCGCTGTGCGCGACCAATCGCCATACCATTTGAAGAAGTGCTGATCGGCGCGGAAGTTGGCCGAGATTACGAAGGTAGGAATGCCCGATTGCCGGAGATGACGAAGGTAATTAAACCAAAACTCATATTTTACGAAGATGGCCACCTTTGGATTAACCAGAGCCAAAAACTTGCGCACCTGCCTGGTTATATCGGCCGGAAGGTAAAAGATAAAATCGGCGCCAAGGTATGCTTTGCGCACTTCGAAGCCCGAAGGACTGAAAAATGTAAGAAAGATCTTATGGCCTGGAAATTTTTGGCGATAAGCTTCAATAACCGGACGGCCTTGCTCAAATTCACCCAGGGAAGCACAATGGAACCAGGCGACAGGTTGCTTGTAAGGATCAACACCGGCATCTTCAAAGGTTTTCCTGATCCGTTCGAAAATATTCTTGCGTCCATTTATCCACAACCACGCCTTTGGCTTGAATAAGGCTGCAAGCCTTATCATCAGTACATAAAACCTAATCGCGATGTCGTAAATTAGATCCATCAGACGAAATGATTTAGTGTGAAGAACAATTAGAGGAGTTTGTCAGGTAACCTATATGTACGTTAGCAAATATACGAATATTACCTGCTCCGGAATGAAAAGCTTCCTGCTTTTTAATTACTGTCAATTATCTCTACCTTTGTTACCGTATTTTTAATTAGCACAAAAGCATATTCTCCTGCTATAGGCGGGATAAGTTATCTGACCGCGTTATAAAAATGCAAAAATAAACACATGAATAAAATTAATATGGTTGACCTTAAAGGTCAGTATGAAAACATTAAGCCGGAAATAGACATAGCAATTGCCGATGTAATTAATGCTACTGCATTCATCAATGGCCCGGCCGTGAAGGAATTTCAGGAGAATCTTGAAAAATACCTTGGCGTTAAGCACGTAATTCCATGTGCCAACGGCACCGATGCCTTACAGGTAAGTATGATGGCTCTCGGCTTGAAACCCGGCGATGAAGTCATCACAACCGATTTTACTTTTATTGCCACTGCCGAAGTTATTGCATTGCTTGGCCTCACACCGGTGTTGGTTGATGTGGATCCCGATACATTTAATATTGATATTGCAGCGGTGGAGCGCGCCATCACGTCTAAAACCAAAGCTATTGTCCCGGTTCATCTCTTCGGGCAGTGTGCCGATATGGATGCCTTAATGGAATTAGCCCGCATTCATGATCTTTTTATTATTGAAGATGCCTGCCAGGCTATTGGGGCTGATTTTATTTTTGCTGACGGCAGCCGCCGCAAAGCCGGAACTATTGGTCACATTGGATGCACATCCTTTTTTCCATCCAAAAACCTGGGTTGCTATGGCGACGGAGGAGCGATATTTACCAATGATGCTGAACTGGCCCACCAGATTCGCGTGGTCGTAAATCATGGCATGACTGTAAGGTATTATCATGATTATATTGGTGTGAACAGCCGCCTAGATAGCATACAGGCAGCTATCCTGAACGTTAAACTCCGAAAACTCGACGAATATGCTACCGCGCGCAATTTCGCTGCCAGTTATTACACCAAAGCTTTCGCCGGGAATTCTAAGCTCCGGGTTCCAGCTAAGTACCCGAAATCCACACATGTTTTTCACCAGTACACGCTGGTGACCAAAGATATCGATCGTCCTGAACTACTGGCATTTCTTGCTTCACGCGATGTTCCAGCCATGATATATTATCCGGTACCATTGCATTTGCAAAAAGCATATCTTAATCCGCGTTATCGCGAAGGTGATTTCCCGGTAACGGAGGCTCTGTGCAAATCTGTTATTTCATTGCCAATGCATACAGAGCTGAATGAGGAACAACTTCAGCATATTACTTCCAGCGTTCTCGAATTTGTAAACCAATCGTAGGATGAACCAGGATTATATTGCCCACGAAACAGCCGTTATCGACGACGGTGCCCTCATCGGAAAAGGAACCCGCATATGGCATTTCTCGCACATTATGGCCGGATGCCGTATTGGCGAAAACTGCAACCTGGGACAGAACGTGGTAGTATCGCCCGACGTGGTGTTGGGTAATAATGTAAAGGTACAAAACAATGTGTCCATATACACTGGTGTGATATGTGAGGATGATGTATTTCTTGGGCCTTCCATGGTATTTACAAATGTTACAAATCCACGAAGCGCGATTAACCGTCGTGGTCAATATGCCGCCACTTTGGTGAAAAGAGGTGCCACCATTGGCGCTAATGCCACAGTAGTGTGTGGTCATAACATTGGCGAGTATGCTTTAATCGGTGCCGGTGCCGTCATCACTAAAGATATTGCGCCTTATGCGCTGGTGGTTGGGAATCCTTCCAGGCAAATTGGGTGGGTGAGCGAATATGGCCATCGGCTCAGTTTTGATACCAACGGTATAGCAATTTGTCCGGAGAGTGGGCAAAAGTACCGCTTAGCTGACGGAAAGGTCAACATTATTTGAGCTAACATCTACAACAGGATTCTGGTTTCACGCTATAAATATAAATATGAAAATATTAGTCACTGGTGGTACCGGCTTCATCGGGTCGCATACAGTAGTCGAACTGCAGCAGGCAGGTTATGAAGTTGAGATCATCGATAACCTTTCCAACTCTTATGCAGAGGTGGTGGGGAAGATTGAACAAATAACCGGCATCAGACCGGGATTTTCGGAGTTCGATATCTGCGACAGCATTAAACTGCGAAAGTTTTTCGCCAGTCACCATGGAATAGCAGGGATTATTCATTTTGCCGCTTCCAAAGCTGTTGGCGAATCGGTAGAGCAACCGCTAAAATATTATTACAACAACCTGGTTTCGCTCATAAACCTTCTTACCTGCATGCCTGAGAACGACATCAGCAATATGGTGTTTTCTTCCTCATGCACGGTTTATGGTCAGCCCGATCAGTTGCCTGTCACCGAAAGTGCCCCGCTGAAACCTGCTTTTTCACCGTATGGAAATACAAAGCAGATAGCCGAAGAAATTCTGGCGGATACCATCACTGCCAATAAGGGATTAAAAGCTATCGCATTGCGTTATTTTAATCCGATTGGGGCACATCCTTCAGCTCTTATTGGCGAACTGCCAATTGGTATACCCAGCAATCTCGTGCCTTTTATTACGCAAACAGCTATAGGGAAACGCGATTCCCTGAGGGTTTTTGGAGATGATTATCCGACTCCCGATGGCACTGCCATCCGGGATTACATCCATGTAGCCGATCTTGCGAAGGCACATGTAGTTGGTATCGGAAGGCTGCTGGAGCATAAAGGCAAGTCCGGTTTCGAGGTGTTTAACCTTGGTACCGGACGTGGTTATTCTGTAATGCAGGTAATTAAATCGTTCGAGATGGTAACTGGCCTGAAACTGAATTACCACATATGTCCAAGGCGTGAAGGCGACATAGTTGAGGTATGGGCAGATACCAATTATGCCAATGAGGAACTCGGTTGGAAAGCCACCAGAGATATCGATGAGATGATGTCCTCTGCCTGGAAATGGGAACTGGCGCTGAAACAACAGGATGAGTCAGGTGAATAAACTAAAAGTGAATCTGTAACCCTAAATTTGGATTGATGAAGACTATTCTGATTACCGGAGGAGCCGGTTTTATTGGCTCGCATGTAGTGCGGTTGTTTGTGAAAAAATATCCTGATAGCCGCATTGTTAATCTCGATAAACTCACTTATGCCGGCAACCTGGCTAACCTTAGCGATGTCGAAAATTGTCCGAATTACGAATTCGTTAAAGGCGACATCGTGGATGAGGATTTTATCATGCAGTTGTTCGATATTTTTCGTTTCGATGGCGTAATACACCTGGCTGCCGAGTCACATGTGGACCGGTCTATCGCCAATCCGAAAGAATTTATTCTCACCAATATTGTTGGAACGCTCAACCTGCTGAATGCAGCCCGCTCCATTTGGAAAGAGGATATGAACGGCAAACGTTTCTATCACATCTCTACCGATGAGGTATATGGCTCGCTGGGCAACGAAGGGCTATTTACGGAGACTACCGCTTACGATCCGCGTAGTCCTTATTCAGCATCCAAAGCCAGCAGCGACCACCTGGTAAGAGCCTATTTTCATACTTTCGGACTACCGGTGGTTATTTCCAATTGTTCCAACAATTATGGACCTTTTCAGTTTCCCGAAAAACTGATTCCGTTGTTTATCCATAATATCCGCAATAATAAGCCTTTGCCTGTATATGGAAAAGGGGAGAACGTTCGCGACTGGCTATATGTGGAAGATCATGCCGCAGCGATCGACCTGATCTTTCATGGAGGACAAAACGGTGAGACCTATAACATAGGCGGAAATAATGAATGGCAGAACATCAAACTTATTCAGACACTTTGCGGAATAATGGATACAAAATTAGGTCGCGCTCCGGGTAATTCTGCCGGATTGATTACTTATGTAAAGGATCGCGCCGGTCACGACCTGCGCTATGCCATCGACGCTTCAAAACTTGAGCATGAACTTGGATGGCAGCCGACCATTAAATTCACCGAAGGGTTTGAACTTACTATCGAATGGTACCTGGCCAATGAATCCTGGCTCGAAAATGTCACTTCGGGCGACTATCAGCATTATTATGATCAGCAATACAGCAAACGCTAAAAATTGAAGCAACATTTCAATTGATTCTCAATTTATTTGGCTGTCGCCATTATGCACTAAGTGTCTCCACTTCAGAGCTTACTTTTTTAATAAGACCTTGCAGCACTGTACCAGGGCCAACTTCCACAAAGGTTGTACCGCCGTCGGCAATCATATTTGCTGCTGTCTGTGTCCAGCGAACCGGCGAAGTAAGTTGAGCAACCAGGTTGGCACGTATTTCATCGGGATTGGAATGAGGTCTT
>Ga0315283_10006156_pt1 | contig 10681 bp, 13 predicted proteins | sample YL17G09_0_MG_FD_204541 | JGI IMG/M metagenome (GOLD analysis project Ga0315283, IMG submission 204541) | Sediment microbial communities from Yellowstone Lake, YNP, Wyoming, USA - YL17G09_0 | ecosystem: Environmental > Aquatic > Freshwater > Lake > Sediment | place: USA: Wyoming | collected...
CAAGTATCGTCGACGCCGCGGGTGTCGACGTCATCCTGGTGGGGGACTCGCTAGGCATGGTGGTGCTCGGTTTCGAGACCACGCTGCCGGTGACCGTGCGCCACATTCTGCATCACCTGCAGGCGGTCATGCGGGCGCGCCCGCGGGCGCTCGTGGTCGCCGATATGCCGTTCATGTCGTTCCAAGTCTCGCCACGGCAGGCGGTACGCAATGCCGGCCGTATGTTGCAGGAAGGCGGCGCCGAGGCCGTGAAACTCGAAGGCGGGGAACGGGTGCTGCCGATGGTGGAATCGATCGCGCGCGCCGACATCCCGGTTCTCGGCCACCTCGGACTCACGCCGCAATCGGTGCACCGTTTGGGCGGCTACCGGGTGCAAGGCCGCACCGCGGAAGCGCGCACGCGATTGCGGCGCGAAGCGCGTCAATTGCAGGACGCGGGCTGCTTCGGCATCGTGCTCGAAGCGATTCCGGCGCCCCTGGCAGCGGAGATCAGCGCCGCGTTGTCCATCCCGACGATCGGCATTGGCGCCGGTGCCGGGTGTGACGGACAGGTGCTCGTACTGCACGACTTGCTGGCGCTGCACGACGGTCCGATGCCGCGATTCGTGCAACGCTTCGCAAATTTGGGGGATGCGGCGCGGGCGGGTGTCGAGGCCTTCGCGGCCGCCGTCCGCAGCGGCCGGTATCCGCGCCCGGAGCACGAGTACGGGAGTTGAGTTTGGAGTGGGTTCACGACAAAGCGGCGATGCAGGCGCGGGCGCTCGATTGGCGGGCGCACGGCAAGCGCATCGGTTTCGTGCCCACGATGGGTGCATTGCATGCCGGCCATGTGTCCTTGGTGGCGATCGCGCGTCCCGGCTGCGACGTAGTCGCCGTGTCGGTCTTCGTGAACCCGCTGCAGTTCGGACCGGGCGAGGATTTCGAGCGCTATCCGCGCGATCTGGACGGCGATGCGCGGCTCTTGGCGGCGGCCGGTTGCGACCTGGTGTTCGCGCCGGCCGCGCCGGACATGGTCGCCGGCGATGCCCGGACGATGGTCGAAGTGCAGGGGTTGCAAGACACCCTGTGCGGACGCAGCCGGCCGGGGCATTTTCGCGGCGTGGCGACCGTGGTCGCGAAACTGTTCCACTTGGTCCAGCCGGCGGTCGCGGTGTTCGGACAGAAGGATGCGCAGCAAGCGGTCCTTTTGCGCCGCATGGTTCGGGATCTCGATTTTCCGGTCGCGATGCGTATCGCGCCGATCGTGCGTCATCCAGACGGATTGGCGATGTCGTCCCGCAACGCCTATCTGAGCGCGGCGGAGCGCTGTGAGGCACTGCTCTTGCACGAAGGCTTGGCCGCGGCACGCGCCGTCGTGCAGGGCGGTGGGCGCGATGCCCGCCGGGTCACGGCCGCGGCGCGGGCGGTGTTGCAGCGCGGCGCGCATCTGTGCGTCGACTATGTGGAATGCGTCGATCCCGAAGACTTGCGGCCGCGCACGACGCTGGCGGGGCGTACTTTGATCGCCGTCGCGGCGTTCGTCGGCAAGACCCGGTTGATCGACAACCTGGTTCTCGACATTCGCGAAGACGGGGTGCAGGACGTGGCGCTCTGAGGCCCTCGGCCCGGGGCGAACGGTGGGGAGGGCGACGGAATGGCACAGGAACTGGTGGCGATCGTGCTGGCCGCGGGCGCCGGGAAGCGCATGAATTCGGACCTCGCCAAGGTTCTGCACCCGGTTCTGGGGCGCCCCATGTTGGACCACGTGCTGGATGCCGTCACCGGCGCGGGCGTGCGGCGCAGCATCGTGGTCGTCGGTCATCAAGCCGCGTCGGTGCAGCGCGCGGTGGCGCCGCGTGGCGTCGAGTTTGCCGTGCAGGCGCAACAATCGGGCACCGGCCACGCCGTACAGCAGGCGCAGCCGCTGCTCGAGGGCGTGCAGGGTACGGCGCTCGTACTGTGCGGCGACACACCGCTGCTCACCTCCGAAACCCTGCATGATCTGTTGGTCACGCATGTGAATGCGCGCGCCGCGGCCACGGTGCTGTCGGCGTTGGTCGACGATCCCACCGGCTACGGCCGGATCGTGCGCGATGCGGCCGGCGCCGTGCAGCGCATTGTCGAGCACAAGGACGCCAGCGAAGCCGAGCGGCGCGGGCGCGAGATCAACTCGGGCCTGTTCGCGTTTGCGCTCCCCGACCTTTTCGCGGCGCTCGCGTCGGTGCGTGCCGACAACGCCCAAGGGGAGTACTATCTCACCGACACGCTGGAAATCCTCCTGCGGATGGGCAAACGTGTCGCCGCGCACCTTTGCAAGGATGCGCGTGAGGTGCAGGGCGTGAATACGCCCGAGCAGTTGCGGGCGGCCGAAGTGGTGCTTCAGGAGCGGGTCCGGCATGTCTAGGTTATGGGCGCCGTGGCGCCGCGTGTACGTGGAAGGCGCCGCCGGAGCGCCGGTGGGTTGCTTCCTGTGCGAGTTTCCAGGCGCCGGCGACGACGCCGGGCACGGGATCGTGTGGCGGTGGCCGCACTGGTATGCGCTCCTGAATGCGTATCCTTACAGTAGCGGGCACCTGATGCTGGTTCTGGACCGCCACGTGGAGGGGTTTCTGCACCTGGAGGCGGCCGAGCAGTCGGAGCTGGCACCGGCGTTGCAGCGCTGCGAGACCGCTCTTCGCAGCGCGTACGAGCCGCATGGCCTGAATGTCGGCGTCAACGTCGGCCGGGCTGCCGGCGCCGGGGCGGTGGGTCACCTGCACATTCATTTGGTGCCGCGCTGGAACGGCGACACAAATTTCATGAGCGCGGTGGCCGAAACCCGCGTCTTGCCGGAGAGCCTGGAAAGCAGCTTCGAGCGCCTGCGCCAGGCCTTCGAAGCGGGCGCGCCGTGAGGGCGTGGCGGCCCGGACTCTGGGGCCGCGGCGCGTGGCCGCCGCGACTCGGGCCGGTGACCTGGGTTCTGGTCGGCCTGCTGACACTCGCAGCGGCCTCGATGGCGCTGCGTGCCGTGCGCGCCGCGGGTGGCCATCGCGGCCGCGCACCACAGGTGCAAGTCGTCAATGGCAGCGGCATTCCGGAGCTCGCGCAGCGGGCAGCGGACGCGCTGCGGGCCAAAGGACTGGATGTCGTGGCGGTCGGCAATGCCGACGCCCAGAACTACGAGGTGACCGTGGTCCTGGTGCGCCGTGGCAGCGCGGGCATCGCGCAGCAGGTGGCGGCGGCTCTGGGGCACGGTCAAGTGATGGAACAACGCGATCCGGCCTTGCTGGTCGATGTCACAGTCGTTCTGGGCCGCGACTATGGCGACGGGTCGCAACGGCCGGACAAGGCGAAATCGCCGTGAGGCGGCCGCAGCCGCGACCGGGTCGTAAGTGGGTGGGGCGCTCGCCCCGGACGGAGTAAGAACCATGGGAAATATCGGCAGTTCGGAACTGCTCATCATTCTGGTGCTGGCGCTCTTGCTCCTGGGGCCGAAGCGCTTGCCCGAAGTGGGCGAGTCGCTGGGCAAGACGCTGCGCCGCTTCAAGCAAGCATCGCGCGAGTTGCGCGATGAGATCGAGACCGAGCGTGACAGCATTGGGCTGAACCGCAATCTCGAACCGACCAAGCCCGTATCGCAGCCGGAAAACACCCAGCCGCGCGAGGAAACGCCCGAGCCGAAGGCGTGAATGCGGAGCGGGCATTCGCCCGCCCCGCCCGCGGCTACGCGAAACACGCGATGGCGGCGACAACTAAACCGGCTGCGGCCATGCCGGTTCCTCCCAGAGCCAGCCATCGGGCGGCAACCACGCCGTCCAGGAAGCAACCCACGACGGTTGCGACCTCCTTGCCGTGAGCGCTCCACCAATCGTGCCATCCGCCGCCCGACGCGGTGGCGGCGGCAATCCGCGGCCCTTCCGGGCTTCCGGCCACGGCGTGCAAGCCGGCGGCGAGGGCAATCAACAGCGGTACGGCGACCGCGGCCGCGCGGCCGCGGCGTGTGAGAGGTGTCGTCGTGGAACGCAGCGGGCGCCGCCGGCGGTTCATGGCGCGCATGCGGCCATCACCATGAAGACGCCGCTGGAAAACGCTGCGTATCCGGCGAGCGGAATGGTGCCGAAGAAGGTCAATCCGCCGATCGCGAGCCCCAGCGCCAGGGCACATCCGCCGATGGAGTGCGGCCGGTAACCACCGTGAAATTCGCCGGCTGCGGGGGTGCCACCGTTGGCGACGAACCACAGTGTCCACCCGAGTACCGCGGCTGCCGCCGCGGCGATGAGGAGCGTGCGGGCGAAGCGGAGCCGCCCGGATGCGGCTGCCGGAACGGGTGTCAGAAGCATGTGAACAACGCTCCCAGTGCGAGGCCGAGGGTCACGGGCACCGCGAACGGCAGCGGCAAGGCGACGCCGGCGAGTGCGGCGGCGGTGGTGCGCAGCGCGCACTCCTTGAAGCTGATGCGGAGTTGCCAGCCGCCGGCGCAGCCGGCAGCCGTCAGCGCCACGGGGGGCTGGGTTGTGGTGTGCAGGCGCGGCAGCGGCGCGCAAGCAAGCATCGCCGCGAAGACCGGCACGGCACACGCGGCGGCGTAATGGCGCAAAGTCCATCTCATGGTTCGAACTCCGGTTTCATGGAGGCAGACAGCGGGACATGGCGCGAACTACCAGAAATTCCACAGCGCTTGGAGCGCTACACGGCTCAGGCCGCAGGCGATACCGATGCCGATCGCACGCCGCCGGCTCGTGCCGCCAAGATGAAGCATCCCCATCGCCAGCAGGACAGCCCACCACACGGTGAACAGGTTGATGCCCGCGAGCCACGCGCCACCGGGGGCATGCGGCCACAGGAGATCGAGCCCGGAATGCAAACGTGCGGCACGCAAGGCGGCCAGATCGACGGGGTTCGCAAAGCCCGCCACCGCGGTTGTGGCCGCCGCTTCGAGCCAGAGGACGCTTTCGGCGCATGCGGCCCATGCGACCCACACCCGGCGCGCGGTGCCGGCCGATACCGCGTCCAGCACGCTGCCGAGCAGCAAAGCGCGCGCCGCGAGAGTCGCCGGCGCCGCCGTGACCATCAAGATCTGCAGCACGGTGCCGGTGGAACTTGCGACGCTCCAATCCGCGAAGAGCGGATCGCGCTCCAGGACCGGGCTGGCGATCCGCCACTGCACGGCGGCGAGAGCCGCCTGCAGGACGCCCGCGAGTGCCAGGATGCAGATCGCGGGTGGCGCGCTCTGCAAGCGCGCGCAGGCCTGCCGCGGTTGCACCAGGGCTTCGGCGCCGATGCGCGCCGCAGATGCAAGGGCGCTCATGGGTCGGCCTCCAACACCGCGCCGGTGGGTGGTGCAGGTTGGACGCACAACACCGCGCCGGATGCGGCGGCCGACAGCGCCGTGCCGCGGACGCGGACACGACCGCAGCCGGGATCGAACAGGACCGCGAACGGCGGCATCCAAGTTTCGAGCACCACGAAATGGCCGCGCCGCAGGTGCACGATCGCGGGCACCGGCAATGCCGCGAAGCCGGCTACGAAACCCACCGTGGTTTCGAGTCCGAAACTGCGGGCCGTGCACGCCAAGCGGCCCAAGTTGGTGCCGCCGTGCGGCAGGTGACATGCGGTCCACAGCAGGCGCTGTGGCACGCTGCGGCCGTGACCGTGCAGCAAGGCGGCCAGCGCCGCGGCGCCGCAGCCGTCGGCGGTGGTTTGCAGCGCATTGCGTTCGCCTCCGAGCCACGCGCAGTCCACGCCCCAAGCGCGCAGTGCCTGCGCCGCGCGCGGATCGTGCCGCAACGCGGTCCAGGCACTCCGGCACGCCGCAACCTGAGCGGGGTTCGCCGGACCCGGGGGAACCAAGAGCGCAGCCAGGGCGACAGTCTTGGTGCGGAGCCGCATCACCGCATCACCGCCCGGGCGGCCGGCACGGCAAGAAACTCCAGCGCGCCGGTCCACGCGCTTTCAGTGCGGGCGCCGCGCCATGCGCGCTCGATGCCGCCGCCGGCGTTCACCCACCACGTCGTCGGCGCGATGCCGACGCCGAATACGCCGCGGAGCGAATCCGGAACCACTCGCACTCCAGCCGGCGCACCCGGTGCGCCGACGAAGACGAGGCGCGACCACAATTGCGGTTGCAGGGATTCGGGATACGCGGCGACGGCGCGACGCAATGCCTGGACATGGCTGCGGCAATGCGAACAACCCGGGCGCAAGAACACCCAGCCGGTGGGTCCACCGCGTGGATCGCGCCAGGCTTCCGGCAATCGTTCCGGGCCTCCGGCCTGCCGCCAGACAAGGGCTTGCTCACGGACCGAGAAAGTCGCGCCGGCGACCGCAACGAGCGCCAACGCGCCGAGCGCCACGAACGGGAGTCGCATCACCCAACGTTCCCTGGGAGGGAAGCACGGGTCCACGGTGGCGTGTGCAAACACAGCGCCAAAGTCAGGACCTGGCGCGGTGGGCCGGGCACCGCAACCGGGGCGTCCGGACCGGTACGGGTGCGGACAGCGGCTGCCACCGCGGGCGACAGCGCCGTGGCAGAGTCCTTGCACTGCTGCGCCGTATGAGCTTGGCGAATTCTCCCATCCGGCCGCTCACAAGTTCGATGCGAGCCATCGCCGGGCAACTGGGGAACTGGCGTGCGTGGTCGCCGTTCCTGGTGGTGGTCGTGGTCAAGGCGTTGGGTCTGTGCGCCATCGGGCGCTTCGACCTCGTGCCGTGGTTCGTCGTCTCGCCGCTGCTCGCGCTTCTGCCGCAAGTCGAGCGCCACGTGCACTACCCCGATTTGCTGCTGCAACTGCCTTGGTTCGCGCACCTGGCGGACCTGGGCCTGTTCGTCACCGCCGGCGTCGTGGCGCAGGCACTGTCGATTCGCGCCCTGGCGCGGAATTGGTCCGCGCCGCCGGTGGCGCCGCTGCGGCCCGGCCGCGCCTGGTTGCGGGCGGCGTTCGCTGTGGTGGCGGTGGCGGTCTTGTTGCTGCTCGTGCCCATGGCGACGGTGCGGCTGGCCCGCTGGATGGGCGCGGGTCACTTGGCGGCCACCGCCGCGATGCTGGCCGGCGGCGTCGCCAGCCTGCTGCTGTTCACGGCGCCCGTGTTCGCGCTCCTGCACGGCATGAGCTTCGCGCGCAGCGTGCGCGCCAGCATCAACATGGTGGCGCACTTGCCGATCGCACTGCCCCTGGCGGTGGTGGGCATTGCGGTACTGCACCTGCCCGGCTTGGTACTCCGGACGCCGGCCATCCGCGCCGGCGCGGCACAGGACCCGGATTGGATCCTGGGCGCCCTCCTGGGCCAACTGCCGGCGGAGTTTCTGGGCGCGTTCCTCGCCGCCGGGATTGCGACGTATGTCGTGCTCCGCACCCGGGTGCGCACACCGCAAGGCTTCGTGCCGATCGTGCGCGCCTCCACCGTGGCGTTGGCGGTACTGGCGCTGGGAATCTTGACCGGCTGCGGCGACGATGCGCGCCCGCTCACCCGTCGCGACCGCGACGCGCGCAGGTTGTTGCAGCGCTTCGATGCCGAGCGTTGGGTGGAGCGCGCGCGCTTGCGCGAGGCGGATTTGGACGACGCAGAGGTGAGCGCCGATTCGACTGCGTGGTTGCAGGTGGCAGAGCTGTACACCGAGGGTTTGCGGCGCCTGGGCCCGGATCGCGTCGGCGATCCTGGAACGACGCCGCTGGAGCGCGATCTGGGCCGCCTGGCGTGCCGTGCCGTGCTCGGGCGCGCCGCGGCGATGGCGCAGGCGGGTCATCTCGCGGCGGCGCGGCGCGAGTACCGGCAGCTTCTCGAACGGAGTGCGTTCCGTGGCGCCAGCGGTGACGGGGCGCTGGGACTGGCGCGCGCCGAAGACCGCGGCGGCGATTGGACCGCGGCGGCGGCGGGATACGAAGATTGGCTGCGGGGCGTACAAGACGGCGTCTGGCCGCTGCACGCCAACGGCATCGCGGTGCCGGCCTACGTCGCGCGGCGCTGGCGCGATCGGGGAGATGCAGCGGCCCGCGTAGCGTGGGTGGATCTTGCGGTGGCGTCATTCGAGGCGGCGGCGGTCCGCGGCGAACAAGCCCGCGACGCGCGCACGGTGCGCTTCGCGCTGCTGCTGGATGCCGGCCGGTGGGACGAGGCGCACGCGGCGTTGAGTGAACTGCGGCAGGCCCACGATCCGGGGGGCCGCGATGCGGGCCTCCTGGTGGCCGAAGCGAGCCTGCTGGCCGGCGGCATGCAGCGCGACCAGGATGCGCTGGGAATCCTGCAGGGCTTGAGCGCGGAACGTTCGGCGTTCGAAGGTGAACACCGCGTCACCGGCTGGCTGCTCGCCGGACAGATCCACTTCCGGGCCGGGCATTTGGACGCCGCGCTGGACGCCTACGAGCAGGCGGCGAACGCGGCGCGCTCCGATGCCGGACGTTCGGAAGCCGCCTTGGGGCTGGCGCGCGTGTATGTGGCGCGCGGCGCCTTGGACGATGCGCGCCGTTACTACACCCAATTGCGCAAGGCGTTTCCCTCCAGCGCCGCCGGCCTCGTCGCGCCGCTGGAGGAAATCCGCGTCTTGCGCCAGCACGGCCAGGCGGAGGAAGCGCAGGCTCTGGTGGCGGTGGCGATGCAGGGTTACCGCGCCGTCATCCAACAGTTCGGGACCGAAGGACCGGCACTGATCGCGGCGCGGTTCATGAGCGAGTGCTTCGGCTTGGAGGGCGATTGGGAACGCGGCGTGGCTTTCCTGGACAGCATCTCCGGCAGCTTCGGCAGCGATCCACGTGCCGGCTCGCTGTTGGTCCGGGCGGCGCGCTTGTCGGCTGAGAAAATGACCGATCGGCCGCGGGCGCAATCGCTGCTCACCAGCGTCGCGGTGCGCTATCCCGGCAGCGATATCGCGGTGCGTGCCCAGGCACTGTCCGATAGCCTCTCGACCGCCATGGCCCTCCCTTGACGTTGGTGCGACCGCGTTCCTAGAATCCGCTTCCTTCGCGTTTCGAGCCCGCGCGGCGCATTTGCGGAAGCAGGCGGTTCATGGGCGAGCCCTTCGACGGCATGTGGGGCGACTGCGCCGCGATGCGCGCCCTGTTCGAGACTCTCGAGCGGGTGGCTCCCACCGACCTCACACTCCTCATCCATGGCGAAACCGGCACCGGGAAGGAACTGGTGGCGCGCAGCGTCCACCGCCGCAGCCGGCGCGCGGCGGGTCCGTTCGTCGCCGTGAACTGCGCTGCCTTGCCGGGCACGCTGGTGGAATCGGAGTTGTTCGGATTCGAGAAGGGCAGCTTCACCGGTGCGGTGCGGGCGCATGCCGGCTTGATCGAGCAGGCGCACGGCGGGACGCTGTTCCTGGACGAAATCGGTGAGTTGCCGCTCGCCGTGCAAGCCAAGTTGTTGCGCGTGCTCCAGGACCGGCAAGTGCAGCGTTTGGGCGCGGCGCGCTCGCGCACCATCGACGTGCGGTTCGTGGCCGCGACCCACCAGGACCTCCCAGGCATGGTCGAAGGCCGCGCGTTCCGGCGTGACCTGTATCACCGCGTGCTGGAGGTGGCGCTCGAGGTGCCGGCGTTGCGCGACCGTGGCGATGATCTCGACGGTCTCGCCGATCTGTTCGTGATGCACGCCGCCGCCGGCTCCGGGCGCAAAGTCCGGCTGACACCGGCGGCGCGGGCCGCGCTGCGCGCGCACGATTGGCCCGGCAACGTGCGCGAACTGGAGAACTCCTTGCGCCGTGCGGTAGTGGTTTGTGACGCCGACGAATTGCAACCCGAGCATCTGCAACTGGCCGGCGCCGGCGCCGGCGCGGCGCCGCGGACGCTGCCGGAGATCGTGGCGATCGCGGTCGAAGGTGCCGTGCGCCAGGCGCTGCGGCGCGCGGCGGGGGATCCCGTGCGGGCGGCGGCGGAGCTGGGGATCCTGCCGGCGCACTTGCGCGCCCTCGCGGAGCAGCATCATATTGCCGTCGACTGAGGAGGCCCCATGGAACGAGTCCCCGTGCGAAGTGCCCGGCACTTCATCCGGTGCTTGACGCTCGGGCTGTGCGCCGCGGTGGTGTGGATGCCGGTCGCGACCGCCACCCCCACCACGCCACGGCGCGGCGGCACCATCGTCATTGCTTTCGCCACCGAGCCCAAGAATCTCATGCCGTACGGCGCCACCAGTACCGACGCCGGCGAAGTCCTGGGCACCGTCTTCAACATGCTGGCCCAAACCGACAGTGATTTCGCCGGCTGCAGCCCGTCGGTGGCGGAATCCTGGGAACCGAGCGCCGACGGGCTCGAACTCGTCATGCACCTGCGTGCCGGTGTGCTGTGGAGCGATGGCGTGCCGCTCACCGCCGAGGATGTCCGCTTCACCTACGAGGTGCAGACGGACAGCACGGTCAACTGGTCGGCGCGCGCCAGCTTCAAGTCGATGCTCAGCGGCTGTGACGTGCTCGATCCACGGACGGTGCGCTTCCGCTTCAAGGAGCGTGATCCCGCGGCGTTGCACCACGCCAAAGAAGGCTACTTGTTGCCGAAGCACATCTATGGCGCCGTGCCGCGGCACGAATGGGAGAAAGGCGACCGGGCGCGCCACCCGGTCGGCTGTGGCCCCTATCGCTTCGAGCGCTGGGAGGCCGGCCAGCGCATCGTGCTGGTTCGCAACGAACATTACTGGGAACCGGGGAAACCGTATGCCGACCGGCTGGTGTTTCAGTTCGTGCCCGAGGCGGCGACACGCTTGGCGCAATTTCGCGCCGGACAGGTGGACTACA
>Ga0315283_10006160_pt1 | contig 10680 bp, 4 predicted proteins | sample YL17G09_0_MG_FD_204541 | JGI IMG/M metagenome (GOLD analysis project Ga0315283, IMG submission 204541) | Sediment microbial communities from Yellowstone Lake, YNP, Wyoming, USA - YL17G09_0 | ecosystem: Environmental > Aquatic > Freshwater > Lake > Sediment | place: USA: Wyoming | collected...
ATGAGTCAGAATGCCGGCCGTGAATTGCTTGGCCAGAACCGAAAGTTGATACTGATCGTTGGGATCAAAGAACAGATTCCGTCCGTTTTCAAAAATCGACATGTGGGTGTGCATCCCGGAGCCGTTTTCATGAAGCAACGGTTTCGGCATAAAGGTGGCGTAGTACCCTTCGTTTTGGGCGATCTCCTTGACGATGAAGCGATAGAGCTGGGCATAATCGGCCATGACCAGCGCGTCCTGGTACTTCAGATCGATTTCCTGCTGCGATGGCGCCACCTCATGATGAGAGCATTCCACCGCGATACCGATCATCTCGAGCGCATTGACCGTCTTCTTGCGAAGGGTGGTCCCGATATCCACCGTGGCGTAATCGAAATACCCGCCGCGGTCAAGCGTTTCCGGCGCCCTATCATTCTTGAAATAGAAATACTCGATCTCCGGACCGGTGTAAAACGTCCAGCGCTTTTCTTTCAGCTTGGCCAGCGCCCGGCGTAAGACATGGCGGGGATCACCGGCGTACGGCTGCCCGTGCGGCGTCTCGATGTCGCAAAACATCATCGCGACCTTTTCCCCGCCGACCAGCCAGGGGAAAATTCGGAAGGAACGGAGATCCGGCACCGCCATCAAGTCCGACTCTTCGATCCGGACGAACCCTTCCACCGACGAACCATCAAATCCCTGGCCGGTTTCAAGAACTTCCTCGATTTCGGACCGGGTAATCGCCATCCCCTTGAGCCGCCCGAGAATATCGGTAAAGCAAAGCCTGATAAATTTGACTCCGGCTTCATCAATCTGTTGGAGTATCTGTTCTTTGGTCTTCGTCATTGTTGCTCCTCGCCAGTTGAGGGGGCGTCACGTTAGCGTCCGCAGGGACGAATAGCAAAACCTATATACGTATCTCTTCCCCTCAAATATCGGATAAATGTGTGATTTTATTACGGAACCAACCCTGATTAATAGCCGATTGTCCGACAAAGAGATATCGGCCAAAACGGACAGGAAAATATTTCAGAGTCCATGGGGGGCTGTACTGCTACGATAGACAACCCTGCCCTCGAAAATGGTCGCCGATATGCCTGCCTTATATATCGCAGACTTGGGCATGGAATAAATGTCGTCATCCAGGATGACCAGGTCGGCCTGATATCCCGGGACGATTCGGCCGGAAAACGACTCCCGTCCGGAGGCAAAGGCCGGGCCGAGGGTAAAACCCGCCACCGCTTCCCCGACGCTGAGGCATTCCTCGGGATAGAAACGCCCGCCGCGCTGGCCGCATCCGGTCCGGTTGACGGCGGCATGGATGCCGGCCAGAGGATCCAGCGGCTCAATCGGGCAGTCGGAGCCAAAAGCCAGCGGAATGCCTCGCTTCAGCAGCGTTTTGAAAATAAAGGCATTCCTTCCCCGCGCTCCCCAGTAGGCGGCCACCAGTGCGCGATCGGATGGACAATGACTGGGCTGCATCGAGGCTATGACTCCGGTCTTTCTCAAACGCGTGACGTCCCCGCGCGAGATCAATTGCAAATGCTCGATGCGATGACGAAGCGAAAACTCGCGGGCCGCCTTCTCAAAGGCAGTGATCACATTCCCTACCGCCCGGTCGCCGATTGCGTGTACGGCGCAGGCCAGACGATGCCGGGAAGCTTGCCCGACATATGCAATCAAATCCTCAAGTGCCGTGGTTTCGATTCCGCGGCCCTTTCTGCCCCCAAGATACGGCTTGTGCATCAACGCCGTCTGCGCCCCCAACGAACCATCGGCAAATATCTTCACGCCGCCGACTTGCAGCGTCCGGTCGCCATGGCCGGAGACGAGGCGCTTCGCAATCAGATCATCGAGCTTGCTCACCGGAAAGTAATAATGCACGCGGAAACCGAGCTTTTTTTGCGACTGCATGAGGGTGAAAAATTCCCACGCCTCGGGGCCATCCATGGAATGAAAGCCGGTCACACCTCGACTGTGGGCGATGCGGGTCGCTTCCCGCCAGGCTTTCATGATCCGCTGAAGATCGGGACGGCTGACCAGCTTGATCACCGGGAAATATCCCGGAATTTCGCGGAGAATGCCGGTCGGCTCTCCGGTGACCGGATCGCGGTCGATCCTGCCCCCCGCCGGATCGGGCGTGGCGCGATTGATACCGGCCAGCGCCAACGCCTTGGAATTGACCCAAAGAATATGCTGATCCTTGCTGAACAACGCGGCGGGGCGGCCACCGGTCACCTGATCCAGCTCGGCGGCGGTCGGCAGATGATACCCGCGCCATCGGTCGGCCGACCAGCCGTCGCCGAAAACCCAATCACTCGATCCGAGATTGCCGGCAAAGGCGCCGATTTTCGCCAGTGCCTCGGAGAAATCGATAATACCGTCGAGATGCACCGCGCCGAGCGAGATCGCCCAGAAATATAAATGGGTGTGGCTGTCTACCAGTCCGGGAATAACCGCTCGGCCTTCCAGGTTCACGGGGCGATGGCGCGGAAATCGCCTCTTCATGTCTGCCGGATCGTGCCCCACGGCCGCAACGGCGTTGCCCGACAGAACGACTACCGATGGCCGCCTCCGCATGGGAGTCTGCGGGTAAATCCTCCCGTTATAGAGTATGACGTTCATCGAAACGGCCTCCCTTGACACGGACATCACCCTCGCGGCGGGTAACGCTGATCCGATCCAGATGCTCCAGCACCGGCAAGGCGTACTTGCGACTGCTGCCAAATCGATCGCGATACTCGGCCACCGTCACCTGGCCGTCCTGAGTCAGTTTTTCCCCAACATATTCGACTATCGCCCGCCAAGTCGGGCCGGTCATGACATACTGGGAGCCGATGATCACCAGACGGCCGTCATCCCGCAGAAAATTCAGGGTACGACGGCACCCCGGATGGCGGGCTTCGAGTTCTTCGAGAGATAGATAATTATGCCCTGCCTGCTCCATCTCAACGACTATCCGGTCGGCTTCGCGCGTCATGGCGTCGTCAAGCGCCGGGGCAAAATCGGGCAGATGATAAAACTGCTGCGAGTGCTTCAGGCGGCCAGCCTGCTCCAGGTACCGCAGCGCCGTCTGAAACTGGTCATCGGGAGGACGGCCGATCTGGCGGGCCAGCTCATCAGCCTTTAATCCCTTTAAGTATGATTTCTGGGCGTGGGTTTTGTGAAGCGGACCTGCGATTGATTCCTGAACGGAAGCGATGATTTTTTGAAGGGCCAGCGCACCCTCAAAACGAATGACCTCGCCCTGGACTTCAAGGCGTGACACTTCGCGGGCGATTTCCTCGGCCGAAAAATCGGCATACATCAGAAATCCATCAGCCGGGCTGAACAACCGTTTGCCCATTTCGGTCAGCACGATCTGAGACAGATCGCCGGCGAGGCGGGCCTTCAGATACTCCTGCATCGGGGGAAGATCTTTTCTCCGAGGATAAGCGTCAAGGATGTCCAGCATCAGTCCGCCGCCGACCGTCACCTGCGGGGTGGGAAGACGAAGGATAAAATTGTCGCCGACAAAGGCAGCCAGCGGCAACATCGTCTTCACGATCGCCAGGCCCGACCGTCCGGGAGGAATACCGTCATTATCGAAGGGTCGAATGATGGCGTCGGTCTCCGTCGTACCGAGGATACAGAGCACCCGCCGCCCTTCCTTGAGGACAAAGCCGGAGCGGGGCAGGTTTGTGACGTAGGCCGCAAAGCAGGTCGGCGTCCCCTGGTAGTGAAATCCGGTGACGACATCACCGCGCTTGACACGGTCCCGGTCGACACCGGTCAGATTGATGGCTGCTCGGTATCCCGGCCCCACCCGGGCCACGGTCCGTTCGTGCGACTGCAGTGAACGAATCCGCAGGCTCGTCCCCGATGGGAAATGATAGACGTCGGCGTCGGTCGAATATCCCCCGCCGCGACTGGTGCCGGTGATGACGACGCCGATGCCGGTCAAGACAAACACCCGATCGATGAACAACCGGGATTTGCCGATGTCATCGACCAGACGCACTTTCCCCGCCAGCTCGGTCAGCGCCCCGACGATATCGTCGACCCCTTCGCCGGTTACCGATGAGACCGGCACGATCGGGGCTTCGGCCAAAAACGTCCCGGCCAGGCGCGCTTTGATATCGGCCGCGACGAGCTCGCGCCAATCCGGCTCGACCAGGTCGATCTTGGTCAAGGCCACAAATCCATGACGAATGCCCAGCAGATTGAGGATGTCGACATGCTCCTGCGTCTGGGGCATCCAGCCGTCGTCGGCCGCAATCACCAGCATGGCGGCGTTGATGCCGCCGGCGCCGGCAACCATGTTCCGCACAAACCGTTCATGTCCGGGGACGTCTATCAGTCCGATCTCATCGCCGCCCGGCAGGCGGAGCCAGGCGAACCCCAAATCGATGGTCATCCCCCGCGCCTGCTCTTCCGGCAGCCGGTCGGGATTGGTGCCGGTCAACGCCTGCACCAGCGATGATTTGCCATGATCAATATGCCCGGCCGTGCCAAGGACGAACATGGTTACCTCAGGATTTTATTGATGGCGGCGACGACGACGGTATCATCATCGGGGGCGATGGTCCGCAAGTCAAGCAGGAAATCGTCGTTCTCCACCCGCCCGATAATCGGCGGCGACCAGAGACGAAACTTGCGCGACAAGGCATTGACGTTGCCGGCCGACCGCAGCGACAGCGCCAAGGAGGGAATCGTCTGCGACGGCGTGGTGCCGCCGCCGAGGTACGCCTCGGTGGCGACCAGAACCATATCCCGGCCGGAACAGGCGGTGACAATAGCCTCTCCCCGCCGCTTCAGATCGCCGACCGGAATGGTGATCATCCGCCAGACCGGTATATCGACGAACGGGGTCCCCCTCAGATACGACAGCAGAACCTGGGCCGTAATGGCGAAGACCAGCTTGTCACAGCGGATCGTTCGAAAGAGCGGATTTTTTTTTATACGGGCGATCAGATCGCCTCGTCCCACGATCAGGCCGGCCTGAGCGCCGCCCAGAAGCTTGTCGCCCGAAAAGCAGGTCAGGTCGGCTCCGGCTCTGACCGATTCCGCCACGGTCGGTTCGCCGGACAAGGTCATGCCGGGTGGAAAGGCGAACAGCCCCGACCCCAGATCATGCGCCAACAGCACCTTGCGCTCCCGGCACAGGTCGGCCAGCTCTCCCAGCGGCGTTTCCTGAACAAACCCGACCTGCGTGAAGTTTGAGCGATGCACCTTGAGAATCATCCGGGTTCGTTCCGTCACCGCCTGGCGATAATCCTCGAGCGTCGTGCGGTTGGTCGTGCCGACCTCGACCAGCCGGACGCCGGATTTGACCATGATGTCCGGAATTCGGAACCCGCCCCCGATCTGCACCAATTCCCCTCGCGAAATGATCACGTCCTGCCGCGGCGCCAGCGTATTGAGCATGATAAATAACGCCGCCGCGTTGTTGTTGACAATCGTCCCGGCCTCGGTGTCAGCGAGCACCGCCAGGAGATGCTCGACGAAGATACCGCGCGACCCGCGCCGTCCGCCGGCGGTTTCATATTCAAGATTGCTATACCCCGTGGCGATGGCTGTTGCCTGCCGCATCATCGCCTCGGACAGCGGCGCCCGTCCGAGATTGGTGTGAATGATAATTCCGGTGGCGTTGATCAGCAGCGACAGGCCCATCCCCGACAGCCGCTGCAATTCGCGGACGGCCGCCTTCACCAGATCGTCGGCCGTCAACGTCGTCTCGCCGGCCTGGAAACGCTCCTTATGGGCGGCAATGACCTCCCGTACGACCTTGATCACCAGCGGGCGGGTGAGCGTTTCGACATAGGAGGCCAGCGCCGCGTCGCCGGCCAATATTTCCACGGCCGGAAAATCGCGCAGATCGCCCAGCGCTTGTTCGTTCTTATTGGTCATAGATAACATCCAGAATAACTCTCCCGACCGACTGCAGCGAGGCCGGAGAGCACTTGTCCGGAGTGTCGGCCTGCGTGTGCCAGTAGGGATAGGTGAAATCAATAATATCCACGGTGCGAATGCCCGCCGCCAGAAGCGACATATGATCGTCTACGACCTCGGCCCCGACGCTGTCGATAAAGGCTCGCTCTCCCGCCGCCACCGCGGCCCGCCATATCAAATCATTGATCTGCTGGGCATGCTGCTCTGAATACCCCTCGCGATAGATCTGTAAGTCCCTATCACCGACCATATCGAGGAGAATGCCAAACGTGTAGGCGGTGCGATTATGGGACGCGAAGTAGGCCGATCCGAGCAAGTACTGATCCAAGCGACCGGATGGACCGTAGTCCTCGCCGTCGAAGAGGATGAGGTCGACTCCGATCGAGGGCGGCGAGACCGACATCAGCTCAATCAAATGCAGCACGACCGCCGTTCCGGAGGCTCCATCGTTCGCTCCCGGAAGCGGCTGCCGAGCCCGGAGAGAATCGGCGTCATGTTCGGCCCGAGGCCGGGAATCGTAATGGGCGCAGATGAGCATGCGCTTTCCCCGATCGGGACTGATACGCGCAATCCAATTGACCATGGTCACGGTATCGCCGGTCAGATAATCATAGTACGCAAAGGGCTGCTTCTCATGGGGCACCCGCAATGAATCCAGATACCCCTCCAGAAACGACTGAAAAGCCCGCCATCCCGCCGATTCCGGATTGCGCGGCCCGAGCTCGACCTGCCGGGCAAGCAGGTCAAAGGCCCGTGCGCCGTCGAAGGCCGGCGGCGCCGGCCCGGCGCAGGACACCGCCAGAGCGCTAAAGAGGAGGGCGGCCGCGGCCGCCGCCATGAGTATCGCCTGTCGGGGATTCCGGATGGTCATGTCGCCAAAATAGACGAGGGCGTATGAATGTCAAACGATTTTTGCCTAGAAGCGCATCTCGACCCACAAACTTATTTCGCGGCTGTGTGATTTTTGGCGGCGGGACACATCGTTATTGTCCTGCCACCGGGCCGTCATTCCGCCCTTGACGGTCTGGGAGAAGCTGTATGACGCGCTCGGCTGGATGGTCAAGTTGGTCTTCTCCGAGGTAAGCTGGAGCCGATAGTTACTCTGCGGCGTGGCCGACTCATCACGATTGACGCGGTATGAGGCGTTGACCGAGAAGGATAGGGTCGATTCGAATTTGAGCCGCCCGAAGAGCGGCAATTTAATACCGGACGGGCTGCGGAAATTGTACGACCCATCGCATGAATACCCCTGAGTGGTGCTCCGCCCCATGCTGGAAAGGATGCCCGAAGCCTCATTGTAGCGAACGGTGGTCGACGTGCTGGTTTCGAACCGGGCGGAGGTCCTGAGCGCCTTGGTGATGTTCCACGTGATCGAGATCAGCGGTGAAAATTGAGACCGCTGCCGCTGCTCGGATTTGTACGGCACATTGGAGCGTTTTGTGTATTCCGTCAGGCGCGAGTAGTTGGAGCTGGGGGACAAGGAATTGATCATCTTGCCGATAAACCAGAGTCCCTTGATGGAACGGAGGTTAAACGTCAGGTCCGGCCAGGTCTCGCTGACATTCTCGGTCGTTTTCGATTCATACGATTTACGCCTATTGCGATCATAGCCGACGTCGACGCTGATACCGGAGAAGAGCGACACCCCGGAACGCCCCGACACCCCTTGCGAGGTCGATCGCGCCTGGCGCAGGTTGCCGGCCGCTGTCTCCACCGGCTCGACTCCGGGATCATTGGTAAATCCGAAACGGAAGGCCGAGGTCGCCTTCTTAGCCAACGACGGATACATGACGCTTTCGCTCGTGCTTAACTTGACCGACACCGGCTTGATGGCATCCGTGACATAGCGAATGCCCCGAAGCGGCGTGCCGACCATGGTCCCCATCGTCGATCGTGGTTTGGGCTTCTTGGCCTGCCGGCTGGCGGCAGGTTTATTGGTGCCGATGAGTGACTGGTGTTTGAACTGGAAATTGAAATTGGTGCTAGTGCGCAGATTAACGCTGTGAGAGGTCAGGGAATCCGTCGTTATGAGGGAGTTGTCGGAGTAATTGGCCGAATAGTCGACTGTGTGCGTCAGGAACTTAAACAGGCTGGGGGAATAGGCGGCCCGGAAGCCCTGGCTGTACCGCAGTTCCTTGCCGGTTCGGAACTTTTTGGGATTGATGGTCAGATTGACCGTCCGCGGATCCTTCATATCGCGGGCGGTGGAAGCGGAATAGCCGCCGGAGAGATTTTCAAAGACCTTGAATCCCATATCCATCGTTCCGTTGAATTCCCGCTTGGTCGACTGCGGGTTGAGGCCGGTTTGATTCATCGATTGCGAATAGGAACCGGTGAGACTCCCCGCAAAATCGAGCTTGGTGGGATAGAGGTAAATCCGCGTTTCGGGCAGGCCAAGCGGAATTTTCAGCGACTTGGCCCATGCCAGGGGGCGAATCGACGGCGGCTTCTTCATGGTCAACGTGTAATTGGCATTGGCCGTGTATTGCTCCCGGTAAAACATCGGTTGGGTTGGGGCATATCCTTCCGTGGCATTATAACTGAATCGGGCATTGAGCCGGTTGAGAAGCAGGGAGAAAAGGGGGTTCTTGTAGTTGGCCTGGATTTTCTCGCTAATGGTGATCCCCTTGGAAATCGTCAGGCTGGCCTCATTCTTCTTCAACTCCTCAGGCACCGTGATGTCGGAGTTGGAGCGCAACAACGGCTGCTGCAGATTCTCTGACCAGTTGACCGACACCGGTAGTGACAATTGCAGCGAGCGAGGGAAAAACTTATCCATCCTTACAGATCCCGAAAACGAATAACTGGTCCGGACTTGTCCCGAACCAAGGTTGTTGGCCGCGCCTCCCTTGGTGGACGCCGAGACCCCGCGATAGTAGGCATCCTGAGTGGAATAGGCGAAACTATAATTCAGCAAATCCGACATATTGCCGCTGACGCCGACGGTGGCCGCCAGGCCGACGTCGTCGCGCACATCGGTCAGCCGCAACTCGTCGACCCAGATCTGACCGCTCGCGGTCTTGGCCGTATCGAGGTTGACCACACCCATGGCAAAGTATTGTATTCTGGTCAGCGTCGGATCCTGGCCCCCGCCCCCGGGCTTTATCCTGACGAAGTTTCGGCCGGATTTATCGCTCAGGGTATGCCCGGTATATCCTTTGGTGAGGGTATCCACCAGCTTGGCCTTAAGTCCGGTGATCTCGTTGAAATCGATCAGGACGTTGTTGCCGGTCGCCCAACCCGGTCGCAGAATGGTGCGGAATTCATAATACGCATACTTATCAGTACCCATGCGGAAAAAGAACATAACCGAATCATTCGCGGCGGCCGGGTCGCCATGGACGTAGGCCTCAAGTTTACCGTACCCCATATAATTGGCGGCCCGATACATCTTGCGAATAGCCAGGCCGGTATCGGCCGCCAGCACCAGCCCGGAGTCCGGAGAATTGACCAGCACCCGCGCGTTCAAATCCTTGTAGGTCAGCAGAAGCGATTGTTCCTTTTCCACCAAATCCCGCGTCGGGTCATAGTATCCCGCTACGCCCGGGGGCGGCCGATACAGCGTGTCAACGGCATTGTCAATTAGCGCCACATCGAACGCCGCCGCGCCGCTGCGGAGCGAGTCGGCGACGAACATGGAATCGGCCCAGGTCGTCGACACCAGGTCAACGGCCGCGATCTCGACCATCACGGATCGATTGAGATACTCCGTGGAAGCCGAATCGAACCAGATGCGGGCGGAATAGATCTTCTCCCAGGAGGGATCCCCAACCATGGTGTCAAGCGCCGACGGGTCACGCAACGGGATACGGATGGTCTTCCAATTATCTTTATTCCTGGTCCCGGAAACATAAAACTGGCTCGAATCCGACAAGTCGACCCGGTACGAATAATATAGATTGGCTTTACTCCAACCGCTGAAGTTAGGATCTTCGGTATCGGGGCCACTGATCAGGGGGTCGCTCTCTGCCCCCTGGGTGCTGTTTCGCTCGGTGCCGTTAATGCGCCATTTATCGTCAACGTTAAAATCGTCGCCGTTGGGATCAGCCAGGGTGCCGGGATCATAGCCGAATTCACCATTGTCGAAGACCCCGTCCAGGCCGGTATCTTCCTCATCTTCAAGCGCCCCGTTGCCGTTTTTGTCCTCCGTGTCGAGAATGCCGTTGCCGTTAATATCACCTGAGACTCCGCCCAGATCGATGTGCATAATACCGATGTCGCCGCGCAGACGGAACTCCAAGAGCTGGGCGTCCTCGAGGGTACTGGCCACGGCGTGAGAAATATTGCGCATGAACCCGTTCCACGATTTCTCTGGCTCGATCGACCGGTAAATGAAAGAATCGCCGGCGACGTCGGGAATTCGCTTGAGCGTGTCCGGGCGAAACTCGACGACCAGAACCTGCGCCATGTTGGTGCCGCCCTCCGTCCGATTCCATATTTCTTCGTACGAATAAGCTTCGTCGGGATTGTACCAGCAGAACCGGCCCCGGGTCGAGAGGGAATCGACGACCGCCAGCGGTTTGGATGACAACCGCCACTTGTCCCGCGTGACTCCCAGGGAAAAGCTGTTCTCGGATCCCTCGAAATCATCGATATACACGATGCCGTCGACATTCGGATTGGGACGCGACTGAGCAACCTCCACGTTCAACGCTATGTACGATTCCGCCTGCGATGAGATCAAGGGCAGGGCGTTCGCAAGGGTTGTGAATAGATTGGCCTTGAAACGGTAGTTGAAATCGGCGTCCCAGACCATGATATTGGAGGTTT
>Ga0315283_10006162_pt1 | contig 10678 bp, 7 predicted proteins | sample YL17G09_0_MG_FD_204541 | JGI IMG/M metagenome (GOLD analysis project Ga0315283, IMG submission 204541) | Sediment microbial communities from Yellowstone Lake, YNP, Wyoming, USA - YL17G09_0 | ecosystem: Environmental > Aquatic > Freshwater > Lake > Sediment | place: USA: Wyoming | collected...
CTGACCCACAGATCGTGCCGGTCGATGGGCTCCACGAGGAGTCGATCGGGAGCAGATGGCCGTAGTCGATCATGCCCGGGGCCACATCTGACGCGTATGGGTCGGGCACCCGCACGACCGCGAACTGCCATTGCTCGGGCGCGGCGTCGCGGATCACTCACCGCCAGGGATCTGCAGGCGGCAAGCGGTCGCGGCGAAAGATCATGCCGTCATGACGACGGCAGGCCGATCCACCTCTGGACGTCGAGTAAGGCTTGCTGGCTCACCTGGATGAGGCCCTCGGTCGGCCGGTCCAGGTCGATGACGATGGTCAGGACGACACCCAGCGCCACCACCATCACCACGGCACTAAGGATGCTGCGCCGACGCTTGAGGCCGGCCATGTAGCCGACCATGCCCAGCGACAGGGCCGAGCCGACAAGCAGGAGGAGGAGCACCGTCTCCGGGACGCGGGAGTATCGGCCCGCAACGATCCGCGTCTCGCTGATCGCCACGAGCCGGGACAGCGAGTCACCGAGCGCGGACACGAGGTCCGGGCTGTGCCCGGAACGCGCCGCCTCCGCGACGAGCGCCCACATCTGCGCGTGCAGCGCGACGGAGCGCCCGATGTTCTGCGCGATCTGGGACGGATTGTCGACGATCCGCAGCGGCAGGTATTCCCGCACCAGCTCCTTCAGCTCATCCGTGGCCGGCTCGGTCAGGTAGTCGGCCTGCAGGTACACGGCGCCGATCGCGTTCGCCTCCGCCAGGACGTTCCCGCGCCTGGTATCGAAGCGGTCCGACGCCATGCCCATCGTGACCGCGAGCATGAAGGCCATCAGCGCGAGGAGCGACCCGACGAGCACGTCGGTGGGGCCCTCCTGTTCGCCCGGCATCCGGTCCTGCCACCAGCGGCCGACCCGGAAGCCGACCTCGTAGCAGGCGAGGGTGATGATCGCGAACAAGGCGAACACCACGGCGGTCGGGATGGGGTCCAGGATCTGCGCGGTCATCGGTCGCCCCGCGATAGCCACGACGGAGCCGGCCCCAACGGAGCGCGGTCCATCAGGCGGCCCTTCCCGCGGTGGCGGGCCGGCTGGCGACCGGCGAATGGACCACAGGCTAGATCACCATCACGATCACGGCCGCCCGGGTACGGTGGGTACGGTGGGCGCGAGATCATGGAACGCGGCGACCGCGTCGTCGACCTCCAGGAAGACCCGCCCCGGGTCCGCCGCGGCACCGATGCCCGCCCGGTCTAGATAGGCCGCTACCGGCGACTTGAGCCGCGCGAACGCGACGGTCACACCGCGTCCGGCGAGGTCGCCCAGCAGCTCGACCACCATCTGGGTCGCGGTGGAGTCGGTGTCCGCGATGCCCTCCATGTCCAGGACCACCCAGCGGGCCGGGGGCTCGGCGGCCGCCACGGCCACTGTCACGTCGTCGCGGAAGACGTCGGCGTTGGCGAAGAAGAGGGGTCCGTCGAACCGATACAGGACCATGCCCGGCTCCGCCTGGCCGTCGGGCGTCGAGCCGGCGCTCCGGTAGCTGTCGGTGCCCGGCACGCGCACCAGGAAGTTGCGCGGCGGCCGGGCGGCACGCTGGGCGACCAGCAGCAACGAGAGCAGCGCGATGACCAGGACCCCCGCGAGCATCCCCACGGCGACCACGATGACGGTCGCCAGGAGCGCCAGTGCGGCCTCGGATCGGGCGACCGCGGCCAGGCGCCGGAACTCGGACGGATCGAGCAGGCCGGCGGCGACGACGATGATGACGCCCGCGAGGGCGGCCTTCGGCAGGGGTGCGAACAACCAGGTCAGGAACAGGAGCGTGACCACCACGAGCGCCGCCGCGACGATGCTCGCGAGTTGTGAGCGCGCCCCCATGTCGGCCGCCGTGAAGCTGCGCGACTGGCTCCCGTTGACCGGGAAGCCACCGGTGAGCGACGCCCCGATGTTCGCCGCCCCCAGGCCCAGGAACTCGCCGTCTCCGTCGACGCGGTAGCCGCCGCGCCGGCCCAGGACCTGCCCGGTGACCCCGCTGTCGGCGTAGATGAGGAGGCCGATGGCGGCCGCGGGCACGAGCAGCAGCTGGAGGTCCGCGAGGCCGATGCTCGGAAGGCCCAGCGGCGGCAGCCCCGGCGGGATGTCGCCCACGACCTTCACGCCCTGCGCCTCCAGCCCGAAGAGCACGCTCACGGCGATGGCGGCGAGGACGCCCACCAGGTACGCCGGAAGGCGCTTGTCCATGCGCTTGACCACGAGCACGATCGCGATGACCCCCAGGCCGACCGCGAGCGTGGTCGGGTCCGTCTCGCCGAGGCGGCGGATCGTCTCGGTCAGCTCGGCGAGCGTGTCGTCCTGGGCCACGAGCGTGATGCCGATGAGGCTGTCGAGCTGGCTCACGATCATCACGATCGCCGACCCCGCCACGTAGCCCACGAGCAGCGGCCGCGACAGGTAGCGGGTCACGAAGCCCAGGCGCGCGATGCCCGCGAGCATCAGCAGGATGCCCGCCATGAGCGCGACCCCGGCGCCCAGCGCCAGGTAGCGGCTCGGGTCCCCCTCCGCGAGCGGCGCGATGATCGACGCCGTGAGCAGGGCGATGGTCGCCTCGGGCCCCACGCTCATCTCGCGCACGCCGCCCATGAGCGCGTACCCCAGCAGGGCGCCGAGCGACGCGTACAGGCCGATGACCGCGTCGAAGCCACCCAGCTGGGCGTAGGCGAGCGCCTGGGGCACGAGCAGCGCCCAGACGGTCAGGCCCGCCAGGGCATCGATCGGCAGCCATGAACGATCGTACGTCCGGATGGCGCGGAGGCCGGGGACCGCGAGCCCGCGTCCGCGGGGAAGGCTGGGCGTCGTCATGGCATCGGCGTCACGGGCACGAGAGTCTCGGCATCAGGATCGGCGCCCCGGCCTCGACGCGATCCTGGTGCATCGTCAGATGTCGAGGAGGGCGCCAGCCCACCACGCGGGTGGGGCGGGTCGTGGATCGAGCCCGGGGCTGGACTTCGAGGGGCCGTGCACGGGTGGCGCGGCATCGTTCACCTTCGCCTGGCGCGCGATGACGGCTGCTTCTGTCACATCGAACACCGTGAAGTCCTGGGTGACCGTCACGGGCCCCTGGTAGTGCGTGCCGAGCTCCTCGAACACGGTGTCCACGCCCGGGGTCAGGTCGAGGTGCCAGAGGGCCCCCATCCGCGGTCGGGTGAGGTCGAGGATCCTGCCCATCTGCTCGGGGACCGTGTGCCCGAGCCGGGTGATGTTGAGCGCCGTCTCGAGCGGCATACCCGTGGCGCGCGCGAACACCACCGGGGACTGGAAGCACTCGTGGATCAGCAGGTCGGCGCCCTGCGCAGCCTCCACCACGTGGCGGCACGGCCGAGTGTCGCCCGAGAAGACGACCTTGCGGCCGGCGTACGTGATCGTGTAGCCCACCGCCCCGTTCAGCCCGTGGATGGCCGGGAAGCTTCCGATCGTGACGCCGTTGCGCTCGTAGATCGTGTCCGGTCGGTCGTACGGGATCTCGTGGGCGATGGCCTCGAAGCCGGTCGTCGGGCGCACGCCGCGGACCGAGGCGGTGTCCCACGCCATCACCTTGCCCATGTGATCCACGAACGCCGCGAGTCCCAGCGCCGGGTCGTCGTTGCCGCCGCCCCAGACCTCGACCGGGTCGACGCGGCCGGCCTTCGCGAGGCTGCCCAGCAGGCCCGGGATGTCGCCGATGTGGTCGGCGTGGAGGTGCGACAGGAAGACCTTGGTGGTCGACTCGATGGGGAGCCCGAGCGCATCGAAGTTGGCGAGGGCGCCCGAGCCCAGGTCGAAGAAGAAGAAGTCCTTTTCGGCGTTGCCGACCTCGACGAGGAGCGATCCTGACGCCTGGCTCCGTCGCACCCAGGGGTCACCGCTCCCCAGGATCGTGACCCGGATATCGCCGCCGGCGAGAGGCTCCGTGCCCGGCTCGAAGACAGGGGCGTAGGGGCGGGCCGGCGTGCCGACCACAGGGCTTGTCGAGAGGGGCGCACCCCCGCCGTCGTGCGCGATCCCGCTGGGCCTGTTGACCTCGCTCGTCATCTCCGATCCTCCTCGCGGACGTTTCTGGGGCACCCCGGCCTCGCGGGATCCGTCACCGGCACGCCAAGTCAAGCCCCGTCGACACGCTGGCGCATCGCACCAGCAGGGCGATGCGGAACGGCAGACATGGGTCCTCAATGGCGTCGATGCCCACGTCAGCCTGCGCATCGGCCACCGCGAGGAGTATGACCATGGTGTCCGCGGAAGAGGGGTTCCGGCGGCTCGCGATCGGAGACTCGATGCCGCTCTCAGCGCTGGCCGATCCCGACCAGGACGGTGGGGCGCTCCGTCTTGACGAACGGACGGAGGCACTGATCCGTGTCGCGGTGCTCATCCCCATCGACGCTCCGCAGTCGTCGTACCATCCTGCCGTCGAGGCGGCGATGCGAGCCGGTGCCTCGCTTGACGACCTTCTCGCCGTGCTCATCGCGGTCGCTGCATCCGTCGGCTCGCCGCGGGTCGTGGCGGCGGCGCCACGCATCGCCCTCGCCGCGGGCTATGACGTGGATGCCGCGCTCGAGGCGACGGGCGCCGCGGGCAGCTGATCGCGAGCGCTCTGGCGATCTCGCCGGGCTGATCCGGGCCCGCCTCGCTGATATCATCTTCGGCCACTCCCCGGGACGGTGGTGGGTGCTCATGCTCGCGGCGGAGGAGGTACGCGCCGATGCCGATGGTGCGGGTCGTGTGAGGGGATCCTGCGAGCGAGGAGGGACGGAACGACGGCACGAAGCGAGGCGCCGCGCCGTGGGCAGGCCGCCGAGAAGGTCGATGGTGCCGAACGCGGCTTCCGCCCGTCGTTCCCGCTGGCGGTGCCCAAGTTCCACCAGCCCGTGCCGCACGCGTCGACGGTCTCCCGGGAGCGCCTGGTCAGATCGCTCCAGGCCGAGCCACGGCCGTCCACCGTGGCCATCATCGCGCCGCCGGGATACGGCAAAACCGTGCTGCTCGCCGATTGGGCGGCACGGGAGACGCGCGACGTCGCCTGGCTGACGCTCGGCGAGTACGACAACGAGCCCAGCGTCTTCCTCACCTACCTGGCCGCGGCGATCGACCGGATGGAGCCGATCGATCCCGCCATCGGCGCCGCCCTCGCGGCGCGCGGGTCACGGATCCTCGCCACGGCCGTGCCGCGCCTCGCGTCCGAGCTGCACCGCAGACGGCGTCCGGGCGTGCTCATCCTCGATGACGTGCACCGTCTCGTGGATCGGACGTGTCTCGATGCCCTCGCCGCGCTGATCGAGCTCCTGCCGCCCGGGTTCCAGGTGGCCTTGTCCGCGCGGACGGTCCCCGATCTGCCCTTCGGGAGGCTCCGGGCCAAACGGCAGCTGCTCGAGATCGGGCGTGACGAGCTGGCATTCGACGCCGAGGAGACGCGGGCCCTCGCTGCCAACACCGGATACCCGCTCGACAGGGACCAGGCGGAGGCGCTCGCCCAGCGCACCGAGGGATGGGCGGCCGCGATCTACCTCGCGTCGCTCGCTCGTGGGCGGACCGAGGCCCGCGTCGTCGAGCGGGGCGACGTCTCGGGTCGCGAGAGCTACATCGCCGACTACCTGCGATCCGAGCTGCGGCCGATCCTCGACGACCGTGATGTCACGCTGCTCACGCGGACCGCGATCCTTGATGCGGTGGAGCCAGGGCTGGCCGAAGCTGTCTCCGGGACGCCGGATGCGCAGCAACGCCTGAGGCGGCTCGCCCACGCGAACCTGCTCATCAGCGAGGTCACTGGACCCCAGATCTCGTGGCGCTACCACCACCTGCTGCAGGATCACCTGCGTGCCGAGCTCCAGCGTCGTGAGCCGGGTGCCGAACCGGATCTTCACCGCCGAGCTGGGGATTGGTACTCGGAGGCGGGTCGTCCGGAGCTGGCCATCGAGCATGTCCTCGCCAGCGGCGATATCGATGCCGCTGCACGCCTTGTCGAGGCGGCGATGCTGCGGACATACCTCCTCGGTCACGGCGACCGGCTCGAGCGCTGGTTGGCGACCTTCACGGACGAGGCGTTCGAGCGCCGGCCGTGCCTGGCGGTCGGTGCTGCCCTGGTCCACGCACTCAACGGCAGACCCGAGGTGGCCGAGCGCATGGCGGACATCGTCGAGCGCTCGACGTTCACCGGCGTGCCTGCCAACGGGGCAGCGTCCTTCGAGTCGGCGCGGGCGATGCTGCGGGCCGCTATGGTCCGTCGCGGACCCGATGACGCCGTGGAGAACGCGGCACTCTCGGTCGCCGCCGAGGGGCCGGGGAGCCCGTGGCGGACCCTCGCCTGTGAGGTGCTCGCGCTGGGTCACATCATGCGCGGCGAAGCGTCCATGGCGGACGAGGTGCTCGCCGCCGCGGTGGACGCGGCGCCCGGCGGCGGCAGCTATGCGTTCTATGCGCTCGCGCTCCGGGCGAGCCTCGCGATGGCTTCGCGGGATTGGGAAGCGGCGACACGGTATGCGCGCGAGAGCCATGAGCGGTTCGGGCGGATGCACTTCGACGGAGCCGCCTCGTCCGTGCTAGTGCATGCGGTCGCGGCGCGCGTGGCCATCCATCGGGGTGACCTGGCCCGTGGGCGGGAGGAGCTCGTGCATGCGCAGCTCGTGCGGCCGCTCGTCTCATCCGCGTTGCCCTCGACCGCGGTCGTCGGGCTCCTGGAGGTCGCGCGGGCCTACCTCGCCATCGCGGACCCGGCAGGTGCCAGCGCTGCCGTCGCGGAGGCCGAGCGGATCCTGCAGCGACGGCCGGACCTCGGGGTCCTCGCCGAGCAGCTCGCCGAGCTGCGCCAGCGATCCAGGGGAGCGACCGCGGCGCTGGCCGGGCCGTCCACGCTGACCCCGGCGGAGTTGCGGGTGCTCCCCATGCTCTCGACCCACCTCAAGTTCGAGGAGATCGCCGAGCGCCTGTCCGTATCACGGCACACGGTGAAGGCCCAGATCGTGTCCATCTACAGCAAGCTCGGCGTGTCGAGCCGCGGAGAGGCGATCGAGCGGGCCATCGAGATCGGCCTGCTCGAGCCGTTCCCGGGGCTTCGGCTCACCGCGAGGACAGCGGCGGACTGAAGCAGCGAGGTGCCGCGCATCGCCCGCGCGGTGCGATGCGCGGCACCCTGACGCGGTTCCATCGTGTGGACGGCGCTGGACATCCGGAGCCGGCCATCACGCGGCGGGACCCACTTCGTCGCACGGTGCGGATGTCACGACGCCGGTGAGGACAGCCTTGAGCTGGAGCGTCCGCTTCCGCATCCGCCAGTACATCAAGAGCAGCCTGTGGTTGATGCCGTTGATCGCCGGCGTTGTTGGGCTCGTCCTCGCCGAGCTCATCTACTGGCTCGACACGCGGAGCGACCTCGCCGTATTGCAGTACTCCCCGGAGACCGCCACGGCCGTCGTCTCGGCCACGATCGCCGCCGCCGTCTCCCTGACCGGCTTCGTGGTCACCGTGACCGTCCTCGGCGTGCAGCAGGCGACGGGCATCTTCTCGCCCCGCTACATGCGCCTCTGGTACCGCGATGGGCGCCTCAAGCTCGTGCTGTCGGAGCTGGTCGGCACGCTCATGTTCTCCATCGCCGTCATCCGCCGCATCCAGCCCGACTCGGTCCCGGACATCAGCGTGAGCCTGACGGGCCTCGGCCTCACGGTCGGCCTGTTGCTGTTCCTGCTCTACTTCGACCGGTTCCTCCACCGCATGCGCCCCGTGGCGGTGGCGGAGTTGTTGGCACACGAGGCACGCCGTGCCCTCGATGACTGGGTCGAGCAGGTCGATCGTCCCAACCTCGCCCTCGTCAGCGGGGCAGCCTGGGCCCCGGCGACCACGCCGACGTTCGTCCTGCGGGCCACCCGGTCCGGCACCATCCAGGCCGTCGACATCGCCGGCCTCAGTGCCGTGGCCCGACAGCACGCCTGCCTGGTCGTGTTCCGTCACTCGGTCGGCGACTTCGTGCCCGTGGGCGCGGCGATCCTTGAGGTCCATGGGGCGACCCTGCCGGCGGCGAGGGGCGAGGGCCTCGGGACGATGCTGGCCCTGGGAGCCGAACGGACGATCGAACAGGACCCGGCCTTCGCCATCCGCGTCATGGTCGACATCGCGATCCGGGCGCTCTCCCCCGCCGTGAACGATCCGACGACCGCCGTGCAGGTGCTCGACCACCTCGGGGAGACGCTGCGACTCGTCGGGGCGACCCCGGGGTCACCGAGCGCGGGGTCGCCCGATGCCTTGACCAGCGGGGTGGTCATGCCGGTGCGGACGTGGCCGGACTTCCTGGCGCTCGGGATCACCGAGATCCGGGAGTACGGCGCGACGAGCATCCAGGTCACGCGCAGACTGCGCGCCTTGCTCGACGAGCTGGGTGAGCTGGTGTTGCCGGAGAACCGGGCGGCCGTCGATGCGGAGAAGCTGCGCCTGGAGGCCACCGTCACCACGTCGTACGCTGATGGCGTCGATCTCGACCGGGCGATGGCTCCGGATCACCAGGGCATCGGCGGCCCGGCATTGGCGCACACGAGAGGGGGTTCCCATGAGCGGACCTGAGGATCTGCCGGCGCGGACTGCCACCGATGATGGTGGCCGGCCTGACGCGTTGCCGGTCCTGGAGGAAGCGGGACGCCAGCTGCGGGCGCCGTGGGCGGCGAGTGTCGCCGGCCTCCTGTTCTCCGTCATGTTCACGGCGGCGCTCGTGCTCGTGCGCAGCGAGGTCAACGGGGGGACCGCGGCCGGACAGAGCACCGCCATGGTCATCGGCGGCCTCTATCTCGCGCCCTTCGCCGGCATCATGTTCCTCTGGTTCGTGGCGGTCATCCGGGACCAGATCGGTGAACGCGAGGATCGCTTCTTCGCGACGGTCTTCTTCGGCAGCGGTCTGCTCTTCGTCGGCTTGCTGTTCACGACCGCGGCCGTCGTGAGCACGCCCACCACCCTCGTCCAGTTCCTGGGCGAGGAGCCCCTCTCGGCGGAGAGCATGTCGCTGCTGCGGGGTCTCGGCTACACGCTCCTGTTCGCGCTCGCCACGCGCGCTGCCGCGGTGTTCATGCTGGCCACGGCGACGATCGGCATCAAGAGCGGCGTGTTCCCGCGCTGGTTCGCCCTCATCGGCGCCCTGCTCGGCCTCGTCCTGCTCGTGGCGGTGTCGTTCTACGACTGGCTCATCCTGGTCCTGCCGGGCTGGGTGGCGGTCGTCAGCCTGTTCATCCTCCGACGGGAGCGCGCCCGCCGCTGATGGCCCGCCGCTGAGCACAGTGGCTACCCGGCCTGCGGCACGGCACCCCGGCGCCGTCCCCGGAGACCGACGAACGCGATCAAGGCAGCGCACAGGGCGATGACAGCGAGGATCAGCATCGCATCGGTGAAACCGGCCGTGAAGATCTCGTCCCAGCCGGGGATCTGCTGCACTACGTCGAGGAACGACGGCTCGAGGTACGGGTGCGCCGTCGCGAGGAAGATGGCGCGCTGTGCACCCTCGTAGGTGGACGTCGCCTGCTCCGGTGTCATGCCAGCCTCGATGAGGCTCGCCTGCCACGCGGAAGCCCCGGACAGCGCGATCATCGTCGTGACCGCGACGTTGCCGAGAGCTTCACCGAGCAGGGCGCAGGACCCATTGAGCCCAGCCGAGACACCGACGCGGTCGGCGCGGACCGACCGGAACAGCAGGTCGGTCCGAGGCACGTTGGCGGTCGCTGCCCCAGTGCCGAGCAGCATGAGCGCGACGCCGATGGGCAGGTACGCGCTGTCGATGGCGAGAGTGCTCAGCAGCAGCAGCGCGGCGGTGACGAGCCCGAGGCCCAGGACGATGGGGCGCCGGAACACGCTCACATCTAGCGCGGCCCCGCGATAGCGCCGGGTCAGCAGGACGCCGGTCGTCATCGAGGCCACGAAGGTCGTCACGACGAATGGGATGAGTGCCAGACCCGATGCCAGGTCGCCGTAGCCCTGGACCCCCTTGAGGAAGTTCGACAGGTGCAGCAGCGAGCCGGCCTGCGCGAGCCCTAGCACCCCGCCCGTGAAGAGCGTCACGCCCACGATCCGGAAGGGGACGTGCGGCAGATGGAGATGCGTGGTGTCCCGGGCAAGCCGCGACGCCGCCCAGAGTAGACAGAGGATCCCCAGGGGGGCGGCGATCTCCGGCGCCTCGCCCCAACCGCCGGCGATCGCGACGATCGCGTAGACGAGGGCCAGCATGCCCACCGACCAGAGCACCAGCGACGTCGCGTCCACGCGGCTCATCCGGTCGCCGGGTCCCGTCCTGGCGAGCCAGCGCCTTCCCGCGACGAGGCCGACGCTGGTCGCGAGGACGGCCGGTGCGTACGTCGCGGCCCACCCGGCGGCATCGAACAGTGCCCGGGCCATCGGCGGTGCCAGCAGCGCCGCGAGGAGCTGGAGGACCAGGTAGAGGGCGATGGCGACCGGAAGGACGCGCTGGCCGAACGTGCCAAGGACGGCCGCGAGCGAGAGCGGCACGACGACCGCGGAGCACAGCGCCAGCCCGACCGACCCGATCACGAGCAGCGGCAGGGTGGTGGCAAAGGCAGCCACCAGTGAGGTGACCAGCATGCCCGCGAGCCCGAGGAGCATGACCCGACGGATGCCGAACAGGTCACCCAGCACGCCGCCCGCGACCATCGTCCCGGCCTGCACGAGGTAGTAGAGAC
>Ga0315283_10006164_pt1 | contig 10677 bp, 8 predicted proteins | sample YL17G09_0_MG_FD_204541 | JGI IMG/M metagenome (GOLD analysis project Ga0315283, IMG submission 204541) | Sediment microbial communities from Yellowstone Lake, YNP, Wyoming, USA - YL17G09_0 | ecosystem: Environmental > Aquatic > Freshwater > Lake > Sediment | place: USA: Wyoming | collected...
CAACGTCGTTCTCGCGAGCCTTTCCGGGCAGGCCTAGAGGTCCAACAACAGCTGGCGAAGCTCTCTTGCGTTGTCCACCGCGTAGTCGCGATAGCAGTTGTTCATGAGCAGATGGGTTTCGCGGGTTTGCGCGGTCAGCGCCTCCACGCGAGGGACCCACTCGCGTAGCTCTTCCTCCGAGTATCGGTAGCGGAAGCGCTCGCTCGCCGTGATGTTCTTCGCATCCCACACGCTCGAGTTGCGACCGTGGAAGCGCACGAGGGCGAGGTCTCCGGCGGTCGCGATAGCGATGGGGGGGACGCTCGACTCGAAACCCTGAGGCATGTCGACGCACACATACGGAAGATCGTGATCGACCAGGAATGCCAGTGTCTCTTCGCGGTTCTCCGCGCTCATCCAGGAGCGGTGACGGAACTCGACCGCGATGCGGTAGTCCCGCAATCGCGATGCGCACTCCAGAACGTACTCGCGCGACTTGCGTCCGATCACGAACCACTGCGGGAACTGGAAGAGCACCGCGCCCAACTTCCCTGCCGAGTGAAGCGGCATGAGTGCGTCGTGGAAGCGCTTCCATACCTCTTCGACGACCGCGTCCGGCAGGTTCTCGCGGTAGAGGTTGCGTCCCGCGGCAACCGTGTCCGATGGCAACGTCTCCCTCAGATCCTTGTAGAGGGAGTCGATCCGCGTCGGGTGATTGGTCAGCAACGAGTAGGCCTTGATGTTGAACGTGAAGTCCGAGGGCGTGCGTTCGATCCAGAGCTCCGCGTTCCGCTCGCTCGGAGGGAAGTAGTAGGTCGAGTCGACCTCCACGAGAGGGAACTGCGTCGCGTAGTAGCGCAGGCGCGCTTCTGCCGTCCGAGCTTCGGCGGGATAGAAACTGCCTTCCTTGACCAGCGTCTCGTCGGTCCAGGACGAGGTCCCTACCAGTAGCTTGCCCATGGACTCAGAGTAGCTTCCTGGCGCGCAGCCTCTGGGCGGAGACGCGCGGTTCGCTAGTCGTCCGAGGTGTCGCTTGGGGTGCCTTCTCCCGAGGTGACGTCATTGCCGTTGTCGTTCGAGGTGCCTTCTCCTGACCCCGCGTCGCCGGAACCGCCGGGTCCGGTCTGGCTCGAGGTTCCTGTGGAGTTGTCTGTCGAGCCTCCCGTTGAGTTCGAACCGGCGGCCGAGTTGGGGTCGCTCGGCCGAGGGTTGACCGGAACGGGCTGCCCTGGCTGCTGTCTCTTCGCAACCTGGCGTTGGTGGTGGCGCAGCGCGATCCGATGTTGACGGAGTTGTTCCTTGCGGGCGGCGCTGTTCTCGCTCGCGCTCGAAGACGGTGTCCTGGCGGGGCCCAGAGCCTTCCCCGCACCGACCGGGTTCGCCGGCCGGGAAAGATCCTGCCCGGCCACGGCGTACGCGCCGAGGGTGAGAGCGATGGCCACAGCAAGCCCGACGACTCCGTAGCCCGCACCGATCAAGAAGCGCTTCATCACGATACGAACCTACGCCAGCGGCGATTAAGAACAGGTAAAGACATGCTAGGTACCGACCAAACCGCTTGCCGCTGGAAGGAGGATCTCGACGCGGGTGCCTCCCTGGGGACCGCCGCCAACCCTGATCTGTCCGCCCCATCGCTCGGCCAGCTCGCGGGCGATGGCGAGACCCAGCCCCGAACCCCCCTGCTTCGTTCCCCGCCCCCGGAAGAAGCGCTCGGTCACGAGATCGACCTCTTCCGGTCGGATGCCCGGTCCCTGATCCGTCACCGAAAGCAGGATCCTCCCGGTTTCACGCCGTGTTTCGATAGCGATGGAGCCGGGCGCGTAGTGGATGGCGTTGTCGATCAGGTTGTCGAGGATCTGGTCGAGGTCCCCGGGGTCCGCGGCCGCGACGCCGCTGCCGCCGCTAGCCGACAGGGAAGACCCGGCCTGTGCGGCACGCGCCTCCCATCGCGACATCGCACGCGCCACCGCTTGGCCGATGTCGGCGACCGCGATCGATTTCGCTTCCCCGGACTCGCGTTCCCTGGAGGTCGCGAGCAGGTCGTCGACGATCCCCGACAGGCGATCGACCTCCTTGTCAGCAGCCTCCAATTGGTGCTTCACGTCGCCGGTCGAGTCTTCGCGCGCGGTCTCTATGCGCAACTTCATGCCGGTGAGCGGCGTCCTCAATTGATGCGACGCGTTGGCGACGAAGGTCTGCTGCGCGCGCATAGCGGCCTGCAGCCGGGAGGCCATCTCGTCGAAAGACTCGGCCAGCTCCTTGATCTCGGTAGCCCCTCCGGTGTCGCCCGCGCGCACGGACAGGTCGCCGTCTCCCAGCTGCATCGCGGTGTCGGCGAGCTTCGTGAGTGGCCGCGAGATGGAGCCCGCGAGGAGGTAGGCGACGAACATGCCCCCGAGCAGACCCGCTAGGCCGATCGCGATCAACGCCCAGGTTGTCTTTCTCACATTCGCGGAGACCTCGGCCAAGGATTCGGTGATACGCACCGCGCCGTAGTAGTGGGTCTCGTCCATGATCGGGACGACCGTCGCGATTATCTGCTGGCCGAGCTCCTTGCTGTACCTGGTGATCGTCGTGGCTTGATGTGGCGAAGCGGCGACAGCTTCGAACTCGGGACGGTCCGGGGTCACGTACTGCTGACCGATCGCAGGATTCTGGTCGGTGTCGGCGACCACCAAGCCTGCGTTGTCCACGACCACCACGCGCACGCCCGGCTGAGGGGCGTACACCTGGTCCAACTTGGCTTGGGTCTTGGCCATCCCTTCCTTGCCGATGGCAGCGGCGAGGCTTTGGGCCTGCACCAACGCCTGGGTCTCAAGCTCGGCCTTGGCGCGTTTCTGGAGGTTTATCGCGAGCGGCACCTCCAGCGCGATGATGACTGCGAGCAACGTGTATGCGAACGCGAGGATCAGCCTGGTTCTGACCTTCAGGGCTTCCTCCTAGTCGTTGAAGTCTTCCTCGGACGCGAAGCGGAAGCCGACACCCCGGACGGTGGTGATATAGCGCGGTGAGGAGGCATCGTCCTCGATCTTCTTGCGCAGCCACGACACGTGCACGTCGAGGGTCTTGGTCGGCCCGAACCAGTGCGGATCCCAGACCTCGTCCATAACGTACTCGCGCCTAACGACCTCTCCCGCGTTCTGCATCAACAGGTGGAGCAGGTCGAATTCCCTGGGGGTGAGTTCCACTACCTTCCCGGCTTTGGTCAGGACGCGCGAACCAGGGTCGAGCTTGATCTCACCCACCTCTATGGCGCCCTTGCGCTGCGGGCCGTGGCCTCGACGCAGGATCGCATGCATCCGTGCGACCAATTCGCGCGCCGAGAAGGGCTTGACCACGTAGTCGTCGGCGCCCAGCTCGAGCGCAAGCACCTTGTCCATCTCTTCGCCCCGAGCGGTGAGCATCACGATCGGAACGTCGGATCCCTTGCGAAGGTCGCGGCACAGGTCCCGGCCGTCGCCGTCGGGCAACATCACGTCCAGGAGAACCAGATCCGGAACCTTGGCTTCGAAACGACCCATCGCCTCGGCCACCGTACCGGCCACCTCGACGGTGAACCCATCGCGTTCCAGGCTGTCCGCAAGGGGCTCCGATATCGAAGTCTCGTCCTCCACGACCAGGATGTGAGGTTTCACGTCTCGAATCGTACGCCCTAGGCTAGCCGTCGGGCGCGTAGTAGGCGAGATGCCGCGGTGGCGGCGGATCGCATAGATGCTGCTCCTCCTGTTTGAGGTGCTCAAGGACACTCGACAGGGCGGGGTCGGCGATGCTGTTGTTCATCTCATACGGATCGGCCTGCAGGTCGTATAGCTCGTCTTCGCCCCACATGTAGTCCACGTACTTGTACTGGTCGGTGCGTATGGCGCAGAAGGTCGGCGGATTGCCGTGCGGCCCCCCTGGCGAGAAGTGCTCGACCAGGAAGTTGCTGCGCCAGGGAGCGCCGGGGTCTTCCATCAGCGGAACCAGGCTGCGACCCTCGACCCCCGGTGAGTCCACCCCGGCAAGATCCGCAGCGGTCGGCGCGATGTCGATATTTAGCGCCAAGTCGTTGCTGGTTCGCGGTTTCGTCACCAGCGGGTCGTAGCGCACGATCATCGGCACCCTGATGCTCTCCTCATATGCGTTGCCCTTGCCCGTCAGTCGGTGCTCCCCCCAGAGCATCCCGTTGTCCGACATGAACACGATCAGGGTGTTGCCGAGGCGCCCGGTCTGTTGCAGCGCGCCCACGATGCGCCCGACGGCTCGATCCACCGGCAGAAGTGTCTGGTACTGCGCGAGCCGGAATCTGTCTATGTGGTTCTGTTGAGTCGTCGTGAGAGGGAGCTTGTCTCGCGCCCACGCCGGCTTGTCCGACATGTCCGCCTCATTGAAGCTGGGAGGCCTCCAATCCGGGAGGTGGGCGAAAGCGGTCTTGTCCGATCCCTTCGGTTGAGCGGGATAGTGCGGCGCCTTCGGCGAGAAGTACAGGAGGAGCGGACCATCCGTGTTCTGGATGAACTGAACGGCCTGGCTCGCGAGGACGTCCGTCGAATAGTCCTCCGTGGCGTTGCCGAACTGCTGGATATGTCCGTCTATGTTCAGGGCGAAGTTGTCGTAGTGGGCCTTGGGGAACGCGACCCAATGATCCCAACCCAGCGGTACCTCGCCAGTGGTTCCAGCGAACTCGTAGTTGTTCAGGTACTTGCCGATGAGCGAGGTCGTGTAGTCCTCTTCGAGCCACGTTGCCATCGTCGAGCCGTCGTTGAACGAACGGAATCCGCCTTCGGATCCGCGATTCGTGTACACGCCGGTGGAGTGCGAGTACTGACCGGTGAGGATGCTCGTGCGTGAAGGACAACATGCGGAGTTCACTACGAATGCGTTGTTGAATGTGATGCCGTGATCCACCAGGTCCGCCTGGACGGTCGGCATGGCCGACAAGGTGTCCCAGCGCTGGTCGTCCGTGAGGATGATGACGATGCTCGGCTTCGAGGCGTTGCCGGGTGGCTGATCCCGGACGGGCGGCACCACTGTTAGCGCGTGGTACCCGAGCGCAGCCACGATGAGAAGCGCCGTCACCAGGGCACCTACCATCGCGAGGAACGCGATACGAGATCCGGACGCCTTGGGCCCGCGCGAATGCGAAAAGTGGTCGTCCATGTGCGACGAGGGTACAGGGACCGCGCCCGGGAGGGGCTAGAACTCGACCTTATCTCCATCGCGAAAAGGCCCGCTGCTGGTGCCGTCGAGATGGATGACTACCGTTCCCACACCGAATACCCGCCACGTGGCGCCATCTCCCACCATCGCGGTGTTCTCGTCCAGCGTCACGAGGCGGCAGTCCTCTGGCGTGTTCTGCCGGATGAAGTCCTGGACACCCGGGATCCACGTCTCGATCATGTCCCAGTGAGGACCGAACATGGTCTTCGGGATCATCCGCAGGCCCTCCGCCGACCACTTCTCCGGGTTGAGAGAGTTGGCGCCGGGATCCGGTGCCACTTCGCCGAGGAAGCATGCTCCCGCGCTGCATCCGGCGATGACCGCCCCGTCGTCTACGGCTTTCGATATCGCAGCCCAGAACGGAGAGCCGCGTAACGTGTCCGACAGATACGCGGGGTTGCCGCCCGAGAAGTAGAACATGCTGGCGCCTTCGAGCTGTGCGATGTGGTCGTCATCGAAGGCGTCGGCTCGCGTCTTCAGCGCGGACGCGCGTGACTCGACGCCCATCGAGTCGTAGTGCGCTGTTCCCTTCCGGGCCCAGTCGGCGAACACGCCGTCTCCCTCCATCGCACTTGCGGTGGGGATCACGACGACGCTTCCGTCTCCGGACGTAGCGAGGCTCAGGGCGTAGCGGTCGACCTCGACCGCCCACGGCAAGAACTCGCCGGACCCGAATACCGAGAAGGTGCGCTTCGTCATGATCGGCTAGTTTGCCAGCTGCGAAGGCCGCATGTCCCCGTCGAGCTGGGCGCCGAGTTCGGCTGCGACGTCCAGCAGGCGGTCGCAGTGCTCGGCCTCCGTGCGGAAGTTGACTATGCATGCGCGCAGGACGAATCGGCCATGCAGCACCGCGTTGGAGCAATATGCGCGGCCGTCCCGCTGGATCTCGTGCATGATCCGTTCGTTGAGGGTGTTGAGGTAGGTCTCGTCCGTCACACCCTCAGGCACGTAGCGGAAGCAGCAGATGGAGAGAGAGACGGGGGTCGCAAGCTCGAACTCCGGACGCTCGACCACACGCTCGCCGATGTAGCGCGCTAGCGCCGCGTCGTGCGAGATGCGTCGCGCGTATGCGTCTCGACCGTGCGCGAGCAGAGACATCCAGATCTTGAACGCCGAGAAGTCCCGCGAGAACTGCGGACCCATGCGTCCTATGTCCAGGCCGTGATCCATCAGCTCCTTGTCCTCATGGATGTAGGAGGCTTCGGCGTCGAAGGAGTCGGATGCGTGTTGGAGGTCGCGCAACAGGATGCAGCCGCCGGAGTGCGGCGTGTACAGCCACTTGTGCGGATCGAACGCGATCGAGTCGGCGCGCTCGATCCCGGCGAGCTGAGGTTTCAGGTCGTCGGTCAGCACCGCCGGACCGCCATAGGCGCCGTCCACGTGGAACCAGAGTACGTGTCGCTGCGCGACGTCTGCCAGATCGTTGAACGGGTCGACGGCTCCGGTGGAGACCGTTCCGGCCGAGCCTTCGACGATGATCGGGGTCATACCGGCGGCCTTGTCCGCTTCGATCGCCGCCTCGAGCAGGTCGATGCGGATGCGGAAGTGTTCGTCGACGGGGATCTTGACCAGGTTCCGCGTGCCGATGCCCAGCATGTCGAGGGCACGGTCCGAGACGGCGTGGATCTCCTCCGAGGCGTAGACACGTAGGTGGGGCGCGCCCGCGAGCCCCTCGCTGCGGATGTCTCCGGGCCCCATGCGGTCGCGAGCTACCTTCAGGCCGACGAAGTTGGCCATGGAACCGCCCGAAGTTATCAAGCCGCCCGCGGTCTCGGGCGGAAGCCCGAACTCGGAGGCGAACCATCGAGTGAGCGCGAGCTCGATCTCAGTTGCGGCGGGGGATAGTCGCCAGCCGCCGACGTTCTGGTTCACGGCCGCGGCCAGGAGATCCGCGACGGCGCCAGGAACCGTCCCGGGACCGCTCACGTAGGCCATGAACCCCCCGTTTCCCATGTACACGGAGTTCTCGAGCATGACCGTGCGTGCGTACGTGAGCAGCTCGTCTACTGGCACGGGCTGGTCGGGGATCTCCCGGAGAACCGCCTGCCTGACCTTGCCGACCGTGAGCGCGCGGTCGATCGGAAGCTCGGGAAGGACCTTCAGGAAGTCGATCCATAGGTCGAGAGCACCTTCGCCCAGGTCGCGGGCCTGCTCGGAGGACCAGTCGAGGTCCCGAAGTGGTTGAGGGGGGATCGCCATAGGAACCAGGATAGGTCAGGTATCGAGTTTCCGCTTTGACTCGCGTCAGTGTCCCCCACTAGGGTGATACACCTTGTAGTCATTTCGGCCTAGATAGTTACAGGGGGAGGGAACGTGGGAGTGGAACTGGAGGCCAAACATCGTGGCGAAGAGGGAACCGGAGCCGCAGATCAGGTGACCACTCGAGGGTTTCGGGTATTCGCGGCACTCTCGACTGGCGCCGTCGTCCCCTTGCTCTCCGTTGCTGCCTGGCAACAAGAGTCGACGAATTCCGGTGATGCCGCCAGCTTGCTCGTGTGGCTTGGGCTGGTTGTGGTTGCGGACCTCTTCCTTGTGCCCCTATGGGGCGATGTCAAGTTCAGCATGACGCTTCCGGTGCTGCTTGCTGCTGGATTCGTTCTCAACCCTGCCTTGGCCGGGATCCTTGCCTTCGCGGGGTTCGTTGACCCGCGGGAATGGCGTGGTGATTTCCGACTAGCACGGTCAGCAGCGAACAGGAGTCAAATTGCGGCTGCGGTTGTGTGCGCGACGTCACTGTTCCACTTCATGGGCGGCGACCTGGGCGATTGGCCCGCTGTTCTGATTCCTGCAGCGGCTGCAATCTGCGTTGACTGTGCTGTCAATCTGTCGCTGGTCGTGCTGGGCAAGGCTCTCCTTGCTAGAGAGTCCGTTGGCTTGGTGTGGCGCAGCCTTGGTGCCGGCTGCGGCGCACGATTCGCCCTCAGCTATGCCTGCTGCGGCATCATGGCGCTCCTACTCAGCATGGCCTACCTCCAAGCCGGGGCTTGGGGGCTCGTGGTCTGTCTTGCACCGCTCTTCCTGGCAAGCCAGATGCTGTCGCGCGGCACAAGCCTGCTTGAGGCAGCCAAGGCAATTGAGCGCAAGGATAAGATGTTTCTGCTCCTGTCGGAGCAAGTCGCCAGTGAGAGGGAAGATGAGCGCAAGCAGATTGCCTCGTCTCTTCATGATGACGTGCTGCAGAGTCTCCACTACCTTACGCTTCACGCTCAGGTCATCAGAGAGGATCTTCGCCACGGACGACTTCTCCAACTCGAAGAAGACATCCCCTTGCTTCTAGCTACCAGTCAGCGGACGGCGGATTTGGCGAGATCGGTGGTCAAGGATCTGCGCACTTCTCCGTTGGGTCGTGATGGCGTGGCCTCGACGCTGGAGTCCCTGATCTCGAAGTTCGCCGATGAGTTTGCGGGCCGAATTGAATACGGTATTGAGCGAATTCAGGGCGTTGGTGTTCGGCAGACGCTGATCTACCAAGTGGCCAGGGAAGCAATCACGAATGCGGTGCGTCACGGAGAGGCCTCGCTGATAGAGGTGACGCTCCGCCAGGAGCCAGAGGGTGTTCGCGCCACAGTGGTTGACGACGGTCGCGGCTTCGATACTGGAACCGGTGACAGACATGGGCATTTCGGGCTTGCGCTTATGCGCGAGCGGATTGGTGCTGCGGACGGTCGGTTGAGTGTCGTTTCATCGCCAGGTCAGGGCACCAGGGTTGATGCGTGGTTCCCCGACCCCCCAAAGTAATTGCGGGAGCCGGCTTGCCGGCCCCCGCAACGAATCTTCATCTGTGGGTCGAAAGTGTTGCTAGAGCCTCCAGTGCGCTCCTCCGGCCATTGCCAGAGCCAGAAGTGATCCGAGTGCAACTGCGGCGCGCTTGGCTGCGTTCTTCAATCTGACCGCCTCCTTCTTTGGTACTAGTACGGATGGACTAGAGAAGTCCCCCGAATGGGGGCCTAAGGTAGCACAGACAGGGTGATTTGTGAACTAGTTATCTATTCCTCGGGATTGCCATAGGAAAGAGCCTAGAGAACGCCAAATCCGCACGTAGAATCGTTTTCTCACCAGAGGGAATGTGAGTGGAGGCATGAATGTAGGCAGGAGGCGTCTGCTCGGCGGTTTCGAACTGGCCGTCGTGTGTCCTACGGTCGTGTTCTTGGCGGTGGGACTCTATCGAAACCCGCAGGAGATCTTGCCAGAGTTCCTTCTGTGGATTGCGGTGGTGGCGGTGGCCGAACTGCTTCCCGTCCCAGCGTGGAGGGCCTTCCGGGTAAGCGTCGGCTTCCCCGTGCTGCTGGCGGTTGCGTTCCTGTACCCACCGATCGCTGCAGCCGCTGTCGCCTTTGTCGCTTCATCCGACCCGCGCGAATTCAGGCGGGAAGTGAGTTTCCTGCGTGCGGCGTTCAACAGAGCCCAAATCGCCCTCGCGGTCCTGGCGGCCGGTTCCGTGTTTCATTCGCTTGCCAGCCTTGACGGTCCTGTGCCGCGCGTTCTGGCGGCGGCTGCCGTTGCCGTGACCGCAGACTATCTGGTCAATGTTGCGTTGGTCTCCGTGGGCGGAAGCCTCATGTACGCGATATCTCCGTGGCAGGTAGTTCGCAAGTTGACGATAGGGAACCCACTGGAATTCCTTGTCTCGTATTTGGGGCTTGGTCTGCTTGGTGTCGTTCTGGCCCAGCTGTACCTGAAGGTAGGATTCTGGTCCGTCCCCGTGTTCGTGGTGCCGTTGATCCTTGCCCGGCAGATGTTCTTCCGGTCCCGCGCGCTCGAGGACGCTCAGAAGGAACTCGAGGATCGCGAGGTCATCCTCCGGCAGCTTTCTAACCGGATGGCGGAGGAGCGCCAGGACGAACGCTCACAGATCGCGGCCTACCTTCACGACGACCTTGCGCAGCTGCTCTTTCGGATGTCTCTGCAAGTGGATCTGGCATCCCGCCACCTGGAGCACGGCGAGATAGACGAGGTCAGACGCGTGCTGGCTGAGACCAAAGAAACCAAGGATCGCACTTCCGACAAGATCCGGTCGCTCATCCGCGATCTTCATCGCTCACCGCTGGGGCGCACGGGTCTCGCGGAGGCGCTCAAGAGCTTCACCACGGATGTCGGCACCGGCTCGTCGGTTGCATTCGAGTTGGAGATCGCCGATCTTCCCCTGCCGCCGCCGATCCAGTTGCTGGCATATCACATAGCCCGTGAGGCGATCACGAACTCCCTCAAGTATGCGGAAGCTGCGACGATCACCGTGTCGTTCGGGCAGCACGACGAAGGGGTCCAGCTCGTGATCCAAGACGATGGCAAGGGCTTCGACGCGGACGCGGGCGAGCCAGAGGGTCACTACGGACTAACGATGATGCGCGAACGTGCCCAGGTCGCCGGCGGAACATTCGACTTGGTCAGCGCACGTGGTCACGGCTCCATAATCACGGTTCGGTTCCCACTCTCCTGGCTGCAGGCGGGTGGCGGCGAGCACACGACCCCCGGGACGAAGGCGGCAGAAGCCGCTGAGGC
>Ga0315283_10006165_pt1 | contig 10676 bp, 12 predicted proteins | sample YL17G09_0_MG_FD_204541 | JGI IMG/M metagenome (GOLD analysis project Ga0315283, IMG submission 204541) | Sediment microbial communities from Yellowstone Lake, YNP, Wyoming, USA - YL17G09_0 | ecosystem: Environmental > Aquatic > Freshwater > Lake > Sediment | place: USA: Wyoming | collected...
ATCACGGGCACGTGGATCGCCGTCGAAACGCTGCTGATGGCGTCGCTCGGCACGACGCCCGGCAAGTGGCTCTTCGGCTGCTATCTGCAATTCTCGATTTCCGACGCCTACGCCAAGCGTGAAATGCGATCGCAGCTGCTGCGCAGCTTCAGGCGTGCGTTTCGCGTCTGGTGGAAGGGCATGGGCTGCGGATTTCCGCTGATCGCGCCGATTCTGATCGCGTTCGCGTACGAACGAATCGTGCAAAGCCAGGAGACCGATTGGGACTTTGCGCAGGACTGCCTCGCCACCTATGCGCCGCCGGGCGTGCTCAATACCGTCACGGGTGTCTGCGGGCTCGCGGCGATGCTCTGGCTGTACGGTGTCACGTGGCACCGACCCTTGGCCGATTCGATTGCGTCCGCCGGCGCGGCGATCACGAAAGCGCTGCCGTCGATGCAGTCGCTGATGCCCAAGGATCTCCTCGGCCGGCTTGGGGGCATGGGTGGTTTCGGTGGCGCCATCACGCGTCCGGGCGAGGGCACGCCTCCGGCGCCGGCGCCCACGGGCCGTGCCTCACCCTCCGATCCGCTCGACGCCGACGTCGCCGCGCTATTTGCCGATCGGCGCGCGAGGATCGCGACGCTGAAGGCCGAAGGGTCGCGGATGCTGGCTGCCGGAAACTACCGGCGGGCCGCTGAAGTGTGCGGCGCCTGGGTCGATCTCGAGCTCGCCAGCGCCGACGCCTGGCGCTGTCTGGGACAGGCCCAGGAGGCGCAGGGCAACCATCAGGACGCGGTCAATGCGTTTCGCAAGGCGAAGCAATTCGATCCGAGCGACCGCACGCTCGACGCGGCGATCGAACGCAGCCAAAAGGGTATCGTCGGCGACTTCCTGAACCGCTACCGCAAGTAGCGTTCGACGCGGTTTCAGCCGCGGATTCTCTTGACCAGCGCGGTCGTCGAATGCCCGGACGCGAACGGGATCGACACGAATCTTCCACCGGCAGCGATGACTTCCGCGGCGCCCGCGGTCGTCTCCGCCGTGTAGTCGCCGCCCTTCGCCAGGACGTCGGGCATGCACGCGACAAAGAGGTCTCGTGGCGTGCCCGCGTCGAACGGAACGACGAGGTCGACCGCCGCCAGTCCCGCGAGCACGGCCATCCGGTCTTCGAGCGGATTCAGCGGCCGGTTCTCGCCCTTGCCGAGCTGCCGCACCGATGCGTCCGAATTGACGGCGACGGCGAGCGACGCGCCGAGCGATCGCGCCTGATCGAGGTAGGTGACGTGCCCGCGGTGCAATACGTCGAACACGCCATTCGTCAGCACCAGCGGCCGCGGCAATGCGCCGAGGCGCGCGAGCGCGTCGGCGTACGTCGCGATCTTGGCAAGGCAGCGCGGCGCCGGGATCGGGTCCGGTGCGGTCATCGCGCCGTCAGTCGGTGTACTGGAAGAGCTTGACGACGCGCGCCACGCCGGAGGTCGTCGCCGCGATCTGCGCCGCCGCGTTGCCTTCCTCGCGCGACACGATGCCCATCAGGTACACGACGCTGCGCTCGGTCACCACCTTAACGTGGTTCGGCGCGAATTTGCCGGCCTCGACGAAACGAGCCTTCACGACCGACGTGAGATACGAATCGTTGGTCCGCGGGCCGAGGTCGGTGACGGGGCCGACGACCATCTCGTTCGTGACGGACTGCACGCGGTCGGTCGTCTTCGTGATCTGCGCGATCTCGTCCTTGATCGCGGTCGTCGGCGCCTCGCCGGTCAAGAGCACCCTGGCGTTGTAGCTCGTGACGTTGAGATGAATCGTGTTCCCCCAGCTGCTGCCCGCCGAAAGCGTCACCTTGTTTTCGATCGCCTCGTCGTCGACCTGCGCGCCGGTCGTGCGGCGGTCGGTGACGACCAGCGCACCTGCGCCGACGCCGACGGCGATGATCGCAGGGGCACAGCCGTTCAGGAGCGAGAGGCAGAACGTGGCGAGAAAGACCGCGGCGGCGAAACGCGCCGTCGCCCGGGCAGGCGTTCGTGGGGGCATCATTCGTCTCCGAGCAACGTGTTGTCGATGGCGTCGCAAAGGCAATGGATCATCAGCAGGTGGACTTCCTGGATGCGTGCCGTCCGGTCGTGCGGCACGCAGAGTTGCACGTCGGCGGGCGCGAGCATGGCGCCGACCCGGCCGCCGCCCTTGCCGGTCAACGCGACGACGCGCATCGCGCGATCGTGCGCTGCATGGACCGCGGCAACGATGCTGCCGGAGTTACCCGATGTCGATATGGCGAGGAGCACGTCGCCGGTAGCGCCAAGCGCGCGCACCTGTTTCGCGAACACCTGCTCGTACGAATAGTCGTTCGAGATGGCGGTGAGGATCGACGTGTCGGTCGCCAGCGAAATCGCCGGCAGTTCCGGACGTTCGCGCTCGAAGCGGCCGACCATTTCGGCCGCGAAGTGCTGCGCGTCGCCCGCCGACCCGCCGTTGCCGCAGGCGAGGATCTTGCCGTCGGCCAGCAGGCATTCTGCGAGCAGCTCCGCGGCGCGCGCGACCGCGGGCGCGAGCGCGTCCACGGAGGCGAGTTTAAGTTGCGCGCTGTCGGCAAAGTGCGCGCGGATGCGCGTGACATGATCCATTGGAGATGGGGTATTGACCACGGGGATTGTAGCAAGTTTCGCCCGTCTCGCTCATGCGGCCTCCGTGGAGCGTATCCTGATTTGATCCGTCGGCATGTCGGCCGCGTGCGTAATCGCGAGACGACGCGCCCTTCGGGCCTGGGCTTCGCCCGTCTCGCTCATACGGCCTCCGTGGAGCGTATCCTGATTTGATCCGTCGGCGTGTCGGCCGCGTGCGTAATCGCGAGACGACGCGCCCTTCGGGCCTGGGCTTCGCCCGTCTCGCTCATACGCTCATCATGTCCTTCATCCACTCGATGCGGGCCGGGTCGAGGGCGTCGAGCAGCACGGCATCGAAACGGCAGGGCGGTGTTCGGGACAAACGGGCGAGGTAGAGCCCCGCGGCGGCGGCGATCCGCGCGCGCTTCCCGGCGGTGATGCTGGCCGCCGCGCCGCCGAAGTCGCCGCGGGTCCGGAGCCGGACCTCGACGAACACCAGCGTGTCGCCGTCGCGCGCGATGAGATCGAGCTCGCCGCAGCGGCGGCGGAAGTTGCGCTCGATGATCGTGACGCCGCGCGCCGCGAGAAAATCGGCGGCGAGAGCCTCTGCCCGCTCGCCGGCGCTGCGCGCGCCCGCCATCGTCAGCGCGTGCCGGCCGGCACGATCTGACCGGATCGAAACAGCATCAGCCGGCCTTCCCGGGTGAATTGACGCGCGGCGTCGAGCGAAAGACGTCCGGTGGCCCCGTCGAAATCGAGCTTCCCGGGCGCGCCTTCGGCGAATGCCTGCGCGACGCGGAATGCGTCGATGCCGAGCGCATAGAGCCGATCGAGCGCCGCGTTGGGGAAATCGGGCCGCTTCAATCCCGCGAACGCCGCCGCGTCCGGATCCACGAGCCAGGGGATGTCGACGAAGCGCACATCGTCGAGGTCGCGCAGCGTTTCGCGCGGCGGGCGCTCGTTGACCTGGTTGCTGGTATACGTCGGTATCGACTTGACGTAGGACTTCGCCAGCGCGGCGTCCGCGCCGTCGATGGCGAGGAGCGCGGCGTCGAACTGCGTCTTGATCAGCTCGAGCCGCAACGTCCTCAGCACCTCCGGCGCGCGGTCGAACCGGAACATCACGGGAGCGTTGCCGCCGGCGAGTATCCACTCGGCGTTGAATGCGCTGGCAAAACGCTGCTGCAGCGGCGCATCGCTGGCGATCACGGCGACTGTCATGGCCCCTTCATCGCGCGCGCGGTGCGCGAGCTGCCGCGCATCGCTGTCGAGGGTGAGCGTCAGCGAGTACATGGTTTCGGGAAGCATCGCGCCGTCGTCGAGCTGGTTCAGGGCGACGGTGGGCGGGAGCGGGAGGCCCGCCCGGGCGACGGTTTTCACATCGTCGCGAACGAGCGGCCCGACGACGACGCGCGCGCCGGCGTCCTTCGCCTTGCCGAATGCCGCGAGCACCTCGCCATCGGCGTGCGCGATCACGACCACCCGCGCCTTCGCCGCGTCGGCGGCGGCGAGGAAGCCCGCCTGCACCGCTTCCGCGGCGCGGCCGAATGTCGCCGATGCGAGTGGCAGAACGAGAACGATGGCGGCCGATTCGACGGGCGTCTCGGCAACGGGCGCCGCGGCGACGGGGGCCTCCGCGACCGGCGCCGGCTTGCCTTCGCTTGCCGCGGGGGTTTGCGCGGCGGACAATGCCGGCAGCGCGAGCGACAGCGCGAATGCGATCGTCGCACGACACCACCACGCAAGCGCATGCGGCTTCCGGAGATGTCGGAACGGGGCGATCATACGGCCGGAGTCGGGATTCGCATGGACGAAAGCGGGGACGCGGCAAGCGCGGAGGGCGTGGCGGCTCTGCGCTTTCGCGCCTTGCCGGGAACATTATATGTGGTCGCGACGCCGGTCGGAAATCTGCGTGACGTGACGCTGCGTGCGCTCGACGTTCTCGGCAGCGCCGACGTCATCGCGGCCGAGGACACGCGCACGACGGGGGTGCTGTTGCGGCACTATGGCATCGCGACGCGCCCGTTGTCGTTGCACGAGCACAACGAAGCGGCGCGCGCGACGCAGCTGGTTGCGCTGTTGCAGGAAGGCCGCAGCGTGGCGCTGGTCAGCGATGCCGGCACGCCCGCGGTGAGCGATCCCGGCGCGTGGCTCGTGCGCGCGGTCCGCGATGCCGGGCTGCCCGTCGTGCCCGTTCCCGGCGCGAACGCCGCGATTGCCGCGGTGTCGGCGGCCGGCCTCGCCGCGGAACGGTTTCTCTTTCTGGGCTTCCTGCCGACCGGGGCGAATGCGCGGCGCGAACTCCTGGCGGCGATTGCGCATCTGCCGGTCGCGCTCGTCATCTACGAGGCGCCGCATCGGGTGCGCGACACGGTCACGCACCTCGGCGACGCGCTCGATGGCCAGCGGACGCTCGTCATCGCGCGCGAGATCACAAAAAAGTTCGAGGCGATCGCGCGGATGACGCTGGCCGAGGCGCCCAAGTGGTTTGCCGCCGATCCGAATCACGTTCGCGGCGAATTCGTGCTGCTCATCGACGCCGCGCCGGCGGCGCAGACCGCGACCGGCGATCCGGCAATCGACGCGCGCCGGTTGCTCACGGCGCTCGTTGCGGAACTTCCGCCGGCGCGCGCCGCGCGCGTCGCGGCCGCGGCGACCGGGTTGCCGCGTGACGTCCTCTACGCGCAGGCGGTTGCGTTGAAGGGGGATCGGGGCTGACGCCTGGTGCGCTACACTCGGTCGATGGATCCGCTCGCCCTCGTGGAACACCGCGTACCCGTTGCGGCGGCGCCGGCCGGATGGGACGCGCACCTGGCCTTGCGGTTCGAGCGCGACACCACGCGCACGGTGCTCGCGGCCCGTCGCCATGTCGGCCCGCTGCGCGTGCAAAAGCCGCTCTATCCCGAAGGCGAGGGTGTCTGTCAGGTCATCATCGTGCATCCGCCCGGCGGAATCGTCGCCGGCGATTCGCTGGCGATCGACATCGATGCCGGGGCTTGCGCGCACGTGCAGTTGACGACACCGGGCGCCGCGAAGTGGTACCGCTCGACCGGGCGCGTCGCGCGGTCCGGGATGACGGTTCGGGCGCAGAGCGGGGCCCTCGTCGAATGGCTGCCGCAGGAAACATTGCTGTTCGACGGAGCGCGCGCCGCGATCGGGCTCACCGTCGAGCTTGCGGGGGACGCGCGATTCGTCGGCTGGGACGTGACCTGCCTCGGGCGAATCGCGTCGGGCGAGCGCTTCGCGTCGGGACGCCTGCGGCAGAGGTTCGAGCTCGTTCGCGACGGTTCGCTGCTCTGGTGCGAGCGTTCGTCGCTCGAGGGCGGCGCGCGCGCGCTCCAATCCGGCGCAATGCTCAACGACGCGCCCGTATTCGGCACCATGATCGCGGCCTTTGGCCCGGTGCGCGACGACTTGCTCGCAGCCTGCCGGGCCATCGACTGCGCGTCCGGCGAAGGTGCGGTCACGCGCCTGCCCCAGGTGCTCGTCGCGCGGTACCGCGGCGACTCGGCGAGCGCCGCGCGCGCGTATTTTGCCAGGCTTTGGTGCGTTCTCAGGCCGGCGGTCGCGGGCCTCGAGGCGGTGCCGCCGCGCATCTGGAATACCTGAACCCGAATAGTTGACTTCGACTCCGTGACGCAAAGCGCATCGTGGAACTCACCCCGAGAGAAAAGGACAAGCTGCTGCTCTTCACCGCCGCGTTGCTGGCGGAGCGCCGTCTCGCGCGCGGCGTGAAGCTCAACTACCCCGAGGCCGTCGCCTTCATCTCCGCGGCGATCATGGAAGGCGCGCGCGACGGACGCACGGTCGCCGACCTGATGGGCTTCGGCGCGACGCTGCTTTCCCGCGACCAGGTGATGGAGGGCGTGCCCGAAATGATTCCGGAGATCCAGGTCGAGGCGACGTTCCCCGACGGGACGAAACTCGTCACCGTGCATCACCCGATCCCATGACGCCGGGCGAACTCTTCGTCAAGGCTGGCGACATCGAACTGAACGCGGGTCGCGCGAAGGTAGCGCTGACGGTGGCGAATACCGGCGACCGTCCGATCCAGGTCGGCTCGCACTATCACTTTGCGGAAACCAATCGAGCGCTGGCGTTCGATCGCACTTCCGCGCGCGGCTTCCGGCTCAACATCGCGGCGGGGACCGCCGTGCGCTTCGAGCCGGGGCAGAAGCGAACCGTCGAGCTGGTCGCGCTCGCGGGCGATCGCATCGTGTACGGCTTTACGGGCGCCGTGATGGGGCCGCTCGACCGTGGCGCGACGCGGGGCAGGAAGGCCGGCAACCCGAAACCATCGAAGGAAGCCGGGAAGGTCAAGCGAGCCCCGAAGGCTACGCTGGCCGGGAAAGCGCGCCCGTCCGCGCCAGGGCCGGCAACGAAGCGGGGCGGCCGATGAAGATCAGCCGGCGCGCCTACGCCGAGATGTTCGGTCCGACCGTTGGCGATCGCGTGCGCCTCGCGGACACGGACCTCATCGTCGAAGTCGAGCGCGATCTCACCGTCTACGGCGAGGAAGTGAAGTTCGGCGGCGGCAAGGTGATCCGCGACGGCATGGGGCAGAGCCAGCGGGTTGCTGCGGATTGCGCCGACACCGTGATCACCAACGCGCTGGTGATCGACTGGTGGGGCATCGTCAAAGGCGACATCGCGATCAAGGACGGCCGAATCGCGAAGCTCGGCAAGGCCGGCAATCCGGACATCCAGCCCGGCGTGGACATCGTGATCGGCGCGGCGACCGAGATCATCGCCGGCGAGGGAATGATCGTCACCGCGGGCGGCGTCGACGCGCACATTCACTTCATCTGCCCGCAGCAGATCGAAGAGGCGCTGATGTCGGGTGTCACGACGATGATCGGCGGCGGCACGGGTCCCGCGACCGGCACCTTCGCGACGACATGCACGCCGGGGCCGTGGCACATCCACCGGATGCTCGAAGCCGCCGAAGCCTTTCCGATGAACTTGGGCTTCCTCGGCAAGGGCAACGCGAGCCTCGCGCCGCCGCTCATCGAGCAGGTCGAGGCGGGCGCGATCGGATTGAAGCTGCACGAGGACTGGGGGACGACGCCGGCGACGATCGACGCGGCGCTCAAGGTTGCGGACAGGATGGACGTCCAGGTGGCGATCCACACCGACACCCTGAACGAATCCGGATTCGTCGAGACGACGTTGCAGGCGATCGGCGGCCGGACGATCCACACCTATCACACCGAGGGTGCGGGCGGCGGCCACGCGCCCGACATCATCAAGGCGTGCGGCGAGCCGAACGTGCTGCCGTCGTCGACCAATCCGACGCGCCCGTACACCGTCAACACCATCGACGAGCACCTCGACATGCTGATGGTGTGCCATCACCTCGATCCCGCGATCGCCGAGGACATCGCGTTCGCGGAATCGCGGATCCGCCGCGAGACGATCGCCGCGGAGGACATTCTGCACGACCTCGGCGCGTTCTCGATGCTGTCGTCGGATTCGCAGGCGATGGGCCGCGTCGGCGAGGTGATCATCCGCACGTGGCAGACCGCGCACAAGATGAAGGTCCAGCGCGGCAAGCTCGCGGGCGACCCTGCCGCGCACGACAACCAGCGTGTGATGCGCTACGTGGCGAAATACACGATCAACCCGGCGATCGCGCACGGCATCGGGCATGTCGTCGGCTCGGTCGAGCCGGGCAAGCTCGCCGACCTCGTGCTGTGGAAGCCCGCCTTCTTCGGCGTCAAGCCGTCGCTGATATTGAAGGGCGGCATGATCGCCGCCGCGGCGATGGGCGACCCGAACGCATCGATCCCCACGCCGCAGCCCGTCCATTACCGTCCGATGTTCGGCGCGTTCGGCAAGGCACTGGCAACGTCCGTCACGTTCGTGTCGAAGGCCGCGCTCAAAAACCCGGCCGTGCGCAAGCTCGATCTCGCGAAGCCGCTCGTCGCGGTGAAGAACACACGGAAGATCGGCAAGCGCGACATGAAGAAGAACGACGCGCTGCCGCGGATCGACGTCGATCCGGAGACCTACGAAGTGCGCGCCGACGGCGAACTGCTGACCTGCGAGCCGGCGAGCGTGCTGCCGCTGGCGCAGCGGTATTTTCTGTTCTGACGCCGATTCCCGGCGCGCGCCAAGTGCCATCGGGCGAATGGCCGAGCCGAGCTCCGACCAGAGCTTCGGGCACGGTGCTCGACGATGATCGAGCGATTACACGCGAGGACCCGAACAGCATCGGGGAGCAACGCTTTGTCACCCGCGGGATGAGCGGGAGCGGCCATTGCCTCGTCGTGGTATACGCGTGGCGCGGTCCCGCCACCGTTCGACTCGTCTCGGCATGGCGGGCGAATGCCCGACAACGGAGACTCTATGCGCAAGGTTGCGGCTGAGCCCTATCGCGACATCGAATTCTCGCAAGGAAAGCGCGGTCCGGTGGTCGCGCCCGCCGCGTCCGTGGCGCGTAGCGGACGGCGAGGCGCCTGAACGCCTCAGATCCACGATCTTGCCTGGAGGATCGACCCATGTTCAGCATGCATGAGGAGGACGGCTTCACCTAGGTGCAATCACCTGAGGAGAAGCCCAATGGCACGCACGTTTCACCATGGTGGCAAGGCGAAGGAACGCAGCTTTGGCGTCGATTGGAGATGGCTGCAGGCGACGCCCTCCTGGTGGATCCGGGCAATGATGACCCGGCCACAACGCCAGGAGGTTCGGCGCCTCGTCAAGCGCACGATGGAGCTCGTCGACTACGAAGATGCTCCGCTGTTTCCGCGCGCGAAGAAGCCGCACCACTACTACTGGTAGCAACCCGATCCGGTCGCGGCGGCGTGATCCTTGTTTCCCGCGTTTGGCATAGTCTCGCCCCCAACCCGGACCAGACAGGAACAGCGACATGGCCCGCGTGCTCCCGGATGGCTGGGAAGCGCTGCCAGCCGCACGCGGATGCGCGCATGGCCCTGGGTCCGCCTGCCACGCGAGGCATCCTGTCGCGTCCAGCGACTGGTTGCGTATCTGACCTCATCGAGCGGCGCCTGGTTGCGTATCTGACCCCAATGACCATCGACACGAGTCACTGCGCTCGCGCGGCGAGAAACCCAGCGACGCCAGCCCAGAACGCATCCGGCACGCTCAGCGTGTTGTGATCGGTCGCGGCGACGACGAGCCACGACTTCGGTCCCGCCCACGCGTCGTAGAGTGCCTGCGATCGTTCGCGCGGGACGATCGAATCGCGATCCGCGACGATCGCCAGCAGCGGCGCCTGCGCGCGCCGCGCATCGGCATCGGAATCGAAACGGTGCCGGAGCAGCCACGAGACCGGCAGCCACGGATAGTGGGTGCGGCCCAGCTCGACCAGGCTGTCGAACGGCGAGACGAGGATTGCGCCGGCGAGCGGCCGCGCGGCCCCGAGCTTCACCGCCACGCCGGTACCGAGGCTGCGCCCGAACGCGACGATCCGCCGGGCGTCGACGTCGGGTCGCGCCGCAATCATGTCGTGGATGACCAGCGCGTCGGCGACGAGCGCCGACTCTCCGGGCGTTCCCTCGCTCGCGCCATAACCGCGATAGTTGATGGCAACGATCGCCCAGTCGCGCGGCCAGCGCGGGTCGGCGAGCGTCCACGAGACTTCTTCGGCGTTGCCGCCGAAATACAGGACGACCGGCGCGGGCATCGCGCTCGCTCCGCGCATCCACCCGCGCAGCCGCGTGCCGTCGGCGGCGACGATTTCGAGCGGCTTCGCCTCGGCCGGCAGGCGCGCCGCCGACGCGACAGGTTGCGGAAAGAAGATCAGGCGGTCCTGCGCGAACCACGCCGCGGCGGGCACGCCCAGAAGGATGGCGGCAACGAGGACGATCCACTCCATCGGCTTGCGCTCGGCAAAGGACGCGGACGGCGTCATGCCGCCGATTATAGGCGGCAGGCAGACGAGGGAAATCCGGACCGACCTCGTCTTCCGCGAGTCCGGCCTGGTTCATCGCAGCCCGGCCAGACATTGGGCATCGACCGACCCGATCAGCCAGACCTTGGGCCGCTCGAGCACTCGTTTGGCAATTGCGGTGCCTTCTTTCCTGCGCTCGGCCAGTTGCATTCGGCTGTCCGACGGCGATGGCTCGG
>Ga0315283_10006168_pt1 | contig 10675 bp, 5 predicted proteins | sample YL17G09_0_MG_FD_204541 | JGI IMG/M metagenome (GOLD analysis project Ga0315283, IMG submission 204541) | Sediment microbial communities from Yellowstone Lake, YNP, Wyoming, USA - YL17G09_0 | ecosystem: Environmental > Aquatic > Freshwater > Lake > Sediment | place: USA: Wyoming | collected...
GCACCGGCCAAGAGGCCCAACATCCTGGTCATCATGGGCGATGACATCGGTGTTTGGAACATCAGTGCCTACAACCAGGGCATGATGGGTTACAGAACCCCCAACATCGACCGCATTGCCAAACAGGGCGCGCTGTTTACCGACTTCTATGCGCAGCAGAGTTGCACCGCAGGTCGCGCGGCAATGATCACCGGGCAGTCGGGCTTTCGCACGGGCCTGCTGAAGATCGGCCTGCCGGGCGGAAAAGAAGGCCTGTCAGCGAAAGACCCCACCCTGGCCGAGTTGCTCAAGCCTCGCGGCTACATGACGGCCCAGTTCGGCAAGAACCACCTCGGCGACCGCAATGAGTTCCTGCCCACGGTGCACGGATTCGATGAGTTCTACGGCAACCTCTACCACCTGAACGCGGAAGAGGAACCGGAAGACCCCGACTACCCCAAGGATCCCGAGTTCAAGAAGAAGTTCGGTCCGCGCGGCGTGATCGAGAGCTTTGCATCGACCAAGGACGACCCGACCGTCGACGGGCGCCATGGCCGTGTGGGCAAACAGACCATCAAGGACACCGGCCCGCTGACCAAGAAGCGCATGGAGACCATCGACGAAGAGGTCACGGCCAAGACCTTGAACTTCCTGGAGCGTGCCAAGAAGGCCGACAAGCCTTTCTTCCTTTGGTACAACACCACGCGCATGCACATCTGGACGCACTTGAAGCCTGCTTCAAAGGGCAAGACCGGCCTGGGCCTCGGCGCAGACGCGATGACGGAACATGACGGCATGGTCGGCCAGGTGCTCGACAAGCTCAAGGAATTGGGGCTAGAAGAAAACACCATCGTGATGTACGCGACCGACAACGGCGCCGAAGTCTTCTCCTGGCCGGATGGCGGGATGACCCCATTCCGCAGCGAGAAGAACTCCAACTGGGAGGGCGGCTATCGCGTCCCCGCCTTGATGCGTTGGCCCGGCGTGATCAACCCGGGCACGCAGATCAACGACATCACCTCGATGGAAGACGTCCTGCCCACGATGATGGCCGCCGCGGGTGAGCCGGACATCAAGGCGAAGTTGCTGACCGGCGTCACGGCCGGCGAAGCCACCTACAAGGTGCATCTTGACGGCTACAACCTCATGCCGGCGCTGCAAGGCAAGGCCGAGTGGCCGCGGCGTGAGTTCTTCTACTGGGGCGATGAAGGCAACCTGGTGGCCCTGCGCTATGACCGCTGGAAGATCGTCTTCCAGGAGCAGCGCGCCAAGGGCTTTGATGTGTGGCAAGACCCGCTGGTGACCTTGCGCCTGCCCAAGCTGTTCGACCTGCGTGCCGATCCGTTCGAACGCACTGACCACCAGGCCATTGGCTACAGCAGATGGCGCATCGAACATGCCTATGTGTTGTCGCCCGCGCAAGCCTATGTGGGGCAGTACCTGAACTCCTTCGTGGCATTTCCGCCCCGACAGAAGGCCGGCAGCTTCGGCCTCGACGAAGTGCTGAAGAAGCTGGAGTCGGGAACTGGCCAGCAGTGAAGCTCCAGCGCCCGCATCGGGACTTGAAGTGAACCCTCTGACCGCGGGCCGCAAGGCCTGCGGTCTTCTTGTTGTGCGCCCAGCATGGGCGCGATCTTCGGGGTGCAAGTCCCCGGCCGAGCTGGCCACAGCGAGGCAAGTGAAGCGCAGCTGCGTGAGGGCGACCGAGCGTGGGGAGGAAGCGTGGAGCGTAAACCGTGAGCCGAGGGACACGAATCGCATCCGAGGCGGCGCCGGCCAGGGCGAGCAGGCAACAAACTGCGAAGCTCTCGTGGCCAAGGGCCAGGCGACGTAAATGCGGCGGTTGTGCGGTGAAGGATCGCGAGCCCTTACCTGGGGAGATCTGGCCTTGTGGGTGAAAGCCCGACGCCGATGAGGCGGAGCCAGAAGTCAGCAGAGGTCGTAGTAGTCGAGGTAGGCCGCAGAGGCTGTAGGCCGAGGCGAAGGGCCGAACGAGAAGGACAGTCACGAGACATGACGCTTGGCGGGGCAAGGCATCAGAAGCCTGGGCAACCAGGGCGCACGGTGGCGGGGCGCGGTGAAGCCGCGTCTGAAGCCGTGAGCGATGAAGCCACGCTGGCGCGGCAGGCACAAACGGACTGGGGGGCGGGTGACCTGCTGGGGCAGGCGCTGGCCAGAGAGAACATGGCCCGAGCGTGGAAACACGTCAAGGCCAACAAGGGAAGTGCCGGCGTTGACGGACGCACGGTGCAAGACACGGGCGAATATCTCAAGCAAGCGTGGCCTGACATCCGAGGCAAGTTGCTCGACGGCAGTTACCGGCCCGATCCGGTACGCCGCGTGGGTATACCCAAATCGGGTAGCGGGGTGCGCGAGCTGGGGATACCGACCGTGGTGGACAGGTTGATTCAGCAGGCGCTGCTGCAAGTATTGCAGCCGCTCATCGACCCGACGTTCAGCGAGCACAGCCACGGCTTCAGGCCGGGGCGAAGCGCGCATGGCGCGGTGTTGCAAGCGCAGCAGTACGTACAGGCCGGCAACAGGACCGTGGTGGACGTGGACTTGGAGAAGTTCTTTGATCGCGTCAACCACGACATCCTGATGGACCGGCTGGCCAAGCGGATCGCGGACAAGCGGGTGTTGCGGCTGATCCGCCACTACCTGCAAGCGGGCGTCCTGGCGCACGGGGTACACAGCGAGAGGTTCGAGGGCACGCCGCAAGGCGGGCCGCTCTCCCCGCTGCTGGCCAACGTGCTGCTCGACGACGTGGATCGGGAGCTGGAGCGGCGCGGACACAAGTTCGTGCGCTACGCCGACGATTGCAACGTCTATGTCAGGAGCCGCAAAGCGGGAGAGCGGGTGCTGCAAGCGCTGCGCGGTTGCTACGCGAAGCTGCGGCTGAAGGTCAACGAGTCCAAGACGGCGGTGGCCGCAGTCTGGGGACGCAAGTTCCTGGGCTACTGCTTCTGGGCGGCAAAGGACGAAGCGAAACGGGCAGTGGCCGATCAGGCCATGCACAAGCTGCGCGAGCGCATCCGGCAGCTGACGCGACGCACCAGGGGGCGCAATCTCGAACAGATCGCCGAGGACTTGCGGGCTTACGTGCCGGGCTGGAAGGCGTACTTCCGGCTGGCGCAGACTCCGAAGGTCATGCGCGAGCTCGATGAGTGGCTGCGCCACCGGCTGCGGGCGGTACAGCTCAAGCAGTGGCGGCGCGGGACGACGATGTTCCGCGAGTTACGCAAGCTGGGCGCGAGCGTGGACTTGGCTGCGCGCATCGCCGGCAACGCAAGAAGCTGGTGGCGCAACAGCCGTATGGGCCTGAACCGTGTGCTGCCCATCGCCTACTTCGACAGCCTGGGAGTCCCCAAATTCTCCTGACCTCAACTTCTCGAACCGCCCGGTGCGGACCCGCATGCCGGGTGGTGTGGGAGGGGCCCGGTCAGCGATGATCGGCCCCTATCCCGATTCTTGACTCTGCCATGACGGAACCGAGCATGAAGACGACCGGCCTGCGAGACCTCGTCATCGCCGCACTGCTTGGCCTGCTGGCGCTCGTCGCCGCTGGCACGGCCCACGCGGCCGACAAGCAGCCCAACATCCTCTTCATCCTCACCGACAACCTGGGCTACGGCGAAGTCGGTGCCTATGGCGGCGGCGCGACGCGCGGCGCGCCGACGCCGCGCATCGACTCGCTGGCCAGCCAGGGGCTGCGGCTGACCAACATGAACATGGAGACGCAGTGCACGCCCAGCCGCTCCAGCCTCATGACCGGCCGCTTCGCCATCCGCTCGGGCACCTACGCGGTGCCCTTCGGCGGTGTGCCCGAAGGCTTGACGCAATGGGAAGTGACGGTCGCCGAGTCGCTCTCCGCGGCGGGCTACGCTACCGCCTTGCACGGCAAGTGGCACCTCGGCAGCCACGATGGCCGCTTGCCCAACGACCAGGGTTTCGACGAGTGGTTCGGCATCCCGCGCACGACCGATGAGTCGCTGTGGTCCAGCTCGAACGGCTGGTCGGCCGACATCGCGCCGCTGGAAAAGATCATGGAAGGCAAGAAGGGCGAGAAGAGCCGGGCCTTGCGCGACTACGACGTGGTGCAGCGCAGGCTCATCGATGCCGAAATCACCCAGCGCTCGGTCGGTTTCATGGAACGGCAGGCCAAGGCGAACAAGCCTTTCTTCATGTACGTGAGTCTGACCCAGCCGCACCTGCCCACCGAGCCGAACCCCCGCTTCAAAGGCAAGACCGGCAACGGCGACTGGGCTGACATGCTGGCCGAGATGGACCACAACGTCGGGCAATTGCTCGACGCCGTGGACAAGCTCGGCATCCGCGACAACACCCTCGTGATCTTCACCAGCGACAACGGCCCCGAGTTCTTCAAACCCTGGGATGGCTGGGCCGGCCCGTGGCGCGGCCAGTACTTCACCGCGCTCGAAGGCGGCATCCGGGTGCCTTTCATGGCGCGCTGGCCGGGCAAGGTGGCGGCAGGCCGCACCAGCAACGAAATCGTGCACGGCGTGGACATGTTCGCGACACTGGCCAGGATCGCGGGCGCCAAGGTGCCCGACGATCGGCCCATCGACAGCATCGACCAATCGGGCTTCCTGCTCGGGCAAAGCGAGAAGTCGGCGCGCGAGGGCTTTCCGATCTGGGGTGCCGACCTGCTGCTGGCCGTGAAGTGGCGCAACTGGAAGCTGCACTTCTACAAGCAGGACACGATGTTCGACCCGCCGGTAAAGCTGGGCATCCCCTACATCATCAACCTCTACACCGACCCGCGCGAAGAGAAGCCCACGGCGGACAGCTGGGTCGTGACACCGATGCTGAAGATCGTGAGCGCGTTCCAGGCGACGCTCAAGAACAGCCCGCTCATCCCGATGGGCACGATGGATCCGTACGCGCCGCCCAAATGAAGTGGCCCGAGACGGGAGACGGTGTCGTTGAGAAGTGACTTGAGCACGCAGGCAAGCCAACATGACACCCAACTGAACTGAAAGAACTCAAACATGAGACCCACACAAATCTCTCACAAGCACAAGCTGTTCGCCGCCGCCCTGGTTGGCGCGCTGGCATGCACGACCGCACAGGCACAGCAAGTTCCCTTGCCAAAAGCCGCTGCTGAAGTTCCAGGCCCTCCCGCGGGCACCGCCATGACCGATGCCTATGTCAAGACGGTGGGCCGTATGGCCTACCTCTGGGGCTATGCGATGGTGAACTCACACAACCGCCGCGCCGCATTCGCCTATGTCACCAGCCAGAACGGCAACGTGCCCGGGTGGAACGGCGGCGTGCTGCCGATGGCCCCGATTGGCCTGAACTCGATGCTGACGGACTACATCAAGCCGGACCAGACCTTTGTGGCGTGCCCTAACCAGGATGTCGCCTATGGCGCGGGCTTTTTCGCGCTCGACAAAGAGCCGGTGGTGTTCCAGGTGCCGGATTTTGGTGACCGCTTCTGGATCTATGCGCTCTATGACGCACGTACCGATCAGTTTGCCGAAATCGGCAAGCCCTATGGCACCAAGCCTGGCTTCTACATGATTGTCGGGCCGAACTGGAAAGGTGAAACGCCTGCAGGCATCACAGCGGTCGTGCGCTCATCCACCGAGTTGGCTTTCACTGCCCCGCGTGTTTTCAAAGAGGATAACGCTGCCGACACCAAGGCCGTTCAACAGGTGCTCGGCCAGATCATGTTCTATCCACTGAGCCAATTCGACGGCAAGATGAAGACGACAGACTGGAGCAAGTCGCCGAGCTTCCCGGTGCCTGCGGGTCCCGGTGGCGAAACCAAATGGGTCCAGCCAGAGAAATTCTTTGACCAGTTGCCGGGTGTGATGAAACTCGTGCCGCCGCTGCCCGGCGAGGAAGCCCTCTACGGCTGGATCAGTTCCGTCTTCGCCGCGGCCGAGAAAGACCCGGCGACCAAGAAGGCGCTGGTGGCGTCCTTTGTTGCCGCCGACAAGGACACCATTGCCCCGCTGTTCCAGTGGAAATTGAACGGCCGCTCCGCCGGCAATGGCTGGTACTCACCCGTGAACAACGCGCAGTGGGGCACCGACTACCTCAACCGCACCGGCACGGCCAAGTCGAACATGTACGACAACAGGCCCAAGGAAACGAAATACATCTACCGCGACTATGACAGCGCGGGCCAGCAACTCTTGGGCAAGAACAATTACACCGTGACCTTTGCCAAAGGCCAGGAACCGCCTGTCAAAGGCTTCTGGTCCATGACGCTCTATAACGAACATCACCTCTTCACCAAAAACGCCCTGAACCGCTACTCGCTCGGCACCAAGAGCAAGTCGTTCCTGAAATACAACCCGGACGGCTCGCTCACGCTGTTTTTCGGCGCCAAGTCTCCCGGCAAGGACAAGGAAAGCAACTGGGTGCCGGCACCAGAAGGCAAGTTCTCGCTCTACATCCGCGCCTACTGGTCTGAGCAGGCCATTCTCGATGCCACCTGGATGCCGCCGCAGGTGTTGAAGCTGAAATGATTCGATTGTGAAACACGCTGGCTTTGCGAGTGAGCGGCCCGCGACTTCAAAATTTATCCATTCGAGCAAAGAACGAACATAACCATGAAAACGAAGACTCCCCAACTCCTTGCGGCCGCGCTCGTTTGCGCGGTGGCGGTAATAAGCGCGCAAGCGCAATCACAGTTCGACAAGCTGGCCAATGCGCCGTTCAAGGAAAACCGGCCCACCAAGGAAACCGCGCAGACGCTGCGCGACGAACTTCTGTTTCAGCGCGCCACGCAGGCCTATCTCTGGGCGTTGCCGCTGATCAACACGCTGGGCATGCAAGTGGGCTCGGAAAAGGTCTTCGGCAAGGGCTACAACGTGCTGCCGGTCTTCAAGAACCGGCTCAATGCCAAGACGCTGATCACGACGCCGAACTCTGACGTGATCTACGCGCTGAGCTATGTGGATCTGGGCAAGGAAGGTCCGCTGGTGATGGAAGCGCCGCCCGGCTTGCAGGGCATCCTGCTCGACTTCTGGCAGCGCCCGATTCCCGTGGACGGCGGCAAGTTCTTCGGTGACGTGGGCCTGCCCGGGCCCGACGCCGGCAAGGGCGGCAAGATGCTGCTGCTGCCGCCCGGCTACACCGGCCCGGTGCCGGAAGGCTATTTCGTCTATCGCTCGGGCACGAACAACGTGTTCATCTTCTTGCGCTCGTTCTACCAGGACCCCAAGGTGCTGGGGCCGGCGGTGGCGGTAATGGAGCAGACCAAGATCTATCCGCTAGGCGGCCAGGCCAGCGCCAAGCCCATGCAGTACCCGAACGCCTCGGGCGTGGCGGTGAACATGCTGCCGACCAGCGATGGCCGCGCGTTCGACCAGCTCAAGCAACTGGTGGACAGCGAAGGTACCCACCTTGCCGAACCCGATTCGCTGGGCATGCTGGCCTCGATCGGCATCATCAAGGGACAGCCCTTCAACCCCGATGCGAAGACCCGCGCGATCCTCGACCGCGCGGCCAGGACGGGCTACAAGATGAGCCGCGTGATCGGCTTCCAGGAAGCCGTCGGCGGCCGCGACTTCCGCGTCTACCCGGATCGCCGCTGGATCAACCCGATTGCCGACGGCACGCCTGCCAACCCGGGCGGGCCGCTCGACCTGGGATGGAAGCGCAAGGCCGAGGGCTACCTCGACCTCGACTTGCGGATCTGGTTCTTCACCGACTACTACTCGATCAGCCCGGGCATGATTTCGCAGATCCCGGGCACCGGCGCGAAGTACATGATCGGCTTCACTGACAGCAAGGGCACGCCACTGTCAGGCGGCAGCAACTACCGCGTCAACTTGCCGGCCAAGATCCCGGCGGGCAACTTCTGGTCGATGACGCTGTACGAAGCCGAGAACGCGTCGGGTCTGGCCAACGGTCAGCCCTTCCCTTCGCTGGGTTCGCGCGACAAGCCGGCGCAAAACGCCGACGGCAGCACCGACATCTATTTCGGCCCGAAGGCGCCCAAGGGGAAAGAAGGCAACTGGCAGGCCACCGTGCCCGGCAAGGGCTACTTCGCCATCCTGCGGCTTTACGGCCCGACCGAGGCTGCCATCGACAAGAGCTGGAAACCCGGAGACATCGAACCGGTGAAGTGATTCGGCTGCGGAGATCAAGCGCATGCAGACGATCGACGCAACAGCGGTTGCGTCCCACTTCTTCTTGGAGGCGAGGAACAACGATGAAGACCGATCACAGACAAGAAGCAACCGCCGGGGCAGATAGCCGGGCAACTATCGCACCGCTCTCACACAAAGCTCAGTCCCGCCGCGAGTTCCTGGCTGGCTCGGCGGTTGTTGGCGTAACGCTCTTGCAGCCCGGATTCCTTTGCGCAGCACCTGCCGGAGCCAAGACCTTCACGATCCTGCACACCAACGACATGCACGCCAGCTTCATCGGCATGGGCCCGTCGGCCGACTACACCCCGTTCACGCTGAATGACGACAGCACCCGTGGCGGCTACGCGCGGCTGGCGAGCCTGATCGCGCAGCGCACCGCCGCGCGCAAGGACCAGGGGCCCGTGTTGGTGCTGGATGCGGGCGACTACAGCATGGGCACGGCGTTTAGCGCCGCCACGCGCGAGACCGGCGGCGAGCTGCACCTGATGGGCAAGATGGGCTATGACGCGACCACCTTCGGCAACCACGAGTTCGACCTCGGGCCAGCCGGCCTGGGCAAGTCCATAAGCACCGCCGTCAAGGCGGGGCGCATCCCGGCGGTGCTGGCCGCGAACACCAGCTTTGCGGGCAGCGACGCTAGCATCGCCGACCTTCAGGCGCTGGCCCGCAAGGGCGTGATCCGCCGCTATTCGGTGATCGAGCGCGGCGGCCTGCGCTTCGGCATCTTTGGCAGTCTGGGCAAGGAGGCCATGATCTACACCAATGGTGGTGCCACGAGCTTTGCCGACCCCACCACGGCGGCCAAGGAGGTGGTGAAGATCCTGCGCGAGACCGAGAAGGTCGATGTTGTCATCGTGCTGAGCCACGGCGGCGTCGAGAAAGGCCCCGATGGCCGCTACGTCACCGGCGAAGACGTGCAACTGGCCAAGGACGTGCCGGGCATCGATGTGGTGATCAGCGGCCACAGCCACACCGAGCTGAACGAGGCCATCGTCGTGGGCGGACGCACGCCGGTGGTGCAGACCGGCAAGGAGAGCAACAACCTCGGCGAACTGGTGATCGCGCTGGACGGCGACAAGCTGGCCGTCACCTCGTACCGGCTGCTGCCCATCGACGACAGCATCGCCGGTGATACGGCCATCGGCAAGGAGATCGAACGACTCAAGAAGTCAGTCAGCGCAGCCGCGTTCGCGTCGCGCGGCTACAGCGTCGACCAACCGCTGGCCATCGCCCCGCGGGACCTGCCCAACACCTACTCCGACATCGCTGCCGGCACCCTGCTGGCCAACCTCGTCACCGACTCCTTTCGCGCGGCCACCAAGGCCGATATCGGGTTTACCGCCAACGGCATGATGCGCGCCGGGCTACTGCGCGGAAAGACCGGCGTGGTCACGGTCTACGACGTGTTCGCCGTGGCGCCGCTCGGCTCCGGCGTGGTCGATCCGACCCCCGGCAGCACGCTGGTGACGGGCTACTTCAACGGCCTCGATCTCAAGAACCTGCTGGAATTCCTCTTGATCGACAACGCGGCCCATCCGGGCGAGTATTTCCCGCGCGCCTCGGGCATGCGGTTTCGCTACGACCTCACGCGAGCAAGGTTCGACGTGGTGACGGCCATCGAACTGGGTGACCTCGACCGCGGCTATAAGGCGATCGACACCAGCGGCAAGGACCCGCGCCTGTACAGCCTGACTTGCCCGCTGATGCTCGGCCCGATCATCGTGGCGATCCCGAAGTACACGAAGGGCAAGCTGGCCTTGGTGCCCAAGAAGAAGGACGGCACGCCGCTGAAGTCGAAGGTCGATGCGCTCGAAATGCCGCGCGAAAACACCGGCTACCTGCTGCCGCCGCCCGGAACGACGGATGCGTCGAGTGTCGCCAAGGGCGTCGGCAAGAACGCCGGCCGCGAGATCAAGGAGTGGCAGGCGATCATGGATCACCTGCGCCGCCTGCCAGTCAAGAGCAAGGGTGAACTGCCGCTGATCCCGGTGGATGAGCGCGCCGCTGAGCAGCGGGCGATCAAGGCAGGCTGATCTGGGCCAGGTTGGAAGAGGGCAAGTTAGAAAAGGCCTGAACGATCTTCGCCCCAGTGCGCCGAAGCCGGGCCACGGCATGGCAGCATGCGCCCACCTGACCCGACTTGCTGGCACACCACTTTGCCCAAAGCCAAACCACCCGCTCCGCATCGAGCCACGCCGCAGCGCCAACGCACCGCTGCCGGCGGGAGCCCGCCCGCCCCCGTGCCAGCGCCGGCCACCGCCTCTCACCACCCGCTGCGCTGGCTGGCCACAGGTCTGGTGCTGCTGCTCGCCGCCGGTCTGGCGCTGTGGTGGCTGCGGCCGCCCCCGGCACCCCCGTCGCCATCCGTGAACGGCGCCGCATCGGCTGAAGTCTCGGTCAGCGTGCACCCACCGGCAGCCTACGTCGACAACCAGCTCTGCCTCGGTTGCCATCAAGACCAGGCCCGCCAGTGGCAGCCCTCGCACCATGCCCAGGCGATGGCTGCCGCCACCGCCGCGACGGTGCTCGGTGACTTCAACAACGTCGAGTTCAAGCACCAGGGC
>Ga0315283_10006172_pt1 | contig 10673 bp, 7 predicted proteins | sample YL17G09_0_MG_FD_204541 | JGI IMG/M metagenome (GOLD analysis project Ga0315283, IMG submission 204541) | Sediment microbial communities from Yellowstone Lake, YNP, Wyoming, USA - YL17G09_0 | ecosystem: Environmental > Aquatic > Freshwater > Lake > Sediment | place: USA: Wyoming | collected...
GAAGATCTCGTTCAGGTTCTGGTCCTTGTTGACCTCGACCTCGAGTGTCGTCTCGTCCGGCGCTGTCACGCGATAACCGGGCAGCGACAGCGTCCCGCGCAGTGGCCCACGCAGGTTGAGCACGAAGGTCTCCGTCTGCAGCTTGCGCAGCACCGTCGACATGCGGTCGTTCTCGATGATGCGGCCCTCGTCGATGATCGCGATGTGGCGGCAGAGGTTCTCTGCCTCCTCTAGGTAATGCGTCGTGAGGATGATCGTAGTGCCCTGCTCGTTGATCCGGCGCAGGAATTCCCACATCGAACGGCGCACCTCGATATCCACGCCTGCCGTCGGCTCGTCGAGGATCAGCAGCTGCGGCTCGTGGATCAGCGCGCGCGCGATCATGAGCCGGCGCTTCATGCCGCCCGACAGCGAGCGCGAAATCGTCTCGCGCTTTTCCCACAGCTGCAGCTGGTTGAGCCAGTACTCCATCCGCTCGCGCGCGACGGGGCGCGGGATGCCGTAGAAGCCGGCCTGGTTCAGCAGGATTGTCGAAATCTTCTCGAACTGGTTGAAGTTGATTTCCTGCGGCACGACACCGAGGCAGGACTTGGCCGCCTCGAGCTCGGTGTCGATGCTGTGCCCGAACACGGTCACCGTGCCGCTCGACTTGTTGACGAGCGACGACACGATGCCGATCGCGGTCGACTTGCCCGCGCCGTTCGGCCCGAGCAGTGCGAAGAAATCGCCCTCCTCCACGTCGAGGTCGATGCCTTTCAGGGCCTGGACCCCGTTGTTGTACGTCTTGCAAAGCTGGCGCAGCGACAAGGCCTTCATGGCGGGACGGACGTTCACGGGAGGGGAGCGAAGGGTAATGTGCGGGCACCTCCTCAGCAAGGAACGTCGGTGTCGCTGGCGGGGCCCCTGCGGTGAGTCGGGCGTGCCCGGCGCGCGGGACCGTAGCGCGCGATGACCGGATCGCGCTCGCAGTGTCCGAGCAGGCACAGCCCCGCCGAATACGCCCAGTTCAAGTCTTCCTGCAACGTGCCTGCCGCGGCCTCGGCCAGCAGGCTCCAGTAACGCGCATGCCCGGGCCATCGCGGCCGCACCAACCCGGGCCAGGAGGCGAGCCGAAACGAATCGGACGGCGTGAGTGCGGACAGGCGCGCCTCGCATGTCGACCCCAGCCCGAAAGCGATGCGTGACGAGAACGGCACGTTTTCGGCCAGCCTCCGCGCCACGCTGAGCGCCACCAGGCCGAACGAGCGACGGGTTTCACCACGCGCGCGGTCGACGACTTGCGTACCTGTGTCCGCGACAGACTCGAGACGCCAGGGCGGAGCCTCGTCGTCCTGGGGCAGTGCGAGCTCAAACAGCGAGATCGGGCTGCAGGCCGCACGTTCCCGGGCCTCCGGCGGGACCTCGACGAGTCGCCTTACGGTCGCCGCTGGTAACTGGAACCAGCAGTCGGCCCCGTGGCCGGGGTCGAGCGCGTGGGCCAGGAACAGGCGATTCAGGTCTGCAATATCCCGGCGAACGGCCGGATTAAGCAGGTTGCCCTGATGCGGCCAGACGGTGTGAGGCAGCGGTAGCTTTGATTCGGACATGGTCTATTCTCCATATATGGTCCTAAAGGACCATATATGGATATAGAATCTCATGATTGGTCGGAATAGACCATATATGGCCAAAACATCAAGAATGGGAGGAAGGCCATGAGAATCACGGACAGCCGGTATGATCGCGACCGCCTGCGGTTGGCGATTGCCTACCGGATGATCGCGCGGGAAGCCCGCACCCGCACCATCCGGATCGCGACGCAGCTGTCGGACGATCGAATCCGGCGCATGTATCGCGACTATTTTGCCTCGCTCGGCGGCAACCTCGTGCGGCGCCGGCGCGGTAAGTCGCCGCGGCAGATGTCGTATTTCCGGCGTTCGCTCGAGCACGAACAGCAGGCGGCCCTGTTGGGCTCGCTGCTGCGGCTCTGCAGCCTGCTGCAACGGTATCCCAGCGGCTTCCGGCCCGTGCTGGAGGACGTCGGCCGCTTCTGCGATGCGTACGAGACCTACCTTGGCCTCTGGCCCGAGGGTCACATTTCGTTCGAGCACGCGTGGCACCTCTGGCAGGTGTTCTGCCGCAACGACGAATTCGTGCTGTCGAACTGCCCCGACTGCGAATCCCTCTGGCTGCAGGACACGCTGGAAATCCTGCCGGACAACTGTCCGGCATGCCGGCGCGGCCTGCCGGCCCGCACGTGATTCGTATGTGACAGCGGCAGCAGGCGGGGGCCGCGCTAAACTCGCGGTCCCTTCGCCTGACCGTCGCGGCCGTGCCTGCGCCACCCAACGTCTTCGCTGGACCGTACCTGGATCGCATTGCGCACCGGCGCAAGGATGAGGCGTTCGTGGCCGATGCGTTGCGAGGCGCGCTGGCCCGGATCGTGCCCGTGCACGAGTCGCGTATTCTCGTGCAACGTGGCCCCGAGGGCTGGTCTGCGGCTTTTGCCGATTCGACGCACCTCGAATCTGTGCCAGCGCTCGGCATCGAGCCCGTGATGCTGGGTCGCTTCGACGATTGCATCTATTTCGCCGCCGAAGTGGCAAGCCCGGAACCGGTGCAGGCGCTCTTTGCCGAGGGCTCCGTGCGGTTCGAGGATCTCCGCATGGCCGGCGGACAGCTGCCGGAGCAGCAGGCGGGCGTGCTCGCGTATGCGCGCGCGATGCTTTACTGGCGCGGCCGGCACCGCTACTGCGGCGCATGCGGCACGCCCACCCGCAGCGCCAGCGCGGGCCACGTCATGAAGTGCACGAACGAAGCCTGTGGCATCGACCATTTTCCGCGTCTCGACCCCGCGATCATCGTGCTGGTCACGGATGGCGAGCGGGCATTGCTCGGCCGCCAGGCCTCGTGGCCAGCCGGGCGATATTCGACGATCGCGGGCTTCGTCGAACCCGGCGAGAGCCTGGAAGATGCCGTGGCCCGCGAAGTGCTGGAAGAAACCGGCGTGACGGTGCTCCACTCGACCTACCACTCGTCGCAACCGTGGCCGTTCCCGTCTTCGCTGATGGTCGGCTACACCGCGCTTGCCACTGCAGAGTCCGTTCCGCACGCTGACGAAGAACTCGAAGACGTGCGCTGGTTCACTCGCCAGGACATTGCGTCAGGGCTTCCCGGCTTGCCACCGCCGCAGTCGGTTTCGTTTCGGCTGATCGAGCACTGGTACGACTCAGGCTCGGACCTGCCCCTCGCGCAGACGCCCGGCCTCACGCTCTGGGGTTCGCGGCGCGGCTGACCCCCGCCCGCTGCCCACGACTTTCCGCCGCCGCACCGTGACGCTGGAAATATTTCTCGTCCTCGTGGCCGCGTTTGGCGCCGGTTTCATCGACGCATTGGCGGGAGGCGGCGGCCTGATCCAGCTGCCGGCGCTGTTTGCGACGTTTCCGCATACCCCGCACACGACCCTGCTCGGCACCGGCAAGCTCGCCGGGTTTGCCGGCACCTCGAGTGCGATCGCCCGCTTCATCCGGCACGTAAAGCTCGACTGGGGACTGCTGCTGCCGGCCGCCGGCGGCGCCTTTGCCGCCGCGCTCGTCGGGGCGTGGCTCGCAACAGGCGTTTCGCCGGAACGTTTCCGGGCACTCGTGCCGCTGTTGCTGAGTTTCGTTCTTGTCTACACGCTGCTGAACAAGGACCTCGGGCGCAACCACAATCCGCGTGTCCTCGGCCGGCATGGCAGGTGGCTCGCCGCAGGCACCGCAGGAATCATCGGCCTGTACGACGGATTTTTCGGCCCGGGCACCGGCAGCTTCCTGGTCTTCCTGTTCGTACGCGTGTTCGGGCTCGACTTCCTGCACGCATCCGCCTCGGCCAAGATCGTCAATGCCGCGACCAATGCCGCAGCCATCATCCTGTTCGGACTGACCGGCGAACTGTTCTGGCTGCTGGGGCTCTCGATGTCGGTGTGCAACATCGTCGGCGCGCAGTTCGGCAGCCACCTTGCGATCCGGCGCGGCAGCGCGCTCGTGCGCAAGGTGTTCCTGGTCGTCGTCTTCACGCTGATCGCGAAAACGGCGTGGGACGCCATCCGACTGCACCTGTAAGCAGGCACGGCGTCAGGACCGCTAGAATGCGTGGGCGGGGATAGTCGCGCGGTCGAGGTAGGAAATCATGGATCTTTCTTGGACGACGTTCGCCGGCATCGCGCTCGGTATCGGCCTCGCCGCGGCCACGGGCTTCCGTGTGTTCCTGCCGCTGCTGATTGCCGGCCTTGCCGCACACTTCGGTTACATCCCGCTGTCGGAAAACTTCCAGTGGCTCGCGAGCATTCCGGCGCTCGTGATGCTTGGCACGGCTGCTGCTGCCGAAGTCCTCGCGTATTACATTCCCGGCGTGGACCACGCGCTCGACGTCATGGCGAGCCCCGCCACGCTGGTGGCCGGTGCGGTAGCAAGCGCCGCGGTGATGACGGACCTGCCACCGGGCATCCTCTGGCCCGTCGCGATCATCGGCGGCAGCGGGATCGCTGGTCTGACCAAAGGCAGTTCGGCACTCATCCGCGCGAAGACCGGCCTGATGACGGGCGGCCTCGGCAATCCCGTGGTCTCCACCGCAGAAACGATCGGCGCCACGGGCCTGTCGCTGTTTGCCATCGCGCTGCCACTGGCCGCACTCGCGCTGATCGTGGCGCTGCTCTTCTGGGCGGTGCGCAAGACGGGTCGCTTCTTCTTCGGGCGCCGCAAGATCGACGCCATTGCTACGCCGCGCGAGCGCTGAGCGGGGTTTATGTGCCTGCTCGTGCTCGCATGGAAGTCTCACCCGCGCTACCGGCTGATCGTGGCCGCGAACCGCGACGAGTTCCATGACCGTCCGACCGCTCCGCTCGGTTGGTGGCCCGACGACTCGCGCATCCTCGCGGGCCGCGACCTGCGCGGATCCGGCACGTGGATGGGTGCCGCGCGTTCCGGTCGGTTCGGCTTCGTCACCAATTTCCGTGAACTCGAACGACCCGCAGCGGGCGCGCCGTCGCGTGGCGACCTCGTGACGCGCTTCCTGGCCGGAGCGACGTCGCCGCAGGAATACCTCGACGACCTGCGCAACCGTGCGCCGCGCTACGCCGGCTTCAACGTGCTGCTCGGTGGGCCGCGCTCGCTCTATTACTACTCGAACCGCGACGGGCTCGCCGCGAGACCGCTCGAGCGCGGCATCTACGGCCTCAGCAATCACTGGCTCGATTCCCCGTGGCCCAAGCTGCTGCGCACGCGGACGCGGCTGTCGGAACTGATCGCGACCGATGCCGTCGAACCTGAATCGCTGTTTGCGCTGCTCGCCGATCGCTTACCCGCCGACCTCGACGAGACGCCAGACACCGGCCTGCCACCTGAGTGGGAACGCGCCTTGTCCTCGCCTTTCGTCGTGCACGAACGATATGGCACGCGCTGCTCGTCGGTGCTGCTCGTCGAGCGCGACGGCCGTACGACGATGTGCGAGCGCAGGTTCGACGCAGGCGGGAACCTGACCGGTGCAACGCGACACGAATTTGCTGGCGTCGACGCACCCGAGCGCTGGCTCGATTCAGAGCACGACCCGGTCCCGCACACTGCCGCACTGCACGACCAGTTCGACCGGTCGCCGGAATGATGACGATCGGCGCGCACCGGCATCGAGCGCTGGTTGGCCTGCTGGGACGGCTCCTGTTGGCCTGCGCGCTGGGATGGCCCGGGATGGCGCTTGCAGCCGCACCGAAGGAACGCATCGAGATCAAGATCGACGGCGTGCCGAACGACATGGCAGCCAATGTCCGCTCCTACCTGACGCTGTCACGCTACGTGACGCGCGAGGACCTGACCGACCCGCAGGTGCGGCGGCTCGCCGATCGCGCCGTGGACGAAGCCGCCGACGCGCTGCGGCCTTACGGCTACTACGCTCCGACCATTCGCAGCCGCACGAGCCGCGACGATCCCAAGTGGATCGTGCGGTTGAAGATCGTCCCCGGCGAACCGGTGCGGATGAAAGCCGTCGACGTCGAGATCGTGGGCGCCGGGGCGACGGACAAGGCCCTGACCAAGGTTGCCGCCGATACGACGCTCAAGCCCGGCACGCGGCTCGATCACGACAGTTACGAAACACTCAAGGCAACTCTGATGCGCACTGCGCGCGATCGTGGGTATCTCGACGCCACGCTCACCCGCCGCGAGCTGATCGTGAATCCCACCGACCTCACGGCGGACGCCCGCATCACGCTCGAGACCGGCGGCCGCTACGAATTCGGCGCCCTGGAACTCGACCAGGACGTGATCAATGACGACCTGCTGCGCGCCTACGTGCGCTTCGCGCAGGGGCAGCCGTATTCACCGGAGCAGCTGAACGGCACGCAGTTCGCACTCGAGGACAGCAACTATTTCTCGACCGTCGTCGTCTCGCCCGGTGAACGCAACCGTGAGAACCTGACGGTGCCGATCAAGATCCGCGTCGAGCCGATCAAGCGCAACCGCTACGGCATCAATGCCGGTTACGGCACCGATACGGGCATCCGCGGCCAGTTCACCTGGGACAACCGCCTGGTCAATTCGCGCGGTCACCGCTCGCGCGTCGAATTGACGGCCTCCGAGGTTCGTTCCGAGGCGCTGGCGCGCTACGTGATTCCCGTCGGCGATCCAAGCCTCGAAAAACTGGAGTTCTCGCTCGCCTACGTCAACGAGGACATCGGCGACCTCAAGAGCGAGCGCACCGAACTCACGGGCGGCCTGACCCAGGTTTTCGGCAAGTGGCAGCAGGTCATGTTCCTGAAACTCAACGACGAGCGCACGATCTACCCGGATGGCCGGGCAGACGATGCCCTGCTGCTGATCCCGGGCATCAGCTATGCGAGCCTGCCGCCGAACTTCCTGACGGGCTGGGTGCGCGACGCGGCGTATTACGTCGAGTTGAGCGGCAGCCCGGCAACGCTGGGATCCGACGCTTCGTACCTGCGCTTTTACGGCCGGGCCGAGCGCGTCTGGCCGATCCACGGACCCTGGTACGTTCGTGGTCGCGCGGAACTCGGCACCAGCTGGGTGGACAACTTCTCCGGACTCCCTGCGTCGCAGCGATTTTTCGCAGGCGGCGACCGCAGCGTTCGCGGCTTCGCGCTCAACTCACTGAGCCCGCCATTGCCGCCAAGCGACGTGAAGGCAGGCTCGTCGTCGGGCCAGGGCGGCGGCGGCGAGCACAAGGTCGTCGCCAGCGTCGAAGTCGAGCGCGACTTCCCGCGCAACTTCCGCGGCGCCGTGTTCTTCGACACCGGCAATGCCTTCAACGACTGGAGCACGCCACTCGAGTACTCGGTGGGCGTGGGCGTGCGCTGGAAGTTGCCGATGCTCATGATCGGCTTCGACGTGGCGCAGGCGCTGTCGCAGCCCGACCTGAAGCCGCGCCTCCACCTGAACATCACGCAGGTGCTGTAGCGTGCGCCGCCGCTCACTCGTGGTCATCGGACTGTTGCTGGCGCTGGCCGGCAGCGTCGCGCTGTTCCTGCACTGGTTGCTCTTCACGCAGCAGGGCCTGGAGTTCGCGATCGCGCAACTGAGCCGACTGCCCGACGTGAAAATCGAGGTGCGCGGCGCGCGCGGTTCAATTGCCGGGCCATTGACAGCTGACAGCATCGTCGTCGATCACGCAGCAGTGCACATCGTCGCGCGCGGCCTGACCGTGAATCCCGAACCGAGCGGCCTGGTCGTCGGCCGCCTCGGACTCGAGGGGCTGCAGGTGTCGCATCTGGAGGTGACGCTCAAGGAACGGCCACCGCAACCCGAGACGCCTCCGTATTTCCTGCCGGCCGGCTTGCACATCACGGCACCGGACTTCCGGCTCGGCAACATCGCACTTACGCTGAAGAGCGGCCAGCGCATCGAAGCAAGCGCAGCCAGCGGCTCCCTCAGCGTGACGCGCTGGCGGCTCGATCTCAACCCCGTCGACGTGCACGGACCGGACGGACGCATCAGCGGAAACCTCGCTCTGCGTGCCACCGAGCCGCTCGGCCTGCGCACGGACCTGCGCGGGGAATGGCGGCTGCCAGGCGACGACTTCGACTACCGTTTCCGCGTCGTGACGCGCGGCACTCTCGACCGGCTCGGTGCGGATGTCTTTCTCGACGCGCCGGCGAAACTGACGTTCGCTGGCACGCTGCTCGACCTGACCGGTCAGCCGCGAGCGGACGGCACCTTCCGCATGACCGCGTTCGATGGCTCGCCGTGGGTCCCCGCGGGACGATTCCCGCAACTGACGGGCACGATCACGCTCGCCGCGGGCCTGGCATCGCTCGGGATCGATGGCACACTGACCTCGCCGGCGCTGCCAGGCCAGCAGCTGCGCGTGCAGGGGGCGGGCCGCTGGGACGAGCGGACGATTGCGCTCGCCAACCTGCAGGTGTGGCTGCCGCGCATGGGCCTCGCCGTAACTTCGAGCGGCACGATCAAGTTCCCCGCTGCGGACGCACCGGAAGGCATGTTGCCGCTGCTCGCGCTGAACGGCGAGTGGTCGGCGCTGCGCTGGCCGATCGAACTGGAAGGCGAGCCCGTCGTGCAGAGTCCGCAGGGCGTGTACACGCTCGAGGGTTCCCTGCCGTACCGATTCTCGACGCGCGCACAGGTGGCGGGCCCCGCCATTCCCTCGACGAGCTTCGAGGCCGCTGGCGTCGTCAACCAGACAGGCGTAGTGCTCGATCGCTTCGATGGTTACGCGCTGCGCGGGCGGATCAAAGGCCGCGGTGCGCTGTCGTGGTCGGGTAACCAGCCGTGGAACTTCGAGGTCGACGCACAGGGGCTCGCGATCAGCGAGTTGCGGCCGGGCGTCGAAGGCCGCATCAGCGCGAAGGGCACGATCGCGGGCACGGGACTCAGCGCGGCGGCGCCGTGGACTGCGCGCCTCACTGCACTCTCCGGCACGATGTTTGACCGGCCGCTGACCGGGCACGGTGAGATCGCGCACCGCAACGGCGTGTTCGACCTGAAGGACGTGCGCATTGCGAACGGCACATCCTTCGCCGACGTCAATGGTCGCATCGGCACGAACGCGCTCGACCTGAACTGGAACGTCGACCTGCGTTCGCTGGCCGTCGCCGTGCCTGGCATGGCTGGGACACTCGTCTCGCGCGGCACGGCTCGCGGCACGCCCGCACTCCCGGTCCTCGCCGGCACGGCACGCCTGCGTCACTTTGATTACGCCGGAGTGCAGGTCGCCAACTTCGACGCCGAGGCCGACATCGATTCGAGCGACAAGCGTCGTTCGAGTGTCGCGTTCAGCGCCAGCACCATCGAGGCCGCGGGACTCACGTTCGACTTTGCACGCGGCAGCCTCGCGGGCTTCGTCGGCGATCACCGGATCACGCTCGACTTCGCCTCGCCCGGCGACCCGAATCGCCGCATCACTGAATTCAGTGGCGAATTCGTCGCCGAAGGCGGCTACGACCTGGCGCGCAGCGAGTGGACCGGTGACCTCTCGAAAGCCGAGATCCAGTTCCCCGAAGGGGCTGCACGCCTGATCCAGCCAGCGGCGCTGGTCCTCGGTCCGTCGCTGCAGCGTGCGGCACCACTGTGCCTGCGCACGGATCGGGACGCGCGGCTGTGCATCGAAGGCGAGTACCGCCCACAGCCGCTGTCGTGGCGCGTGCTCTACAGCGCGGAAGACTGGCCACTGCAGCGCATCCTGCGCTCGCTGCTCGGCTGGCGGGAGTTCGACGGCCGACTGCAGGCCGGCGGTTGGGCGGAAAAGTCGCCGGGCAAGGAGTGGATCGGCGGTTCGACGCTGCTCGTGCATGAGCCGACGATCAACGTGCAGCGTAACAAGTTCCGCGTCGAGCGCATCCGGCTGGGCAGCAGCCGCTTCGACCTGCTGGCCGAACCCACGCAGATCCATGCAAGACTCGACATCGACATCGACGAATCCACCAGGGTGCAGGGCGAAGCGCTGGTGCAGCGCCACGCGGGCGCACCGCTCGACTCGACACTGACCGGGCACATCAAGGGGACCTCCGAAGCGATCAAGGTCCTGCCACTGCTGGTGCCGGAGATCGACCGCGCGGCCGGCCGGCTCGACGGCAACGTCATGCTTGGAGGCACGGTCGGCCAGCCGACGTTCGATGGCGACTTCCACGTGCGCGATGGCGTGCTGGAACTCTACCGGACCAACCTGAAAATCACGGCACTGCAAGCCGATGGCACGTTCAACGGCGAGGCTCTCAAGTTCGATGCGACCGGCGCGACGGCCAAGGGCAAGCTGACGATCGACGGCAACTTCACCTGGCCGGACGGCGTCATGACCGGCGCCATGCGTTTGCGCGGCGACCAGTTGCTGGTGTCCGATACACCCGAGCTGCGGCTCCTCGCGTCACCCGACATCGTGTTGCACGCGGGTGCCAATGGTTACCACGCCGAAGGCGAGGTGAAGATTCCGAACGCGCGGATCTCGCCGCGCGAAATCACGACATCGGTCAGCACCTCGCCCGACGAACGCATCGTCGGCCTGACGGACGTCGAGGACTCCGGGCCGTCTTCGGCCGACCGCCTCACCACCCGCATCCTGGTGACGCTGGGCGATGCGGTGCGCGTGGATGCCTACGGCTTGAAGGCGCGCCTGGAAGGCGGCGTGACCGTATCGACCGTGCCGGACGACGTGGCGCGCGGCAACGGCGTCATCCGCGTCGCCGAGGGTCAGTA
>Ga0315283_10006176_pt1 | contig 10667 bp, 4 predicted proteins | sample YL17G09_0_MG_FD_204541 | JGI IMG/M metagenome (GOLD analysis project Ga0315283, IMG submission 204541) | Sediment microbial communities from Yellowstone Lake, YNP, Wyoming, USA - YL17G09_0 | ecosystem: Environmental > Aquatic > Freshwater > Lake > Sediment | place: USA: Wyoming | collected...
CCCGTTCGTCGGGAGGAAGGCCCGGGCCCCGGACCTCGAGATATTTTTCGAAAGCGGCCCGCGCCAGGGACTTGTCTCCCCTGTCGAGATAGCCGCGTCCGAGGTTGATCCGCGAATAGGAGTCGGCGGGGTCGGCGGCGACCGCCTTCTCCCAGGCATCGATCGCGCCCGGGAGGTCGCCGGCGATCCGGGAGGCCACGCCGAGGCCGCGCCAGGCGAGTCCGAGTGCCGCGTCGAGCTCAGCGGCTTTGCGGAAGCCTTCGATGGCCCGAGCCAAGTCGTCGGCCTTCCGGCCTTGATTGATGTACATTTCCAGGCGGACGGCGCCGATATTGGAAAAAGCCAGCGGGAAATTTCTGTCGAGCTCTAAGGCCTTGGCCAGGTACTCCAGGGCATTGGGATAATCGCCCTTGCGCATGGCCACGATGCCCAAGTTGTCCCAGACAGTGGGGTCAAAATCCATGACCGCGAGAGCCCTCCGCAGGACTTCAGCCGCCCGGTCGTACTGCCGGTCCTGGACGAAGAGCCGCCCGAGCGAAGAAAGAAGCGAAAAGTCGTCCGGATTGGCGGAGACGCCCGCCTCCAGCGCCTTTATCGCTTCCGACGCTCTTCCCTGCGACATGAAAGCTTGCGAGAGAAAGATAAAGGCCGGAATGAAATCTTTTTTTTCGGCGGCGAGAGCGGTGAGCTCGCGGACGCCGCCTTGGGCGTCTCCCCGGTCGGACATGAGGATGGCCTGTTCGAGCCTCTGCTGGAAGGGCAGAAAATTCTTGATGTCGTCCTCGGGTCCGTAGGCCGCTTTGACCTTGGCCACCGGCGTCGCCGCGTAACCGAGACTGCGTAGTTTTTCGAGGGTCCGGCTATCGGCCTGGCGGGCGGTGGCGCCGGAGAGAGGCGAGGCTAGCGACCCGACCAGGTCAGCCAGCCTATTCTTGAACGGGGCCAGATCCCTCTGGCCAGCCAGGTTTGTCTTTTCCCCAAAGTCCGCGGCCAGGTCGTAGACCTCCGGCACCGGAGAATCCATGTACTTGACCTGTCCTTCGATGAAGCCTCGAAGCGGCGCGCAGCCCTTGTTGAGATAGGGCTCGAGGGACTCGAAGTAGATCGGCCGCTCGGCCCGCTTCCCCCCCTTCATCAGCCCGGCGAGAGACCGGCCCTGAAGGCCGCCCGGAGCGGGGATGCCGGCGAGCTCACAGAGTGTCGGGAAAATGTCGCTATGCGACACGTTGGCCCCTACCCGCACCGGTCCGATGCCGGGGCCGGCCATGACGAGAGGGACGTGGATCGTGCTGTTATAGGCGAAATAGCTATGGGTCATCTCGCCGTGTTCGCCGAGGGACTCGCCGTGATCCGCCGTCAGAACGACGATCGTCCGCTTGAGGAGGCCGGAGGTCCGAAGCATACCGAAAAGACGCCCGAGCTCAGCATCGACGTAGGCCGCTTCTCCCGAGTAAGGGTCGGCTTTGTACCGGTTCAAAAAAGGCTCCGGCGGAGCGTAGGGCGCGTGCGGGTCGAAGAGGTGGACCCAGCAGAACCACTTGCCCTCCCGACCCGCGATCCAGGCGGACGCGGCCTTGACGACCTCGCCGGCCCGGCGCTCGGGAGAAGTCCCCATCCGGGCCGGAAGCGACGGAAAGGAATCGTCATAGATATCGAAGCCCTGGTCGAGGCCGAAGCGCGAATCCAGGGGAAAGGCGCCGATGAACGCGGCCGTGGCGTAGCCCGCCGCCTTGAGATACTCGGCAATGGTCAGGCAGGCGTCCGGCAGTTTAGACTTCGAGTTCTCGCTGACACCGTGGAAAGGCGGGGTCATCCCCGTCAGGATGTTGGCGTGGGACGGGAGGGTCGTCGGGTTGTGGGCGTAGGCCCTCTCGAAAAGCGCGCCCCTTGCCGCCAGGGCGTCGACTTCGGGCGTTTTTATAAACGCCCCGCTGTAACAACTCAGGCGGTCCGGGCGCAGGGTGTCGACGGTGATGAGCAGGACGTTGGACTCGGCGGCGCCGGCCGGGAGGCGAACGAAAAGGGCCGCCGAAAGGGCCAAGGCTACCCCGAAGTGTCTCATCGATCCTATTATACCAAAAGAGGCGGCTGGAAAAAAAAGCCCCTTCCGCCTGAGGGCGGAAGGGGCTTTGAGCGTCTGCGTGTGCGCTTGGAGCTGGGACTAGATCTCGAACCTCACGCCGAGCCGGAAGATGAGCGGATTCAACAGTTCGTTGTACTTGCCCTGCGTTCCACTGGGATTGGAATAGCTGAAGGGCATTTCGGATCCGATCGCTCCACTCTGGCGGAAGGTGCCGAGGGCCCGGTTGTACCTCCGGGTCACGATCTGGCTGTTGAAGGCGTTGAACATGTCGACGGACAGGTACATCCGTCCGCCGGTGCCCAGCCTGAGCACCTTTTCGAGCTTGAAATTCACGACATAAACGTTCCCGAGCCGGTCGGAGTTGTTGTAGGTGTGCGTCAGGAAGGAATTGCTGCGGCTGGAGGCGTTGTAATTGGGGTTGGTGCTGGTGTAGTTCGAGATGCCGAAGCTCTGGGTGTTGAAGGTCCCTTCATGAGCGGAGACCGTGCCGGAGAGGTTGATGTCATATGGCAGCTGGTAGAGGCCCATGAGCTTGACCATCCAGCGGGTGAAGTAGACCTGGCTGATCTTGCCGCTGCCGCCGCCCTGGCTGAAGCCGAAGATCTGGTTGTCGTAGGACCAGTTGCCGGTCGGGTCGAGCCAGCCGTCGCCGAGGTGCTGCCTCTGCATTTGGTAAGTGAAGGAGCCGTTGAACATCCACTTGTTGGCCAACCGCTTGGTGAGGATGAGGTCGAAACCGTAGTAGGTGTTGTAGCGGTTCGCGGGCATCATCGTAGTGATGGCGTAGGAAGTCGGGCGGGTATTGGGGTTGAGGTTGGCAGGGCCGATCAGGGCGTACCAGGGGAGTCCCGCCGCTGCGCCGGGGTCGACGGCGATGTTGTCGGCGTCATAGTTGATGCCGCCGATGGTGCCTTGCTTGCCGTCCGGGCCGGGCAGCCAGAGCGTATCCGGAACGTAGCCGGCGATGTAGTAGTCGGCCTGGTCCCGGATGTGGTCGGTCATGTTCGGCGCGTCGTTGGGGGTGTTGGCCGGGTCGGACGGATAGTAGGAGCGGTTCCAGGAGTACCGACCCATTCTCTTCCAGTATCCGCTCACGCTTGCGCCGAAGTTCGGGGCGATTTCCCTTTCGATGGAGACATTGACTTCGTGGGTCTGGTCGGTCTTCCAGTTGGCCAAGTCGATGAACGAGGTGGGCTTGGTCAGAGCCGACGAACCCCAGGTGAAGCCGCCCCAGTAGGAGTCTAATTCGCGATCCTGATTTCCTTGGAAAGCGCCCGTGTCGGTCAAGGGGCGGTAGAGGGGCGCATTTCCGGCCGAGGTGTCGGTCCAGAAGAGCTCGTTCGGAGTTGCCTGGCCGTTGGTGTTGATGTCGTTCCACCAGAACCCCATCCAGCCGCCGATGCCGTAGGGGGCCCAGAATTCCGTGCCCGGGTAGCCGCCGGGATAGAGGGCGTAGGACACCTTGAGGACGGTCTTGCCGTCGCCAAAGATGTCGTAGGTCAGACCGCCGCGCGGCGAGAACAGGGTGTAGGACTTGCCGACCTTGAGGGCATCGCGCCCGCGCGGTTCCAGGACGTTGTTGATCCCGGCGATCGCCTCTGGGGAAAGTAGCGTCGCGTCGATCGCGGCATAATTCGCGTACTGGTAGTTGGGGACGGGGTCGCTCGCGGACCACAGACCCCGGGATTCCAAAGCTTTGTACCCGGGAGTGGCCTTGTCGAAGCGGAACGATACGACGAAGTTGAAGCGGCCCTTGGAAATAGTGTCGCTGAAGTAACCGGCGATGCGCTTGTTGTAATAGGGATTCTGGATCGTCGACCGGTTGATTCCTAACCAAGTCAGGTCACGGTTGATGTCGAGGTCGTCGAGTTCGCCGTCGGCGTTAAAGTCGACCACCGGAAAGTAGTAGTTTTTATTGATAACAAGGTTCCCGGGGTAGCCGCCGATCGAGGTCTGGCCGTTGTTGTTGACCTCGAAGCCGACCTTCACTTCATGGGCCGAGCCGAAGATCAGGTTGTCGTTGAAGTACTGTGTCTGTATGACGCCGTAGGGATGCGGCCGGTCGCTGTAGAACCAAGTATAGGAGTTGTAGTTAAGGTTCTTTTCGACATCGTAGTACAAAGGCTTCTGCAGGAGCAAGTCCTCCTCGGGGATCAGCCCGAAGCCGCCCGAGGTCTTGCCGAGCCGGACGGAGACGAAGAAGTTGTCCCCGAACATCTGCTCGTCCTGGATCTTCATCGTCGGGTTGCCAAAGTGCTGCTTGCTGCCCTGGCGTAAGCCCGGGGGATGGGTTTCCGAGGAGCTGCGGCCGATCTTCACCTTGTCGCCGAGCATGTACAGGAGCTCGAGCCGGTTCTGGGGAATGATCTGGAAGTTCAGCTTGGCGTTGTAGTTGTTGAGGAAGGTCTCGTCCTTGACGTTGATCTGGTTGATCGTCTTGACCTGCTGGATGCCGTAGCTGATCCACCACCAGGCCTTGTCCTTGACGAAGGGGCCGCCGGCGTTGAAACCGAAGTCCTTAATGTTATCGGCCCGGTTATACCCGGTTAGGCCTAGTTCGTCAAGCCTTGCCTGGGGTACTTTAGCCTGGAAATTCGAGTCCGTGAAAAAGAAACGACCGCCGATGCTCGTCTTGTTCGTGCCGCGGCGGGTGACGACGTTGACGACGATGGCCGGGTCGCGGTGCTCGACGTCGAGCGTGCCCGTGGAGATGTTCAACTCTTCGAACGAGTCGAAATCATAGTACCCGGCCGAGCTGACCGAGGACTTGTCCGTCGTCTGCATGCCGTCGAGGGTCCATTCGTTGTTCGTGGTCCCTTTGGCCTGAAAGTACGACTGCTGTCCCGACTCGACGCCGCCGACGTTCTCGCGGTCCATCTGGACCGAAGGCGTCATTTGCAGGACGACCCAGGGGTCGCGCGCGGACGGCAGAGACTGGAGCATCTCGTAACTGACCGTGTGCGTGATCTGGGTCTTTTTGGCGTCGACGATGGGAGTTTGGGCGATGACCGTGATCTGTTCCTCGATGCCGCCCTGCTCCATGCTGATGGCGATATCGGAGTTCCTGCCGATGTTGACGATGATCCCGGTCTGGGTTTTCGTCTTGAAGCCCTGGAGCTCGGCCTTGATCACGTAGTCGCTGCCCGGGAAGAGGGACAGGAAACGGAACTTGCCTTCGGCGCTGGTTAGCGCCGGGATCGAGCCGATCGTGGCGCCCGTCAGAGTCAGGTTGACTCCGGGCAGCGGATTGCCCTGGTCATCGGTGACCGTACCGGTGATGTTTCCAGTTCTTTCCTGAGCCGCCAGAGCGAAGGCAAAAGAAGCGCAGAAAAGAATCGCTATAAATTTCTTCATTACCCCTCCTTGGGAAGGTAATAGCATTGGCCTTGATCCCTGGAGCGGAGAGCGCTCCACCAGTCCCCATTTTTTTCTAAGCTCCTGTCCTAAAGTACCTCCTCTCTTTTTTGTAAGATTATTTTCGGGTGTACGATAAAGTACCATGTTTCTTCAGTTTCTTATTAGCAATATGTGTGCCAACTCATATCTGAAGAATCTCTTTACTATTCAACAGTTTACACAGACGGCTTTTAAAGAATTATCCAAAAATACGAATTTATCCAATTTTTTGAATATTGACAGAAGTGGACCCTCGGGCTTTACAGTCCTCAGGCGCGAAGCGAATGAGGGCGGGAAAACCCGGGGCCCCGATCCTGGTGAGACCAGGACCGGGACTGGAAGCCCGGCCCCGGAGGCCGCGCAACTCCGGCGCTCGCCGCGGCGTTATAGCGAGTGGGTTGATTTTTTCGACGATATCCTCTATCTATGGAGGGACAGGAATTGAAAGGTTTCGGAACATGAAAACTCTGACCCGATTTTTCTTGATTTCAACGCTCTCCGCGATCCTTCTTCTGGCAGGAGCGTTCCCGGCGTCCGCCCAGACGAAAGTCAAAGTCAAGGACCTGCCGCCGCCCTACCAGGAATGGCTCAAGGTCGTATCCTACATCATCAAGGACAAGGAACGGGAGGTCTTCCTCTATCTTCAGATCGACCGGGAGCGCGACCTGTTCATCGAGGCCTTCTGGAAGATGCGGGACCCGACCCCCGCGACGCCGAAGAACGAATACAAGGAAGAGCACATGAAGCGGTTCACCGAGGCCAACCGCCTCTTCCGCTTCGGCTCGGCCCGCGAGGGCTGGATGACCGACCGGGCCCGGTTCTACATCATCCTGGGCCCGCCCGTCAGCAAGACCTACGACGCCGGCTCCAACGAGCTTTACCCGACGGAGATCTGGAGCTACTACGGGGACACCGCCAAGGGCATGCCCATCCATTTTCAGCTCGTCTTCTTCCAGTTCCGGAACGCCGGCGAGATGAAGCTCTACGACCCCATGACCGACAGCCCGGAGAGACTCCTCGTCCGTTCCGCGACGGAATTCAACGTCGGCGATTATTCAGCCATGGTTCAGAAAATCCATGATCTTCGTCCGGACCTGGCCCTCGTCTGCCTGTCCATCATCCCCGGCGACATCCCACCGGGCTATCAGCCTTCCCTGGACACGGCGTTCTACATGGCCGCGATCTACGATTCGCCGAAAAAGGGCCTGAGCGACAGCTATGCCACCCACTTCCTGAACCTCCGGGGGGTCGTTTCGACCGAATACCTGACTAATTTCATGAACAGCGAAGCGACGGTGGCCGTCATCCACGACCCGGCCACCGGACTGACGACGTGTGATTTCGTCATCGTCCCCGAGCGGCTCTCCGTCGACTTCTATGATCCGACGCGAGAATATTCGACGAATTTTGCGTTCGACGTCAGCCTCCGGGCAGGCGATAAGGTCATCCTCCAGTACAGCAAGGAATACCCCCTAACGATCCCCGAAAGCCAGATGGACCAGACCCGGAGCATGGGCTTCGCCGTGGCCGATTCCTTTCCCGTCATCGAGGGCTCGTACAAGTTGACCGTTCTTCTCAGGAACGTCGTCGGGAAGGAGTTCAGCGTTCTCGAGCGCGACCTGGTGGTTCCGCCGACGGCTGGCGCTCCCCGACTCCTCGGACCGACCCTCGGGGTCGGGCTGGCCACATCTCGCGCGGACTCCCACCTGCCCTTCCAGCTGGTCGCCCAAAAACTCAACGTCGACCCTAAAAATACCTATTCCAATGCCGACCAGGTGGCCTATATTTTCAGCGTCCTGGGCGTCACCCAGGACCTCTGGAGGGAGGGGAAAGTGGTGGCGACCGTGAAAGGCACGAGTCCCGGCTCCGTTTTTCAGAGATCCTACTCCCTGCCTCTCAACGGCCAGCCATATAAATCCTCCCTGGGTCTCTCCCAGTCTCTGCCGGCCACCGAGTTCCCGCCCGATTATTACGAGCTGACCCTGGCCCTCCAGGACGCCGGGGGGAACAGCCTGGACACGAAAACGGCCAGCTTCATCGTTTCGCCCAACAAGTCGGTCGCCCATCCCGTCGTGGCTTCCCGGGCGTTCGCGACCGCCAATGGGTTCCAGGCCCAATACATGCTGGCCTTCCAATACGACCAGACGGGCCAGCTCGACCGGGCCGAGGAGGCCTACCGCAGGGCTCTCGCCCTCAACCCGGCCTACCCGATCAAGATCCCCGAGTACGCCGGCTTTCTCCTCAAAGCTAAGAAACCCGCGGAGGCGCTGCGGCTCATCGAGACGGTCAAGGACGACGCCAATCTCAAGTTCTCGTATTTCCTGATCAAGGGCCGGGCCCTGGCCGGACTCGAGCGCTACGACGAAGCGGTCCTCAGCCTCCAGGAAGGGAACAAGATCTACAACAGCGACTCGGGGCTCCTGGCCGTCCTCGGCACCTGCTTCTACAAGACGGGACAAAAAGAGAAGGCCCTGGCCGCCCTGAAGGCCTCGCTCAGCTTGAATCCGGAACAGCCGGAAGTCAAGGCGCTCATCCAGGAGATCGAGGGGAAAAAATAGGACGGCCGAACCGCGCCGTTCCTACCAGGCGATGCCGTAGTCCTCGCCGTAGTTGCTGCTGCCGCCCCAGAACGTGCCGTGGGCGCGGTCAAAGAAAATGGCGTTGATCGGGCCCGAGGTGTATTTCTTGACGGATAGAATATAGCCCATGGACCTGAGCTTATCCCGAACCTCGGCCGGGACATTTTCGTTGACGTCGAGCTTCCCCGGAAAGCTCTTGTGGTCGTTGAAGGAATCGTGCATCTGGTAGCTCGTGATGTTGGCCGCCTCGCAGGCCTCCTGGACGTTCATCCCGAATTCGACCACGTCGAGGAAGAACTGGATCAGGTTCTGGTCCTGAGTGTCCCCGCCCTGAACGGCGAAAGAGAGGAGGGGCCGGCCGTCTTTCAGGGCCAGACCCGGCGTCAGCGTCGCCCGCGGCCTTTTTCCGGGCGCGATGACGTTGAAGGGGTTCTTGTATTCGTCGAGGACGAAACTCTGGGCCCGCTGGCTCATGCCGACTCCCGTCCTGCCGGCGATGACGCACGGTACCCATCCTCCGCTCGGGGTCACGGAAACGACCCAGCCTTCCTTGTCGGCCGCTTGGATGGACGTCGTCCCGGTCCGGAAGGCTTCCTCGACGGCCGCCGCTTCCCCGGGTCCGAGGGCCCCGGCCTCTCCCCTGCCCCAATCGAGCCAGCGGTCGAGATATCCCAGGTAGGGATTGCTTTTCCCCTCGTAGGGGTAAGGATCGCCGGGCTTGATATCGGGATCGTTCTTGTCGCTCCGGATGAGCTTGGCCCGGTCTTTGGCGTAAGCTTTCGACAACAGGCCGCGGAGGGGCTCCTGCGGCGGAAAATAGGGGTCGCCGTAATAGAAATCCCGGTCGGCGAAGGCCAGGCTCATGACCTGATAGAGAGTATGAATATAAGCGGCGCTGTTGTAGCCCTTGGACTTGAGGTCGAGCGTCTCGAGCATGTTGAGGGCTTGGAGCATGACCGGACCCTGCACCCAGCTCGTGAGCTTGAAGACTTCGATGCCCTTGTAGTCGGTCGACACGGGCTCTTCGAGATGGACCTTCCAGGCGTCGAGGTCGGCCATCGTGATAAGGCCGCCCTGCTCCGCCGAGCCTCGGACGAATTCACGGCCGATGTCACCCCGGTAGAAGCGGTCGTGAGCGGCATAGATCGCCTCTTTCCGGTTCTTGCCGGCGGCTCGGGCCCGGCGCTCGGCGTCGATGAGTTTATTCAGCGTGTCGAGGAGGTCCGGCTGGCGGAAGAGTTCTCCCGGTAGTGGCGCCTCGCGCGCCGCGCCGGGATGGGGCAGGAGGACGGCCCGGGAATAGGGCCACGTCTTGATCTTGTTTTTGTCTTTTTCTATCCGGTCGCCGGTTTCCTTGTCCATGGGATAGCCTTCGGCCAGCCGGAGGGAGGGTTCGAGGACTTCTTCGAGGCTCATCGTCCCGAATTCGGCCAGCATCGTCAAGAGGCCGCCGGGGGTGCCGGGCGTCACGGCCGAGAGGACGCCGTCGGCGGGCGGATACTCGAAGCCCTTGGCCTTGTAGAACTCGGCCGTCGCGGCCGCGGGGGCGACGCCCAGGGCGTTCAGGCCGAGGACCTTCTTCGTCTTGGGGTTGTAGATGAGGGCCTGGGTCTCGCCGCCCCAGCTCAGGACGTCGTACATGGTGCAGACGGCGCCCAGCATGGCGCAGGCCGCGTCGACGGCGTTGCCGCCCTTGGCGAAGACGAGCGCCCCCGCCGTCGCGGCCAGCGGTTTTCCGGTGATGGCCACCCAGTTTTGGCCGTGGAGGACGGGTTTCTCGGTCCTCTGGCCGGATGATACCCCGACGCAGAGCATGAGACACTCGATGAGAACGACCGGCGCCATATTTTTTTTCATGAGCCCATCCTTTCAATAGACCTGGTCGAAGTTATAATGGAAGCCCACGGTGATGCCCCTTCCTGAACAGCCGAGGACCGGGACCAGGCGCTGTCTCCGGGCATGGTTGCGCACGACCAACCGGGCGACGAGATGGCCGACGACCGCCCCGACGAAGACGTCGGACATCCAATGACGGTCTATCGTCACCCGGGACAGTCCCACTCCCGCGGCGATGGTGTAGGCGAGGATCGGCACCCAGGGCCGGCGGCGGTACTGCAGGGCCACGACGGTCGCCACGCTGAAGGCCGTGGCCGTGTGGCCGGACGGGAAGGAGTCGTAGAGGCCGCCGTTGTCCGGGTCGTAGCGTTTAAAAAACCCGGTCGGCCCCGACCAATGGTCGGCACCGTCGGCGACGTAGGGGCGCTGGCGTCCCGTGAGACCCTTGAATAAGTAGTCGATGAGGAACGTCTGGAAGATCGCGCTGGCCGCCAAATATCCCGTGTCCCTCGCCCGCTCGTCCTTGAAGATGAGCCCGGCCCCGAAGAAAATCCCCGCTGTCGCCGCCGCGCCCAGGCTTCCCATTTGGGTGACAACCGGGCCGACATCGCCCACCCAGGGGTGACGGGCCGCATAACCCTGGAAAGCGCCACGAATATCTTCATCGGCGGCGATGAGAAAAGCGCTGGCCGCGGCCAGGGCGATGAGCGGACCGACCTGACGGTCCTTGATGCGGAACGGCGAGCTCCAGATCCGGCCCGTGTCCTCGATGA
>Ga0315283_10006179_pt1 | contig 10665 bp, 8 predicted proteins | sample YL17G09_0_MG_FD_204541 | JGI IMG/M metagenome (GOLD analysis project Ga0315283, IMG submission 204541) | Sediment microbial communities from Yellowstone Lake, YNP, Wyoming, USA - YL17G09_0 | ecosystem: Environmental > Aquatic > Freshwater > Lake > Sediment | place: USA: Wyoming | collected...
CGGCTTGCACGGCAGGTAATGGCCAGGGCAGGAAGGCACCCTGAGTATCATTGCATGAAGGCGCGGGATGTGTTATTTTCCCTTGTTAAGACACGTGGGACACTCAAGCCATGTCGCTGACGGAATGACAAGGGGCCGGACGGGCGCCGATCCGAGAATGCGGGCCCGGGCGGGGAGGCCCTAGGCCATGGCCGACTCCCCCGTGTCCAGCGTTTCGGGATTGGTCGAAACCTACAGGGACATGGCGGAGCGCAATCCCCGCGACCGCTACCTCCTCCACTCCCTCCTGATGGCTTATCTCTTCCAGAAGTCCTACGACGAGGGCATCGGAGAGTTCGGGAAGATAGTCAAGAAGGACGACAAGAACGGCCACGCCCACTTCTGCCTCGCCGTCATCCTCGAGAAGGGCGGCTATTTCGACGACTGCATCCGGGAATACATGTCCACCATCCAGCTCGACCCCGACCAGGACCTGGCCTACCTGTTCCTTTCGACCCGGTACCTGCTGAAGGGGGAGTGGGACAACGCGGAAACCATAGCGGAGTTGGGGTTGACGAAGTTCCCTGAAACGGAACGGCTCAACTTCAACCTTGGCTACGCGTGCGCCCAGAAACGGCTGTTCGACAAGGCCATCATGGCGTTCAAGCGTGAGATAGAGATAAGCCCGCAATGCCAGGAGGCCTACTTCAACCTCGACCTGATACGTAAGAGCCAGGCTGGGCCAAGTAAAAATTAGCCTCTCTTTGGCTTGGGCAAGTGCATTGTTCGGGCCTAAGCAAGGCCAATCCACCCCCATCCTTCTCGGCTAACGCCCCTCCTTCCCCCCTCAAGGGGGAAGGAGGCTCTTGCTTAATGTGGAGGGCGGAATTTCATCTAACCTCAAGGGGGCAGGGAGGTCATGCCTAACAGAGGAGGGCACGTGTTTGCCAAAGTTATTACAAAACCACCCCCTACCCTTCATGCCCAAGACTCCCTTCCCCCCTCTAGGGGGCAGGGAGGTCTTGCCGCAAAGCGGAGTGAAGAAGTCATCAGCTCCCTCGAGGGAGGGGGAAGGTCATGCCTAATAGTTGAAGGAAGAGGTTATTGGACCATCGAGGGGGGAGGAAGGCTCAGGAAAAGAGAGAGGGCGGAATACATCCGGGTTTGGTGGGAGTGCAGCCCTTCTTCCGGTCTCCGCCCCTGTTCCACAGAGCTGGAAGCGCCGGATGGACCCGCACTATCGCCTCTCCCCGGGCATCTATACTGGTTGCATGGCACTTCATAAAACCCAGGGGATAGTACTGCGCAGGATGAACCTCGGGGAGGCCGACCGGATCCTCACGGTATTCACCCGCAAGTTCGGGAAGTTGAAGGCGGTGGCCAAGGGAAGCCGCAAGACCCAGAGCCGCCTGGCCGGCAGCCTGGAGCCCCTCCAGCTGGTGGATTTCATGTTCTGGCGGCGGGAGGGCCGGGAGCTGGCGCTGGTGCGGGGAGCGGACCTGGTCGAATACAACCCCGCTCCCGGCAGGGACCTGGCGGCCTTCGCGGCCGGGAGCTTCGCGGCCGAGCTGGTGGACCGGAGCCTGGCCGAGGACGAGCCCCAGCCCCGCCTGTTCTCCATCCTGCTGGCCTTTCTCAAGAACATAAGGCGCCCGGGCAGGGCCCAAACGGCCCTCCTGGGCTTTTCCCTGCACGCCGCGGACGCCCTTGGTTACGGATTTCCCCTTGACCGGTGTGCGGCGTGCCAGGGCCGCGTCGCCTTGACCGGCGGTCTATGGCTGGATTACGCCGTTGGGGGGCTCCTTTGCGGGAAGTGCGGGGCGCACGGAACCAACCGCACCGGGGAAAGGCTTTCGAGTGAAGTCCTGGCGGCGATGCGTGCGGCTTCGCCGGCGGTATTCACCGGCCACGAGCACGCCCACGCGGTCGACTCCGGTTGCGCGATGGCTGGCGCGCGCGCCATGGACCGGATGCTGGCGTACCACCAGGACAGGAAGGCCCTTCTTACGGAGAAGATGCTGGGGGCGCTAATGAGGGGAAGTGATGAGTGATGAATGATGAGTGATGAGTGATGAGTGATAAGTAACGGAAGGGGCCGGAACTGCGCGGTTTTGTCCGCATTCATCATTCCGCACTTGCCCTGAGCCTGTCGAAGGGCTCATCACTCATCACTTTCCCCAAGGGCTTTGGTAAGGGGTAATATAGTGGGCACGGCAATGGTCAATATGAGGAACAAGGCGCTGACTTTCCAGCAGGTGATAACCCGGCTCAATGAATACTGGGCGAGCCGGGGGTGCCTCTTGGTCCAGCCATACGACATCGAGAAGGGCGCGGGGACCTTTAACCCGGCCACGGCCCTGCGTTGCATCGGGCCGCAACCGTGGATGGCCGCCTATGTCGAGCCGTCACGGCGCCCGACTGACGGGCGTTACGGTGAGAACCCCAACCGGCTCCAGCACTACTACCAGTACCAGGTCCTGCTCAAGCCGGCCCCCGCCGACTGCCAGGACCTCTACCTCGAATCCCTGGTCGCGCTCGGGATGGACCCCGCGAAGCACGACCTCCGGTTCGTGGAGGACGACTGGGAGTCGCCGACCCTGGGGGCGTCCGGGCTGGGCTGGGAGGTCTGGAGCGACGGGATGGAGATAACCCAGTTCACCTACTTCCAGGAGTTCGGCGGGATCACGCTGGACCCGGTCCCGGTCGAGCTGACCTACGGCCTCGAGCGCATAACGATGTACCTGCAGGACGTGGACAACGTCTACGACCTGATGTGGGACGACCGGACGAAATACGGCGAGGTCCACCTCCGGACGGAGAAGGAGTTCTCGGCCTACAACTTCGAGAAGGCCGACGCCGAGGTGCTGTTCAGGCACTTCGACGACTACGAGAAGACCACGCTTTCCCTGCTGGAGGCGGGCCTTCCCCTTCCGGCCTACGACCACGTGATGAAGTGCTCGCACACCTTCAACGTTCTCGACGCCCGGGGGGCCATAAGCGTGGGGGAACGGGCGAGGTTCATCGGGCGGGTGCGGAACCTGGCCCGGCAGGTGGCGAAGGCCTACGACGAAAGGTACGGTTCCGGTGCCAAGGCGGAGTAGGGGACGCAAGCCGGCACGCAGGGGGAGCACCCGCAAGGGCCTCGCCCGCGCCGGGACGGTCAAGTCACGGTCATTCAAGGGAGCCCGTCCCGGAGCGGCTCGTCTTCGAGCCGCCGACCTGTTGTTAGAGATCGGGACCGAGGAGATCCCGGCCCGCTTCCTGCCCCCCGCCCGGCGGCAGTTGGCGGCGCTGGGGGAGAAGCTCCTGAAGGAGCACGCCCTCGGCTTCGGATCGATAACCACCTACGCGACCCCGCGCCGGCTGGTCCTGCTCGCGACCGCCGTGCCCGGGATGCAGGAAAGCCGCGAGACGGTGGTCCTGGGCCCGCCGAAGGCGGCGGCCTTCGACGCGGAAGGGAAGCCGACCCCTGCGGCGGAGGGTTTCGCCCGCAAGCACGGGCTGGCCGTGAAGGACCTCAGGGAGGTCCCGACCGGGAAGGGGCCCCGTATGGCGGTCGTGAGCCGCGCCGTGGGCCGCCCGGCCCTGCAGGTCCTTCCCGAAGTCCTGTCCGGCGCTATTTCCGGCCTCGAGTTCCCGAAGAGCATGCGGTGGCCGCAGGCCCCCGGCACCTTCGCCCGGCCGGTTCGCTGGCTCCTGGCCCTGCACGGGAAGGTTCCCGTAGCGGTCTCCCTGGGCGAGGTCAAGTCGGGAAACACGACCCGGGGGCGGCGGTTCGTCCACCCGAAGCCGCTTGCGGTGAAGGACCCGGCCGATTACCGCAAGGTGATGGCCCGGGCCGGGATAATCATCGACGCGGCCGCCCGGCAGGCCCTTATAAGGAAGGAAGGCGACGCCCTCGCGGCGAAGGCCGGCGGGCGGGTGGTCTGGGACGAAGGACTCAGGGGGGAGGTCGCCGACCTGGTCGAGGCGCCGGCCCCCATGCTGGGGCGGTTCCCGGCCGAGACCCTTTCCATACCCCGCCCCGTCATCGTCGCGGCGATGCAGGAGCACCAGCGGTACTTCCCGGTCGAGGACTCTTCCGGGGCTCTCCTGCCGTGCTTCGTCTTCGTGGCCAACGGGGTCAGGACTCCCACCGTGGTGGCGGGGAACGAGAGGGTGCTCAAGGCCCGGCTGGCCGACGCGCGGTTCTTCCATTCGGAGGACCGGAAGAAGGACATGGCCGAGTGGGTCAAGGCCCTGAAGAATGTCGTCTGGCAGGCGGAGGCCGGGTCGATGCTGAGAAAGTCCCAGCGGGTGTCATTGCTCTCGTCGTGGCTCGCCAGCCAGCTTGGGGAGGACACCTCGAAGGCGATGCTCGCCGGGATGTACAGCAAGGCCGACCTGGTTTCGTACATGGTCGGGGAGTTCCCCGGCCTCCAGGGCGTCGCGGGCGGGCTCTATATCCGCGCCGGCGGTATCGCCATCCTCAAGACGCCTGCCGGCCCGATGGGGCTTACGAAGGAGAGCTGGCAGGAGCCCGTGGGAACGGCCATCGCGGAGCACTACCGGCCGCAGGGGCCGGCGGACGACGTCCCGGGGACCCCGCTCGGGTGCATCGTGGCGCTGGCCGACAAGGTCGATACGCTGGCCGGGCACCTCGAACTGGGGCACACCCCCTCCGGGACGGCGGACCCGTACGGGCTTCGGCGCGCGGCGATAGGGATGGTGCGCGTCCTCTTCGAGCGCGGGTGGCGGATATCGCTCTCCGAGCTGGCGCTGAAGGCGCAGGGAGGCTTCGCGCCCGACCGGCCGGAGCTGAATCCCGCCACGCCGGGCGCCCTTATCGCGTTCATCAGGCAGAGGATGGAGCGGATATTCGAGGAGCAGGGGTTCGCGCACGACGAGATCCAGGCCTCGTTCGTGGATTTCGACGACGCCGTGGCCGCTGCGATGCGGCTGAAGGCGCTGGCGACCTTGAGACGCCGTGAAGGCTTCCGGGAGGTCGGGCTGGCGCTTTCGCGGGTCACGAACATCATCCCGAAGGGGTTCAATGCTGTCTCGTATGACCCCGCCGCGCTGGGCCCGGAGGAGCGCGCGCTCCATGACGCGCACGAGGCGTTGCGGTCGCGCGCCGAGCCCCTCGCCAACGAGATGAAGTACGAGGAATTGTACGAAATACTGGCCTCAATGAGGCCCGTTATCGACAGGTTCTTTGACGCGGTCCTCGTCATGGACAAGGACGAAACCGTCCGGAACAGGCGCCTGAGCCTGCTCTCATCGGTGGCCGGGACCATCCGCAGGCTGGCGGACGTAAGGGCCCTGTCACTGGGATAGGTCGGCCCCCCTTGGGGGGGGCTTGAAAGGGTCTGCTATCCTGTTACGCATGGAGAAGGCGCTGAAGACGGCCACCGGCACCGAGATATTCGCCGGGATTACGACGTTCATGACGATGTCGTACATCATCTTCGCCAACCCGCACATCCTTGCGGCGGCGGGGGTGCCGCTCGCGGCGGCCCAGTCCGCGACCTGCCTGGGCGCGGGACTGGCCTGCATCCTGATGGCCGTCGTCGCCCGCTACCCGTTCGCGTTGGCGCCGGGGATGGGGCTTAACGCCTTCCTGGCCTTCACGGTGGTCAAGGGAATGGGCCTGCCCTGGCAGACGGGGATGGCGGTGATCTTCGTCGAGGGGCTCATCATCACCCTCCTCGTCATCATGGGGCTCAGGAACTGGATCATGACCGCCCTCCCGCTTTCCCTGAAACACGCCATCGGGCTGGCCATCGGCCTCTTCATCGCCTTCATCGGCTTAAAGCAGGGCGGCATCATCGTCCCGGACCCCGACACCTCGGTGGCCATGGGGGACCTGGGGAAGCCCGACGCCATCGTCGCCATCGCCGGCCTGGTCGTCACCTTCGCCCTCCTGGCCTGGCGGGTCCCGGGAGCCCTGCTTATCGGGATCGCGGTCGCGACCGTCCTCGCCGACTGGCAGTTCGGGCTGGCCAGGCTCCCGGCTTCCGCGGGGGCGGTGTTCGCGCCTCCCGACTTCTCGACCGTGGGGGCCTTCATGCCCCACCTCAAGGACGTATTTACCCCGGCCCTCGTCCCGGTCCTCTTCGCCTTCCTCCTCACCGACTTCTTCGACACCATGGGAACCGTCATAGCCGTCGGGAGCCAGGCCGGGTTCGTGGACCGGAAGGGCGGCATGCCCAGGCTCGGGAACGTCCTCATCGTGGACTCGCTGGCGGCGGCGCTCGGCGGCGCGGTCGGCTCAAGTTCCATAACCACCTACATCGAGAGCGCCAGCGGGGTGGCGGCGGGCGGACGGCGCGGGACCACGGCAATGGCGGTCGGCATCCTGTTCCTGGTCGCCCTGTTCCTGACCCCCCTCGCGGCGGCGGTCCCGGCGTGCGCGGTCGCCCCCGCGCTCGTGGCGGTGGGTTTCATGATGATGGGGTCGGTGGCGAAGGTTAAATGGACGAGCCTTGAGGAGGGGGTCCCGGCCTTCCTGACCCTCTTGATCACGCCCCTCTCTTTCAGCATCTCGGCGGGAGTGGGCTGGGGGGTCCTGGCCTACGTCCTGATAAGGGTCCTGAGGGGCAAGCTCAGGGAGGTCCACCCGGTCCTGTGGGTGACGGCCGCGGTCTTCGCCCTGGCCTTCTCTCCGCTGGTGCCGAAGTGAGGGACTCAAGGAACAACCCGCCCATTGGAGCATCTCTTGCTCCTGTCATGGCTATTGTTTTGGTTCCGCTGTTCATGGCTTCGCTGGCGTGGGGCGGGTTTTTCACTGTCACGAAAAGCGGCGAAGCATGGTGGTTCCTGGACGGGACGGGCAAGCCCCTCCTGAGCCTGGGGGTCGACTGCGTCAACATCGGGCCGGAGCCCGGGAAGAACGACCCGAAAAACCCGGCCTACTGCGGCCTGGCGAAATACCCCTCCGCGACGGCATGGGGGGAGGCCCAGGCGAAGCGCTTTGGTGAGTGGGGGCTGAACACTTGGGGGGGCTATAGCGACCGAGAGCTCACCAAGGCCGGCCACCTGCCCTACACGGTGGCCCTGACCCTCGGGTTGTGGCTCGGGATGCCCTGGGTGGACATAGCCTCGGAGGACTCGCAGAAGACCCTGGACAAGGTGCTGGCCGACCAGGGGGTGGCCGCCATGAAGGACGACCCCCTCCTTATCGGATACTTCATCGACAACGAACTCGGGTGGTGGGACGAGACCCTGTTCACCTACTGGATGTCCCAGCCGTGGGAGGCCCGGCCCAAGCAGGTCCTCTACGAGATGATCGAGAAGGCCTACGGGGGGGACCCCCGGGCCCTGAGTGCGGATATTACGGTCGTGCCGGAGCCGAAATCCTTCGCCGAGCTTAAGGGGAAGCTGGAGTCGGTCACGTGGGCGCCCGGCCGCCGCCCCGCGGTGGTGGACCGGTTCGTCGAGCGGATGGCCATGGACTACTACCGTATAATCTCGGCCAAGGTGCGGGCCCTGGACCCGAACCACCTCCTGCTGGGCGACCGCTACGCCAGCTACTACTCGCAGGCCGTCGCCGCGGCGGCTGGGCGGTACATGGACGTGGTCTCGACCAACTTCAACACCTTTGCGAAAAGCGGTTGGATACCCCCGACCTTCTTCTCGACGCTGTACGCCCTGACGGGCAGGCCCCTCCTGGTGAGCGAGTATTATTTCGCCGCCGACGAGAACCGGAGCGGGAACCGGAACCGGAACGGGCCGTTCATGGTCGTCAAGACCCAGAAGGAGCGCGAGCGGGGCGCGTCCGAGATGACCGCCCGCATGCTCGCCCTGCCCTACATGGTCGGCATCCAGTGGTTCCAGTTCTCCGACGAGCCTCCGAAGGGGCGCGGGGACGGCGAGGACTTCAACTTCGGGTTCGTGGACATCCATGACGTGCCCTACGCCGGCCTCATGAAGAGGATGGGCGAGGTGTGCCGCGGAGCCGAACGCCTGCATGGGGCGGGGATGCCGGGTCCGCGCGGCCTCGTGGAGAAGGACGGTGTCTGGCGTGTCCCGCGCTTCGCGAAGCCCGTCAAGGTCGACGGTGCGGCGGACGAGTGGGACCTGCCCGCGACCTGGTTCCCGTCGAACGCCGCGAAGGAACCTTTCCTGCCGTTCGCCGACTGCCACCTAGCGTGGACGTCCGAGGGGCTCGTGTTGGGGCTCGTCTATTGGGACTACGGCACCGGCGCCCCGACCGGGCACGAGCTCGACCCCGACCGCTTCGTGGTGTCGGTGGGGCCGGCGGAAGGACGGACGGTCACGCTCACTATCACCGGTTTCGGTGAGAAGGCCGGGCCAGCGCCGGAGAAGGGGAAGCCCGACAAGCGGAAGCCCGCTCCGTTGCGCGTTTCCGGCGCGGCGGTGAAGGGGTTCAAGGGGGCGCAGGAGAACGTGAGCATCACGAGGGTGGCGGAGGTGTTCGTGCCTTCCTCCGTGTTCGGGCGCAAACGGCTTGTGGCGGGCGACAAGCTGAAGCTGGCGCTTTCCATCCGCCTGCGCGGGGACGCCAAGGTGACCGCGTGGCCCGGCATGGCACTGCCCCCCTCGGGGGAGGCCGCCCTTCTTGTATTGGAAAGGGGCAGGTGACGGTTCGCGCAGGCGTCGTCCTCGGCCTTATCCTCCTCCTGGCTCCGGCGGCAAACGGCGGATACTACCGCGTCGTCCAGGACGGCGGGACCTGGTGGTTCCAGGATCCCGCCGGGAAGAAGTTCCTTTCGCGCGGCCTGGTCGGGGCCAATCCCGGGGTTCCGGAGGCGAAATTCGACCCGGCCAACCCCGCCTACTGCGGCCTCCGGTTCTACCCCGACCCGGGGAAGTGCCGGGAGGCCATGGTACGAAGGATGGAGAAATGGGGCTTCAATACGCTCGGGGCGGGATCCGAGGAGCCGCCTTCCGGGGCGGGAACCCCCTTTGTCCTGACCCTGAGCCTTGGCTCGCGTCTGGGGGTGCCGTGGGAGGACCCCGGGAGCGAGGAGGCGAAGGTACGGATGCGCGACCTCCTTGGCCCGTTGTCGCGGCTCAAGGAGGAGCCCCGGCTCCTCGGGGTCTTCCTTGACGGCCGGCTCGGCTGGTGGGACGAGGCGTTGTTCCTGAATGTGCTCAAGCGCTCGGCCCAGAAGGACCCACTGAAGAAGGGGCTGGTGGACCTGCTGAAGGAACGCTACCGCGGCGACCTGCGACTGCTTACCGCCGACTTTTCCCTCGATCCGGAGCCGATGCGATTCGAGGGCGTCGAGATAGCGATGCGGAGGGCCGAGTTCCGGCCCGGCGCCCGCCCGGCGGTGGTGGACGAGTTCGCCGGATGGCTGGCGGAACGGTTCTACTCGGCCGCGGTGGCCGAGGTCCGGAAGGTCGACCCCAACCACCTCGTGTTCTCGGACCGGTACGCCGGCTTCTATTCCCAGCCCGTGGCCCGGGCGGCGGGGAAGTACGTGGACGTGGTGGCGCTGGACCTCGACCCCGCGGCGGCCAACGGCTGGGTGGCCCCCTTCCTCGTGGAATCGCTCCACAAGGCGTCGCGACGACCGGTCCTGGTCTCGGAAGTATCCGTGGCTTCCGGCGAGAACGGTTCGGGGGACGCCAACCGGGGCGGGACCAGGATGACGGTCGGGACCAGGAAAGAACGGGCGGCAGCGGCGGAACGGGCGGCGGGGATGCTGGCCCGGTTCCCGTGGACGGTCGGCTACCACTGGTACCAGTACTACGACGAGCCGCCGGGAGGCGGCGACACCGGCCCCCAGGGGTACGCGACCGGGCTCATCGATGTGCGGGACGGGGAATACAGGGAATTGGGCGACGCCTTGGCGCGGGCGTCCAGGGCGACGGTAGCGGAGCACGGGGCGTGGCCCGGGGAGACGGGTCTTCGCCGGACCCCGCAGGGCTGGCGGGTCGGGGCCCTTCCCGAACTGCCTGTGGTTGACGGCTCTCTCGAAGAGTGGAACCTCGCTACGACCTGGGTGCCGGCGACGGCGTCGCTCGCGCCGTTCGAGCGCTTCGGCGACATCCACGTGGCGTGGCATCCGGAGGGTCTTGCGGTCGCGGTCGTCTATATGGATTTCCGGACGCAGGCTCCGGCGGCCGCGGACTCCGAGCGCGATTCCGACCGGCTCACCATAGGCCTCGGGCTGGAGGACGAGAAGCCGGTCCTGTTCACCCTGAAGGGTGTCCAGGTGCCCCTGGATCCGGACCGGCTGGAGGCCGGTTTCAGGCCTCCCGAGATCCTCGCGGTGCGTGGGGGCACGCCTTTTCCGCCGCAGGGCCGGTTCCAGGTGGCCCAACGCTCGGGGGGCCTCCTCCGGGTAGTGGAATTATTCATACCCTCCGTGCTGTTCAAGACCGAGAGGATGAACGCGGGCGATTCGGTCCGGGCGTGCGTTTCGCTGAGGCTGAGGGGCAACTCCCGTGAGTTCTTCTGGCCCTCGCCCTTCCGCATGACCGGGTCCGCCGACAGCGCGACATGGGCGCCGCTGGTCCTGGAGAAGGGCTGATGACGGACGACGAGAAGCCGGTAGTACCAACCCCGTCCCCGGAACCTGCGCCCGAGGCGGCGGCGCCCGAGGCGGCGGCGCTCGAGGCGGCGGCGCCCGAGGCGGCGGGGCCCGGCCCTGGGGCGGAACCTGCGGCAGGAGCCGCGGCAGGAGCCGTGGCAGGAGCCGTGGCAGGAGCCGCGGCAGGAGCCGGGACGGAAGC
>Ga0315283_10006181_pt1 | contig 10662 bp, 10 predicted proteins | sample YL17G09_0_MG_FD_204541 | JGI IMG/M metagenome (GOLD analysis project Ga0315283, IMG submission 204541) | Sediment microbial communities from Yellowstone Lake, YNP, Wyoming, USA - YL17G09_0 | ecosystem: Environmental > Aquatic > Freshwater > Lake > Sediment | place: USA: Wyoming | collected...
GAAAAAAGTGTCCTGCATATCGCGCGCCGGATGCTCTGACGGGAAATTGAGTGCCGTGAAGTTATGCCAGTCGTCTTCAATTTCGGGGCCATCATTTACGGTAAATCCCAGGCGCGAAAAGATACGGATCATCTCACTGCGGACGATCGAAAGAGGATGGCGTGTACCTGGTTCCCGGTATCCAGCCGGCAGCGTGAGATCAATGGTTTCCCCGGCGGCTTTCCCTGATTGTTCAAAAAGGTTCCTGAAATGATCCAGCTTTTCCTGGGTACTTACCTTGAGCTCGTTGAGCAGCAGGCCCATTTCGCGGCGTTCTGCTCCAGGCACTTCTTTGAACTGGTCGAAAAGCTCGCCAATCAGTCCTTTGCGGGCCATAAAACGAATCCGGAATTGATCCACCTGATCGGCATTCTCGGCCACAAACGATTTAACTTCTTCGAGTAACTGGTTTATTTTCTCTTTCATATTAGCAGGTTAAAAGCAAAACCTGTCATTGGGATCGACAGGTCTGCAAAGTTCGGAAAAATAAGTTGATTCAGCCGGGTTTGAGCGCAGATCGCTTCAATAAAGCATTCTTTTATGTGAAAGCAGCCTGGATAGCATGAATTGAACTGACAGGCATGCTGCTAATTCACAACCTTCATGGTCATTTTTATCTCTTTCAAAGGTTTGTCGCCCGGACCCGTTTGAACAGCAGCAATTTTATCAATCACGGCAAGGCCTTCTATTACTTCGCCAAATACGGTATAGTCGCGATCCAGGTGTGGTGTGCCGCCAATCGTTTTATAGATAGTACGTTGTTCTGGTGTCATTTTCTTCCCGGTTTGTGCTGTAAACTGGTCCAATTCTGCATCAGTAAACTTTCTGCCCTGCACGATATAAAACTGCGATCCTGAAGATTCCTTTTTCGGATTCTCATTATCGCCCTGACGGGCAGCAGCAAGTGCACCTTTTTTATGGTAATATTTTTCCACAAATTCCGCAGGAATCTTATAACCGGCATCCTGCGTTCCGTTGGCAGTGCCGCCACCCTGGATCATAAATTGCTTTATGATACGGTGAAAAGTGGAACCATTGTAATAACCCTGTTTTACAAGTTTGATGAAATTGTCGCGATGCTTTGGTGTTTCGTTATAAAGAGCCACTTTCATATCACCATATTCGGTATGGATCAGTACTTTGGTTTGCTTTTGTGCTGGTTTGGCCGTTTGTGCCAGAACGCTGAATGTGGATAAGCAAATAATCGCCAGGATTGGAATAATGATTTTCTTCATAAACTAATTAATTAATGGTTAACGGATTACTTTAATTTTCATTGGAATATTAACAACCGGACGGTCGTTGGAATCGGTTTTTACTGCTGCTATTTTATCTACAACATCCATGCCTTCAATTACCTCTCCAAACACTGTGTAAGCGCCATCCAGATGAGGTGCACCGCCGATGGTTTTATATACCCTGCGCTGTTCGGCCGTAAGTTTGAATGGAGTCATTTTAGCATAGGTTGCTGCAATTTCCGGTGTAAACTGTGTAATGAGTTTTTGCAGTCCAACAGAATCTCTCTGCTGCGTGCAACGTTCAAAATCCTTCAGCTGCTGACTGTTGGCAGGTTGGTGCAAAATGGATCCAAGGATATATTGCCTGGTGCGTTTTTCAACCTTCACTTCAACGGCATCCAATCCGTTATCAGCAAAAACTTTACCCTGAACAATGTAAAACTGTGAGCCCGAAGATGCCTTGAGCGGATTCACATCGTCACTTTCGCGGGCAGCGGCCAGCACACCACGCTTATGGATATATTCCGGCACAATCTCAGCGGCAATGGTATAGGCTGGGCCACCATTGCCAAGCATTATTCCGGGTATGGCTCCTTTTGAATCAGGGTCACCACCTTGTATCATGAAATGTTCAATTACACGGTGAAAAAGCGTACTGTCGAAGTAACCTTCTTTCACCAGTTTCAGGAAATTGTCGCTGTGCTTAGGTGTTTTATCATAGAGTTTGATCCGGATATCACCACAGGAGGTGCTTATGAGTACTTCGTGGCTGCTGCCGGCTGGCGGATGGCATGAAACCATCATGATTCCTGCAAAAAGAATGAGCAAACTAATTTTAAGCTGAATGTTCATGTTAAATATTTTGGAAGCACAAACTTACGAAAAACTGTGTTTCATCAGTTCGATCCAACCGCGACGTTGGATAAGGTTGATGGTATTTTCGGGAAACATGCCGGTGTGAATGCGTTTTCTTTACTATCTTTAGCCGTTAATTGCCCCGGCAAAGGCTTGATTGTTCGACAAAGACAGATAAAGGGTCAATAAGAACACGCACAATTATAAACGGCTACAGATCGTTATTTTATAAAAATCTGGTTTAAATGTATTGTAAAAATAATGTAATATGTCCAATGATGAAATTAACCGCCTGATCGGAAAAATCAGGGAAAGGTACGACCAGATTCATGAACCTTCAGGTAATATCATACGCATCGAGGCTGATCTGTTGCGGGCCGATATCCGTGAATTGTACGAAAAAATATCCATTCTCACCAAGCCGCAGTATGCTGCTGTTATTTTACAGTCGCATCTTCCAGAGTCTGAAAAAAGAGAGGAAGAAGCGCCAATATTGGTTGAACCTGTTTCTGCACCCGAATTCGTTCCAGAGCCGAAGCCAGAGATTTTTTCGCCTGACCCAATTCCTGAGTCTATCTTTGAAATTGAAACGCAGGAAGAAACTGCTTCTCCTGTTGTACTGCAAACTCCGGCTCAACGTCCTGCAAATGAAAATGCTCCTGAAGTGCAAATGCATGAAACGACTACTCCAGTGCATTCAACTCTCGATCTGTTTGGTGCGCCTACGCCAATGTTGGCGGATAAATTCAGGGATGAAAAGCGGTCGATAAACGAAAAAATCAACCTGGAAACTACAGCGGAAAAAAGCATCGGATCGAAACTGCGGTTGAAAATTTCTGATCTTCGAACAGCAATCGGGATAAATGACAGGTTCATTTTTATCAACGAATTGTTTGAGGGCAATATGCGCATGTACGATGATATGCTGGGCCGGATCAATACGTGCGCTTCTCTTCAGGAGGCTATTGATGTTTTTAAACATGCCAAAGATGTACAAGGCTGGTCGGACGATCTCAACTCTGCGGAAAGACTACTTGATTTTATACACCGCCGTTACGCCTGATGCATAGCTGAGATAAATAATTATGGCTAAACTTTATATTGTCCCCACGCCAATAGGCAACCTGGAAGACATCACCTTAAGGGCATTGCGTGTACTGAACGAGGCCGATGTAATCCTTGCGGAGGATACCCGAACGTCATCCAGGTTGCTCAGGCATTATGATATTGATAAGAAAGTGTTTGCGCATCACCAGTTCAACGAACACAAAACCGTGGAAATGTTAGTTAGCCGATTGCTTGGTGGAGAAACCTTCGCTATGATCACCGACGCGGGTACTCCGGCCATCTCCGATCCGGGATTTTTACTGGTCCGGGCATGTATACAGGCTGGTGTGCGGGTAGAATGCCTGCCGGGAGCAACTGCTTTTGTGCCGGCGCTGGTGAACTCAGGACTGCCATGCGATAAGTTCCTGTTCGAAGGATTTCTTCCGCACAAAAAGGGGCGTATCACCCGGTTTAAAGTCCTGGCTGATTCGCCCTATACGTTTATAATTTATGAATCACCCTTTCGGCTGGTGAAGACGCTTGAGCAACTGGCCATCTTTTTGGGCCCCACACGACAAATATGTGTTAGCCGCGAACTGACTAAAATATATGAAGAAAACCGTCGGGGAACATTTACTGAAGTGATGGAATGGTATAAGGCACATCCGCCAAAAGGCGAAATTGTGATTGTGGTGGAAGGAAACAAATCGGGTAATAATCCGGAATTAGAAACATAGGAACCCGAAGAACATGATTAATCATCGGTATGCCCTATACCTATAAATATCCTCGTCCGGGAGTTTCTGTTGATGCTCTGGTTTTCAGCAGGAGCGGGGAACGGCTTCATATAGCGCTGATCAGACGTGCTCATCAGCCATTCAAGGGCCACTGGGCTTTCCCCGGTGGTTTCGTGAATATGGATGAATCGCTGGAACAGGCAGTATGCCGTGAATTGCAGGAAGAAACGGGATTAGCGGATATTCTGCTTGAGCAGTTTTACACCTTTGGCGACGTACACCGCGATCCGCGCCATCGGGTCATATCTGTCGCTTACATCGGGTTTACTCCAGATGAACTTCCTATGTTGATTGCAGGCGATGATGCCGGTGAGGCGTCATGGTTTCCTGTTGACGGGTTGCCTGCGCTGGCATTTGATCATCCTGAAATACTTCGTAAGGCCCTGGATAAATTACAGCAGGCTTTAAAATAGGGAGTTACATGCTTGCCATCATTGCTTTCACGATGTTTTCCACTCCATTTGCAATATCCAGGATATTTGCATCAAGCATATAACATGGAGTTGTAAAAACATTACGCTTTTTATCAATAGTTACTTCGCCATGCGTGGTTTTCCGGTGATGAGCGCCCATTTTTTCCACTGCCGCAACTGTACCAGGATCGTCGCCAATTGTCAGTTTTACGTCACCCAGCAACTTTGCCACGATTACAGGCGAAATACAAAGTGCACCAATGGGTTTTCCTAACTGATCCATCGTGCGGATTGCGGAAGCAACTTCAGGGTTTACTTCACAATCGGCACCTTCGAAAGCAAAAGTGCAAAGGTTTTTAGCAACACCAAATCCCCCCGGGAAAATAATGGCATCTGCGGAATGCGCGTCGAATTTGCTCAACGGGCGAATCTGACCACGGGCGATACGCGCTGCTTCTACAAGGACATTGCGTTTTTCATTCATTTCTTTCCCCGTAAGATGGTTTATAACATGATGCTGCCCGATATCCGGGGCAAATATTTCGTATGATGCCCCGTTTTTCATGATAGCAAGCATGGTAAGTGTTGCTTCCTGTATTTCAGCCCCATCATATACACCGCAACCGGCAAGGACTACAGCAAATTTCTTCATATAATTATTATTTGGAAAGGTTGAACGTATTGGTTTATCTCAAAGTTACAAAACCGGAAGCGATTTCAACCAAAGATACTCAGATTTTATCTGAATTAAAACTTAACTCATTTGCATTGCATTGTAAAACTGCAGCAATTGCATCGTAATTTTATGCTTTCAAACAATTCTTATGTGCGGAAGATTCTCACTAACGGTTAACGAAGCCGAACTTAACGAACGCTTCCATCTTTCCGGAGGCATAGAGCCATATGCAGCCAGGTACAATTGCGCGCCAACTCAGGCGCTGGCAGTTATTACGAATTCCGGGAATTGCAAATTGAGTTACATGCGCTGGGGATTGATTCCTTCATGGGCAAAAGACGTGAAGATTGGCGCGAAAATGATAAACGCCAGGGCAGAAACCATCCGCGAAAAAGCTTCATTCCGCGCAGCCTTCTCGCGCCGGCGCTGCCTCGTTCCGGCTACTTCATTTTTTGAGTGGAAGCAGGAAAAAGTCAAAATTCCTTATGTAATAAGGCTGGTTGGGGGAGAATTATTCTGTATGGCGGGCATCTGGGAGGAATGGAAAAACCCGGAAGGCATCTTTGTAAAATCCTTTGCAATTGTCACAACCGAAGCCAACGAAACAATGCAGGCCTTGCATCATCGTATGCCTGTGATTCTGTCAAAGCAAAATGAAAACGTTTGGCTCTCTGAACTCCCTCAAGACGAACTATCCAAATTATTGCAACCCTGGCCGGATGAAAGGCTGGAACTATTTCCGGTAGCTAATCTGGTGAATTCGCCCTTAAATGAGATACCGGAGGTATTACTGCCTGTTTAAATATGCTTTGCAAGGAGTATATTTTTACAATATTATCTGCTTCACTCGTGAGATCGCTTCGCTGAGTTCGCTACGTTCGCTTAGTTCATTTTTTAACTTTAATAAATGATGGTTCTTATCCTCCTTGATGTTTAGATCAAAAGTAGTTTCAGGGAATCATCAGGCTGCAGCCGCGCACATCTGCCGCATCAAAGCGACCTAAGACTTCGAAAGAGTTGTCGGGATGCATCCTGCCAAGGTCGTCGGTAGCAATAAATGAACAACTGTAAATGTTTGCCAGGTCGATAATGTTGATTCCGCCGGTAAGGCCGGGATGCGTAAGGCTAAGCGGGTCGTTTGCATCGCGGATCATTACATTCATCCAGGGTGGGCAACTGAAAAGGCCCGCACCTTTCGACCAGGCTTGCGAGAGGAGTTCAGTCATTCCAAATTCTGAATGAATGCTGCTCACACCAAAACCCTTGCATAAGCGATTGTGCAACTCTTCGCGGATAAGTTCCCGGCGGCGACCCTTCATGCCTCCGGTTTCCACGATGATCGCCCCGGGAAGTTCCATTGGGTGATTTTCGATGAAATCGAGCAGGGCATAACCCACGCCAATCAGCATCACTTTCAGGCCTCTTTGCGTGGTTTCTATAAGTTGCTGCGCAAGCGCAATATGATCATAAAGATAAAATCCACTGGCAGCATGCTTGCTTTGATTAACCAGGTCGGCTACCATATATACCAGCGACGAACTCTTCCGTTCCAGGTAGGAGGGGAGGAGTCCAATAATTAAATAGTCTTCGACCTTTCCATAATTTAGGGAAAATCCCTTGCGAAAACTCTGGCGATAAAGTTTAAGATCCGCTACATAATGTTTTGATGGAATACTCCCCGTGGTGGCACTGCTCTCGAAGATGGTATCTTCAGCTTTTTTTGCACAATAAATCCGGTGCGATTTAAAGAAACTTACCGGAAGAAATGGAATCTTTGTCGGGTGATTTATAGCTTGCAAATCAACTCCCAACTCTTCCACAAATTGCCTGTACAAAGAATTATGTGTGTATTGCAGGCGAAAAACCTCAAGTGCAAGGTTATCAAATTCGCTTTGAGAGCGGACACTAAATATTCTTTTTCGCGCAGTATTGAAGTCCATCTAAGATATTTTGTAATTTTAGCATCGGGAATCTTCTCCATGAAGCACTCTTCACATGTTTACCTGGCTGCAGTAAATGATATCCTGATTAGAAGGAGATGATATTCCCCCGGGCTGATATAAATAGTTGTAAAAGATGAAAACCAGATCAAAGATAACCCTAATTTTTCTTTTCATGGCTGCACTAGGCTTTACTTCATGCCTTAAGAAAGAGGAATATCCAATTGAACCGGTAATTCGATGGGAAAGTTATGCAGTTTTATCTGATGCCAATGGCTACGATTCACTCAGTTTTTTGACGATATCCTATACGGATGGAGATGGCGATATTGGTTTGCTTAATAGAGATACGGTAGCGCCATATAAATATAATTTATTCGTAAAAATGCTTCAGATGAAGAATGGAAGCTTGCAAGAGATTGTATTCCCGGATACGAATCTGAATTTTAACGGGAGAATTCCTTTGCTGACACCACCAGGTAGCAATAAGAACATTAAGGGCGAAATAGAAATGATGATAGAAATTTACTTTGCCAGGCCAATACTGTTAAGCGATACTATTGCCTTCGACCTTTACATTATGGATAGGGCATTGCATAAGAGTAACGTAGTATCGTCCCCACTTCTGCTGGTTCGAAAACCTTGAGAGACCGCAAGCGTTTGCTGATTAGCACGCATTATAAAATTCCTGTGATCGCCTTTAATTTTAACATAATTGCAATACTTTATTATTAAATGAATAAAAATACTGCATATACAAAAATACTTTAAACATATCACCGCAATGCATTTACTAATGTACTTTTGCATCAATTTCCTTTCAATATAAATCTGCAATAACTACCTGAACTCTAATGGCCAACCGGATTTATGCCGACCGCAAATTTGTTGTTATCACCACATTCATTATCATCGGATTAATTTACTTGCTCAGGATATTCTATATCCAGGTGATCGACCGCAGCTACATGCTTTCGGCCAACAGCAATGTGTTGCGTTATTTAACCCAGTTCCCTGCGCGTGGTCTTATTTACGATCGTAATGGCAAGCTGCTCGTATACAACGAGGCAGTTTACGACCTTATGGTTATCCCGAAACAAATAAACGACCTGGATACTGCAGAATTGTGCCGGCTACTGGAAATAGATAAAGCTGGATTTCTGTCACGTCTTCAGAAAGCTAAAACATTTTCGCCTTACCTCGCAACGCCTTTTGAACGCCAGATATCCAAAGAAACGTTCGGCTATCTGGAAGAAAAACTTTATCGTTTTAATGGGTTTTATGTTCAGCCGCGTACTTTACGGAAATACCCAACGTCTGTTGGAGCACATATTTTTGGTTACGTGGGTGAAGTTACCCCGGGAAAGGTCGAAAAAGATTCGTATTATAAATCGGGCGACTATATCGGTGTAAGCGGTATGGAGCGGTCATATGAGAAAGAGCTGCGGGGAATAAAGGGACTTAAGATCCGCATGGTTGATGTGATGAATCGTGAAATGGGCAGTTTTCAGCAGGGCAAGTTTGATACTGCCGCTGTTATGGGGAAGGATTTGTATTCCGGCCTCGATGGCGATTTGCAGGAATATGGCGAATTGCTCATGCAAAATAAAGTTGGCAGTATAGTTGCCATCGAACCCTCTACAGGTGAAATCCTTTGCTTTATTTCCAGTCCCACGTACGATCCTAACCTATTGGTAGGCAGAGTGCGCGGACACAACTTTAACTTACTCAACCAGGACCCGGTTAAACCGCTGCTTAACCGGGCTCTTATGGGACAATATCCTCCAGGTTCTACCTTCAAGATGGTAAATGATATGATTGGACTTGAAGAAGGTGTGCTCACAACATCAATGCGCTATTCCTGCCAGGGAACCATCTCTTCGCCAATTAAATGTACACACTCTCACATGACTCCCCTGGATGTTTACAATGCCATTGAGCAATCGTGTAATCCTTTCCACTGGCAGGTTTTCCGGTCAATTCTTCATGACCAGAATTATCCTACAGTCAAAGCGCGCTATGATGTTTGGAGAGCACATGTAATGAGTCTTGGATTTGGCAATAAATTGAATTCGGATCTTAGTTTTGAACTACCGGGGAATATTCCTTCTTCGGATCAATTCGACAAAATTTATGGAAAAGACCATTGGAATGCCGTGACGGTGAGATCACTAAGCATCGGACAAGGTGAAATATTGGTAACACCCCTGCAATTGGCAAATTATGCTGCACTCTTAGCCAATCGAGGATTCTTCTATCCTCCGCATGTTGTAAAAGCGATTGGTAGCGAACGGAACAGGCTCGATTACAAAGATAAAAGAGTTGTTTGCTCCATTTCCCGGGAAAATCTGGACGTGATCATTGAAGGAATGTCGAAGGTTGTTTCCGGAACGCATGGCACTGCCCGCTGGTATCGGATCGATAGCATTTCTATGGCTGGCAAAACCGGAACTGCCGACAACCCACATGGGAAGCCGCACGCCTTATATGTAGCTTTTGCACCGGTGGATAATCCCCGGATTGCCATAGCAGTAGTTGTTGAAAACGCCGGGTTTGGCGCTACCTGGGCAGTTCCTATCGCCACACTGATGATCGAAAAATACATTACGCGAAAAATAATTCGCAAAGATGTTGAAGAAAGGATGATAGAGCAAAATTTAATTCCACCAGCAAAGTGAGAGAGCAAAAAGGAATATTTAAAAATATCGACTGGGTGATGGTTTCACTGTACCTGGTTCTTGTTATAATGGGTTGGATAAATATATATGCCGCGGTATACAATGACGAGTATAACAGTATAATGGATATAACCCAGAGCTATGGAAAGCAATTGATATGGATAGGTACGGCGTTTGTGCTGGGCTTGGTTGTGCTCATTACTGATACAAAATTTTTTACAGCGTTTGCTTATGTGATTTATGGCAGCACAATTTTATTGCTTTTAGCTGTATTGATAACCGGGAAGGAAATTTCAGGCTCAAAATCGTGGTTCGAGATCGGGAGTTTTGCCTTTCAACCTGCGGAATTTGCCAAATTTTCGACCAGCCTGGCCATTGCAAGGTATCTCAGCGGATTGAATATCAATGTAAATGATTTGAAAACAAAACTAATTCCTCTCGCGATTATTGGGTTGCCTGCAGTACTTATTCTTTTGCAAAATGATGCTGGATCAGCACTCGTTTATGCCGCATTCGTGCTGGTATTATACAGGCAGGGTCTTTCAGGAAACCTACTGGTAGTTGGTATGTTTACAGCTATTTTGTTTCTGATGGCCTTGCTTTTCAATCCTTATATTATTTTGGCAATCATTGTGGCTATCGGCGCTCTGTTATTCTTTTTTATACGCAAGAATCGCAAGAATGTGCTTAAGTTGACAGGTTTAGTCCTTTTAGCTTCAGCATTTACGGTGAGTGTGGAATATAGTTTTAAGAATTTTATTGAACCACATCAGAAATCGCGTATCAACGTTTTGCTGGGAAAACAAATCGACCTTAAAGGTGCCGGGTATAATGTGAATCAATCGAAAATTGCCATTGGCTCTGGTGGCTTTTTCGGCAAAGGATTTTTGAAAGGCACTCAAACCAAGTACAACTTTGTACCGGAGCAAAGTACCGATTTTATTTTCTGCACGGTAGGAGAAGAGTGGGGTTTCCTGGG
>Ga0315283_10006182_pt1 | contig 10662 bp, 4 predicted proteins | sample YL17G09_0_MG_FD_204541 | JGI IMG/M metagenome (GOLD analysis project Ga0315283, IMG submission 204541) | Sediment microbial communities from Yellowstone Lake, YNP, Wyoming, USA - YL17G09_0 | ecosystem: Environmental > Aquatic > Freshwater > Lake > Sediment | place: USA: Wyoming | collected...
TCTCCCGCGATGGCCTCCCCCCAGAAGAAGACCAGGCCCGAGGACGTCCTCGGAGACGCCCCCGTGATCGCCCCCGACGTCTGGACTGTCGCGGTAAAAGAAAAGAGTCTCGTCCCCGTTTTTTTTTTGGGGGGGAAAACGGCCTGAACCCTAGGTGCAAGTTGACGCAGCAACCTCGACGTTGCCTGCCAAGGCAGGCGAGAACAAAAAAACCTAACCGTTTTTCCGTAACGGAAAAAAAACTCGGACAAACCTCCTCCCTCCCAAAAACAGGCCTCAGCCCGCGTCCCGGACGACGCGTGGGAGTTCCACGCGCGCAAGAACGCCAACGACGCGGCCTACCAGGGACTGGACTTTGCGCCCTACTGCTCGACGATGCCGGTCGTGCCGCCGCCGCCTGCTGCGGTGGCGACTTCGGCGTCGGCTTCGGACGCAGGAGGAGGAGCAGCGACGGCGGTGCCCAAGTGGGCTTGGAAGAAGAGGGCGCCCCGTTAGAGAGAGAACAGAAGGCTTGTTCTTTCCTTGAGCGCTCGTTTGCAACGACAGCAAGGGAGAGAAAGGGAGGGAAACGGTCAAACTTTTTTACTCTCTCTCTTTGCCTCGGTCGCCGTCGGCGTCGCTCTCCTTCCGCCCTCTCTCCGCTGCCTCCGTCTCCGCATCTGCCTCCGCCCTCAGCGCTCGCAGATCCTCTTGCCTCATGGCCGCGATCTGTAAAAAAGAGAAAGTGGTGTCGCATGAGAGAGAAGACGAGAGAAAGAGAAAAAACGGTAACGCCCCCCTCTCTCCCTCTTTCAAAAAAAGCGAAGGAAAAAAAAAACCCAAAAAACTCTTTTCTCACCTTTCTCGCTTCGTCGGCGAGCGCCGCAGCGACGACCCTCCGCGCCCCCTCGGCTGCCCTCCCGCGCTCGGCAGACGACTCCAGCGCCTTTTCGAGCCTCTCGAGCCTCGCAGACTCCACCGCTTCGGCCGTTTCGTTCTCCCTCCGGAGGGTCCGGAGCTGCTTTCCGTTCCTCTCGGCTTCCTCTTTCGCGGAAGCGGCGGCGCCCTCGTTCTCTCCGGCTGCTGCCTCGAGCGCCGCCGCCTCCTTTTCTGCCGCCTTCTTCCTCTGCGAGAACGCAGCGGAGGCAGCCTCCGCCTGCACCTGGAGCACCTTCACTCTCCGCGACAGCTCGGCGATCTCCCTCGTGGCCTCGTGCTCCGCCGCGGCGGTCGCCTGGGCCGCAAAGGGGGCCTTCCTGGTTGCAACGGCCTCGGCCGCGGCGACGAGCGACCTTTCGGCCGCCCCCCTCCGCAGGTTTGCCCTCTCGATCGCCGAGAGGTACTTCAGGACAATCTTCCTGCGGGACTGGCGGAGGGCCTCCTCGAGATCGCGGCAGGCGGAGTCGACGTCGAGGAGGAGGGGCGAAGAAGAAGGAGAAGGAGAAGAAGAAGAAGAAGTTGAAGTGTTTTCGCCGTTGCCGCCGTCACCGTTCCTCTCCGCTCTCATCTTGCCGCAGCAGATCTCCACGGCCCTCGAGTGCAGCTCCTCGAGATCCTTGCCCCTCGCAAGCAAAAGAGCCACGTCGGCGGCGTCGGCGTCGCGGAGGCGCTGCGTGGCCTCTTCGAGCGCCGCAGAGGCCGAGGAGACGACGAGGAGGAGAGGAGAAGAAGAAGCGGAGGTCGAGGCGGCGGCAGCGTCGGAAGCAGCAGCAGCAGCAGCGCCTTTGCCTTTGCCCTGTTCCTCGTCCGCCAGGCGATCGATCTCTCCCAGCGCCCTCCTTGCGACGTCCTCTGCTTTCTTGGCCGCTTCTCGAGAGGCCCCGAGGCGCTCGGCGTCGCGCGCCGCGGCGGCGTCGAGCGAAGAGCAAAAGGCGGCCGAAGCTGCGGCAGAAGTCGCGGCGAGGCAGGAGAGGGCCGAGGACACGAGGGTGGAGTCTTCGCTGGAGAGGGGGGGAGGAGGAGGAGGAGGAGGAGCACAAGGAGGAGCATGAGCTGCTTCAGTCGACTCTGCGGCAGCGGCGGCGGCGGGATCCATCGTGCTACGGGGGCGGGAAGGGGAAGAAGAGGGTCAGAAGAAAATCGACTTCTATTTTTGGGTTGCTTCTCTTGAAGAGACAAGACGGAAGGCTTTGTCGAGATGGTTTTGCTTCTCTCACTTTCGTGCGCGTCGCTCGATCAAAAACAAAATTAGCATCCGAGTCTTTTTTGCTTCTTTCTTTTCCCTTCTCCGCCCTCTTCTCTCGCTCGCTGTACCACGTTACTCGCTCACAGCGGCCCGGGCTCGTCCGACCGTCCGCTTCGCGTGACTGGCGGGAACAGTAGAGCATCTTCTTCCCTACGCGAAAAGGAATCGCAAACCATCGATTCGAAACCAAGTTTCGACGCCTCTTCTCTCTCGACCTCGACCTCCTCCTCTCGACCTCGACCTCCTCCTTCTCGACCCCGACCTCCTCCTTCTCGACGCTTTTCCTGCCTCCCCCAGACAATGTTCAACGGCGGCGCCCCAGGCCTCGGAGGATGCCCGGTTACCAAGGCCCTCCTCCTCGCCGTAGGGGGTGCCTCGCTGGCCCTGAGGATCCGAGCGGCGGGCCCGCTCTCGCGCTCGCTCGGCTTCTCCTCGGCTGGCGAGCTCATCTTCGGGGCGGCGCTCCTCTACCAGTGCCGAGCGAACGAGCGGGCCGTGGGGCCCGCAGCGGCGGCCTCCGGGGCTGCTCTGGGGGGGCTGGGAGGCGCGGCGCTGGCGGCGGCGGCGAGGGCGCTGCTCTCGGCGCTCTTCCGCCGGGGGGCGGGCGGCGGCGGAGGCGGAGCAGCGGCGAAGGCGGCTGCGGCGACGGCAGCAGCTCTCGGGCCTTACCCCCTCGTCTTCTCGCTGCTCGTGCCGCTGGTGCTCGACGTGCCGGCGACGACGTCGATCGTCCTCGCCGGGCCCGCGAGCGACGCCGCCTCCACCGCCGCCGCCGCTTCTTCTTCTCCCTCCTCCTCCTCTCCCTCTTCGTCTCGAGGGCTCAGGATAACGGACAAGCACTTCCTCTACTTCGAGGCCGCGCAGCTGCTGTTCCTCGGCGGGCTCGGGAGGACCTGGCTGCCGGCGCTCGCCGGCGTCGCGGCCGGGGCCGCCGTGCGGTTCGACGCGGCCGGCCTCGCCTCGCTGCGCTTCCCGCGCCCGGCGGCGGCGGCCGCGGCGAGGATGCTGGGCCCCTTGCTGGGCTGGGCCCCCATCAAGGAGTGCGTCGTGCTGCCATCTGCCGCGAACGCTGCCGCTGCTGCTGCCGCGAGGAGGGGAGGGGGAGGCGGCTACGGGCTGGGCGTCGCGAGGCGAGCGCCGCCGCCGCCGCCGCCGCCGGCAGCGGGTGGGGCGGGAGCAGCGGCCGGTACCGCCGTCGCGGCCGAGCCCTCTGCGACTTCCGTCTCGCAGCTCGTATCGATGGGGTTTTCGGAGCCTGATGCGCGCGCAGCGCTGCGACGGCATGGAGGCGACGTCTCGGCGGCACTGAGCGATCTGTTGGGGTGAGAAAGAGAGGGAGAAGTAAAAAAAATGAAAAAAATGGAAGAAAGAAAAAAATCATTACGTCCGTTTTCGCCTCTTTTTCCTCCTTCTTCTTCTCCTTCTTTTTCTCTCCGTCCTTCCCGTTTCTTCTTCTCAAGATGGCAGTGCCAGAGCAGCAGCTGACGCTAGAGAAGGTAAGTGGTCTGCGAAAAGAGAGAACGGGGAACGGGGTCTTGTTTTTTTGTGGAGGCAGAGAGCGGCTTTTTCTTTAACAGCCGCCGTCCTTGTCGACGACGACGGCGGCCGGTGCGGGCACACTTTTTCTTTCTTGCTTGCTCTCCTCGTTACTCAACCTCGACTCCCCCCGACCCCGCCTCCCTCGCCCCCGAAATGCTAACGCATAAACAGGCCTTCGAGGCGCTCTCCTCGTTCCAGCAGAGGCAAGCATCGCTCGCCAGGGACTCCGAGGCCTTTGCAATGAATCTCCCGGCCTCTTCGGCCTCCGACGGCCGCGCCGCTGTGCTCGAGGCGTCGGACCTTGCCCGTCGGACGCTGATCGCGTTCTCGAGCGCTATGACGCGCATCTTGGCCGGGATCGGAGGAGGAGAAGTAGGAGGGGCCGGCGGCGGCGGTGGCGGCGGCGGAGGAAGGGCAGGCGCAGGCGGCGGCGAAGCGACGGCTCCGAGCGCGAATCAAGACGAGCCTCCCTCGAAGAAACGCGCCTGCGTCGCTGCGGGGGACGGAGCAGGTGCGCTGCCGGCGGCCGCGCCGGCAAGGTCGAACTCGGGAAGGCCCCGAGTCACGTACGCCGCTGCGACCGCTGCCGCTCCTGCTGCTGCTGTCGCTGCTCCTGCTGCTGCTGCTCCTGCTGCTGCTCCTGCTGCTGCTCCTGCTGTCGCTGTCGCTGCCGCTGCTCCTGCTCCTGTTGCTCATGCTGGCGGCGGCTATGCCGTGGCCAGCATGAGCATCGTAAGGAGCTTTCTCGACCGCTCCTCCATCCGCCTCAACGCCGACCTCGTCACGGGGCTGCATCTGGGGCTTCTCCCCCTCAGGAAAGGCACCGGCACGGAGGGGGCGCTCCCGGTGACTATCTACGCGCTGCGCCGCCCGCCGGCTGGTTGGAGGCCCGAAGGCGGCGGCGGCGGCGGCGGCTCCGCGACGCCTCGGATGCTGCAGCTGACCTCTGCGGACGCCGCCGACGCACAGGTGGTCGAGGGCCGGCTTCTCGCGCGGAAAACTAAGACTAACCGGAAGCTCAATCAACTGCTCGGATGCAGGCAGATTTTCACGGGGACGGGGGCGTTGAGCGGCACGAAGCCCGGCGACAAGCTGTTTGCGTCGCGGCACGTTCCCCAGGTGAGTTTTTGTTTTTTTTGAGTTTTCGCGGGGGGGAGAGATTCAGGCGAAACAATGACAAAAAGAATCTTTTCGAACCATTTTTTTCGTCTTCCACTTTTCAAAACAGGGACGCGGCCCGGCAGCGGTGAAAGACCTTTTTCTTTGGGTTGAGCCAGCGACTTCTGAGAATGACAGAGCTGTGGAAGGGGAGTGGGGAGCGAGGGCAGCAGCAGCAGCGACGGCAGCGCCGCCGCCGAACGAAGCAGTGGCGCGTGCCGCCGCGGTCTTGTGGCCGTTGTCGTCGTCGTCGTCGTCGTCGTCGTCTTCTTCTTCTTCCTCCTCCTCCTCTTCTTCTCTTTCTTGATCGTCATCGTCGGACGGCGGTGGAGAAAGCGGCGGCGGCGAAGGAGCCGGAGGAGAAAGAGAAGAAGGAGGAGGAAAAAAGGAAGGAGAAAAGAGAAGAAGAGAGGGAGATGTTTTTTTGTCTTTGAGGCCCCTCGTGGGGGGGCGATGCAAGCGCCGCCGGGCAGTCGCACGCCGGCGTGTGTCGACGAGGCGCGGATGAGCCGAAAGCCCCCCGCCCGGCAAACGGCCGCGTCTTTGTTTTTGTCCTTGTTTTCGTTTTTTTGTTTCCCGTTTTTTTTTTGTTGCAAACCCTTTCCTTCCTCCCCCTCTTCAACTCCTCCGCCGGTAATCCGTCTTCTTCCCGCCACCGCCACCGCCCTCGCGGCCACCGACCCCACTCGCCGGCGAGGGCCCGCGCACCGCCACGCGGATTGGCACCCCGCGCATCCCGAACTCGCTCCGGATTCTGTTGGAGAGCATCTTCTCGAGGCGCTCGTCGGCGGCCCTCGCGGCCGCCCTCTTGGCTGCCTCGACCTTTGACGAGCCGCCCCCCCCGGCTCCCCCTCGCCCTCCTCCCCCTCCTCCCCCTCCTCCCCCTCCCCCTCCGCCGCCGCCGCCGCCCCTGGGCGTCCCCCCGCGCGCGAACGCCACGAACGACGGCGGGCGGGACGAGGCCTGCGTGAGGTAGCGCACCCTGGCCAGGTCGCGCGCCGCGGCGTCGCGCGCGCGGCCGGCCGCGGCTGCCCTGGCGCGCTCGAGCCACCTGTTGAGCGCCGAGGTCGGCACCCTCCCGTCCCACGCGGCGTGCGCCCCGGCGACGGCGGGGAGCAGCCCCGGGAGCCCGGCGCCCGTGACGGCCGACAGGGCGAGCACGGGCGCGCCGGCGAGCTGCGGGAGGCGGCGCGAGACGTCGAGGGCCAGGGCGCGTGCCGCCGCGGCGACGGCCGGGCTCTGGTCGAGGGAGGCGGAGCGGCCGCCGCCGCCGCCGTTTTCCGGCAGCGGCAGCAGCAGGTCCGCCTTGGCGCCGACGAAGACGACCGCGCGTCCGGCCTCGGCTGCTCGGGAGGCCAGGGCGAGCTCGGTCCTGGAGAGGACCTGCGGAGCGGCGCCGTCGTCGTCGTCCCTCCTCCTCCTCCTCCTCGCTCGCGGTACCGCCGCCGCGTCGCCTCCTTCCCCCGGTGCCGCTGCCGCCGCCGCCGACGACGAGGGATTCGCACGCGCCGCCGCGGCGGCGAGGTCGACGACGACGACGGTGACGTGCGCCAGGTTGATCCCGCGCTCCGTCTGGCGCATGGCCTCGGCAATGACGTCCGCCGGGGCGAGCAGCGTCGAGGCAGGCGAGGAGGAGGAGGAGGAGGAGGGGCCGGCAGAAGAAGCAGGCGAGGAGGCTGCCGTTGTCGCTGCCGTCGAGGCTTTGGATCCTTTCCCTCCTCGGCCTGCGCCCCCTTGGTCGTCGTTGTCGTCCTTGTCGTCGTTCCTTTTGGCGATCGAGGCCGTCCTCGCGGTGCGCCTGTCCCAGCCTGCCGTGTCTATGAGCTCGACGATCCGGGGCCTCGGGCGAGGAGAGGAGCGCCGAGAAGAAGAGGAAGAGGGAGAAGACGAGGACGAGGACGATGCTCCCTCCTCCTCTCCTCCTCCCTCCTCCTCCGCTTTTCCTTCCTCTTCCCTCCTCTTCTCCTGCGGAGGAGTCCACTCCAGCGTCGCCCACACCGCGTCTCGCGTCAGCCCCGGCTCGGGGCCCGTCAGGGACCTCTCAGAGCCCAGCAGGGCGTTGGACAGCGTCGACTTTCCGGCGTTGGGCGCCCCGACGATCGCGACGCGCATCGGGCCGCCGCCCTTCCTCCTCTCGCCCCCCTCTTCCCGCTCGGCCTCCTCCTCCTCTCCGCGCCCCGCTTCCAGGTCCTCCTCCTGCAGCAGGAGGAGCCTCGCCGCAGCCCTGTCGAGCGTCGGCGCCAGCGCGGCGTAGAGCTCCGCCATCCCCTCGCCCGTCTCGGCCGAGATGCCGACGCCCTCGCCGAACCCGAGGCGCCCGGCCTCGGCGACGGCCGCGGCGACCCCGGGGTTGGAGCGCGCGGCCTCGGCCTTGTTGACCGCCACGAAGACGGCGGCGGGAGGGCGAGGATACGAGGAGGAAGGGTCTGGGGAGGAAGCAACAGCGTCGAAAGCGGAAGCAGAAGCATCGTCAGCAGCAGCAGCAGCAGAATCCAGCGACGGGACGACGACGGCGCCCGACCTCCGCAGCCAGCGAGCGAGGGCTTCGTCGACCGGGGTCACGCCGTCCTTGGCGTCGAGGAGCAGCAGCGCGACGTCGGCCCTCGAGCGCAGCAGGCCCGCGGTGAGGGACGCGGCCCTGGATCCCAGACCGTCCTCGAGCGAAGAAGAAGAAGAAGAGGAAGACGAGCTGCCGCTGCCGCGCCCCCCTCCTCCTCCTCTCGTCGCCGCCGGCTCCTCGAGGCCCGAAGTGTCGACGACCTCAAACCGGAGGTCGCCCAGCTTCCCCGCCTCGGAGCCCCTCCAGTCGCGCGTGACGTGGGATCCCGGGGTGTCCCGCACCAGGGCCTGGCGGGAACCCGTGAGGCGGTTGAACAGGGCCGACTTGCCCACGTTGGGCCTGCCGAGGAGGACGACGACCGGGAGGGGAGGAGGAGGCGGGGGCGCCGAGGAGTTTCCGGGCAGAGGCGGCGGCGGCGGCGACGATGATGGCCGTCGTCGTTGCTGCTGCTTCGTATTGCTTCCGCCGCCTTTGTTCCTGCTGCTCCCTGTTGAAATCGAACCGACAGCAGAGAAGGAGCGGAACGAGACCGCTTTCCCGCTGCCGCGGCGAGCCGCCGCGGCCAGGTAGGATGCGACGAGCATGTCGTTTCTGACTTACTAGCGAAAGAGAAGCATTGCTTTTTTTTCGATCTGCTCTTTTTTCCCCCCTTTTTTCGAAGGAAGTGTCGAGCGAAAAGAGTCGGGCGAGAGCAAAAAAATCACATTTTTTTGAGCTCCGACACTCCATCAAAAGTGAGAGGGTGACGCCCTCCTCTCTCTCTCTTCTTCTCTTTGTCTCGTTCTTGCACCGACGCACAGGCCTCTTTCTTCTGTCGTCTTTCGAGGCGGCAGAAAAAAAAAAGAGCATAAGAGACAAAGGCAGGGGCGCTCGCGCGAGGAGAGAGAAGGAACGAATCGTTTTTGTCGATTTCCAATGGCCGGCGTCGAAGAAAGCCCTCCTCGAAATGCCGACGACACCGCGTCGCAGCTGCCCTCTGGCGAGCCCTCCGTCGGCGCTGCAGCCAAAGCAGAGCCCGCGGTCGTCGAACAGGTAGAAGGAGGCGTCTCTGGAGACGTTCCGGAGGGCGCGAGAGGAGGCAAAGACGGGGGCAATGTCGTTGCTGCTGGCCAGCCGAGTCCCTCGCCCTCGGGGAACGCGCCGCCGCCGGCGGAGGAGGAGGAAGGCTCGTCTGCTGATGCTGCTGCTGCTGCTGCTGCTGCCGCCTCCGGTAGCGTCCCCTGGCTCTCTCGCCTCACCGGAGGGGCCACGAGGGCGCTCTTTCTCCTGGCGCCCAGGAGACTGAGCAGCGGAGGGAGCGAAAAAGAAAAAAGCGCTGCCCCTCCCCTCGGCCCTGCTCCTTCCTCGTCGCGCCCCTCCGCCTCGTCCGCCGCGGCCGTCGCCTCCCTCGCCGCGACCGCCGCCCTCTCTTCCGAGCTCGAAAGGGAGGCCGCGTCCGTCGCGGAGGCCTTAACGACGATCTATAAGCAGAAGAAAGAGAAAAACAGCGACAACAAGCAGCAGCAGCAGGCAGCGGCGAAGAAGAAGAAGCTCCACGACGACAGCAACAGCAACAACAGCGCCTCTTCCTCCACCTCAGCGGCAGCAAAAGCAGCAGCTTCGGCGCTCGCCGCCGCCGTCCAGGCCCGCGCCTCGCTCGTCGAAAAGTGGCTCCCGCTGCTCGAGCGCGGGGCCGCGGCGGTGGCCTCTGCTGCCTCTGTCTCCGCTTCTCCTTCTCTCGCTGCCTCCTCCACCCCCTCGCCGCCACCTTCTTCCCGCCCTGGTCCGTCGCCCCCCGTCCTCCTCTCCCCGCCGGAAGACGATGACGACGACGAGCTGCGCCGGGCCTGCTCCTTCCGCGACGCGTTCCTGCGCTCGGCAGCCCCTCTGCACCTCGCCCGCGCGTTCGCGAGAGCTCCCCCCGGGGGCGAGGCCGAGGCAGGGATGCTGACGCGGCTCTTCGGGGCTTGCGTCGGGCGCGGGGCGGGGGGAGACGAGGGGGGCTCGTCGTCGTCGTCGTCGTCGTCAGTGCCATCGTCGGCCGAGCTCGCCGCGCTCGTCGCGGAGACGGGCCGAAGCGTCACCGCCGCGGCAGAGACGGCAGCCGCCTGCGCCCTTCCCGAAACAGACGCTTGTTCCTCTTCCTTTTCTGCTGCCGCTTCTTCTCTTTCGGCAAAGGACATCGACGCCGTTGTCGAGGCCGCGGCGGAGGCCGTCTCGCGCGCGCTGGCCGACGCCGACGAGGAGTCGCTGGCCCTTCGCGGGGCCGCGCTCGCTCGCGAGGCCTCCGCCGCGGCCGCGGGGGAGGCCGCGGCGACGCTGTCGCTGTCTGCTTTGCTGCCGGCGCAGCCCTCGACGACGACGACGACGGCAGCAGCTGACTCGTTGCTGCTGCTGCTCTCTTCTTCGTCGGCCTCGGCGTCGGCGGTGTCTTTTTCGCTCCTTCCTCCCCCGCCCCCGAACCCAGCCCTCGCGGCGAGCACCGAGGACCTCCCGACGTTCCTGGCGGCGCGGCTCGCCGCCACGGGGGCCGCTCTCGAGCTGAGGGCGCAGGCCCTGGCCGTGGCGGAGCGCCGGGCGGCGCTGGCGGCCGCGCGGAGCGGCGACGGCGGCGGAAGCGGCGGTGGTAACGACGGAGGAGCCGAAAGCAAGGGCGCCACGCCTCGCGCGACGTCTCCAGATCCCACTGCCGCCGACGCTGCGACTGTCGCTGCTCCTTCCTCCTCCGAAGACAAGGAAAAGAAGCCAGAGTCGAGACAAGGGGGAAGCAAATCCGCTCCTTCTTCTTCTTCTTCCGCCTCTCCTCCGCCTCCTCTTTCCTCTTCTTCTTCCCTGCCGGCAGCCACCGCCGCGGCGCTGGCCTCTCTCTCGGCGCTCGCTGACGCCGCCGCGCGAGACGCGGACGCGGCCTCCGAGGCCTCCGCTGCCGTCGGGGCCCGCTCGGAGGCCTCCGCGACCCTCCGCGCGGCCTCGCTCGCGCGGGTCGAGGAGAAGGCCTCGGCCGCGGCCGAGGCCGTCGCCGAGCTCGAGGCACGCCGCAGGCAGCTGACCTCGCAGCTCGACTCCATCGACAGGCAGCTCGCGTGCGCCCGCGAGGCCGCCGCGGACGCCTCCGAGGCCCGCGCCGTGCTCGAAGAGGGGGCGGCGCTCAGCGGGGACGCCGCGGAGCACGATGCGCTCCGGGCCGAGGCGGCCGGGGCCGCCGCCGCCGCGCGGCGCCGGGCGGCCTCCACGGCGGGGGAGCTCGTCGCGCGCGCCGGCG